>WNFV01004228.1_pt1 | contig 35955 bp, 37 predicted proteins | sample 5400101 | NCBI WGS metagenome assembly WNFV01 (sample SAMN13153361, study PRJNA577476) | soil metagenome | isolation source: 115 cm soil or saprolite under grassland replicate 1 | place: USA:California | collected 2016-06-15 | reverse complement strand
GATCGATCACCTCGTCGCTCGGGGCAGCGTGGTCGTGTACCCGCGGTGGGAGTTGACCTACGAGAACGATCCGATGCAGTACGTCGTCGCGGGCGTGCGGGCGGCGACGAAGCGCGTCGACGTCAGCGGGCTGCCCGTGCTCTCAATCGGCTACTCCCGAGGCGCAGCATTCGCGTTGGAGTACGGAGCCGTCGCGGCCAGGAACGAGCTCCCGGTGCCCGACAAGATCATCAGCATCTTCCCGTCGTCCGTTGGGAATCAACAGCATGTGATCGATCTCACCCCGCTCGACCACTCGACGGGGGTGCTGATCCAGATGGGCGAAGCCGATACGGTCGTCGGCAAGGAGGGCGCGAGGGACCTGCTCCGCCGCCTCCAAGCGGGTGGTTTCCCTGCGCAGAACATCGAGCTCGACTTCGTCGACTCGAAGTCCGGCTTCAAGGCCGACCACACTGCACCGTTCCGGACCTCACCCGCCGCACGCGCCGCATTCTGGCGCCCCGCCGATCGCCTGCTCGACGGGCTCGCCGACTAGCGGCTAGTCGATCTCTCTGATCTGGCGCGACAGCAAGCCCAGAGCGACGATTGTGAGCGAGATGCAGGCGCCGAGCGCGATGACAGTGCCCGGCCCTGCGAGATTCGACACCGCCCCGGCGGCGAGCAGCCCGAACGGAGTCAGCCCGAGGGAGCCGAACCAGTCGAGGCTGACGACGCGCGAGAGCATGTGTTGCGGCACGAGCTCCATCAGCATCGTCTCCCAGACCCCGATCGCGAAGCCGATGCAGATCCCGCGGCAAAAGGATGCCGCCAGCGCAAGCGGAAACCACGGCGAGAGCGCGAAGACAACGATCAGGAAGCTGTTCAGCATCCAGATCAGATAGGAGAGCAACCCCCGCCGGCGCCGGGGGTTGATCTGCGCGAATGTGGCGGCGCCGACGATCATCCCGGCCCCGAGCATCGAGAAGATGAGGCCGTAGGCGCGTACGTCCAGGTGAAAGTGCTCGCGGACGAGCTTCGGCGTCAGCACCTGGATCGGCGCCCACTGGAACATGAGCACGAACGCGAAGAGGGTGATCGTGACCCACAGCCACGGAATGCCGGCGACGTAACGAAAACCGGCTCTGATCCCGCGGAACGTGCCGTCGGCCTCCGCGCGTTCGGCGACACGGGGCCGCGTCGCCCAGACAAACGCGAACGAGACCAGGAAGGAGGCGGCGTTGAGGCCGAAGACAACCGTCGAGCCGGCGAGGCCGTACAGGAGCCCGGCCACCGACGGCCCGATCAGCAGGCTCCCCTGCCGCGCCATGCCGATCAACGCGTTGGCCGAACCGAGCCCGGGCTGCTCGACCACGAGCGGGACGAAGCCGCCGAGCGCCGGCGTGAAGAAGCCGGTCGCGAGGCCTTCGGCGAAGGCGAGCCCCGCCAGGACGCCGATGCTCAGGTGCCCGGTGCCGTCGACGGCGACGAGCGCCCCGATGATCGCGAACCGGGCCGCGTCCGAGACGAGCATCAGCGTTCGGCGGTCATAGCGGTCGGCCAGCGCGCCGCCGACCAGGACCGTTGTCAGCAAGCCGAGGCCCTGGAGGGTGAGCACGAACCCGAGTGAACGGGCCGAGCCCGTCAGGGTGAACGTGCGCCAGCCGAGAGCAACCAGAAAGGCTGTGTCGCCGAGCAACGAGATCGCTTGCCCCGTCCAGAGCAGCCGAAAATCACGGCTGCGAAAGGCGTACAGGACCCGAGCACGCGATGCCGCGGCAGCGATCGCCCCCATGGCCGAAAGCTATCCTGCTCGCGTGTCCGACCTCCTTCGCGTCGCGTGCGTTCAGCTCACGAGCGGATACGACAAGGCCGCGAATCTGGAGAAAGCGGAGCAGCTCGTGGCGAAGGCGGCGGCCACCGGCGCCGATGTCGTCGCCCTTCCAGAGAAGTGGAATGCAATCGGGCCGCCGGGTGTCCTCCACGATGCTGCCGAGGCGATCGAGAGCGGAGAGTCGGTCGAGGCGATGCGTCGTTGGGCAAAGACGCACGGGGTCACGCTCGTCGGCGGCTCGATCACAGAACGCCGGGCAGGTCGCGAGAAGCTCTCGAACACCTGTCTCGTCTTCGATCCGGAGGGCGAGCTCAGCGCGACCTATCGCAAGATCCACCTCTTCGACGTCGAGGTCGGGGGCCTCACCTACCGCGAGTCGGAGGCGGAGGAGCACGGCGAGGAACAGGTCGTCACCGAGGTCGAGGGCTGGCCGGTGGGGTTGACGATCTGCTACGACCTTCGCTTCCCGGAGCTCTACCGCGTGCTCGCGCTCGAGGGCGCACTGCTCGCAACCGTCCCGGCTCACTTCACGCTCTACACGGGCAAGGACCACTGGCACCTGCTGCTGCGTGCCCGCGCAGTCGAGAACGGCTTCTACGTCGCCGCTCCGGCACAGGTCGGCGAGACCGGCATCGGCCGCCCGAGCTACGGCCGCTCGCTGATCGTCGATCCGTGGGGCACCGTGCTCGCGCAGGCGCGAGACGAGGAGACGGTGATCTCGTCCGAGCTGGACCGCGCCTGGCTCGAGGAGGTGCGCCGGCGTCTGCCCTCGCTCGCTGCCCGCCGGCCCGAGGCGTACCGCTGGCCGACTCCGGCCTAGACCGAGACTGGGCGAAGCGCCTATCGCAGCTCGTCGAGGAGTGCGCCGAGCAGTGGGGCCTCGAGCTCGAAGACCCCTTCCCCGGCGGAGACGTCTCCCACGTCGTCCCGGCCGGCGATGTGGTTCTGAAGGTCCAATGGCCGCATCGGGAGAGCGAGCACGAGGCGGCTGCGCTCGAGCTCTGGAATGGCGACGGGGCAGTTCGCCTCATCGCCCATGACGAGCGGCGACACGCCCTCCTCTTCGAGCGCTGCCGGCCCGGAACCCCCCTCGGCCGGCTGGGGCCCGAGGCAGCACTCGACGTCCTGATCGGGCTGCTGCCGCGGCTCTGGAAGCCTGCGGGGCCGCCCTTCCGGTCACTCGCCGAGGAGGCCTCTTGGTGGGTGAGCTACTTGCCAGACGAATGGGAGCGAATCGGCAGACCGTACGAGCAGGAGCTCCTCGAGGCGGCCGACTCAGCGCTCGAGGAGCTTGCGCCGACCCAGGGCGAGCAGGTTCTCGTTCACCAGGATCTGCACGGGGACAACGTCCTTGCGGCGGAACGTGAGCCGTGGCTCGCGATCGACCCGAAGCCCCTCGTGGGCGAGCGCGAGTTCGGGCTCGCATCGATCATCCGGTCGCCGGAGCTGGGGCATAGCGGGCGCGCGCTTCGACACCGTCTCGACCGGTTGACCTCAGAGCTCTGTCTCGATCGAGACAGAGCGCGGAAGTGGGCGCTGGGCCAAACGATTGCATGGGCCTCCGGCGGTGACGTCCAGGCCACGCACGTCGAGACTGCGCGCTGGCTGCTACAAGCTGGCTGATGGAGCTCAAAGCCGTCCTCTTCGACGTCGACTTCACGCTCGTCAAGCCGGGGCCGGATCTTGGCCCGGACGGTTACCAGCTGCTCGGCCGCCGGTTCGGACTCGAGCTCGATCCAGCTCGTTATGCCGAGGCCCGAGCGGCGGCGGTCGAGACGGTCGAGCAGCATCCCGAGCTCGACCACGACGAGGAGGTCTGGGTGCTCTTCACCGAGCGGATCATCCGTGGGATGGGAGGCGACTCCGACCGGGCCTACGAGTGCGCCGTCGAGATGACCCGCGCGTGGGAGCACGCCGAGAACTTCGAGCTCTTCGAAGACACGCTGCCCGTGCTCGCAGAGCTGCGGATGCACGGCCTGAAGCTGGGGCTCGTCTCCAATACGGGCCGCGACCTCGACGCCTTCGTCGCGCACCATGCGCTCGACGTGGACGTCGCGGTCAGCTCGTCCACGCACGGCAAGACGAAGCCGCACCCGACGATCTTCCAGGCCGCGCTCGACCGGCTCGGAGTCGCCGCCGGGGAGGCGGCGATGGTCGGCGACTCGCCCGACGACGACGTGGAGGGCGCACGTGCGCTCGGGATGCGCGCCTTCCTCGTCGACCGTGACGACCGGTTCCGGGAGATCGAGGACCGTCTGCCCGACCTGCGCGCCTTGCCGGCCGCGCTCGGACTAGGAGGGCTTGGCGAAACGCACGGCTGAGCGAGGTTCCGCCAAGCCCTCCTAGCGACAGTCCGGCTGACCCGGACGGCTGAGCCCGAAGCCCCAGACCTGCTCGTCGACGATGTAGAAGGCCGTCGTCGTTCCGCCCCGGCGCAGCGTCGAGACCGCGTAGGCGCCGCAGCTGAGGCGGAGCAGCGGCCCGTAGAGGCCGGCGATCCGTGCGGCCGGATCGCCAACGTGCAACCCGCGGTTCGTCCGCCAACCCGGGGGGCTCCAGAGCGTGAAGAGCGCTACTGCGCGCCCTCTGCGGAAGGAGACGCCCACGCCCTGCGGCTCCAACGGCCGATAGTTGAAGTACCACGTCTGCTGCCGGCAGTCGCGGCACACGCCGAACCGGGAGCCCCAAGCACTGCGCACCTGCGCCCGCGTTGCTCCAAGCGAGAGCCCGCCGAGCCTTTTCCCAGGCACCACAACGCCTCTTGTCGGCGGCGCGGCGGCTGCGGTCGTGACGAAGAAGAGCGCGGCGGAGGCGACGAGAAGCGCTCGCATAGGATCGCATCATGCAGGTCGTCAACCTGTTCGGGGACGACTGGGACAACCGCCGCGACCGCCCGGGCTGGCAGTGGAACCACCTCGACGTCGGCGACCGCGCCGGCGCAGAGCTGTTCGGGGCGAGCGTCTACGAGCTCGAGCCGGGCCAGAAGACCTTCCCGTATCACTGGCAGTACGTCGAGGAGGAGATGCTGATCGTCCTCGACGGCGAGCCTACGCTGCGAACTCCGGAGGGCGAGCGGCGCCTCAGCCGGGGAGTCGCCGTCGTCTTCAGGCGGGGCCCCCAAGGCGCACACCTAGTCCGCAACGACACCGGCGATGCGGTGCGCATCCTCTTGCTGTCGACGCCTTCCCAGGTGGAGATCGCCGAATACCCGGACAGCGAAAAGATCGACGTCTTCGCCGAGGGGCTGCGCCTACTCGTCAGCCGCGAGGCGAACCTGGATTATTTCGACGGCGAGGACTAATCCGTTGGTCCTGTCGGGCTGACAGCGGTCGCTCGCCGGCCGGGAGCGGTCGCTCTCCCGGCCGGACGCCGACTCGGCTACGCCCGTCGCAGCGCGCTGAGCGAGAGCAGGGCACCGACGACGAAGATCGCCGTTGCGAGGTAGATGAGGCCGAGGTGACCGAGCGTGTCGAAACCCCAGGGATAGTGCGCCGGCAGAGCGACGGCCAGTGCGAGCACCGGAGCCGCCACCGCGCCGACCCAGGCCCAGAAGTATCCCCTCCGGACACCGAACCAGCTCAGGAACACGACCGCGAGGCCGGTTGCGGCGATGAACCCCGATAGGGCGATGTGCAGGTGGCTGATGTAGTGGTACAGGTCGTTGTCGAAGGCCTTGATCTCGTTCTTGCCGCTCGCCACCTGGTCGGGCCCGATCCCAAGCTCGAGGAAATCGCCCGTGAAGTTGCGGATGAAGAAAATGATTCCGTACCCGATGAACGCTACGCCCGCGATCGTCATCAGCCACGTTCCCCAGACGAGCTGACTCGACTCGCGGCGTTCGACCTCGGCCGTTGAGACGCTTGCCATGGCACACCTCCGGTTGTTTGCGGGGAGGTCAACCTAATCGGTGGCCCACCATCGTTCAAGACGAGACCAAAGATGGCGGACATCGCCGCCCCAGATACCTGCTCAGCGCGAGGCGAGTACGGACGCCCACGAGGCGAGCGGCGAGACGTCCCCGTCGCGGCCGTTCAGGTTCCGGAAGCCGAGCGCGTGCTCGGCCTGCATCATCTTGTGGATCTGCGTCGTGCCCTCGTAGATGATCGGCGCCCGCGCGTTGCGGAAGTAGCGCTCGATCCCGTACTCGGCGGAGTAGCCGTAGGCTCCGTGCACCTGGATCGCGAGGTGCGCGGCACGAAACGCGGACTCGGTCGCGTGCCACTTCGCCAGCGACGTCTCGCGCGTGTTCCGCTTCCCCTCGTTCTTGAGCCAGGCCGCCTGCATGACGAGGAGCTTCGACGTCTCGTAGCCGAGGACCATCTCGGCGATCATGTCCTGCACGAACTGGTAGCGGCCGATCGGCTGTCCGAAGGTCTCGCGCTCGCGGGCGTACTCGACGGAGCGCTCGAGGCAGGCGCGGATGACCCCGCAGGCGCCGGCGGCGACGGTGAAGCGGCCCTGGTCGAGCCCGTACATCGCGATCTCGAAGCCCTGGCCTTCCTCGCCGACGAGGTTCTCGGCCGGCACCTCGACGTTCTCGAAGAAGAGCTCGCCCGTCGAGCCTGCCCAAATGCCGAGCTTGTGTTCGGTCTCGCGGGTCGAGACGCCGGGCCAATCACGTTCGACGATGAACGCGGAGATCCCCTTGTGCTTCGCGCCGGGGTCGGTCTTCGCGAAGACGAGCTGGTGGTCGGCCACGGTCGCGTAGGAGATCCAGTTCTTCTGGCCGTTGAGGACGTACGTGTCGCCGCTGCGGACTGCGGTCGAAAGCATCGAGGCGACGTCCGAGCCGGCCGCGGGCTCCGTCAGCCCAAAGCAGGCGAGCTTCTCGCCGCGGGCCTGCGGCGCGAGGTAGCGCTCCTTCTGCTCGTCGTTGGCGTAGCGCAGGAGCGCGAGCGAGTTGAGGCCGACATGGACCGAGATCAGGGTGCGGAAGGCGGCCTCCCCGCGCTCGATCTCCTCGCAGGCGAGCGCCTCGGCGACGAAGTCGAGCCCGGCGCCGCCGTGCTCCTCGGGGATGACGATTCCGAGGAGGCCCAGCTCAGCCATGCCCTCGATCACGGACATGTCCAGGTGATGGTTGATGTCGTTCTCGATCGCGTTCGGAAGCACGCGCTTGTCCACGAACGCACGCACGGTGTCCTGGATCAGCCGCTGCTCGTCGCTGAGCTCGAAATCCATGCGGCTGAGTCTATTGACGCCGAGGCTTCGAGGGCTACGATTGACTGACTAGTCAATCAAGACTCGATTTCTGGCTGCTGGAGCCGATAATGACGATCGTGGAGGAGACAGTCGCAGGCGGGGTCTCGTTCGGCCTGACCGACGAGCAGCGGGCCCTGCGCGCGCTCGCGCACGAGTTCGCCGAGAAGGAGATCCGGCCCCGCGCGGCCGAGTACGACGAGCACTCGACCCATCCCGCGGACGTGCTCGCGAAGGCGCACGAGCTCGGGCTCATGAATCCCCACCTCCCCAAGGAGTTCGGGGGCATCGGGCTCGGGGCCTTCGAGGCGATCCTGATCGGCGAGGAGCTGGCCTGGGGCTGCGCCGGCATTGCGGTCTCGATCGTCGCCAACCAGCTCGGCTCGGCACCCGTTCTGCTCGCCGGCACCGACGAGCAGAAGCGCGAATGGCTTCCTCCGCTCGTCGAGGAGCCGCTCCTCTGCTCCTTCGCGCTCACCGAGCCGAACGCGGGCTCCGACGTCTCCGGGATCCGGACAACGGCGGTCCGGCAGGGCGACGACTACGTCATCAACGGCTCGAAGATGTTCATCACCAACGCGGGTCACGCCGCGTGGATGGTCGTTTTCGCCTCGACCGACAAGAGCAAGGGGCAGCGCGGGCTCTCGGCCTTCCTCGTCCCGTCCCACACCGACGGCGTGACGATCGAGAAGCACCTCGACAAAATGGGCCAGCGAGCGACCGACACTTCTGCGGTCGCCTTCAGCGACGTCAAGATCCCGGTCGGTAACCGGCTGGGCGAGGAGGGCGAGGGCTTCAAGATCGCCATGCGGACGCTCGACCACACGCGCCCCGGCACGGCGGCAGGCGCCGTCGGCGTTGCGCGGGCGGCATACGAGCTCGCCGTCGACTACTCGCGCGAGCGCGTCCAGTTCGGCCAGCCGATCGCGATGAACCAGGGCGTCAATTTTCTGATCGCCGACATGGCCGCGGAAATCGAGGCTGCGCGCCTGCTCACGTGGCAGGCGGCGTGGCTGCTCGACCGCGGCGAGCGGGCAACGCTCCAGTCGTCGTACGCGAAGCGGTTTGCCTCGGACACGGCGATGAAGGTGACGACGGACGCGGTTCAGATCTTCGGGGGCTATGGGTATATGCGCGAGTACCCCGTCGAGAAGCTCATGCGCGATGCGAAGCTTTTTCAGATCTACGAAGGCACTTCACAGATCCAGCGGCTCGTCATCGCGCGCGAGATCTTCTTTCCACGTTCCTAGAGAACAGCCTTCGTCGAAGGTACACTCCCGGACTTGTCGGTGCGGGTCGCTGATCTTCCCCGCGCCCGGCGGCGTGCGCGCGCCCGGGTGCGGCTTCTCTGGCAGTGGAGCCTGCTCGTCGCCATGCTGCTCGTGCTCGTCGGGACCGTGCTCGGGCTCGCGTTCGCGGGCTCCCCGGAACGCCTTCCGCAAGGCACACAGATTGCCGGCGTCGACGTCGCAGGCCTGACCCCCGGCGATGCCCGGGCGCTGCTCGAGCGGCGGGAGCGCGAGCGTGCAAACGTGCCGGTCGTCTTCACCGCGGACGGGCGGCAGTGGCGCGTGCGGCCCGCCGCGGTTGTCCTCGACACCGATTGGTCGGCCGCGGTCGAGGCGGCACGCCGCCAGGGCGAGGGCTTCGCGCCGCTGCGAGGGCTCAAACGACTTGGCGTCCGGGTCTTCGGCGGGGAAGTCCTGCCCAGGACGAGGGTCTCCGAGCCGGCTCTGGACGCCTACGTGCGGCGGTTCTCGCGGGCGCTCGACCGACAGCGTGTCGAACCTTCGCTCGCTCTTCAGGGGCTCGAGCCGACGATTGTCCAGGGGCGCCCCGGCCGTGTTCTCGACCAGGAGGCGGCTGCCCAGCTCATCGTGCGCTCGCTGACCGGGCATTCGAGGGCCCCTGTCGCGCTCCCGCTGCGCATCGACCGTCCGCGGCTGACCGCCGCAGACCTGGCCGGAGCGCGCGCAAAGCTGTCGACAGCGCTCTCGGCCCCGGTCGAACTGACCTACGGGCCCGGCGGATGGCACCTGTCGCAGCGGAAGATCGCCCGGCTGCTCGTGCTGCCGCACGATGGTGAGCGCTCGCTGGCGATCGGCGGGCCCGCCGCCACACGGTTCTTCGCCAACCTGCGTCGGCGCGTCGGGCGCGCGCCGAGGGACGCCGGATTCGCAATCGGCGCGCGCAACGTCGTCCACGTGGTTCCGGCCCAGGCCGGACGCGGCCTGGAGGCGGAGGGGACAACCCGCGCTCTCATGACCGCGATGCTTTCCACGAGCGATCGGGAGGCGGAGCTGCAGGTCGTATCGATCGCGCCGGACCGGTCGACCAGCGAAGCCCAGGCGATGGGGATCACCGGGCTCGTTGGCGCCTACGAGACTCTCTACGGCGGCGTTCCGAACCGGATCCACAACGTCCAACTCGTAGCGCACCTGATCGACAACCATCTGATCGGGCCCGGCGCCGAGTTCTCGTTCAACGCGACGACGGGCGAGCGTTCGCCCGAGAAGGGCTTCCTCGAGGCGCCCGTGATCATCAACGGCGAGCTCAAGACCGGGCTCGGGGGCGGCATCTGCCAGGTCTCGACGACCGTCTTCAACGCGGCCTACGAGGCCGGCCTCTCGATCACGGATCGGACGAACCACGCGCTCTACATCAGCCACTACCCACTCGGCCGGGATGCGACCGTCAACTATCCCGACACCGACCTGCGCTTCGTCAACGACACGAAACACTGGCTGCTGCTCCGCACCTTCGTCGGCTCCTCGTCCTTGACGGTCGCGCTCTACGGTGCGCCGCAGCACCGGCGCGTAGAGAGCGATGTCTCGCCGCTCGTCGTCAAGGCCGATCCGCCGGTCAAGCGCCTCCCCGATCCGAACCTCTCTGTCGGGCAGACGGTGGTCGAGGAATCGGGGCAGCCGTCGCGCTCGACGAGCGTCCGGCGCCGTGTCTACGGTACCGGCGGGAAGCTCCTCTACGACCACACGAAGAAGAAGAAGGCGCCGCCGCCTCCTCCACCGCCAGAGTCGCCGCCCCCACCGATCTCTCCGCCGCCGGCCTAGAGACTTTCCGCCTCGGCGATCGCCTCGGCGAGCCAGGGCGGCACGCGGGTCGGCCGGTGATCGCCCATCGAGACGCAGGCGTGCGTCGTCCAGCCCTCGGCGATCCGTTGACCCGCTCGCTCGACGGAATACTCGAAGCGGAAACGGGCGCCGCGCAGGTCGCCGCAGCGGACGCGGATCGTCAGTCGATCGTCGAAACGAGCGGCCTCGACGTAACGGGCGTAGGCCTCGAGCGTCAGCGCGTCGACGCCTTCGTCGCGCAGACGGAGATAGCCGCCGCGGAAGCGCCGCAAGTACTCGATCCTCGTCGTCTCGAACCAGACGAGATAGGCCGCGTGATGCGCGATCCCCTGGGCGTCCGTCTCTGCGAAGCGAACGGTGACCTCGGTCGCGAAGTTGAAGTCGCCCACGGGCGCGTAGCATCGCAGCGCCGTCTACAGGCCGCCGGGGCGAGCTGATCCATGAGAGCGACCAGCGAAGAGATCAAGAAGCTGGCTGACCTCATCCGCCAGAGGCAACCTTGCGTCGTGCTGACAGGCGCGGGCGTCTCGACCGAGAGTGGGATCCCCGACTTCCGCTCGCCGACCGGACTGTGGGCCGAGGCCGACCCGCTCGAGGTCGCTTCGCTGCAGGCGTTCCGCGCCGACCCTGAGCGCGTGTGGAGCTTCTACGCCCCGCGGCTGCGGATGCTCACCCATGCGGAACCGAATGCCGCCCACCTTGCGCTTGCCGAGCTCGAGCGGCGCGGGCTCCTGAGCGGGGTCATCACTCAGAACATCGACCTCCTGCACGAGCGCGCCGGAAGCGGCGATGTGATCGAGGTGCACGGCTCGATCCGGACCGCGACCTGTCCGAGCTGCGGGGCCGTCCACCCGCTGGAGGAAGTTGCCGCCTCGATCGAGGCTCGCGGCGTCCCGCACTGCCGCAAGTGCGGCGCGGTTCTCAAGCCCGACGTCGTGCTCTTCGGAGAGGTGCTCCCCGAGCCGACGATCGACCGCGCCTACGAGCTGGCACGCCGTGCGGCTCTGATGCTCGTCGTCGGTTCGGCGCTCGAAGTCTTCCCGGCCGCCGACCTTCCGCTCGAGACGCTCCGGGCCGGCGGTGCGCTCGCGATCGTCAATCGCGAGCCCACGCCGCTTGACGAGGAGGCCGATTTGAGGATCGGAGGATCGGCGGGCGAAGCGCTGAGCGCGCTGGTCGCCGCGCTGGAGCCAGGCTAGGCGCTGGCTCGGCGGAGCGGGATCTCGTTCAGCACGCGCCGGCAGGAGGAGCAGACCTTGCGCTCTACTTCGAACGGAACGCCGGCCTTCTGACGCAGCACATGCATCGTGATCTCCGTGTGGCGGTGCGACTTCACGGGGCTCATCTGGGCCATTTCCTTGAGGCTAGCTCGGGCATCAGTTGTTGCAGTCTCGGAGCAGTGACGATTTGGTGGAAAGGTTGTAAACACTCCGACGCTCACATCCTCGGCTTGTTAGTGGCGGTGTCGCAATGAGCTCGGCTTGGTTCGGCCGGTCATTTCAGACGGACGGGCGGGAAACCCGCGCGTCCTGATGGTCGGCACCGCAAGCGGCGCCTTAGTCGAGAAGGATTAGCGTCGACGCGTCGGCGGTAAGGTGTCTGGGAAGGACAAACGACGAAAGGCAGTGCTGATGGCGCAACGCAACAAGGATCTCCTGAGTCGGCTGGCAGACCGAGGAGAGCAAGTGGTCGGCCGCATCACCGATCTCCCGGGCGCGAAGACGCTGCTCGACCGGACGACCGCGCTCGCCAAGCGGATGGACGAGATGCAGAAGCGCCTGCGCAGCCTCGACTCGGTCGAGAAGAGGCTGACCGCAGTCGAGCGCCGACTCGACAAGCTCGAGGGCAAACCTACGACGCGCAAGAGGACGGCCACGCGCCGCACGACCTCCGCGCGGTCCTCAACCGGCAAGCCGACGACGACGCCGAGGCGCACCACGCGCCGGCGGCCTCCTTCCAGCTCAACCTAGGCCGAGGCCCGCGGCACCGCTTGCGGTGCCGCCCTCAGGATGCTCGGGAGACCGACAGGCCACGCCGGCGGAGCCGGCATGGCCCTCGAGTCGGCATCGCGAGCGATGCCTCGGCCGTGCATCCGTCTGAAATGACCGGTCGAGCCATTACACGTCGACGACACCGCCGCTAGGCACCCGCAACCGCAGGGAGCGCGGGACGATCTCGAAGCTCGCCGGCGTCGTTCCCGGCTGTTCCCCGTCCAGCTCGACCGGTAGCGGGATCGGCGCCTCGATTGTCACCTGCGGGCCCCGGAGCAGCTCGGCCTTGGGATGGGGGAGGTGGGTGCCTCGGTAGATCTTCGGCAGCGTGAACACGAGATCGCGCTTGGTCACGTCACCGATGAGGAGGACGTCGAAGAGCCCATCGGCAGGATCCGCGTCGGGGCAGATCTTCATCCCTCCGCCGAAGTAGCGCCCGTTCGCGGCGACGACGTCGTACATCGCCCCGGTCCGCTCCTCGTCCCCGACTCTCACGGTGATCTGTGCGTTCCGCCAGCGGGCGAAGACGGCCAGCGTGCTCCAGGCGTACGAGATCTTTCCGCCCAGTGCCTTGCCGGTCTCGTTGACGCGCTTGGCGACCGCTCCGCTCATGCCCGCGCTCGCGATGTTCGCGAACCAGGTGACGCTGTCCCGCCCGGCCCATGTTCGGAGCGATGCCCGGCCGAGGTCGACCTCGCGGCTCTGCCCGGTGCGGGCGACGTCGAGTGCGCCCTCGAGGTTCCTCGGGATACTGAAGGTGCGCACGAAGTCGCCGCCGGTGCCGCGGTGGACGATTGCCAGCTCGACGCCGTCGATTCCCGCGATGCCGTTCACGATCTCGTTCACCGTCCCGTCGCCTCCGACCGCAACCAGCTGCCGCGCGCCGCTCTTCGCCGCCTCGCGCGCGAGGTCGACGAGGTGCCCGGGGTGCTCGGAGAGCAGGGCATCGCCGATCAGGCCTCGATCCGCTGCAAGCCGGGCGATCTCGGGCCAGCGCCTGCCGGTCGCTCCGCTGTCGGCGGCCGGATTGACGAGGAAGACGGTTTCGCTAATGGTGTTTTGCTGCAGTGACAGTCGCAAGCGCGACCCGCGTCATCCGGTCGACCGCGGCCTGGAGGTCATCGTCGGAGATCCGCGTGAACGAGCCGCCGACCACGATATCGCTGACCGTGAGCAGGCACCCCGCCTGCACCTTGCGGAGCGCGCCGATCGTGAAGAGGACGGCGGCCTCCATCTCCACGGCGAGCACGCCGCGCGACGACCAGCGCGCGTGCCGTTCCTCGTCCGGATCGTAAAAGGTGTCCGAGGACGCGATCGCCCCGACGCGCATGGGCTGGTGGAGCTCCTTGGCGGCGTGGACTGCGCCGTGGACGAGCTCCCAATCGGCGGTCGGGCAGTGGGGCTCGCCGCCGACGTAATGCAGCGCGGTACCGTCCGCAGGGACGGCGGTCAGCGCGACGATCAGGTCGCCGAGCTCGAGGTCGGACTGGAGGCCCCCGCACGTGCCGACCCGGAGGAAGCGCTTCACGCCCAGCTGGACGAGCTCCTCCATCACGATTGCGGCGGAAGGACAGCCCATTCCGGTCGCCTGCACGGAGACGGGCCGGCCCTCGAACTCGCCCGTGTAGCCCAGCAGCCCGCGCTCGGCGTTTCGCTGGACGGCGTTGTCGAGGTAGGTCTCGGCGATGTATTGCGCGCGAAGAGGGTCTCCGGGGAGAAGGCAGGCCTCGGCGTACTCGCCCTGCTCGGCTCGGACGTGGATCGGCACGCGCGCACCATATTGCGATTGCGATGATCTCGGCCGTGCTGACCGATCCTGCGCTCGACTCGATCCTCGCCTTCTGCGCCGAGGATCCGATCGAGCGTGTCTTCCTCGAGGACGTCGCGCGACGCGGCTTCGGGCGCTTTCGAGGCGTGGCGGGTGGAGACGGGCTCGCCGCCCTCTGCTACTTCGGCGCCAATGTCGTCCCTTCCGGCAGCGGCTGCGATGCGTTTGCCGGCGAGGCCGCCGCGCGCGGGACGCGGATGCTGATCGGTGACGAGCAGGCCGTCGGGGAGCTCTGGACAGCCGCGCGCCCGCTCATGCCGGAGCCGCGCGAGGATCGACCCGACGAGCCGGTCTATGTGCTCAGAGAGGCCCCGGACGGGGAGTCCAACGGCCTGCGGCCGGCGACGGTCGACGATCTCGATCTGCTCCTTCCGGCCTGCGCTGCCACACACCAGGAAGAGCTCGGTGTCGACCCGCTCGAGCGCGATCCACACGGCTTTCGCCGCCGGACGCTCGCGCAGATCGAGGAAGGCCGCTCGTGGCTCTGGGCCGAGAGCGGGACGATTCTCTTCAAGGCCGAAGCCTCGGCGTGGACACCGAGCGCCGTCCAGCTGCAGCAGGTCTGGGTCGATCCCGAGGTGCGAAACCGCGGCTACGGCAAGCGCGGGCTGTCGGACCTCTGCCGGCTGCTGCTGGCTCAGGCGCCGGCGGTGTGCCTGTTCGTGCGTCCCGAGAACGAGCCCGCGATCCGCCTCTACGAATCGATCGGGATGGAGCGAGCCGGCACGTATCGAAGCGTCCTCTTCTAGGAACAGTTTGTTGCGAGGTCTCGTGAGGAGGTTGCTGTTGTTCGGGCTCGCCGCTTGGATCGGTCGCTGGCTCGCACTCGAGGTCGCCGTTCGGTTCGCGCAGAGGCGGCCGCCGCCGGAGCGGGCGCCCAAGGACGCTCTTCGTCCTCCGGGCCGCATGCCGGGCCCCTTCGACTAGCTTTTGGCTATGGAGCCAAGAGCCTTTCGAAAGGCCGTCGAAGCCGACATCCGAGAGCACGAGCTGATCGCGCCCGGCCGGGAGGTCGCGGTACTCGTCTCGGGCGGCGCCGACTCGACCTGCCTCTGGCACGTGCTGCGCGACCTCGGCTATCAGGTTTCTGCGCTCCACGTCGATCACGGCCTCCGGGGCCACGAGTCGGACGAGGACGCCGAGTTCTGCCGGGACGTTCTCGGAGCGGAGGTCGTCGACGGGCGCGGCGGACAGACCGAGGATGAGCTGCGCGAGATTCGCTACTCGTTCGCGACAGACAAACTCCGGGCCACGGGCCACACGGTCTCGGACCAGGTCGAGACGGTGCTCTACCGGATTGTCGCCAGCGGCGCGCCCGGCCTGATCGAATGGGCGCGCGCGGACGGCGTCGTGCGGCCCTTGCTCAACCGTTGGCGCGACGAGACCGAGGCTTACTGCCGGGCGGTGGAGCTCGACTTTCGTCGGGACTCCTCGAATCGCGACACGAAGCGCGGCCTGATTCGGGACGAAATCATCCCCCTGCTCCTGCGCCTGCACCCGGGCGCCGAGGGCAACCTGCTGCGGCTCGCCAGCCGCAAGACGGCCCCTCCCGAGCTTGTCCAGCTGCTCGAATCCGCCGAAGGCTCGACCCGCCTCGACCTCAGCGGAGGCCGGTCGATCGTCCGCGAGTACGACCGGGTCTGGCTCGAGCGCTCACCCGTGGTGCTCGAGGGGGAGGTGCGCTGGGGCCCTTGGCGCATCGCCTCCGAGCGGAAGGGGCTTAAGGTACGTGGGTGGCGCCCCGGCGACCGGTTGGCGGGGCGCACGAAGAAGATCCAAGACGTGTTCGTCGACGCCAAGATTCCGCGATCGGAGCGCGAGGCGTGGCCGCTCGTGGTGCGCGGCGACGAAGTCGTTGCGGTTCCCGGGATCGTCGAGGCCGAAGGAGTGCTTGCCGAGCGTGTCGCAGACTGAGCTGGAACACGGGGTAGCGGAGATCCTCGTCGACGAGGAGACGCTGCGTGCGCGTGTGCTCGAGCTCGGCGAGGAGATCTCGAACGACTACACGGGGCGCGACCTGCTCCTCGTCGGCGTCCTCAAGGGCGCCGTCTTCTTCATGGCCGATCTCATGCGCAGCCTGACCGTCCCCTGTGAGGTCGATTTCATGGCCATCTCGAGCTACGGCGCTGCGAGCGACTCCTCGGGTGTCGTCCGTATCCTCAAAGACCTGGACATCCCACTCGACGGGCGGCACGTGCTCGTCGTCGAGGACATCATCGACTCGGGGCTCACCCTCTCCTACCTGATGCGCAACCTGCGGGCGCGAGAGCCCGCCTCGCTCGAGGTGTGCGCTCTGCTCACGAAGGCGGGCCGGCGCGAGATCGAGATCCCGGTCCGCTACGTCGGCTTCGAAATCCCGAATCGTTTCGTCGTCGGCTACGGGCTCGATTTCGCCGAGCGGTACCGAAACCTGCCGTACGTCGGCGTCTTGGAGGAAGACGTCGAGGCAGGTGTAACGAGCACCTGAGCCTGGCTCGAGAAGCGGCGTCCTCAAGGAGCGCGGGCTTCGCGCCGACGTAAGGAAAGATCGTCCGCGGGAGGTAAGAATCGTGCACGCTGCTACGCTGATCGAGGAGGCGCCTGCTTGAACCGTTTTTTCCGTTCCGCACTGTTCCCGCTGATCGTGATCGTCCTGCTCGTCTACCTGGCGAGCTCTCAGCTCATGGGCGGAAACAAGAACGAGAAGAAGGTCACCTATTCGCAGCTCCAGCAGCGCGTACGGGACGACCCGGCCTCCGTCAGAGAAGTCGTCTTCGGACCGAGCAAGCGGGAGATCACCGCCCAGCTCACGGACGGAAAGAAATGGAAGGTTCACTACCCGAGCGACCAGTCGCAGGTCGACTTCGAGAAGCTTCTCCAGAGAGAGAACGTCACCTACGACTCGAAGGGCACCGGCGGCTCGTGGTGGGGCTCGGCCATCCTCTCCCTCTTGCCGTTCGTGATCCTGATCGCGTTCTGGATCTTCCTCATGAACCAGGTGCAGGGCGGGGGCTCGAAGGTGATGAGCTTCGGCAAGAGCCGCGCGAAGCGGATGACGCCCGACTCGCCGAAGATCGGCTTCAAGGACGTGGCCGGTGTCGAGGAGGCGGTTGAGGAGCTCCAGGAGATCAAGGAGTTCCTCGAGAACCCGAAGAAATTCCAGGCCCTCGGCGCGCGCATCCCGAAAGGCGTGCTGCTCTACGGCCCCCCGGGCACGGGCAAGACGCTCCTCGCGCGCGCGGTCGCGGGCGAGGCGGGCGTGCCCTTCTTCTCCATCTCCGGCTCCGACTTCGTCGAGATGTTTGTCGGCGTCGGCGCGAGCAGGGTGCGCGACCTCTTCGAGCAGGCGAAGCAGGCCTCTCCCTGCATCGTCTTCATGGACGAGATCGACGCCGTGGGCCGCCACCGCGGTGCCGGGCTCGGCGGCGGGCACGACGAGCGCGAGCAGACTCTCAACCAGCTCCTCGTGGAGATGGACGGGTTCGAGCTGAAGGACAACATCATTCTGATCGCCGCCACGAACCGCCCCGACATTCTCGACCCTGCGCTGCTGCGCCCCGGCCGTTTCGACCGGCAGATCGTCGTCGACCGGCCCGACCGGCTCGGTCGCAAGAAGATCCTCGAGGTGCACGCGAAGGGCAAGCCGCTCGCGACCGAGATCGAGCTCGACACGCTTGCAGCCGGTACGCCGGGCTTCACGGGCGCCGATCTCGCCAACCTCGTCAACGAGGCGGCCTTGCTCGCGGCGCGGCGCGGCAGGAAGACGATCGGACAGGAGGAGCTCGAGGAAGGGATCATGCGCGTGATCGCCGGCCCCGAGAAGAAGACTCGGCTCTTCTCGGAGGAGGAGCGGAAGATCACCGCGTACCACGAGATGGGCCACGCTCTCGTCGGCCACTACCTCGACCAGGACAGCGAGGTGCACAAGATCTCGATCATCAGCCGCGGCCAGGCGCTCGGCTACACGATTTCGCTGCCGCGTGAGGATCGTTACCTGACGAGGAAGTCGACCCTGATGGATCAGCTTGCGGCCTTGCTCGGCGGGCGGACCGCCGAGGAGCTCGTCTTCAACGAGGTGACGACCGGCGCAGCCAACGACCTCGAGCGCGTCACGCACACGGCCAAGCAGATGATCATGCGCTTCGGGATGAGCGAGAAGCTCGGCCCGCGCGTGCTCGGGCGCAACCAGGACATGCCGTTCCTCGGGCGCGAGATGGCCTCCGAGCCGGATTATTCCGAGGACATCGCCCGCGAGATCGACAGCGAGATCAACACGGTGATCGAGGACGCGCATAGGCGGGCGCGCAAGGTGCTGGAGGAGCACGTGGACGAGCTCCACCGACTCTCGACCATCCTCGTCGAGCGTGAGACGATCGACAAGGATCAGTTCCTGAAGCTGCTCGAGGGCGCTTCGGAGGAAGAGGTCTTCCCCGAGGAAGCGGCGGAGAGGACCGAGCCGGCGGCTCCCAAGGCCGACCGGCGCAAGCGTGTTCCGAAGCCAAAGCCCTTCCCGCTGCCGGGCCAGGCGATGCAGCCCCCGCCGCCCGAAGGCGCCCAGAGCTAGACGGCTCGATTGGCACTAGCCTCTGGGGCATGACGAGCCCCATCGAGGAGCGGTTCCCCCGCCCAGCAGTGATGGGCGTCGTCAACATCACGCCCGACTCGTTCTCGGACGGGGGGGTCAACTTCCGGCCTGACGATGCCGTGGCCGCGGCGCGGCGCCTGCGCGAGGAAGGCGCCGCGATCGTCGACGTCGGGGGCGAGTCGACGCGCCCCGGGTCGGAAGGCGTCCCTCTCGACGAGGAGCTACGCCGCGTGGTGCCGGTGCTCGAGGCCTTGCAGGGCGAGGTGCCGGTCTCGATCGACACCGCGAAGGCCGAGGTCGCGAGCCGGGCGCTCGCGGTCGGCGCTGAGCTCGTCAACGACGTGACCGCCCTCCGGGGGGATCCAGACCTGGCAGAGGTGGTCGCGTCCTCCGAGGCCTACCTCTGTCTCATGCACATGCAAGGAGAGCCGAGGACGATGCAACACAATCCCAGGTACGCGGACGTGGCCGGGGAGGTGGCTGCCTTTCTCGAGGAGCGGCTGCGCTTCGCCGTGGACGCCGGCATTCCCGAGGAGCGCATCTGCCTCGACCCCGGGTTCGGCTTCGGGAAGACGATGGAGCAGAACTTCGAGCTGCTGGCCCGACTCGATGAGATCGTCGCGCTCGGCCGCCCGGTCCTGGTCGGCCTCTCCCGCAAGCGCTCGCTCGGGCGTGTTCTCGGCGACCCGGAGGCGACCACGGGGCCCCTCTCGGCGAGCCTCGCGGCCGCGGTCGAGGCCTACGAGCGAGGCGCGACGATCTTCCGCGTGCACGACGTGCGCGAGCATGTCGAGGCGCTGACGGTCGCCGCCGCAGTTTCACCGTGATCGCCGTCGAACTCGAGGCCCTCGAGGTCTTCGGACGGCACGGAGTCGAGGAGGAGGAGCGGCGCGAGGGCCAGATGTTCTTCTACGACGTCCGGTTCGAAGTCTCTGACGCCGCGCTCTCCGACCGGATCGAGGACGCCGTCGACTACCGACTTGTCGCCGACTGTGTGCGCGAGATCTCGGAGGGTCGGGACTTCAACCTGATCGAAGCGCTCGCGGCCGCCGTGGCGGATGCTCTCCTCGCTCGCTTCGAGGTCGAGCTGGTCCGGGTCCGCGTGCGGAAACCGCACCCGGCAGGCGTACCGGCCGCTTACTCCGCTGCTACCGTCGAGCGGATTTCGTCTTGACGACCGAGACGGACAGGCCGTAACTGATCCCGGCGACACGACGCGCGGCCGTTCCGCTGCCTGCGCCCACTGACGCCTCGGCGTAGTAGTAAGCGCCGCGACGGCCCGTGTTCTTCACGCGCAGGGACTCCCGCTTGCGCCCGCGGCGCTCTGAGAGACCGCGAAAATCGCGCCTCCTTGCCCCTCCGCCCTCGAGGACGCTGACCGTGCGCGGTCCCCACAGCGCCAGGTCGACGTCGCCCCCGGACGGCTGGAGCGCCACGAACGCCGTGTGCCTGCCGGGCACCCAGATGCGGTACACGTCGCGTGGATCCTCGGCGAATTCGACGCGCGCGCCGACCGTGCCGCGCGGGCGGCTTGCGGCAGTCAGCGGCGTCGACGCTCTGTGCAGGAGGCCGTTCCGCTTGAGGTACGAGACGTCCTCGTTCGGCTCCTGCGGATCGCGGGTGACTGGAGCCACGGCCAGCGCAGCCGGGATGTCGAGCCGGCCGAACCCCGAAAGCGGATCGAAGCCCGGGCTCGAGATGTCCTGCGCCGAAGCGCGCATGACATCGAACAGCTGCGTCACGTCGAGTGTCGGCCGGGCAGTCCAGATCCAGGCGGCAGCGCCCGCGACCATGGGCGAGGAGAAGCTCGTCCCGCTGAACGTGGAGTAACCGGTGCCGCTGAAGGTCGCCGGCACCGCTATGGGGATATTGAGGCCCGGCGCCGCCAGATCGACGTAGGGCGACCGGCTCGAGAAGGCCGTGGGTTGGCCGGACTGGTCGATGGCGCCGACTGTGAGCACGTGCGGCAGGCTCGCCGGGTACTCAAGTGGGCTGCCGGCGCCGCCGCTGTTGCCCGCCGCCGCGACGACGAGCGTGCCCGAGCTGATGGTGTACGCGATCATCGCGTCGAGCAGCGGGTTCCTCACCTGCGACCCGAGGCTGAGATTGACCACGCCGGGGCCCCTCCGGATTGCGGCGTCCAGGCCGTTGATGACGTCCCCGGCCCTGATGCCGATCCCCAGCGGGCTCGCGTCCCAGATCTGCAGGGCCGCCTGCGGATAGACGCCGACGAGGCCCGTGCCGTTGGTGGGCGCGGCGACGACGGATGCGACGGCTGTGCCATGCTCCTCGAGGCGCGCGGAGGTGCTCTGGCCGTTCAGAGCCGTGGTCGCAGGCCGGCCCGCGAACTCGACGTGCGTGAGATCGACTCCGGTATCGATGACCGTCACCGGCTTGCCCGCCCCGGGCGGCTCGGCGCGGTCGGCGCCTACGAAGGGGATCCACCACTCCTGCGGGACTAGCGGATCTCCGAGGTGGTTCGCGACGCTCAACGGCCGGTCCGGATCGACTGCCCGGACGAGACCGTCGCGCATGAGCCCGGGCACGACCCGCAACGCGGGCCCGCTTCGCAGACGCCAGATCGGAAGCACTGTGGCGATCCGCACTCCGCCTGCGCGCCGGAGCGCCGGGCCGGCGGCGGGGCGCGCCAGGACGAGCGTGGCGTCGTAGAGCCGAAGATCGCGCTGCTCGGCGCGCGAGAGGCTCCGCTGCGCGACGGCCGATCCGGGCCAGGCGACGAGCGCAAGACCGGCGACACAGAGGGCGACCCCGAAACGCCTCAAGGAGGCGAACATAGCAGCAGTCATGACCAAGGCCTTTGTCGGTATCGGCTCGAATCTCGGAGAGCGTGAGGCGTACTTGCGGCGGGCGTTGCAGCTTCTCGCCGCGGAGGAGGGAATCGACGTCGTCGCCGTCTCCGAGCTGCGCGAGACCGACCCCGTGGGGCCGGTCGAGCAAGGGCGGTTCGTGAACGGCGCGGCACTCCTCGAGACCGAGCTCTCACCACGGGAGCTGCTGGGAAGACTGCTCACGATCGAGGGACGGCTCGGGCGGGTTCGCAACGAGCGCTTTGGGCCGCGCACGATCGACCTCGACCTGCTCGTCTACGGGGACGCGATGGTCGATGAGCCGGGCCTGACGGTCCCGCATCCGCGGTTGCACGAGCGCCGCTTCGCGCTCGAGCCGCTCGCCGATCTGGCTCCAGACCTGGTCATCCCCGGGAGGGGCCCGATTTCAGCCTTGCTCGCAGAGCTAGTATGACCCCGTTATGTCGCACATCGACGAGCTCGACGAGTTCGAGGCAGAGCTCGAGCTCCGGCTGAAGCGCGAGTACGCCGACGTCTTCGAGCTGTTCCGCTGGTGCGTCCTCACCCAGGACGCGACCTACCTCTGCAACAACCTCGTCCTGAACGCCTCTCCGCAGCCCAATTACCCCTTCTACCACCTGAAGATGGAGGACGTCTGGGTCTGGGACAAGAATCGCCCGACCCGGCTGATCCCGCGGGCCGAGATCTACACCTCCAGCGACGTCACCGTCGAGGAGCTGCGCGGCGAGGGCGACCGGCCGAAGCTGACGGCCGAGGCGCTCGCCGAGCGCATCGGCGAGTCGCTTGCCGGCGACGACGATCTGTAGCACCGACGCCGCGTGCTCCTAGCCGTCGACGTCGGCAATACGCAGACGGTGCTGGGCCTATTCGAGGGCGGGCACCTCGCAGAGCATCGACGACTGGCGACCGAGGGCCGTCGCACCGGGGACGAGCTGGGCGCGCTGCTCGGGGAGATGCTGGACCTCGACGCCGTGGACGGCATCTGCCTCTCCTCGACTGTGCCCGCTCTCGTGCGTGAGTACGAGCTCTTCGCGGAGCGGTGGGCGCGCGCGCCCATCCTCGTCGTCGGGCCGGGAGCGAAGACGGGGATTCCCGTTCGCTACGACGATCCGCGTGAGGTCGGCCCCGATCGGATCGTGAACGCCGTCGCGGCAAAGGAACGCTACGGAGCGCCCTGCATCGTCGTCGACTTCGGCACCTCGACCAACTTCGACGTCGTCTCCGCCGAGGGTGAGTACGTGGGCGGCGTGCTCGCGCCCGGGATCGAGATCTCGATGGATGCCCTGTTCGCGCGCGCCGCACGCCTGATGCGCGTCGACTTCACCGAGCCCCCCGCCGTGATCGGCAAGACGACGGTGCACAGTCTCCAGTCCGGCCTTGTCTACGGCTTCGCGGGGCAGGTCGACCGGATCGTCGAGGAGATCCGGGGCGAGCTCGGCTCGGAGGCCCCGGCGATCGCGACCGGCGGGCTCGCCGAGATCGTGGGGCCGCACTCGCGCACGATCGAGCGGGTCGACCCCGACCTGACCCTCGAGGGCCTGCGTCTGGTCTGGGAGCTGAACCGTTAGGCCGTTCGACTTCCGGCGCAAAGGCGTCACACACGCGTGTGAATTTCGCGCTTATGATCGACGCGGGGAGGAGGTGGACGGTGCCTTATCTATTCACGCCGCGCCGGAGCCGTTTCCTCAACCGCTCGAGCAGCGACGGCCCGGCCGGACGGCGTAGAGCCTCGTCCCGCGCCCGCTGGCGCTTGGCAAAGGCGCGCTCGCGCATGACCCGTGTCGGATACCGCGGCTTCCAGTAGACCGGCATCAGATCATCCGCCGCCGTAGATCGAGATCGGCAGGTCGAGGAGGATCTCGTCCCCCTGCGGCAGCTCGTCCTCGAGCCGCTCGAGCACGAAGCGCGCGCCAGGGGCCGCCGCGAGCAGGCGCTGCTCAACCTCCTCGAGCGTCGCCAGCTGGACGAGCTCTTGCTTGAAGGGCCGAGGGAAGCGGCCGCGCCCCAGATACCAGCCGTAGAACTTCTTCAGGAAGCCGGTCGCCCGGTGCTCACCGAGCTCGCGCACCGTCTCGCGGATGAAGAGGATCAGCTCCGCCGCAACCTCCTCCCGAGAGGGCTCGGCCTCGTCGCCCATGATGTGCCTCAGCGCCCAGGGATTCCCCTGCGCGGCCCGGCCGACCATGACGGCCTCGGCGCCCGTCGTCGCGAGCACTATCTGCGCCTTCGCCCGCGAGACGATGTCCCCCGAGGCGACGACCGGCACGTCGACGAGCTCGACGAGCTCGGCCGTCAGCCGGTGGTCGGCCTCGCCCGTGTACATCTGGCGCGCCGAGCGCGGATGGAGCGTGAGCGAGGCCGCGCCAGCTTCGACGAGCTTCGGGCCGATCTCGATGCAGGTGCGCGAGCCGTTGTGGAGCCCGCGCCGCATCTTCACGGAGACCGGCACCGAGACCGCGTCTGCGACCGCCTCGACGATACCGCAGGCGCGATCCGGCTCCTCGAGCAGCGTCGCTCCGGCGCCCGTCTTCGTCACCTTCCGGACGGGGCAGCCGAAGTTGACGTCGACGAGATCCGCGCCGGCGTCCTCGACCATGCGCGCGGCCTCGGCCATGATGCCTGGCTCCGAGCCGAAGATCTGGACTGCGAGCGGATGCTCGTCCGCGGCGATGCGCAGATAGCCGAGCGAGCGCTCGTTGCCGTGCGAGAGGCCGGCGCAGCTGACCATCTCCGAGCAGACGAGCCCAGCGCCGAACCGGCGGCCCTGGCGGCGGAACGCCTGGACGCTCACGCCGGCCATAGGCGCGAGCACGAGCCGGGTCGGGATCTCGACCGGCCCGATCCGCCAACTTTCACGAAGATCTACCTGCACAGAGGCCAAATCGTAGCCGCGGAACCGGAGTTTGACGTTGACCGCGGTCACAGGTACTATGCCTGCCCGCGACGGCGCCTTTGCGCCGCGCGTCTTTTTTTCTGAGGAGGAACCGTGAAGGAAGTGATCCTCACTCCAGAGGGCTACAAGAAGCTCAAGGAGGAGATCGAGCACCTGTCGAACGCCAAGCGCCGCGAGATTGCGGAGCGCATTCGCGTCGCGCGCCAGTTCGGCGACATCGCCGAGAACTCCGAGTACGACGACGCCAAGAACGACCAGGCGCTGCTCGAGCACCGCATCGCCATCCTCGAGGAGCGCATGGCCAACGCCCGCGTGATCTCGAAGAAGGAGGTCTCGAAGGACGTCGTCTCCGTCGGCTCGCACGTGAAGCTGCGCGACCTGTCTGCCAAGGAGACGGTCGAGTACCACATCGTCGGCTCGGCCGAGTCGAACCCGGACGCGCAGAAGCTCTCCAACGAGTCGCCGGTCGGCAAGGCGATCATCGGCAAGAAGAAGGGCGAAACCGTCGAGGTGACCACACCTCGGGGTAAGGCCCTCAAGTACAAGATCCTGGAGATCAAGGCGGCGTAGCGACCGGCTAGGCTCGCTCCGTGTTCGAGCGTTTCACGGAACGGGCGCGACAGGTTGTCGTCCTCGCTCAGGACGAGGCCCGCGCGCTCAAGCACGACTACATCGGGACCGAGCACCTACTGCTGGGCCTGCTCCGCCAGGAGAAGGGATTGGCCGCGCGCGTCCTCGAGTCGCTCGGCATCACTGTCGAGGAGGTGCGGTACCAGGTCGCCCGCTTGATCGGCCAGGGGCGACGAGGTGACGCAGGGGGTGATTCGGTTCACGCCGCGCGCCAAGAAGGTGCTCGAGCTCTCTCTGCGCGAAGCCGTGGACTTGCAGCACGACTACATCGGAACCGAGCACATCCTGCTGGCGATCGTCCGCGAGAACGAGGGCGTGGCGGCACGGATCCTGCTCGCCTTCGACGCGGACGCCGAGACGATACGCAGTGAGGTCATCCGCATGCTTTCCGAGGGGGAACCTCCTGATCGAGAGGACGTTTCCAGGCCGCACGCTCCGCCGCACGCGATCACCTTCCCGCGCCTCCTGGGGGGAATGCCGCGTCGCATTTACGCCCCCTCGACGACCAGCGTTCCTCGCTCTTGCTCGGCCTCGATGACCGGCGTTCCATGCTTCTGTTCGGCCTCGCGTTTTTTGGCGCTGCCGGCATTGGCCTCTTCGTCGGCTGGCTGATCTGGGGTTGAGCGCCGAATAGACTCGCGCCCCATGGCCTTGCCCAAGCGTTATCCCGATCGGGACGAGATTGCGGCGGTCCGGGTCGACGCCGAGCAGCTTGAGCCGGGGGCTGAGGGCGGCGAGCCTCGGCGCGTGGCCGGCCGCGTCATGGCCCGGCGGGACATGGGAAAGCTCGTCTTCCTCGACCTCGTCGACCGCTCGGGCAAGATCCAGCTGCTCGTCGCCGAGGACCGCGCCGGGTCCGTCGACCTCGACCTCGGCGACATCATCGGCGCGACCGGCACCCCGGCAAGGACGAAGCGCGGCGAGCCTTCGCTCGCCGTCACCCAGCTCCAGCTGCTCGCCAAGATCAAACGGCCGCTTCCGGACACCTTTCACGGGCTGACCGACACGGAGACGCGGTACCGCCAGCGCCACCTCGACCTACTGATGAACGAGGATGCCCGAGCCGAAGTCGAGCTCCGGGCGCGCATGGTGGCTGCGATCCGCCGCTACCTCGACGAGCGCGGCTTCCTCGAGGTCGAGACGCCGATTCTCCAGCCACGTTACGGTGGGGCGCTCGCCGAGCCGTTCGTCACGCACTCGAATGAGCTCGACACCGACCTCTACCTGCGCATCGCGAGCGAGCTCTACCTCAAGCGCCTGATCGTCGGCGGGCTCGAGCGGGTCTACGAGCTCGGCCGGGACTTCCGGAACGAGAGCGTCTCCTTCAAGCACGCGCCCGAGTTCACGATGGTCGAGTGGTACGAGGCCTACGCGGACTACAACGACACGATGGCCCGCATCGAAGAGCTCGTCGAGACCGTCGCCAGCGAGGCACTCGGCACGACGATGGCCAGGTTCCGGGAACACGACGTCGACCTCGCGGCGCCCTGGCAGCGCGTCAAGCTGATCGACGCGCTCGAGGAGCGTGGGCTGTGGACGCGGGACGAGGAGGACCTCCGCAAGCGGCTCGAGGAGCGGGGCGTCGACACGAGCGCCAACGAGAGCTGGAGCAAGCTCGTCGACCACGCCCTGAGCCACTTCGTCGAGCCGGAGCTAGTCCAGCCTTCGATCTTGTACGACTACCCGGTCGAGCTCTCGCCGTTCGCGCGGCCGACCGAAGACGACCCGTCGATCGTCGAGCGCTTCGAGTTCTTCGTCGGCGGCATGGAGCTCGGCAACGCCTTCACCGAGATCAACGCCCCCGACGAGCAGGCCGAGCGATTCGCGCAGCAAGCTGCCGACGCGGCCGGGCAGCAGGGTGATCCCGACTACGTGGAGGCGCTTGCCTACGGGATGCCGCCGACCGGCGGGCTGGGACTCGGCATCGACCGGCTGGCGATGGTGCTGAGCGGCCGCGACAACATTCGCGACGTGATCCTCTTCCCGGCCCTGCGCGAGCGCGAGTGAGCCGTCTCTCAAGGAGCACGACGGGCGTCTGCCTCGTCTCGGCGCTCGTGCTCGGGCTCGGCTCAGCGCGCTCCGAGAGGCAGACATCTCGAGCTCTCGTGAGGCTCGTGATCACGCACGGCGTCGCGAGCGGCGACGTCTCGGCGAGCACCGCGCTGATCTGGGCGCGCGCCAATGACTCGGCGAATATGCACGTGCAGCTGTCGCGAAACCCTCGCTTCACGGCGCGAGCCCGCGAGCGAACTGCTTCGGCGACGAGCTCGTCCGACTTCACGGCGCAGGTCAAGCTCACACGTCTCCGCCCGAATACGCGGTACTTCTACCGCGTCTGGTTCTCGCGCAAGGCGCGAGCGTCGGCGAAGCTCGTCGGATCGTTGCGAACTGCGCCGGCCGCGTCTACTAGCGCCCCGATCAGCTTTGTGACGTCGGGTGACCTCGGCGGCCAGGGCTATTGCCGAAACCTCAACCAACGAGGCTACGGCATCCTCGGGCACATGGCGCGCCTCGCCCCCGACGCGTTCATCGCCAACGGCGACATGATCTATGCCGACTACGAGTGCCCCAGCGCTGGTCCGCCGGGCTGGCAGAACGTTCCCGGCCGCTTCTCGAGCGTGGCGAATCCGGCGATCGATTGGCGGAGCTCCGACTGGATCCGTCGGGTCTACCTCGCCCACTGGCGCTACAACCGTGCGGATACCCGGTTCCGCCGTCTTCTGCGGGCGACGCCCCTCTACTCGCTCTGGGACGACCATGAGGTGCTCAACGACTTCGGGGCGGCATGGCCGCAGTATCCCGCGGAGCCGAATCGGCGGGGCTACCGGAATCTCGTCAGGGAGGGACGGAAGGCATTCTTCCTCTATGGCCTAATCGACGGCGGGCGGATCTACCGATCGTTCCGGTGGGGGAAGGACACGCTCGCCGACACGGCGGAAAACGCAAAGACGATGCTCGGCGCGGCGCAGCGCACGTGGCTGCTTGAGCGTCTTCGCAGATCGACCGCAACCTGGAAGCTCGTCGTCACCGGCTCGAGCCTTTCAGTCACGAGCGGACAGGATCAGGCGCGCGACGGCTGGGCCAACGGGCACAGTCGCGATCTGCCCGCCAATACGGGCTTCGAGCGCGAGCTACGCGTCCTGCTCACGGAGCTCGACCGCGCAAACGTGCACAATGTGGTCTTCCTCGCCGGCGATGTCCACCATGCCCGCGAGCTTCGTTACGACAGAGACTACGACGGAGACGGAGAGCGGCTGCTCTTTCACGAACTGATCACGGGGCCGCTCGCCGCTGATCGAAATGTGGCGCGTGCTCTCGATCCGACGTTCGGGCCCACTCCGCTCTACGGAGAGGGAGGCATCTTCAACTTCGGGTACGTGCGCGTACGTGTCGCCTCCGATCGTACGGCGCATCTCCTCGCAGACGTCCGCGACGAGACCGGGGCCGTTCGTCCCGGTTCGGCGCTCGACCTGGCGCCCGAGTAGCCGCAGGTCCGGGCGCTACGATCGTCCGTGGTGAGCCCGGCACACTACGCCCACGTCCCGTCCGCGTCGGGCGCGAAGGCGATGATCGGCCTCGGGTCGCCTCGGCCCTCCCGGCTCTATGCGGAGCTCACGGCGCAGGCGCTGCGGCACGGCCTGCCCGCGCGGCGCGGAGGCCTCCTCGCGGCCACCGCCCGACTCGGTCTTCCGCGGGCGCTCGTGGCGGCTGTCAGCCGCCGCTTTCCGCGGCGTCGCCGTCCTGAGCTCGACGATCTCCTCGACGAGATCGCGGCTGCGTGGCCCGGACTTGCGGAGCGATCGTCTCGACTCCCGGGCGAGCCGCCGTCTCTTTCGGCGCTTGCGTTGCACCGAGCCGCGGGCCTCACCGTCTTTGTGCTGGGGGGCGAGGAATGTCCGCTCCTCGTCGCCAAGCTGGCCGGCAACAGGAAGCTGCTCGAGTCGGAGCGGGCCGCGCTCCAGCGCGCGGAGCCTGTTCACATCGCGCCTCGTTACCTCGGCGAGGTCGGCGGTGCCTACGTGCAGGAAGGGCTCCGCGGGAAGGCGCTGGCAATACCCCCGATCGACGCGTTGCTCTGGAACGCTCGCCTGAGCCAACTCGCGCTCTCGCTGGCCAGGCTCGCCGCGGTGTCCGTCCGAGCCGAGCCGCCGGACGGGCTCGCTGTCCCTGTCGAACTCGCGCTCGCGCGACTCGAAGGATCCGCGCGCCGCGCTGTCGAGGCTGCCTGGCGGGACGTGCAGCGTCTAGAGGTGTCAGTGCTCCAGCATGGCGACACGTCGGCGCAGAACTGTCTCTTCGAAGACGAGCGTCTTACCGGCCTCGTCGATTGGGAGCGCGCCCGCCAGCGAGGCGTGCCCGGATTCGACCTCTGGAACGCGGCACTCGCGTTGCTCGAGCATAGTGTCGGGCTCAGGCGCTGGTCACAGGAGCGGGTGCTGGTTGCCTTTCGTGACCATTGGCTCGGCGCGTGGGGGGCGTCAGCGCGCGCCGCGGCGGCCGACTCCGCGACCGCGGCGGGGGTCCCGGAAAGCATGCTCGGACCGCTCGAGGTGGTCTTCTTCGCGCGCAGGCTGGGACGCCGACTCGCGAGCCCGGACTCGTACGCGACGACGCCTGCGACCGCGGCGCGCATGCTCGAGCTCGCATGCGCGCTCTGATCGTCGAGGACGGCGCCTCACGCGGCGCCCTCGCGGCCGCGCGCGCGCTGGCGCAGGCGGGGTGGAAGGTCGCGGTCGGCTCTCCGGGAGGAAAGGGCCTCGCCGCCGACTCTCGCGCGACGGAATCGCGACAAGACGTGCCGCCCACGGCGAGCGGCGCCGACGTCTTCCTCGACGGGGTCGCGAGCGCGGCCGAGGAGAGTGCCGCCGAGGTCGTCTTCGGGTGCGGCGATGCCGAAGTCTTGACACTCTCGGAGGGTCGAGACCGGCTCGAGCCGGTTGTCCCCTACGCGCCGCACGAGTCGGTCGTTCGGGCTTTCGACAAGGTGCTTCTCGGTGAGGCGGCCGCCGGCGCCGGCTTCGCGGTTCCGCGCACGGCACCGGCGACAGAAGCCGAGCTCCTGCGCGTCGAAGGCCCTGTCTTCGTGAAGGCTCGCTTACACGCCGTGCCCGGACGAACGCGCGTCGAAGCTGAGCTCTGCGGTGACGAAGCGGCCGCCAGGTATCGCGCCGCCGAGATCAGCGCCGCGGGAGGCGAGCCGCTGCTCCAAGAGCGCCTTTCAGGGCCACTCGTCGCGTACACGGTGCTCGCCGACGTTGAGGGAGGCATCGTCGCGGCGCTCCAGCAAGAGGCAGAGGCCATCTGGCCCCCCGGCTCCGGGGCGAGCGTTCGTGCGAGGACGGTGCCCGTCGACGCGGATCTCGCCGCAGCAGCCGCCCGCCTGCTCGCGGAGCTCCCCTGGTTCGGAATCGCCGAGCTTCAGTTCATCCGGCGTGGAGATAGGACTCCGGCCCTCATCGACCTCAACGGACGCTTCTACGGCTCGATGTCGCTTGCCGTCGCTGCGGGTGTCAACCTGCCGGCGATGTGGGCGGCGCTCGCGACCGGGAGGGAGGTCCCGCCCGCTCCGGCCGCACGCCTCGGCGTGCGCTACCAGTGGCTCGAAGGCGATCTGAGGCGGGCGCTCGCCGAGCGTCGCCACGGACTCGTCCGCGACGTTTGGAGCTGTCTCGGGTACGCGGTCGGGGCGCGGCACAGCATCTGGCAGGCCGGCGACCCAGCCCCTGCTCTCCGGCTCGGCCCGCGCCTCGCACGGCGGGCGGCCCGGAAGCTGCTCCGTCGATGATCGCGGAGCTCGTCGATGCGGTCGTCTCGGAACCGGTGCTGGTCTTCGGCTCGCTGCCACCCGAGGGCCGCGACCTCGACCTGCTTGTCCGCCCCGCAGAGGAGAAGGCGCTCATCACGAGCCTCGACCGTGAGCGTTTCGTCCGGCGGGGACGTGAGTGGGCACGGTTTCACGCGTGTACGGTCGACGCCGTCGAGCTCGTTCCCGCAGCGGCCTGGAAGCTTTCCGGGCAGGAGCTGCGTACGCTGTTCGCGGAGGCGCGCCCGATTCACTCCTACGCGAGGCTCGTCCGCCCCGCCCCGCACCACGCACTCCTCATCCTCGCGCTCCGCCTCGCGCGGGGCGATGGACGTCTCGACGCGAAGCGGCGACGCCGGCTCGAGGAGGCGCTGGCCGAGGAGCCGGAGGCCTGGGAGCGAGCCCGCGGATTGGCCCGGGCCTGGGGCGCCGAGTCCGCCCTGGCGGCTCTCGATCAGGTCTATCGCACGGGTGAGCGGCTGCTTCGGGCACGGGCCCGAGAATGGCGACGGCGGCTCACCCGCCGGCGGCGCGGCCGAGTCGTCAGCTTCTCGGGCGTCGACGGGTCGGGCAAGACCTCCCAGGCACTCGCGCTCGTCAACACGCTCGAACGGCTCGGCTACGAAACGGTGACGGAATGGACCCGGCTTTCGTACAACCCCTCGCTCGACGTCGTCGCCTATCCCGTCAAGGCTCTCGTGCGCGTCGTCCGGCGATGGCCGGGTGGCCCTGAGCCGAGTACCGAGCCCGACGCCGACCCAGGGAAGGAGTTTCGTCGACGCAGCGCGCTTGTCTCGCACGCATGGGCGCTGATTGTTGCTCTCGCCAACGCGGCGTCGCAGCGGCGCGCCACCCGGCCCCACCTCCGCCGCGGCCGGATCGTCCTCTGCGACCGCTACTCGCTCGACTCCGCAGCGCATCTCCGGTACCGCTATGGCGAGGCGCGGCGCTTCCGTGTACAGGCTCTGCTCGTTCGGCTGCTCTCGCCGCGAGCCGTCTGTTCCTTCTTTCTCGACGTGCCGGCGCAGACCGCGCTGGCCCGCAAGGCCGAGCAGTACGACCTCGACCAGCTGTCGGGCCAGGTGCGGCTCTACCGGGAGGAGCATGAGCGGCTCGGCATTCGGCGCCTCGACGGTGAGCGTCCCCGTGACGAGCTCTGCGCGGAGATCGCAGCCGAAGTGTGGCTAGCGCTTCCGTAGTAACGGACGGACGAGCGCGTACACGCGTGAGCCGACCGCTGACCGCCGCCACGCCAAGTAGCGGCCGGAGGTCTTGAGCGCATAGGCGACCGGCCCGTCGAGCGGCGTGATCTGAACGCGCTCTCGTGCGTAGGGCCCCTCGTCGAGCGCGTCGATCGAGAACGCCGCCTCGAAGCCACAGGCTTCGGCTGCCGCTCTCGCCTCTAGGGAGCTCGGGCCGAACGGGTAGGCGAGGTAGCGCGGCCGGCGACCGAGGATCTCGGTGAGGCGCTCGATCGATGTCCGCAGATCGGCTTCGGCATCGGCGCTGCCGGCCCGGGCGAAGTCGATGTGCGCGTGGCCGTGGCTCTCGACCGCGATCCCGAGCTCATCGGATTCGCGCAGCTCGTCCGGCGACATGATTTCGAGCGGACACCGGGAGGGAGGGAGCCACCCGCTGCGGCGACCCACAAAGTCGGTCGGGACGAACACGGTTGCGGGAAACCCGTAGCTGCGTAGCACCGGCCCCGCCTCGGTGAGGACGCTGCGGTAGCCGTCGTCGAAGGTGATCGCGACGGCGGGCCGCTTGCGGGGCAGCTCGTCGGTGAGCAAGACGTCGAGCGGGACGACGTTTCGCCGGCGCGCGAGGAAGGCCATCTGTCGCCGGAAGGCATCGGGCGAGACGAACAAGTTGTACGGATCGTCAGCCGAGGGACAGTCGCCGACGGCGTGATACGCGATCACCGTCGCCTGCGCCATCAGCCCCACCCGGGGCGAAGAATGCCGCGCACCGCGCGCAGATCGTCGCGGGCAAAGAGGCGTGCGACGACAACGAGCGCCACTGGGTAGACGGCCGCCGCGAGCAGAAGCGCCTCCGCATCGCGGGCCTGCGCCGCAAGGAGCGTTCCGGCCATGCAGGCGGCCGCGACGACTGGGACGAGCGCGATCCTGCGCACGCGGGGACGTCCGTCCGTGCGCACGAAGAGGCCCGTCAGGAGCACCGCCTCGAAAGCCTCGGTCGCCAGAGTCGTCCACGCCGCGCCGTGGAAGCCCCAGCGAGGAATAGCGAACGCATTCGAACTCACGTTGACGGCTAGTGTCGCCGCCGCGATCCAGGCAATCGGTGCGCCGCGGTCGAGGGCGAGCGCTCCCATCCGCGCCAGGTAGGCGATGCCGTAGAGGAGCGCGGCGCCGGTGAGCGCCGGCACGATGTCGGCCGCCTCCACATAGCGCGCGGAGAAGAGCTTGACGACGAGCCACTCGGCCACGAACGGCGAGCCGACTGCGATCGGGAGGTAGAAGGTGATCAGAAGAGCGGCGGTGAGCTCGAACGTCCGGGTCGTCTCCGCTCCGGCCCGCATACGTGCCATGCGGGGCAGCGCGACGCTGGAGAGCGCCCAAGTGGCGAAAAGGAGGGTCTCGAAGAAGCGGTACGCGACGCCGTACACGCCGACTTCGATCGGCCCTCGAATCGCCTGCAACATGACCGCGTCGATGCGGAAGACGGCGGCGTTGAAGATACCGCCGATGCCGAGGGGTGCCGCGAGGCGAGCGAGCCGGGTGATGGTCGACCTGGTTGCGGAACGCAGGTGGACGGGTGGGAACTGGAGCCGCATCGCCACGGCTCCGAACGCGAGCGCACCCGCGGATCCGGCGAAGTACGTCAGACAGATGACGATCAGATCGCCGCCTAGCACCAGTGCGAGGACGGCGAGCCCCGTTGACAGCACTCGGTTGACGAGGACGACGAGCGCGTAGTACTTCATGCGCTCGAACGCCTTGAAGACGGCTCCGACCAGCGACGAGAGCTCGTCGAGGAAGAGCGCCGAGCCGACGATCGTCAGCGCCGAATACGCCTCACCGCCGGCGACGAAGGCGGGTGCGAGCGCGAACGCGATCGCAAGCCCCGCCAGCCCGAGCCCGACCCTGATCACCGCCGCGCTCGCGAACAGCTCCGAGACCCTTTTCCGGTCGCGTGCGATCTCGCGCACGAGCACTCCGTCGAGCGCGAGTGTTCCGAGCATTAGAAACAGCGGAACGAACGAGATCGAGAAGCTGAAGTAACCGAATTCCCGCACGCCGAGCGCCCGCGCGACGACGACCACGAAGACGAAGCTGGCGAGCTTCCCGGCGACCTGAGCGATCGTCAGCCACAATGCGTTGGCTGCGAAGCGGCGCAGACGGCCGCTCTCGATCAGCGCTTCCTCCTCAGATGGCGGCCGCTCGTCCAGAACAACGATTGTATTTCTCGGTCCTGATTCCCACACTCGGCCGCCCGGACGAGCTTCGGTCGACGCTCGAGAGCCTGCTCGCCTGCCGCCCACCTCCCGACGAGGTGATCGTCGTCGACGGTGATCCCGGCCGCGGCGCCGAGCCTGTCGCGAACGAGTTGGGTGTCCGTTACCTCGCCAGCGAGCCCGGGCTGACCCGGCAGCGAAATGCCGCGCTTGCGGCGGCACGCGGCGAAGTGGCCGTCTTCTCCGACGACGACGTTCGTTTCGATCCTGCGATCTTTGCGGTCCTGGCCGACGTGTACAGAGAGCCGGTCGTCGGGGCGACGGTACGCGTCGTCGAGCCCGACGCGCACCGGCTCGGCGGCCCTCACTCGCGGCTCAGGCGACTTCTGCTCGGCGGCCGGGAAGGCACCTTCACGCGCTTCGGCTATCCGCGATACGTCATCGGCGACACGCCGCAGGACGTCGAGGTGATGCCCGGCTGCTTCATGACCGCGCGGCGCACGGCCGCGGAGCAGGTCCGCTTCGACGAGAAGCTGAGCGGCTACGCGCTTGCGGAGGACGAGGACTTCTCGTACCGGCTCTCTCGGCTGGGGCGGATCCGCTACGAGCCCGAGGCGACGCTGGAGCATCGGAAGACAGGCTTCACCGAGCGAGACGAGCGTGCCTTCGGGCGCTCGGTCGTCTTGAACCGGGCGTACCTCTTCCGCAAGAACTTCCGCCGCACGCCGCTGGCACGGCTCCAGTTCAGCCTCCTCGTCGCCGGACTCATCGGCCACAGGCTCGCGAACCGCGAGTGGCGAGGCGCGCAAGGTCTCGTCGAGGGCGCAGCCGCGGTCTTGCGCGGCAGGTCTTGACCGGGGTCCCGGTTGCGTTCGTCTCCTCCCACGCGCGGCTCGGAGGCGCGGAGCGCTACCTCACGAACCTACTTGGCCGGCTCGAGAGCGGCTGGATCCGCGATGTCGTCTGTCTCGAGGAGGGGCCGTTTGCCGACCAGCTGCGGGCGGGGGGCGTGCCGACGTCCGTCATCGCCACCTCCGCGCGGCCGCCCGCCATTCTCGCCTCCGCGCTGCGTCTCGCGCGACGGCTGCGGACGACCCGTCCCGCCGTCGTGCACGCGAATGGCGTCAAGGCTGCTCTGGTCGCCGCCCTCGCTCCCTCGCGCGTGCCGGTCGTCTGGGTCAAGCACGATTTCTCCTGGGACGGCCCACTCGCCCGTTTCATTGCCGGCCGCTGCGAGCGTGTGATCGGCGTCAGCGCAGCGGTGCTCGAGACACTCGGTTCGAGCGACTCGCGCAAGCTCGAGGTCATCCACAACGGAATCTTCCCGCGGCAGCATGACCGCGCCGAAGGCAGGCGACTGCTCGAGGACGCGGTCGGCGCGCCGGTCGGCGAGGCGGTCGTGCTTGTCGGCCGGCTCGACCCGGTCAAAGGCCACCGCGAGCTCCTCTCGGTCGCGCACGAGCTGCGGGAGAGGAGGCCTGCGCTGCGCATTGTGTTCGTTGGCGGAGAGGATCCGTCCCACCGGGGCTACGAGGACGAGCTCCGGCGCGAGGTCCGCGATCGAGGCCTCGAGAACGTCGTCACCTTTCTCGGCCATCGCGAAGACGCCGTCGCGCTCATCAGTGGCTGCGAGGTGCTCGCGATCACGACTGTCGTCGACGAACGCGGATTCGGCCGCGAGGGCTTCCCGTACGCGGGTCTCGAGGCGATGGCTGTGGGGACGCCGGTCGTCGGTTATGCCCAGGGTGGCCTGCCCGAGCTCGTCGGTCCCTGCGGCCGTCTCACGCCTCCCGGCGTGCGACCGGCGCTCGTGGAGGAGATCGCCTTCCTGCTCGAGGAAGACGGTTTGCGGCAGGACCTCGCAGCTTGCGGGCGCGAGCGCGTCGCCCACGAGTTCTCGCTCGA
>WNFV01001362.1_pt1 | contig 35971 bp, 23 predicted proteins | sample 5400101 | NCBI WGS metagenome assembly WNFV01 (sample SAMN13153361, study PRJNA577476) | soil metagenome | isolation source: 115 cm soil or saprolite under grassland replicate 1 | place: USA:California | collected 2016-06-15 | reverse complement strand
ACACACTCGGTCCATTGCGATAATCGATCGTGGCGAGCCATCAGTCTCCTCTAGTCAGTATGGCTGAATAAGCATCTCCATACTACCAGCGGTTGGCCCGGCTCGCCGCGTTATCCGAAAAACCTACCCCCAAAAGGCCACCCGCCGCCCCCCAGCCCTCCGACACCCCGCCCAGCGAGGGTCCCATCCCAGTGGAGCCAGACGAGGCCGCCGCTACGGCCGTAGGCGCGCCGACCGCCTCCTCGTCCGCCCGCGAACCTGAGCGCGTGGGGCGCCTCCCAGCGACGCAGCCCACACCGCTCTCTGACGTAGGCGAGCACGCATCGATTGCCGAGCACGGTCCATTGGCGAGCCGGGAGCGGCGGCTGGCCCGCTACCACGCAGTGCGCTCTCTGGATGCCCAGGGGCTGAGTCTGCTCTCGATCGCGCGCCAGTTGCACCTCAGCCCTCAGACCGTCCGCCGCTTCGTGCGCGCCGATCAGTTCCCGGAACGGGCGAGACGCTGCACAGCGTGGCAGAAACTTGAGCCCTTCATCCCCTACCTGCGCGACAGAATGGCGGCGGGCCACGACAATGCGCTGCAACTCTGGCGCGAGATACGCGACCAGCAGGGGTACAAAGGTTCGGGGAGAACTGTGTCGCGCTGGGTGGAGCAGCATCGCCACCTGGTCCCCACACCAAAGGGTGGCACCGCCACACCCAAGCGTGGCGGGAGGCCACCCAAAACGGTCGAGCGGTCGCCGCCCGCGCCAGATCGTGCGCTCTCCGCACGCCAGGCGGCCTGGCTGTTGGTCAAGCGACCAGATGACCTGGAGGAGAACGAGCGCTTGATCGTGGAGCGCTTGTGTGCCGGGAGTGCCGAGGTAAAGGTGGCCTACCCGCTCGCGCAAGAATTCATGCGGATTGTGCGCGAACACCACGCCGATGCCTTTGAGGGCTGGTTGGCCCGGGCAGATGCGAGCGGTCTGGCCGGTCGGGCCTCGTTCGATCTGCTGCGGCGGCGCGTCTTGGCGGCATGACGCACTTGGGCAGGAAACGCCCGCTGACCGTGGTGGCCCTCGGTGCCATACGCCTTGCGCGCCGAGGGGCTTGTGGGAAGCACCGCCGCCTACCTGGGGGTCACGCGCAACCCCCAAGGGGGGCCAATTTTCGCCGCGCTGGGCCCGTCGCACACGGGGTGAGCGTGACCATGTGGGCTGCACACACGGCAGGAACACATAAGCGGCACTCCTTTGCGGGTCGGCCGGGGCGAAACTGACCCCACACGATCCGACAGCGTTAGCCATACGGAACTCCCACATCAAGAGTCAGCCATAATATATCATCAGGCAGAAGTTTTTCAGGGCTATTCTTGAAGCGCCTCCTGGCTTCACCAAAAGCGCCGAAGAGCCGGTAAATTGGCGGATTTCTGCCAGATAAATTGTCGCACATTCCTTGTGGGGGGTTTTTGCAGGTCCCCCATCCACATCAAGCTTGTGGCGGTTCGGTCGTCAACGCGAGTAAGAGTTGGTAGCGGGTATTCATGCGGGCAGTCCGCGTCAAGACGCGCTGGATCGTCTCCAGCACCTCGGCGAGACGATCGCTCCGCGCCCGCGCACTTGCCAGTTCCACAGCGTGGTCGCGCACCACTTGGGCCGCCTTGACCAGGCTGCGATCGGGGTAGGCCCAGCAGCTGACCACCAGCACCCAGTGTTGCAGCACCAACGCCAGCAACTTGGCATATACCTCGCACAAGATGCGCTCGGGCTTGCCAGTGCGCCAGGTAGACAGTTGACCGTGCGACTTCCAGAGTTTGAACAGCAGTTCGATCTGCCAGCGCACCTTTGCCACCACCAACGCTTCTTCCAGGCTGAGCAAGTCGGGCGGGATGTTGGTCAGCAGGATGGTCCAGGCCGCCAGTGCCAATGCTGCCGCGCTTGGTGTCACGCCCTTGTCGCGGGCACTCTTGCGGATGCGGCGCCGCCGCCCATCAGCGACTTCTTGTGGCACGCGCATCACCAGCAACCGACCACGCACCCTGCGCCCTTTGCCCACCCAGACCTGGCCCTCCCACTGTCCCACCTCGCCCAAGGCGCTAACAAAAGCCAACAACGGGCAGTCGCTGTGGCTTGCCTCACTGATCACGGCAGTCGGTTCGAGTTTCGAGAGCCAATACACCTCCGCCGCACTCAGGCTGGCCAGGACGCCCAAGTCATAGAAGCCCAAGTCGGCCAAGCGCAGGCTGCCTTTGGGCAAGCGCGCATGTTGGACCGCCAAGCGGTGGTCCGAGGCACGCCCATCGGCGAGGTCGAGGCCACTCAGCGCGCGGGTCAGCAGGTCCAGTTGCACCCCGCACTTGAGCGCAGCCGAGGTGCGCTCAGGTGTGGTGCCACCACAGCCGACCCACACCTCTGCCAAAGCATCCGGCAGCACAATGGTGGTGCTGTCATGGATGCGCACGCCGCTGAAGCGTTGCAAGATCGGGATGGCGACCCCATATGCTGGCGCTGAGGACCTGTTGCAACAGATTGGCGGTGGCTGGGGTGAAACGCTGGTCAATCGCCTGCGCCGTGACATCCACGCCGACGCGGGCCGCGCTCTGCGCCAATTGCTCGACGGTGGCATCCGGATGGGCCAGGACGCCCAGGACCAGCGTTTGGGTGAGCGTAGAGGCGGTAAACTTGGCGCGGTCAGGACGCCTGGTATAGTGCAGTTTGGTGTCGGCAGTCTCGGCCGCCGTGGTCAATACCTGTTGCATGGCGTGGCTGACCTGTGGTATCGTTGTCATGTGGAAGCTCCTGGCATCATCTGGTCGTGTCGTAACGCCATGATGCCACAAGAGCTTCCTTAACTTTTTACTTGATGTGGATGGGGGGACCTGCAAAACCCCCATGGATACGAGAGCATCACAAACCGGGGGCTAGGGCGCGCAGCTCGGCACCGTCGTCAATTCCGCCCTGAATCAGCTCATTAGCACGATACGCAATTGCTGTTGTGGCCTGGTAAAAAACGAGGCACCCTGGTCTTCCGGTACCGTCGGCCCCCGGTTTGTGATGCTCTCCAGGATGCAGCGAGTGACGCACCCTGGCGACCGGGTGCCGGTCGCGGATATCGACTTCACGGACTACTTGTGCCATCCCTCTTCGTCGCACTCTGGCGCTGCACAGAAAAAGGGTGGCCACAGAGGGCCTGCCTTACGGGCGGCCACGGAAGCGTGACTGCTGGGCCGTATTAGCCCTTCACCTCGCGGCGCTGGAGCCAGGCTGCGCGCGCGGCTGCGGCTTCCTCCGACGCCAGACACTCGGCCAGCAGCTGGCGCGACTCCTCGTAGATCATCTCGAACGACTTGTCGAGCGCGCGTCGGATCAGGCGCTTGGCGGCGACCGCCGCCGTGGCCGGGGCGGCGAGATACCGCCGCACGACATCGGCCACACCCGCCTCAAAACTGTCCACGGGCACCAGATGGTCGATCAGCCCGAGCCGCAGCGCTTCCTCCGGCCCGATTACTTCGCCGGAGAGGATCAGCCGGCGGGCCGGTGCCAGCCCGATCAGCTGCACCAGGCGCAGCGGCGCCATCCCCGGAAACAGGCCCTCGTTGATCGCCGGCAGCCCGATGCGACAGCCGCTGGCGCACACACGGATGTCGCAGGCGATCGCCAGCTGCACCCCGCCGCCGAGGCAGTGGCCATGCAGAGCGGCGATCGTGATCTTGTCCATCAGTTCCAGCCCGCGGAAGGTGCGCTCCTGCAGCTCATAGAAGCCGAGCGGCATCCCCTCACGCGCGTACATATCCAGGTCCAGGCCGGCGCAGAACGCGCGCCCGGCGCCGCGCACCAGGACAACCCGCACATCGGGCGCGGCGGCCACCGCGCGCACCGCCGCGTCGAGCCCTTCCACCCAGTCCATGTTCATGGCGTTCAACACAGCCGGGCGGTTGAGGGTGATTTCCGCGAGCGGCCCATCGTACGCCAGCAAGACAGCGCTCTGGTTCATGGCCTCCTCCACGCGGTTAGGGTTTGGCAACATATAAGTTCCGCTCGTCGTGAGATTAGAGATTGGTGATTGGGCTGCCGCCATCAATCACCAATCTCTAATCTCTAATCTCCAAAACGGGAAATTATTCTTTAACAGGCCTTTACACCCCGGCGACGCGCCGCGACTGGCCAATCCAGTACAGTTCGCGTAGGACGCGCTTGAGCACTTTGCCGGTCGGCGTGCGCGGCAGCGCGTCCACGAAGTCCACCGCGCGCGGCCGCTCGAAACCGGCCAGCTTGCCACGGCAGAACGCGATCAGCTCGTCCGCGCTGGCAGCTGCTCCCGCGCGCAGCACCACGATCGCCTTGACCGTCTCGCCCCAGCGCTCGTCCGGCACGCCGATCACGGCCGCCTCGGCGACCGCCGGGTGTTGGTAGAGCACATTTTCCACTACGCTTGGGTACACGTTCTCACCGCCCGAGACGATCATGTCTTTGAGCCGGTCCTGGACGTACAGATAGCCCGCGTCGTCAACCGTGCCTGCGTCTCCGGTGTGCAGCCAGCCATCGCGCAGCATCGCAGCGGTCTCCTCGGGGCGGTTCCAGTAGCCTTTCATGAGCTGCGGCCCGCGCACGACGATCTCGCCCAGCGCGCCGTTGGGCAGCGGGCGGCCGTCCAGGTCGATGATGCGCACCTCGGTGCCCACCGCCGGGCGCCCGGCCGAGAGCAGCAGCTGCGGCTGGCCGGACAAGGCGCGGCGGTGGTCGGTGGGCTGCAGAAACGTCACCGCCTGGGTCGCCTCGGTCATGCCATAGGACTGGATGAAACCGCAGGGGAAGACCTCCATGGCGCGCGCCAGCGTCTGCTCACTGATCGGCGAGGCGCCGTAGTAGATCGTGCGCAGCTGCTCGTAGCGGCGCTCGGCGACGTTGGGCACACCGAGCAGACAGGCCTGGATCATGGCCGGAACCAGCGTTGCGAAGCTGATCCGCTCCTCGCCCAGGGCGCGGACGACCTCGGCCGGGTCGAACTGCTCCAGGATGTACAGCGCGCCGCCCCACGACAGCGGGCTGAACGTCGTCGGCACCGCGGCGGCGTGGAACAGCGGCAGCACGACCAGGCTGCGCTCGCCCATCGCGCCGCGGTGCGCCAGACCGATTTGCGCCATGTTGGCGATCACCGAGCGATGTGTGAGGACCGCACCCTTGGGCAGGCCGGTGGTGCCGCTGGTGTACATCTGGTAGAGATCGCCATCCGGGCCAAGCTGAAGAGCCGGCGACTCCCCAGACTGATTGGCCGCCCACTGGCGGTGCTCCTCCCAGCCCGGCTGGCTGGCCGCATCGAGGGTCACAAAGCGCTCCACGGTGCGGAGGTCGCCTCGGATCGCGTCGGTCGTGCCGATGAACTCCTGCTCGGTAATCAGCAGCCGCGGCTGGGCGTCGGCGAGGATGGCCGCCCACTGGGGCGGCGAGAGGCGATAGTTCAACGGGACCAGCACGACGCCGGCCTTGGAGGCGGCGAAGTAGGCCAGAACGTATTCCAGGCGGTTCTTGGCCAGGATCGCGATTCGATCGCCGACTTGCAGCCCGGCGCCGAGGAAGGCGTTGGCGAGCCGGTTGGCGGCGTCGAGCGCCTGGGCGTAGGTCGTGCGCCGGTCGTGCTGGGCCGCGAACTCGGCCTCGGGCTGCTCGCGCGCCCAGTAGTCGAGAAAGCTGTGGAGGAACATCGTCGCACCTCGGTTCTAGCTGGAACGACGTCGCTTTCGAAGCACGATCACCTCGGCGGCGGGCGGCTCGTCGTACAACTTCGCAACCAGGTCGGCGCGGTGGGTCAGCACGGCGAGCTGATTGATGTAGCCCTTGTCGGTCGTCTCGTTGTGATCGAGACGTGGCGGTGTCGTCAGGAGCATACAGCGCAGGAATCGCTCGCTACTGCCTTCATGCTCACGATTGTGCTGCTCGAAGATCTCGGTGAAGAAATCCCGCACCTCCTGGCACTGGAGAAATGCGACGTCATCCGTGTAGCGCGCGCTGGCCTCTTCGAACCGGGCACGCAGCGGTTGCAGATTGGGGAAGACCAGCGCTGCCAGGTAGTCGCGGTTCGGTGCTGTAACGACGACGTCCAGCAGAAATGGCTGCCCACGCTTGTTGATGCTGGCGCGTAGGCGCGCGTTGTGGACCCATGTGCCACTCGTGAGCTTGAAATCCTCGCGCGTACGCCCATCGAAGATCAGGCCCGCCGACGGGTTGTCGGGGTCGAGAAACCGGCCGGCATCGCCGGTGCGGTAGTAGCCCTCCACGTCGAAGGCTGCGGCGGTCGCCTCGGGATTGTTGTAATATCCGCGGGTCACGTTCGGGCCTTTGACCCGCAGCTCGCGCTTGCCAGACGGATCGCCCGCCAGCTTGATGCTTACGCCCGGGATCGGCAACCCGATCACCCGTGCGTCGTCGATCGGCCAGTAGACGAGCGTGGCATCGGGTGCTGTCTCTGTCGAGCCCCAGGCCGACAGGAAGGGTACTGGCTCGCCGCGTATCTCGGCGCTCATGGCCCGCAGGCGATCGAATGTCTGCTGGTCGAGCGCCGCGGCACGCCAAAATACAGCGTCGGGGACACATCACGGATGTTCTTGATGGTCGTCTCCAAACCCTGGGGCGAGGGGTTGCCACGGTCGATGTAGAAGGTGCCGCCGTACATCAGCAGCATGTTGAAGACGAAGTTGCCGCCGAAGGTGTGGTTCCATGGCAGCCAGTCGACCACCAGATCTTCCGAGTCGACGAACGGCCACATTTGCGCGATACCAACCTGGTTCGACAGCTGCACGCCGTGTGTGACCTCGACGCCTTTGGGCAGATTGGTCGAGCCGGATGTGAATTGGATCTTGGCCAGCGTCTGCGGCGTGACAGCGGTGAAGCGCCGCTCACCCTCCTGCGTCAGCGCGCCGCTGCCGAGCTCGAGCTCGGCCAGCGGGAGCATGCCGTCGTGCCTGTCACTGTTGGAGCTAGCGTAGAGCCGCAGGCCTGAGATGTCCCACTGCCGAAGCTTAGGCATGTGGACGTTGGCGTCGGAGATCATCAGCAGCGGCGCGCCGGTGACGTCTAGGATATGCTTGATGTGCCCGCCGGTCTGCGAGAGCACCGAGTACGCGTAGCTGATCGGCGCGACCGGGATGCCAACCTGCATGGCCGCGAGCTGCAGCAGGGCCATGTCGACACTGTTCTCGGACAGGATCGCGACTGCGCGCGAGCCATCCAGCCCCTGCGCCAGTAGGCCGCTACTGAGGCGGTTGACGCGCGCAAGCGCCTCGGCGTAAGTCGGCCCCCGCCAGGTTCCATGAGTGTCGCGCTGCAGAATGAAGGGTTTGTCGGGCCGGCGCTCGGCATTCTGGCGCAGCCAGATGCCGATGTTGTGGGGGTAAGCGTCGAGCCGGACCTTGTTCTCTAGGATCAGATCGCCGTGCTGCTCGATGACTTCAATCTGCGGTGTAATCCACGCAACTGCTCGTGACATCGTTGACCTCCTTCTGACAGGACTTACGTTGTAGCAGTCCCCGTTAGCCATGCGTTCATGACCCGCCTTGATGGGGCACTCACTCCGTCGGGCGAGCGGCCTCAAGCGCAACCTTCACCCGCTCGTACTCGGCGGCCGCCAGCTCAGTCAGGTTGTACGCGTCGGCCAGCGATCCGCTCTTGCCGAGCTCCTCCAGATTGCGGGCGAGGGCCGCGAGGGCGTGGGCGCCGAAGTTCTCGCTGTTTGACTTCAGCGAATGGGCACCTCGACGCAGCAACTCGGCATCTTCGGTGTTTAGCGCCTGGCGCAGATCGGCGAGCAGCTGTGGGCTGTCGGCGAGGTAGGCGTCGATCATCTCGGCCAGGAACGCGGTGTCGCCGCCCACCATCTGGAGCATCGCCTCCAACGCCTGGAGGTCAATGGGGTTCGAGTCAGCCACGGCGGACAAGGCTTTTCCTTCCATATGGTTCCTCTCTCAATTCACAGCAGTCTGCCACATCACTCGGCCGCCACCTGCACATGCACTTCGCACGCCTTGCCATCGAACGGCACCGTCGTCCACGCCGTGGATGGCCCCAGTTCCAGGCGCAGCGTCTCGCCGCCCTGCGCTAACTCCACCGTGGCCGCCATCGGCTCGGAGGCGCCGGTGGCTGTGACCCGGTGGGCCCAGAGCTTCAGCTCGCGGGCGCCGGTCGCCGGCAGCGCCACGCTGGCCTGGCGACCGTCTACCCTCGCGTCCACGGCGAGGGCCGCCCCACTGGCCACGACGCTCAGCGCCGTCTCGCCTGCCTCTCCCGCGCGCAGCTCCACGACGGCGCGGGGGGCGAACAATCCACACCGGAACGTATCTGCGGCGAGCAGGGCCAGGCCCACGGCCACGGCGATCGCCGCGGCCCGTTCGAACGGTCGCTGCCAGATCACGAGGCCGTGCAGCAGCAGGACGCCGAGGAAGAAGGCGAGCACCGCGGCCAGAACCACCGGGTGGCCGAGGCGACCCAGTGGCCGGCCCGGTACGTACTCGCCGCGCCGCCTGGCCGCCAGCAGCAGCAGCGCCGGGAAGGCGCCCGCGAAGAGCGGGGTAGTGAGGGCGCCGAACAAGCCCACGATGCCGACGAACGACTGCTGGCCGGTGGCGAGAAGCCAGGCGACGCTCAGAAAGATCGCCAGGCTCGGCACGGCGGCCAGCCAGCCAGCGGACCTGGTGCGCAGCCGCGCCGGGAGCCACTCCTGAAACTGGTTGGTGAACGCCATCGTGACATGGATAGAGGCGAGACCCATCGACAGCACTACGAAGATCGCACCCAGCAAACGCACGATCGGGCCGGCGACGACGGCGAGTGGTGCGAGCGGGGTACCTGTCTCAGCCGCGAGGGCATCCGGAGCAACTGCCCCGCCGATGACCAGCACCCAGAGTGCATAGATGCCCATCGCCGTCGCCATTGCTGCGATGCAGCCGGCCATGAGCGACCGCCCGCTCGGGTCGCGGCGCAGCACCAGACTGGCGCAGGTCGGCGTCGAAAGATGCCCGACGTAGCAGAGGAGCAGCGTGCCGAAGACCGCCCCGAGCAGCGCCGGGTCGAGCGGCTGCTCGCCGACGAAGGGAATGTGGGCGACGAGCAGGTACTCGACGTGCAGGTGGGGGAGAGCCAGCAGCATCAGGGCAAAGAGCAGCAGAAGATTCACCGCCCCGATCATCAGCGCCGAGGCGACGGTGGCGCCCAAGCCGCCCCGGCGCACGAAGAAGAGCTGAATGCCAAACAGCCCGGCGGCCCAGGCCAGCGCCGGCACGCCACTCACCGCCGCCAGAGTGCTGGCGATGCCGATCATCAAAGCGAGCACCACGGCGCCGCATAGGACAAACAGCACACCGGAGAAGACAACCGCCGCCCTACCGCCGAGGTAGCCGCGCACCATGCCGCCGAAGTAGGCGCCGCCGTAGCGCACCGGGCCGCTGCGGATGGCCGCCTCGGCCAGGGCGGCGATCGTCAGCATGTTGATCAGGCCGAGGACGAGTACCACGGCCACACCGGGCAGCGGCCCCATCCCGGCCGTGGCGATCGGCAGCGCCAGCATGGTGCCGCCCACCAGCTCGGTCAACGTCAGGGCGAAGCTGGTCCAGAACGGCGGCAGGTTCTCAATCCAGGCTGTGGCTCGGGCCCAGAGCAGGCCGACATCCCGCGCCTGACGCGCCCCCGGCGTGTAGATGCTGTCGAGCGGCAGGCCGTAGGCCCGCTCGAAGGCCGCGCGCACGTCCAGCGCGTCCAGGCCGAGGGCGGCGCGCACGCCCGGCACGTCGCGGGCGTCGAAGCGCTCGCGCTGGCCGAGCTGGCGCGCCGCGGCCGCGCGCACGCCGGGATCGATCGGCACCAGGCCAGCCCACTGCGGGGCGTAGCGCTCCAGCTCCCAGATGCCCGGCCGCTCGCGGACCTCGCGCCCCCTGGCCAGGGCCGACAGGAAGGCGCCCTCGCGCGCGGCAGCGGTCGCCTCGTTCAGCAGTGGCACGGCCGCACGGCGCGACTCAGCCGCCAGGCTTGCGACCAGCGACTCGACCGCGAACAGTAAGGTGCTGGCCCGCCGGGCGGGCTGGCCGCCGAGCAACTCCGCGCGCGAGAAGAATGCGGTGGTGTCCAATGGCTACTCCTTGCCGTCTCTGATTTCGCGCAGCCGGTCGGCCTGGCCGCGCAGCTGCTTGAAGTAGTCGGACTCGGTGATCTCGGCGACCTTCTTCGCCTGGCGGGCCTCGTCGATCTCGATCTTGAGCTCCTGCACCTGGCACCGCAGCCGCTCCTCGCGGGCCTGGACCTCGCGGGCCATGCGCTGGAACACCCGCGCCAGCCCGCCCAGGGCATCGTGGCGAGCAGCGACCCCGTCCAGGCTGCCGGCGTCGAAGCTGGCGGCCTCCACCGCCGCCGCCGCCGCCGTCACGCGGCCGACCTGCTCGAGGTACTCCAGCTCCAGGTCGCGCAGGCGCTTGCCGGCCAGCGAGGCGCTGACGCGCGCTCGCAGGATGGCCGGGTTGAACGGCTTGGGCAGGTAGTCGGTGGCGCCCAGCTCGATGCAGCGCACCACGCTGTCCAGCTCCTCCACGGCCGTGATCATGATCACCGGGAGGTGGCGCAGCGCGTCGGCGGCTTTGATCTGGGAGAGGGTCGCGTAGCCATCCAGGTCCGGCATCAGGATGTCGAGCAGCACGACGTCTATGGGCGGTGCGGCCCCGGCGAGGGCATCCAGCGCGCGCCGGCCGTCCTCGGCCAGCGACACGCGATAGCCCTGCTCCTCCAGCGCGCGCCGCAGCAGCTTGCGATTCAGCAGGTTATCGTCGACGACCAGGATGTGGCCTTGTCGGGTCATAGGTGTGCTCCCTCCCTTGCGCCTTCCTCTTCCGTCGTGGCCGGCGCGGTTCGGATCTGGCCGACCTCCGCCCCGTACTCGGCGCTCAGCACCGCCGCCCGCGCGCTGAGGTCCAGCGACGCGCTGAAGTAGCGCAGAGCCTCCTGGTGGTCGCCGCGCAGCCGGGCCGCCTCGCCGGCCTGTTCAAGATACTGCACGGCCCGGCCTACGTCCTCGGCCTGGCCCCAGTGGTGGGCCAGCAGCGGCGCGTAGGCGGCCAGATCATCGCCATGCGCCCGCTCGTACCACTCGGCCACGGCGCGGTGCAGCTGCCGGCGCTGGGCGAAGAGCAGGCGGCCGTAGATGGTCTCGTGGGTCGCGGCGTCGGCGAAGGCGAACGACCGGCCGGTGTCGGCGGCCGGCAAGGGAGCGATCAGGCCGAGCCGTGCCAGCTCGGCCAGCTCCTCGTCCAGCCAGGTGGTGGCGGCCGGGTGGACCGCTCGCAGCACGGCCTCGGCGAAGATTGGCCCCATCACGCTGGCGACCTTGATCGTCAGCTGGAGGGGCGGCGCCAGGCGGTCAACTTGGCCGACCGCGGCTAGGCTCGTCACCGCCACTGGCCGGTACACTGTCACGGGCTCCGTCTTGCCTTTGACCGTGAGCGGCGGGAAGGCGGTGAAGGGCACCCGCGTGCGGGCCTGTTCGTAGACCGCCTCGTCGCACAGAATGTCCGCGGCGGCCTGCATCAGTCGCGCGGCGAGGTTGGTCCGGTCGCCCAGCACGCCATAGGTGCGCCGCGTCGTCCCGCCGTAGGCCCCGGCGCGCATTTGCCCGTGCGCCACGCCAGCGCGCAGCTCGCGGATGAAGGCCAGCTCGGCCGGCGGGGCGACGAGCTCGCCGGCGGCGCGCACCGCGCGCAGGGCATCGTCCTCGTGTGCCACCGGCGCCCCGAACGCAGCGTAGAGATAGTTGCCCTTCTCGCCGATGCTCACCTGGAGCAGTGCCGCGCCGTAGCGCGCGAGGACCGACTGCACCCAGCGGATGAACGCGTCGAGCCGCCGGCCGACGCCTTCGTCTGCGTCGAAGTCGAGGCCCGCGAAGTGCAGAAAGAGCGCCGCGGCCGGCCGTAGCTCGGAGAGGAAGGCGCTCGCCCCGCTCCGCACGCCGGCATAGACGGCTGGGAGCAGCCAGGGTTGCAGCCGCTCCTCGTCGAGCTGATCGGGAGACAGCGCGGGCCAGGGGGCGAGTGATGGTGTGCCGGACAAATCGGTCACCAGGGCGAAGCGTCCCTCCGTGGCCTCATCGCTCCGCCAGCCTGCAACCGTCACGCCAGCGCCGGCCGCGGCTAGCGCGGACTCGTGGACCAGCACATCCCCCGGGCGGGCCAGCTGCTCGCCCGCGCTTAGGGTCTGCATCAGCGCCCCGGCGAGTACCTCGAGCTGCTGGACCGCCGAGTCGCCCACCAGCAGACGGCGCACCGGGCCGGCAGCCACGGCCACCTTGATCGCCAGCCTCAGCTCCGCGCCCGCCGGCGTCGTCACCGCGCCGAGCTCCTGCATCGCCCGCTGCATCACGAGCGCGCAGGAGACCGCGCGCCGCGCAGCGGACGAAGGATGAAAGACCAAAGACGAAGAATCCGTCGATGGCATCCTAGCTTCGTCTTTGGTCTTTCGTCTTTGGTCGTCCTGGTCAAACCAGCATGTGATCGCGTCGCCGCTGAAGGTGATCACGCTGCCGCGGTGCTGGTCGACCGCGTCGATCAGCGGGCTGTAGACTCGGTTGAGCTGCCGGGTGATCTCCTCGGCGCCGCGCCGCAGGCCGAGCTCGCGAGCCAGCGCCTCGGTGAGGGGCGTGAAGCCGGAGATGTCGGCGACGAGGGCCGCGCCACGCGTGTGCTCCGGCAGCTCGGTGCCGCGGGCCAGGGCCAGGCGGCGGTCCATGGGCACGTAGGCGGCCACGGTCTCGACGGCAGCTTGGCGCCGCTCTTCGGTGTCCAGGCGCAGCTGCTCGATCTGCCGGCGCAGGCGCTGCTCGCGGGCGTAGATCTCGCGGGCCATCTGCTGGAAGATCCGCGCCAGCTGGCCAAGCTCGTCGCCGCGGGCCGCGACCGGAGCCAGGCTCTCGGGGTCGAACGTCGCCGCCTCGACCGCGGCCGCCGCCGCTGTCACCTGGGCGACGTTGTGCAGGTAGGCGCGCTCTTTGTCACGCATGTGCTTGCTTGCCAGGGAGGCACCGATGCGCGCCCGTAGTAGCGCTGCGTTGAACGGCTTGTGGAGATGGTCGTCGGCGCCTAGGTCAATACAGCGAATGGCGCTATCCAGCTCCTCCAGCGCCGTAATCACAATCACTGGCAGGTGCCGCAGCGCCGGGTCGCCCTTGATCTCGCCCAGCGTCGCGTAGCCGTCGAGCTCGGGCATCAGAATGTCGAGGAGCACCAGGTCGTACGCTGCCGGATCGGCGCGCAGCAGATCGAGTGCTTGGCGGCCATGCACCGCCGCCGAGGATCGGTAGCCAAGTTCGCCCAACGCCCGGCTCAGCAGCCGCCGGTTGATCGGACTGTCGTCGACGATGAGAATGTGATCTCGCTGGACCATGGGTGCGATCCTTCTCAACGATTCGCTGGACCCGGCACATCCAGCCCAGGGTTCTGCGCGAAGAATCCGGCCGGGATGAGCCTGAATCCGGCGTGGGTAGTTGGCATCACCGGCCACTCTTCGGGGCGCGGGATGTGCGTCACGCCCAGCGTGTACCACAGCACCAGGTCCTGATCGACGAGCGAGGCATCGTCGGCGCTGTATTTCACGAGCCCATCGCTGCCTTTGCTTTGATTTGGGTATGGCCCGGCAGCGGCAAGCTCTTCGGATTGGTATCTGGTCGCCCAGAGATGATGGTTGAGAAACGCCGCGCGCCGCCGGATCGGCGAGTCTGGCAAGGCGTATGGAACGGCATTCTCACCCGGCGCCCAGACGTCGAGGTAGACATGCTCGAAGTCGGCGATGCCGCGCCTGCGCATGGCCGCCTGCCAGCGTGGGTCGGATCGGACCAGCGGCGGCACCTCGTAATACTCGGTGTTGGTGATCAGCGGCTGGACGCCGGGCAGCTCGCGGAGGTCGAGCAGCCGGGCGTTTCTTACGTCGACGATCGCTTGGTAGGTCTTGTTCTGGCTTCGGTTGAAGGCCGTCACCGCCGCCTCGCGCCGCAATGGCTGGCCAGGGGCGAAGCGCAGCACCTCGGCCTTCGGCGGCTCGTGCAGCCTGATCACAGGGAATATCGCGTCGGGGGCGAGCTTGCCGTCCTGCTTGAGCACCGCCACGGCCGTCCGCGTCTCGGCTGCCGAGAGCGGGTCGAGCGGGAAGCCCGGCTCGGCGAACGCGCTCTGCGGCGGGCCAGCGGCGGGCAGCGCCCACCCGCCGAGGATGGCCACCACCGCCGCCAGCGCGCAGGTCGTCAGCGCCGCGGCCGGGCGCCAGGGCCGCGCGCGTGCGGCCGGCGAGGGCGGCGCGGCCGGCCGCACCGCAGGCAGATTCACGAACGTCAGTTGGGCCTGGTAGGGCGCCTGGCCGATCGGCACGATCGCCTGCCCATCGGATTCCGGCAGGTCGCACCGCTGGATGGCTGTGCCGTCGTGGATGGCCAGGCGCGCGGGCAGCGGCCGGGTGTCGCCCGCGGGCGTCAGCTGGTGCGCCCAGACTTTCAGCTCGCGCGCGGCCGAGGCCGGCAGGTGAAACGCGGCCGATCGGAGGTCCCCGAAGACTTCGATCACGCCGCTGGCGGCTCGCAACCGCCGCTCGCCATTCGCATACACCAGCCGCACGCTCGCCGTGGCTGGCCGTCCGGCGACCGTGACGTTGAAGTTCGCCGCGCCGCCGGCCGCCCGATCCAAGCGCAGCTCGATCGCCGCGCGCGGGCGGAGCACGCCGCGCCGCAGGCTGGCGACGGTGGCCGCGAGGGTGAGCAGACCGACGAACAGCGCCGCCATGCGCTCGAACGGGTCACGCCAGATCAGCAGGCCATGCAGAAAGATGCTGGCCAGAAACAGCGCGTACAGGCCGACGATCACCGCCGGGTGGCCCAGCAGCCGGAACACCAGGCTGGGCGTGTAGTCGCCGGTGCGCCGGCTGGCGGCCAGCAGCAGCAGCGGGAAGATGCCGCCCAGCAGCGGGGCCGCGATCGTACCGAGGAAGCCGATCGACCCGGCGAACGAGGCGCGCTCGGTCAGCAGCAGCCACTCGACCAGCAGAAAGATCAGCGCCACCGGCGCCACGCCGAGCCAGAAGCGGCCGCGCCGATCTAAGAACCAAGAGCGGGCACCCGCAGGGTCAACTGAGAACCACGGCCTGGTCGCCACTTCCTGACCGTTAGCGGCACGCTCCTCTGGTTGGATGGGCCGTTCCGCCGGCAGCCACTCACGCACCTGGAAGAACAGGCTGAGCGACTCATGCACCGAGCCGAGGCCCAGGCTGAGCACCACATACACCGCGCCGAGCGCCAGCACCGCCGGCTCGACCTGGGCGGCCAGCGGCTGGAGGGCGGTGCCGGTGGCGTGCGCCAGCAGCTCGGGCGCGACCGCGCCGTTGATCGCCACGATGCACAGCGCGTAGAGCGCTGTCGCGCAGCCCAGCGCGGCCACGCTGCCCCAGATCAGCGCGCGCCCGCCTGGATCGCGGCGCAGCACCACCTTGGCGCAGTTCGCGGCCGAGGCGTGCCCGAGGTAGGCCACCAGGATCACGCCAAAGATCAGCCCCAGCACGCTTGCGTCGAACGGCCGGCCGCCGACGAACGGCACGTTCGTGTACAGCAGGTTCGCCGCGCGCACGTGCGGCAGCGCCAGCAGCGACAGGATGATGATCAGGGCGACATTCACGCCGCCGATCAGCAGCGCCGAGGCGACCGTCGCGTCGAGCGACTCGCGGCGCAGCACGGCCAGGTTCACCAGGAACAGCGCCGCGACCCAGGCCACGGCCGGGATTCCGGTGGCGTCGGCCAGCGTGGTCGCCAGGCCAACCCCGCAGGCCAGCAGGGCGACCACGCTGAGGATCAGGAACGCCATGAACATCAGCAGGCTGCCGGCGCCGCCCAGGTAGTCGCTCACCAGGCGGCCGAGGTAGGCATGCCCGTAGCGCATGTTGCCGTTGCGGACGATCGACTCGGACATCGCGGCGATCGTGAGCATGTTGATCAGCCCGAAGACCACCAGCAGCACAACGCCGGCCAGCGGGCCGACGCCGGCCAGGGCGATCGGCAGCGCCAGCAGGCCCTCGGTCACCGTCTCGGTCAGGGTGAGGGCGAAGGCGGTCCAGAACGGCGGCAGGTTCTCCAGCCGACCGGCCAAGTTGGCCCAGGCCCAGCGCAGCCGCTCGCGCCGGCCCACCGCCGGGGCGAAGATGCTCGCGAGCGGCTGGCCGTAGCTGCGCTGGTAGCTCGCTTGCACCGCTGCATCGTCCAGGCCTAGCGCCTGCCGCAGCTGCGGCACATCGCGTGCGGTAAACGTGTATTTTTGTCCCAGCAGCTTCGCGACCGCGGCGCGGATGCCCGGTTCCTCGGGCGCGAGGTCGGCCCAATCCGGGGCATAGCGCTCGAGATCCTGGATGGTCGGCTGGATGGGCGGGTTGCGGCCCTGAGCCAGCGCCTCGAGAAAGGCGCGCTCACGCTCGGCGGCGGTCTTCTCGGTCACGAAGCGGGCCATGGCCTGCCGGGCCTGCGCCACCAGGTGCGCCCTGCGACTCTCGATTGCGAACAGCAAGGTGCTGGCGCGCCGGGCAGGTAGGCCGCCCAGCAGTTCATCGCGCGAAAAGAACGTGTCAGCGGTCATGGCATCAACCCTCCCCCTCCACGCGTAGTCGCCCCACAGGCTGGCAGAGCGCGCGGCTGGCGCCCAGGGCGTAGGCGAGCTCGGGCGGGGCGCTGGCGGGCAGCAGCGCCAGGGCCTCGGTGGAGCGGGCGATGGCCGTCTCGTGGTCGCCGGAGGCGCGGGCCACGTCGACGGCCCGGCGCAGGGCCTCAATCGGTGCATCAGTCACGGCTGCGTACCTCCACGCCTACCTCGCACGGCTCCCCGTCGAACGGCACGGCGACGAACCCGGCCGGCGGCCCCAACGCCACCTGCTGTGTCGCGCCGCCCTGCCCGATCGTTGCCATCGCCGCCAAGGGCTCGGACCCGCCTGCCGGGGTGAGGCGATGGACCCAGAGCTTCAGCTCGCGCGCCCGTCGCCGGCAGGGCGACGTTGGCCCGGCGCGCTGCCACCTGTCCCTCGGCGGCCAGGGCCTCCCCGCCGCTCACGACGCTCGGCGCCGCGACCTCGCCGGCCTCGCCCGCCCGCAGTTCCACCACGGCGCGCCGCCGCAGGGCGCCGCGCGCGAGCACCAGCGCGGTGGTTGCCAGCACCGCCACGCCCATCAGCAGCGTGACGGCGCGCTCCAGGGGCGCGCTGAAGATCACCAGCCCGTGCAGCAGGATCATGGACACGAAGAGGAGATAGAGCCCTGCCAGCAGCGGCAGGCCGCCCCGCCAGCGGGCCGCACCGGGGAGCGCGAGGTCGCCGCGGCGCCGGGCTGCGGCCAACAGCAGCACGGGGAAGACCCCGCCGAGGAGCGGCAGGGCGATTACGCCGCAGAAGCTGAGCAGCCGCGCGAACGAGCCCGACCCGCTGATAGCCAGCCACTCGGCTGCAAGGAAGACTCCGGCCAGGGGCGCGAGCCCGATCACGAGGCGGCCCCGCGGCCCGAGCGGCCCGGACGCGCGGATCGGCAGGCGCTCCTGCACCAGGAAGAAGGTGCCGAGCGAGACGTGCACCGTGGCGAGCCCGAGACCGAGGACGACGATGACGGCGCCGAGCAGACTCACGACCGGCCCGACGAGCGCCGCGAGCGGCGCCACGGCCGTGCCCGTCGCGCGGGCCAGTGTATCGGCGGGCACGGCGCCGCTGATCGCGGCCACGCTCAGGCAGCCGATCAGCAGCACGGCGCCGATTGCGGCCACGCTGCCCCAGATCAACGACCGGCCGCTCGGGTCACGGCGCAGCACCTCGCGCCCGTAGGTCGCCACCAGAAAATGTGAGAAGAAGGTGCTCAGCATGATCCCCGCAATCAGCTGCAGGACGGCGGGGTCGAACGGTGTCCCCCCGACAAAGGGGATGCGCGCGTAGGCCAGGCGCTCCAGCCGCACGTGCGGCAGCGCCAGCAGTGGGATCGCCACCATGGCCGCGACGCAGACCATATTGATGATCAGGATGGTGGCCACGGTCGTGTTCAAGGAGCGCCGCGCGACCATGGAGACGCCCACGGCGAAGATCACGGCCACCCAGAGCGCCGCCGGCAGCGCCGTCGCGCCGGCGAGGGAGTCCGCGACGCCGAGGTAGAAGGCCACGAGCACGAGCAGGTTGTTCACCGCCATCACCGCCGTGAGCGCCCGCGAGGCGAGGCCGCCCAGGGTGTCGCCCACCAGCTGCCCGAGGAAGCCAGTGCCGAAGCGGGTGATGCCGCTGCGAGTCACCGACTCGGCCAGGGCCGCCACCGTCAGCATGTTCACCAGGGCGAAGGCCACCAGCAGGGCCACGCCCGGCAGGGGGCCGATCCCCGCGAAGGCGAGGGGCAGGATGAGCGGCACAGGGCCGACCGGAAGGGTCAGCCAGAAGGCCGCCCAGAAGGGCGGCAGCCCCTCGGCCCAGCCGGCCAATGCCGACCAGCGCCAGCGCAGGCGCTCCCGCGGCGGCTCACGGCGCGCGAAGATTGTGTCGATCGGAGCGCTGAACTGCCGCTCGAAGGCGGCCCGCACCTCCGGCTCGGCAAGGCCAATGGCCGCGCTTAGCCGCGGCACGTCGGCGGCGGCGAAGGAGTACTTCCTCCCGAGGAGCTGAGCCAGGGCCGCGCACAGGGCCGGGTCGCGCCGCTCGGGCAGCAGCACGGCCCAGGCGGGCGCGTGACGCTCGATCTCCTGGATGCTGACCGCGGCGGCGTCGCGGCCGGCCGCCATGGCGCCGAGGAAGGCCTGGTCCCGGTCCGCGGGGAGCGCGGCGATCTGGTAGGGCGACGGCAGCCGTGCCGCGGCCACAAGCTGCGCCGTGTGGGCCTCGATGGCGAACAGCAGGGTGCTGGCGCGCCGGCCGGGGCTGCCGCCGAGCAGTTCCTCGCGTGAGATCAGGGCGATCCGCTCCATGTAATGGTTCCTCCGTGGGAGGGTGTCAGGGAGGGCTTCGGCCCCCCTGAAAACCCACCCTCATCCGTTGCACGCCTCCACCAGCCGCCCCACCACCAGTTCGGCCTGCTCCGGCGGGAGGCGGGCCCACACGCTGCTCTCGGTGCCCACAGGCGTCGGGCCGATGTCGGGGTAGAGCAGACGGATCGGCGCGGCCTCCTCCTCGCGCCAGTGCGAGATCGCCAGCAGCGCGATGCCGTCTCCGTCTGGCCAGGTTGCGACGGCGTACGGCACGTGGAAGCGCACCCCCCGCGCGGGCGCGCGCCCCTCGCCCTCGATGGCGCCCTCCATAGCCCAGTAGGCCGCCTGGGGCAGCGCGGCCGGGCAGCCGTCGAAGCGCAGTACCCGCCCCTCGACCCGCCCGAGCGCCCGTGGCGTCGCGTAGGCCGCGAGCGCCGCCGCCTGGCCGGCAAAGAACGCTTGGTCGTCGGCGGCGATACGGTCGAGCAGCGGCGCGGCTAGTGCCGCCCAGCCCGCCGTGTCACCCGGCGCGCCCTGGGCCGCCGCGTACACCGCGGCGAGCAGGCCCCGGCTCACGTCCTCCTCCTCGGCGCCCAGCCCCAGGACCGGAAGCAGTGTGTCGCGCGAGCAGAGCGCGGCGACCCGGCCCCACGCCACGTCGCTCTTGCTCACCGCGTCGCCCCAGAAGTACGCCCCGTCCCCGCCCAGTGTGACATCGGCGCCATGTGCGCGTAGCTGCGGCAGGCGCCCCCAGGTGCCCTCGTGGCGGTTCAGCACGCTGACCGCGCAGCCGGCCTCGCGCCAGCGCTCGACCGCCCGCAGTGCCGCGGGCGTCGCCCCCTCGTCGGGCCGGTCGCCGATCACCACGAGCCGCCCGTAGCCGGCGGGGTCGCCCCCGGCGAGGGCCTCGTCCCAGAGCCAGACCGGGCCGTCAGGCGTATCGGGGTAGCAGAGCAACTCCACCTCGAGCCCGGCCGCCGCGAGCTGCCGCCGGCTGAGGGCCGCCATTACCAGGCTGTGGGGCTCGAACGGGAATGCCAGGAGCGCCCGCCCGCCGCCGTCGCGGGCCAACGGGGGCTCAGCGGCCACCGCGAGCTCCACCACCCTCCAGTCCAGCGGCGTCGTCGCCAAGTCGCCCCGCAGCATCGCGATCTGGTTATTGTCGGGGGCCGGCTCGCGCGTGAGCACCTGGAGCTCGACGTCCGCGCCGGCTCTGATGCGAACGCCCAGGATCTGCTCCAGGCTCGTCCAATACTTCAGCTGATTGGGGAAGAAGCGCTCGATCACCGCGCGGAACCGGCGGTCGTAGTCGGATCGGCGGTGGTCGATATCCATCGCGTCGGCCACGCGGATAATCGAGCCGAGTAGCCCGGTGCGTACCTGCTCGCCGCGCACGGTGTCGACGCGGGCCGGGTCGTACTCGCGCCGGTGCCAGCGGCAGAGCAGGGCGATGACCTCGGCCTCTTTCGGCGCCAGGGGCAGGGAGCCCTCGGCCGCCAGTTGCTCGACCGTCTCCTGGCTAATGATGTGGTGCCGGCCGCGGTCCACCACATTGCCGATGTCGTGGAAGAGGGCCGCGGCGCGCAGGGCCTGCTGCTCGGCGCGGCTCAGGCCCATGAGCGAGCCGAGCTGGGTCGCGAACGACTTGACGCGCAGGGCATGGGTGGGGCCGTGGTCGGCGAACTCGCTCAGGCGGGCGCGCGCGAACTGGAGGAAGGGCAGGGCGGTGCGTAGGATGGCCACCTCTTGCTCCGAGTAGAGCCGGCCAGTTGTGAGCAGGGCCGGCCAGAGCTGGGTGGGCAGGGTGGTGCGGCTGGCGATGCGGCCCATCCGTGCGTCGGCGCTGCCATCGGCGCGGAGCTGCAAGCGCCCTTTGCGCGCCAGGCCATCCAGCGCGGCGCGGATCGCGGCCGGGTCGTGGCCGGTGTCCGCGGCTAGCGTGGCGGCGTCGGCCGAGCCGCCGCGCGCCAGGCATAGAAACAGCTCGCGCTCGAGTGGTGGGAGGTCGAGCAGGTCGAGCACGCTGAAGTTCGCGTCGGTCATTGGTATCCTCGCAGTTTGGTCATGGTGGAGCGCTGGATCCAACGACGCTTCCATGTCCTGCTTCCCCGCAGGGAAGCATCTCTTCCTATTGATGATGATGGTCCTCGACATTTCGCTGTCATGCTGACCGCAGGTACGCCCCCTGCATTCCAATGCGAAATACACTGAACCCGATGAGCTCGTTCGCTGCGCTCACGATGATAATAGCGATCATTGTGTACGGCGCCGCCAACGGTTTTACATCGTCAGCTGCGCCGCCACCACCCGTAGCGCCGCCGTCAGTGGGTGGTCGGGGTAGCGCAGCGCGAAGATGCCGCTGCTGGCCAGGGTCATCATCTCGTCGGAATGCGGCAGCACCGCGGCGACGGGGCAGTCATAGGCCTGCTCGACCCTGGCCTTGACCGCCGCGGGATCGAGAGCCTGCGGCATCTTGTTGACCACCAGCAGCAGGCGCGGCACCTGGAGCCCCTGTGCGATCTTCAGCGTGATCCCGGTACCCTCGTAGTCCTGCTGGTCGGGGCGCATCACGATAATGAGCGCGTGCGAGATCACCAGCGAGAGCAGCGTTTCCTCATTCAGGCCGGGGTGGGTGTCGATCAGCAGCAGGTCTAGTCCGAGCTCGGTTACCAGCCGGCGCAGCCCCTGAGTCAACCGTTGGGCGTCGTAACCCTCGCGCAGCACGCGGGTAATCTCGCCTGGCTTGACGCTGGAGGGGATGAGGAACAGCCGCCCCGATATCGCCGCGTCCAGGTTCGGCGTCACGTCCAGCGCGGCATCCTTGATGTCGCGGCCGTGCCATAGGTAGTCGTTGAGCGAGGCGCTGATCTCTTCGCCGACCAGGCCGAACAGGATGTGAATACCGGGCGACTGGATATCGGTGTCGATCACGCCGACGCGCTGCCCGCTGGCTGCCAGCAACGCAGCGAGGTTGGCCGTGGTGTTCGACTTGCCGGTGCCGCCGCGGAAAGAGTGGATCGAGATGATTTGCGCCATGGTCGTCGCTCCTTAGTGCAATTGTCGATTGCAGTTTGTGTCTAGTGCCTCTCAATCAGTGGATACGGGACGGGTTATCGAATAACCTCGGCGATGCCATGGGCGCCATCCATATCCGCCTATTTAGCGCGGCGCGCCAGTGGCGTGCTCAAGGCGCCGGGCCCGATCGAGGGCTCCAATGAGTTCCTCGACCTTAATCGGCTTGGAAATGTAGTCGTCCATGCCGGCTTGCAGGCACAGCTCACGGTCGCCCTGCATGGCGTTGGCCGTCATTGCCACGATGTGCGGCTGGCCCGCGGCCAACGTCAGGGCGCGGATGCGCCGCGTCGCCGCCAGCCCGTCCAGCTCGGGCATTTGCACGTCCATCAGCACCACGTCGTAGGGCTGCCGCTCCAGGGCCGCCACGGCCTCTAGCCCGTTGCCCGCCACATCGGCGCGGTAGCCCATCTGCGCGAGCAGCCGCAGCGCCAGCTTCTGGTTCACCGCGTTGTCCTCTGCCAATAGGATGCGCAGCGGGTGCCGGGCCGCCATCCCCGCATCGGTCGTTACCGCGGCCGCCTTCTTCGCCGGGGCGATCAGCGCCGGCCCGCCAGCGAACAGCGTGATGAGCGCGTCGAACAGCTGCGAGGGTTTGAGCGGCTTGGTCAGGTACGCCGCGAATGTCGCCCTCGCCGTCCCCGCCTCACGCCGGCCCAGCGACGAGCACAGGATCAGCGGCAGCGCCCGCTCGTCGCGCTGCGCGCGGATGGCGCTGGACAGGGCGAGCCCGTCGAGCTCGGGCATCATCATGTCCAAGATCGCCAGGTCGAAGGGCTCGCCAGCCTGCACCCACGCCAGCGCCTCATGCGGTGAGGCCGTATCACGCACCTGCATACCCCACCGCGCCAGCTGCAACGTCAGGATGCGCCGGTTGGTGGGGTTGTCGTCCACCACCAGCACCGTCTTGCCCACCAGGAACGGGGCCACGCCGTCGTCGAGATACGGGCGGGCCTTCAGCGGAGGCGCCGGCAGGGCGGCGATCGTGAAGTGGAACGTCGTTCCCACGCCCACCTGGCTCTCGACCCACATCTGCCCGCCCATCAACTCGGCCAGGCGCTTGGAGATCGCCAGCCCTAGCCCGGTGCCGCCGTACTTGCGGCTGGTCGAGGCGTCGACCTGGCTGAACGACTGGAACAGGCGCGCCAGCCCCTCGGGCGGGATGCCGATCCCGGTGTCGTGTACCGAAAAAGTGACCAGGACTGAGGACTGAGGACTGAGTTGGGCCAGGTTCGACTCACTCCTCAGTCCTTGGCCCTCAGTCCTGACGCTTACGACGACCTCGCCCTGCGCGGTAAACTTGACGGCGTTGGAGAGCAGGTTGAGCAGGATCTGGCGCACTCTGGTGACGTCGCCGACGATCGCAAGCGGCACATCCTCCTCGAACAGCGCGGCCAGGTCGAGGTGCTTCTCGGCCGCTTTGGTGGCGACCAGGTCGAGGGCGCTCTCGACACAATCGCGCAGGTCGAAGGGCTGCTGTTCCAGGTCCAGCTTGTCGGCCTCGATCTTAGAGAAGTCCAGGATGTCGTTGATGACCGTAAGCAGCGCCTCGGCGCTAGCGCGGACCATCTCAGCATACTCACACTGCTCGGCCGTCAACTCGGTGCCGAGCAGCAGGCCGGTCATACCGATCACCCCGTTCATCGGCGTACGGATCTCGTGGCTCATCGTCGCGAGAAATGTGCTCTTGGCCTGGTTGGCGGCTTCGGCGGCTGCCCTGGCTTGTTTGGTTTCTTCCAGCAAGCGCGCCCGGCCCAGCGCCACCCCGGCCTGGTTGGCCGCAGCGGTGAGCACGTCCAGATCGTCTTGGCTAAAAGCGTTCGGCTGGCGGCTCTCGACGACCAGCACCCCGATCACCTCCGATCCTATCTTCAGCGGTACATCTACTTCCGAGCCGCTGCTGAGGGTCGGCACGTAACCCGCGGCCTGGGTTACATCGGGGGTGTAATGAACTAGGCCGTCGAGCAGCGGCTGCTCACTCAACCCCTGACCAGGCCTGAGACGTACGGGTGCGGCATCACCGGATACCCCGACGCTTGCTCGCTCAACACGCTCGCCGGTCGACGGGTCCAGCAGGAAGATGGCGACGTAGGCATAAGCGAGCGCCTCATCGTGCAGGCCTTCAACCACACGACGGCAGATCTCGTCTTCGTCTCGGGCGGCGGCGATAGCGGCGCTGAGCCGGTACAGGGCAGCCTGCCGCGCAGCCTGGGCCCGTTCGGCCTGGAACAAGTGAGCGTTATACAGGGCCACGGAGGCAAGTTGAGCAAACTGGCTCAACAGTTCAATTTCAGCCTGCCCAAAGGTGCGATTCGATCCGGCATCGTAGGCCATGCCGATCACCCCGACCACCTGCGAGCCGGGGGCGCCTGTATCTCCACTTTGGGTCAGCGGAACCTCCATTAAGGCTCCGATCACCCCATACTCGAAATCGGGCAGACGCTCTAACCAGGTATCGTAATCGTCAACTAGTAATGGTTGGCCGGTTTGCCAGACTCTGCCCGCCAGGCCCTCACCTGGTTTTATCTGAAAGCCAAGCTCTTGACTGAAAACCCCCAGCCCCACCTTGCGCTCGAGTACCCCGGACCCCGGCTCGACTAGGTAGATCAGCCCATGCGGCGCTTCCAACAAGTGTGCGGCCCGCGTGACCAGGGCTTCGAGCAACTCATTCAGATCAAGCCGGCTCATCAAGCCCAGGCTGGTTTCTTGCAGAGCGGCCAGATATTCATTTTGCCGGCGCAGGGTTTCAGCGCTATCTTGCAGGTCGCTCCGGCGCTGTTCCAGGTCGTCCAGGGTTTCGCTCAGACGGCCAGTCATCTGATTAAACGTCTCGGCCAACGTACCGATCTCATCGCCGGATTCGACAGGCGCCTGGGCGGCCAGATCTCCAGCCCCGATCCGCTCGGCTACTGCCGTCAACCGGCGAATCGGCCCGGCGATGTTCTCCCGAAAGATGAAGGCCAGACCCAGGCCAAGCAGTAGAGCGGCCATCCCGCTCACTGCGGTCTGCCACTGGGCTATCGCCAATTGCTCACGTCCCTCAGTGAGATCGGCCTGAAGTAACTGTTGTTCGGCGGCAGTCAGTTCATCTAACAGCTGTAAGGTGGTTTCGGCCAGGGGCACGGCCTGAGTTCGGAAGAGGAACAGGTCTTCGCGGGCGTGTTCGCCTCTGACCGCCTCGAACATTTGGGGCGGGAGGGCCAGGAACGCTGCGCGCGTCTGGCTGATGTTACGCAATGTATCCCGCTGGTTGGACTCTAATTGAGCTTGATTTTTAACGAGTTGCTCCCAGGCTGAGTTGTTGACGGTCAAGTTGGAGGTATATTCAAATTGGAAGCTGTCCCGACCCGTGGTCACGTAGCCGCGCAGGCCGGCGACCATCGCGAAGAAAGACGCCTGAAAGTTCGCCAGATCGCCCAACAGGGCCATGTTCTCCGCCGAGGGTTCGCGCTGGCGTTGGTCAGTAATGATGGCGTTAATGTCAACCAGGATGGATACAATCAGTGGGTTCGCTTCTTCGATCAACAGGCGTAGGGCCGGTTCCCGTTTTAACTGGTCGTCGCGTAAGTCAAACAACTGCTCCGGCAAGGCTGACCATTGGGTATAGCTGCTCCGCAAGGCGTCGAGGCGGCGATCAAACTCCGGGTTCGAGACGGATGCTTCGTGTCGGCGCGCCAGTTCGTCCAACCTGGCTAAATCCACCTCAAAAGCCTGCTGTGCTTGGTGAAAGCTCGATCGATAGGCTTGATCGCCCAGGGCCAGATACGCCTGCACAGCGGCCTGCATGCGGAGCAAGTTGGCCTGAGCGCGCGCCGAAGCGAGAGCGGTCGGCACGCGCACATCAGCGGTGCGGTTGATATTGCGGGTGGCCCGGTAGCTGCCCAGGTAGCTCAGGCCAATGACCAGCATCGTCAAAGCGCCCAAGATGCCAAAGCCTATCGTCAGCTTGCCGCCGATTTTTAGCCTGTTGAAGTATTTGCCACACATATAAGGGCTACTTCCGTCGCCAATCCTTGATATTCCACACCTCCACATCCCAGGGTGTGAAATCCAGACCTGTTAGCGTGGTGCTGACGCCGGCAGGCAAAGTTATGTGCACCAGTGGAATCAGGGCCACATCCTCGATCAGTAGATCGTTCATCTGAATGAAGAGGTCTCGACGTTTGTCGGGGTCCAATTCCGTTTTGGCCTGCTGATATAGCTTGTCATAGGCCGAGTTGCAATAGCGCGCCCAGTTGGACAAGGCCCAATCATTCGACTTTTGCGCGATTTCAGCACAGGTCCAGCCGGCCATGTACGCGTCGGGGTCCGGGCTCTTGTTGCTGAAGGCATATTCTTCCAGGTCGGCATAGAACTGGCGGCGGGTATCGGTGGTGTCTTTGGGCGGGCCGAGGAACAGGCTGGCGTCGATGTTTTTCAACTCTACCTCAAAGCCAATTGCTTCGAGATTCTTCTTGACCACCTCCTGAGCGAGTTGACGCAGCGGTTGCACCGACGTTTGAAACAAGACCCTCAGCTTGATCCCATCCTTGTCCCGCACGCCGTCGCCGTCGCTATCTTTCCAACCGGCCTCATCCAGCAGCGCCGCCGCTTTCTCTGGATTGAACTCGATCGCAGTATTGGATGAATTATAGCGGGGGGGTTCCACCAGCAGATTTTGAGTCAATTTCCCCCCGCGGCCATAGGCCGTAGCGATGGCCTGCCGATCAATCGCCTCGGCGAGCGCCTGGCGTACCCGCTTATCGGTGAGGGAGGGATGCGGAAACTGCCCGCTAGAACGTTCGCCATCGGAGGTTTCTTTATTCGGGTCGGTGAAATTGAGCATAATCCGCTCGACAAAAGACGTGGGGACAGGCAAAACGATCGATTTCCCCCCGGCCTCGACCTCATCGAACACCTTGTCCTCCACCGCCAGGTTCCAGGCGAAATCAACCAGGCCATCCTGCCCGGCCCGGGCCGCCATGGTGACATCACCACCACCCAGCAGCTCCACCCGGCGGAAGAAGGGCTTGTCTGGTTCCCGAAAGTAGGGGTTGGCTTCGTAGATGATTTTAATCGTATTAACGGCAGAGCTGCCGACGATGATAACGTCTTCCTTCTTATACTCCACGGCCTGGTACGGGCCGGTACCTACGGCCTTCAGATTGGCCGGCGCCTCCGGCGCATTGGCGCCGTTGTAGGCTTCAAACATGTGGCGGGGGATAATCATGCCCTGAACGCCTGTAAATGGCAACGCCCAGGCCGGGTTGACTTCTTTGAAATTGATTTTGACCGTGTAATCGTCGATGACTTTGATGCTCTCGATGCCAGTGTACGAGGCTGCGCTGGTGGATTTGACCTTGGGGTTGCTCACGTACTCATAGGTAAAGAGGACATCAGCAGCTGTAAACGGCTCACCGTCCGCCCACTTGACGCCTTGCTTGAGTTTCCAGGTAACCGATTTTCCATCCGCCGCCAGGCCGCCGTTTTCCAGGGAAGGGATTTCGGCAGCCAGAAAAGGCACTAAGCTGCCATCCTTGTCAAAACTGGCCAACGGTTCGTACACAATGCGGCTGGCCGACAAATCTTTTGTGCCCGCAGATAGATGGGGGTTAAGAATAGTCGGCGCTTGAAAGTAAATCAGGCGGAGAGTGTCGCCCGCGCCGCGTTCGCTGGTGGCAGCCGCTAGGGGAGCCGTCGTAGCTGTGGCCTGTGTGGTTAGGGTTGGGGGAACCGTAGACTCGACGGTTGGTTCCGGCCGGGCAGCCGGAGCGCCGCCGCAGGCGTTTGCAATGATTAAAAGGAGTGATAGGACGATCAACAACGCCGGCCGGGCACGAACGCTACCATCGCGATGTCGAGTATTATTGAACATGCCTGTTGCCCCCTTCTGACGAGCAAAGCATTTACACAGCTCACATTGCCCATCGCTACGACGTCAGCCACCATCGTCCGATCATCCCTCGCCTGACGGCCGCAGCTCGCGCTGCCACAACACTTCACCGGTCTGCTGCTCAAGAAAGGTGCAAAAGGCCACCAAGCTGGCGAAGTGTTTGGGCTCTGTGCCGTCGGGAAACTCTACCGATACGCGCCAGGGTGTGTCGACTCCGTCGCGCCATAGTCGCAATAAGTAGGCGCGGTACTTGAGCGGTTCGGTCGGCATCACAGGACCTCTTGCTTTTCGTCCACAGCGCTACGCAGCTTCTCTACGCAGGCTGCCCTCGGTGCGGCCAACCCGGAATCAACGGCGCGGTGAGTCGCGGTGAGACCATTGATCGGCATCGCGTGTATACATCGCCGATGTTAGGCTTGTGTGCTATGATAGAGAACAACGATCAGCAAACTATCAGCACACTATCAGCATAAGGGCAACGTGCTCGAGCACGCGTTGGGTTGCTGCGCGTGCCGCGTGGATTCATCAACCTGTGCCGTTGGGTTGCCGATGAGGCGATTCTGCATCCTTGTCATGGAAGGAGGGCGCCATGCCCCCTTTGCGCCTGATGTTGCTGGGCGCGTTTCAGGTGGCGCTAAATGGCACGCCCGTCACAACGTTTCGCAGCGCCAAAACGCAGGCGCTCCTGGCCTACCTCGCGGCTGAATCCGAGCGTCCGCACGGTCGTGAAGCACTCGCCGGGTTGCTCTGGCCGGATCAGCCGGAATCCGTCGCGCTGCATAACCTGAGCCAGACACTCAATCAGCTGCGCCTGGCGATCGACGATCGCCACGCCGATCCGCCCTTCCTTCTGATCAGCCGGCGGGCGATCCAGTGGAACCGGGCCGCCGACTCGTGGCTGGACGTGGCCGCCCTCACCTCCTATATCGCCGGCTCGCAAACGCATCCGCATCCCGATCTGCTGGGTTGCCTAAGCTGTATGCAGCAGTTGCAGCAGGCGGTCGATCTCTACCGTGGGCCGTTATTGGATGGCTTCTTCGTCCGTGACAGCGATCTGTTTGAAGCGTGGATGCTCCTGAAGCGGGAATGGCTGCATGGGCAGGTGCTTCAGGCGCTCGACGCGCTGGCGGTCTATTACGAGCGGCAGCGCGAATGGGAGGCTGCGCTCACTGCTGCCCGCCGTCAGATCGAGCTAGATCCGTTCCGCGAAGCGGCGCACCGGCAGGTGATGCGCTTGCTCGCGCTGCGCGGGCAGCGCAACGCGGCGCTGATGCACTACGAGACGTACAGGCGCTGGCTGGCCGACCAATTGGAGGTGGAGCCTGCGAATGAAACAACGATCCTGTACGAGCGCATTCGTGCCAGTGAATTAGGAATTGAGCATAAACAATTGAGCAAGCTAGCGAATGGGGTTGCTCAATTCTCCGTGCTCAATTCTCAATTTCTGCACGAGACTCCTGACCTGGCTAACTTCTACGGTCGAGCAACCGAAATCGCCATGCTGCAGCGCTGGGTTGTCGCGGACGGTTGCCGAGTGGTAGCGGTGGTAGGTATCGGCGGCGTCGGCAAAACGGCGGTCGCGGCGAAGCTGGTCGAATCGGTGACACACCATTTCGCCCGTGTGCTTTGGCGCTCCGTCTTGAATGCACCGCCCCTCGATGAAGTGCTGTGGAACTGGCTGGAGGCACTGGTCAACGCGCAGGTCACCGGGCTACCACGGCGTTTCGAGGAGCGGTTGAGCCTATTGCTTGACTGCCTACGGCGGCAGCGCTGCCTGCTGGTCCTCGATAATGTCGAAAGCCTCTTCCAAGCTGGCGAGCCAGCTGCTAGCTACCGCACCGGCTACGAAGACTACGGATACCTGATCCAGCGCATCGGGCAAAGCCGGCACCAAAGCTGCCTCCTGCTCACCAGCCGTGAACGACCAATGGAGCTTGCGCGTATGGAGCGGGAAACCGCGCTGGTGCGGTCACTGCGCATCAACGGGCTTGACCTCGATGCCGGACAAGCGCTGCTGCACGAGCGCGGACTGATCGATCGGTCCGAACAGAGCACGGATCTTGTGCGGCGCTATTCCGGCAATCCCCTGGCGCTCCAGCTGGTTGGCGAAACGATCCAGGAGTTGTTCGCCGGCAACATCGCCGCCTTTCTGCGCGAGGCGGCGCCGATCTTTGAGGATATTCGGAATGTATTGGACCAGCAGTTTGAGCGCCTCGTGCCATTGGAGCGCGAACTCCTACTGTGGCTCGCGATCGAGCGCGAACCAATCTCGATCGTAGCGCTACAGGCTGATCTGGTACAGCCTGAGGCACATAGTTCCGTTCTTGAAGCGCTGCGCTCTCTGCAACGGCGGTCATTATTGGAACAGCGTGGCGATCGATTCACCTTACAGAACGTCATCATGGAGTACACCACCGAGCGCCTGATTAGCGAGATCGGGCAGGCGTTTGTGAACGAGGCGCTGGATAGCGTGAATCATTATGCGCTCATCAAAGCGCAGGCGAAAGAATACATTCGGCAGGCCCAAGTCCGCCTGATTCTTGATCCGGTTGCCCAACAACTGGTCGCGCGGTTCGGGCCGCCGGGTATCGATACGCTTTTTCGGCGTCTCCTGTCGCGTCTCCGTGAAGAAGCGCCGCTTGCGCCCGGGTATGCCGCCGGCAACATCCTCAGCGTGCTGATTCATCTGGGCTATGATTGCCAGGGCTATGACTTTTCGCACCTCAGCGTTTGGCAGGCGTATCTTCGCGGCGTTGCGTTGGGCGCTGTGAACATGGCCCATGCCGATCTATCGGGATCGGTGTTTACCGATGCGTTTCGCGCAGTTACTGCTGTAGCGGTGAATCCCGCCGGCGATCTGTTGGCTGCTGGCACTACCGATGGAGCGGTACGCCTGTGGCGGGTGAACGACGGACAGCTGGTCGGCATCTGGGCTGGACATGCTGGACTTGTTCCATCCATCCGATTCAGCCCTGACGGGACGACGCTGGCAAGCGGGAGCCACGATCAAACGATCCGCCTATGGGGTGTTCCAACCGGGCAGGCGCAGGGTATATTGGAAGGACATATGGGTGCCGTCTCGTCAATCGGCTTCAGCCCCGATGGAGCGTCGCTCATAAGCGGCAGCTACGACCAAACGGTGCGCGTATGGGATGTTGCGACCAAGGCGGCGATCCGGGCCCTACACGGGCATACAGCATTCGTTAGCGCGGTGGCGTGGAGTCCGGATGGCACAACGCTCGCCAGTGGTAGCCATGATCACACGGTGCGGCTATGGGATGCTGTGACCGGACAGCTCGTCCGTGTGCTGGCAGGGCATACCAATACCGTGTTCGCGGTAGCCTATGGACCTGACGGTCGTATCCTTGCAAGCGGCGGCGGTGATCGCACGGTGCGGCTCTGGGATGCGCGGACGGGGCAGGAGCTCCAGGTCTTACAGGGGCATAGCGACTGGATCAGTAGCCTGGCGTTCAATACGAACGGCGACTTGTTGGCAAGTAGCGGGGCGGATCGACCGGTGCGCGTGTGGGACGTAGCACGTGCGCAGTGCCGGCATGTCCTTTATGGGCATACAAGTTGGGCAAGTTCCGTTGCCTTTGGCCATGATCCTGCGCTGCTGGTGAGTGGGAGTTGGGACCAAACGGTTCGGATATGGAACGCCGACACCGGGCAGGTGCTCACCATCTTGCGCGGGTACACCGGTTGGGTCCGGGCATTGGCCTTCAGTCCTGAAGGGACAGTCCTGCTGAGCGGAGGACATGACCAGATGGTGCGGCTGTGGGATGCTGCGACGGGACGTCTGCTGCAAACGCTACGCGGTCATAGCGATGCAGTCTCCGCAATTGCCTGGTGTCCTGACGGGACAACGCTCGCCAGCGCCAGCCACGATCACACAGTGCGGCTGTGGAACCGGCAGACCGGGCGCACCGAGCGCATGTTGCGCGGGCATACGGATGCTGTCAATGCAGTGGCGTATAGCCCGGATGGTGCCGTGCTCGCAAGTGCAAGTTCGGATCAAACCGTGCGGGTATGGGACGCAGGCAGCGGTCAGTTGCTCCACAGCCTGCACGGACACACTGATTGGATAATCACACTGGCCTACAGCCCTGACGGGCAAACGTTAGCCAGTGCGGGTGGGGACCACACGATACGGGTGTGGGATGTCGGCACCCAACAGCCGGTTCACATCCTCCGCGATCACAGCGATACCGTTTCAGCCGTGGCCTACAGCCCAGATGGTCGACTGCTGGCGAGTGGGAGTTGGGACCTAACGGTGCGGGTGTGGAATGTTCACAGCGGCAAAAACATCCAAGTGCTCCTAGGCCATTCGAACCTGCTCCAGAGTGTTGCGTTCAGCCCTGACGGGCGCCTGCTCGCCAGCGGTGGAATGGATGAAACGATACGTGTCTGGGACACAGCGACGGCACAATGCGTTCGGGTCCTGGAAGGCCACAACGGTGCTGTCTTTGTTTTGGCCTTCAGTCCGGATGGGGCCACGCTTGCTAGCGGCAGCGACGATGAAACGATCAAACTATGGGATGTGCAGACCGGCGAATGCCGCCAAACAGTACGGTCCCGGGGACCTTACGCGGGAATGCAGATCACTGGCGCGACGGGTGTGACCGAAGCGCAGAAGGCGGTGCTCAAGACCCTGGGCGCGGTGGAGTAGAGTGTAACTGCGAACAGGTCGGACGGTCCCTCGATATGGCGTAGATGTTTGATCTTCTAATGTGCCTTCGACATGCTGGCGCGGCTCTGATAGTGGATTCGCCACCAATATCTACCTGCGTAAGAGCCAAGAATCTGCACAGTCAGCACGCCAGGGTTCGGTAGAATAGTCGCATGAAAAAGTCTTACACTGCCACCTTCAAAGCCCAGGTCGTACTGGAGTTGCTGAAGGAAACCAAGACACTCAGTCAGCTCTCGTCTGAGTATGGCGTTCACACCAACATCCTGCGTGAATGGAAGCATGCCGCCATCAAGGGACTACCGGACCTGTTCGAGCGACGGGATTCTTTGACCGAAGTCAAGGCCGCCCACGAGCGACAGTTGGAGGACCTGTACGCCGAGATTGGCCGCCTGACCACCCACGTCAACTTTCTGAAAAAAAAGCTACCGTCCTGAGTCACACCGAGCGGCGCGCGCTGGTCGAGCACGACCGGGACGCGCTCCCGCTCAGCACGCAGGCCGACCTGCTTGGTATCAGCCGGCGGAGTTTGTACTATCAGTCGGTGCCGCCACCGCCACACGAAGTGGCTCTCAAGCACCGCATCGACGAGATCTACACCGCCCACCGTTTTATGGCTCCCGCAAGCTGACGGCGCTGCTGGAGGAGGACTTCGCGCCCATCAATCGCAAGCGGGTGCAACGGTATATGCGCGAGATGGGCATTGCCGGGATTGGGCCGGGCCCCAACCTGAGCCGGCGCGCCTTGGAGCATCGGGTCTATCCCTACCTGCTGCGCGGCGTGACCGCTCAGGCGCCCGATCACATTTGGGGGTGCGACATTACGTATATCCGGTTGCGGCACGGCTGGCTCTATCTGGTCGCCATTCTGGATTGGTTCTCGCGCTATGTGGTCAGTTGGGCTTTGGATGATACGCTCGAAGTGCCATTCGTGCTCGACGCGGTCCATCAGGCGCTGGGCACGGCTACAGCGCAGATCTGGAATACCGATCAAGGCAGCCAGTTCACCAGTCCCCAGTTGACCACACCAATCGAGGCGGCGGGGGTACGGATCAGCATGGATGGGAAGGGGCGGGCTTACGACAACATCTTCACCGAGCGCTTGTGGCGCAGTGTGAAGTATGAAGAAGTCTATCTTGCTGACTACGGCAGCCCACGCGAGGCGCGAGTGGGGCTCGCCCGCTATCTCACGTTCTATAACACCGAGCGGCCGCATCAGGCGCTCGACTATCGCCGCCCAGCCGATCTGTATCACGGGTAAGGCTGGGCGAGGGCAGCAACCGATTTTTCGGCGCGGGCGGGGCACAGCGGCCCCGGCCGGGGCCGCTGTGCCCCGCCCGCGCCCTTTGCCCGAGTGTCAAGCGTTTCAACAGGGTGACTGGAGGCACCCACACTGAAAACTGGTCCAAATGTTGTGCTTGACATTGGGTCCACCTTACTGAGCCGCGTATTTCTCCTGAAACTGTGATCGGCCAACTCTGCCCGAATGATCAGGTGGACTTTCTCTCGCAGCAACTGGTTGGTGCAGATCGGTGGTATCGTGTTCGTCTGACGCAACGAGCGAAGGATTGTGTTAGCACACACGTAGCGCTCGGCGCGGAAGGATGGGCAAGCACTATCCTGGTGTCAGATCCGTCGTATCCTGTTGAACAGTATGCACAAGTAGCAAATATCACCTTACCGACGGCAATCGTCCTTCCAACTGCAACACCACGACCCACGGCAACGCCGAAACCAACGGCAGTACCAAGACCGACAGTAGCGCCAACGGATGTGCCGGCATTGCCTGCCTCCGGTGGTGTGCGTGTCGGAGCGATCTGCCGCGATGGTACACGATCATATGCGACTGGAAGAGGTGCGTGTTCGCATCATGGTGGGGTTGATCATTGGCTGGTTCAGTAGATCGGACCAAAGCTGAGAGATATCGTGGGTGATCTTGATCGACAACCAGAAATCGAGCCATCAATGTAAGCTGAAACAGAGCGAATCGCACCGCGTATATACCCAAATTTGGCCCCAATTAAGGGCCACTTGCTCGACCGAGCGGACTTGGACAAGAGGCGGTGATGAACCTACACTTTGATACGACAGCTAACCCGACCAAAGGAGGTTCATCACCATGGCACAGTTTACCAGTTCTGAACTGACGCAGCACTTTTCGCCCGCCGCGAGCTTGGCGGCCCTGGGCGTGCATTTGCGTCAGATCGATTTGTTCGGCCCGATCCGCGAGCGCGTTAAGATTGCCCAGAAGACCGTGAAGTATACGCCGCTCGACAAACTTACTGACGCTTTCATCTCCATCCTGGCCGGCGCGCAGGGTCTGGTTGAAATCAACACGCGTCTGCGCAGCGACGTGGCCTTGCAGGCCGCCTTTAACCGCGAGGCCTGTGCCGACCAGTCGGTGGTGCAAGACACCTTGAATGCCTGTAAGGCCGAGCAAGTGACCCAATTGGAGAGCGCGCTGACTACAATCTATCGCCAGCACTCTCAAGGCTATGCCCACGACTACACGGCGGCCTGGCAAATCCTGGATGCCGACCTGAGTGGCATGCCCTGCGGCAAGAAGGCGGCCTTCGCCTGCAAAGGCTACTTTCCGCAGCAGCGCTATCGGCGCGGGCGGCAGTTGGGGCGTGTGCTGGCCTCTCGTTATCACGAAATCGTGGTCGATCAGTTGTTCAACGGCAACACCTATTTGCGCAGCGCGCTGCGGCTACTGATCATGGCTGCCGAGCAGATCTTGGATCTCTCGGAAGAGAAACGCGCGCGCACGATTGTGCGCGTCGATGCCGGCGGCGGCTCTCTCTCTGAGATCAACTGGCTGCTCTCTCAAGGCTATCAGGTGCATGCCAAGGATTATTCGGGCCAGCGCGCCCAACGGCTCGCGCGCAGTGTCAGGCGCTGGCTGGATGATCCGCGCATTGAGGGTCGCCAAGTCGGCTGGGTGAGTGAGCCGACCAGCGCCTACACGCGCCCGGTGCGCCGCATCGCGGTGCGCTGTCGCAAGAAGAACGGCCAGTGGGGTGTTGGGGTGATTATCTCGACCCTGGAAGGGGCGGACGTGCTGAACCTGGCCGGCCAGGGGTGCTCCTATCGGATATGGTGGCTAATTCCCTTCTCCCATTCTGGCCGGATTCCGGCTCGTTTTTACCGCATCCGGCATCCCTGACTACCGTCAGACCGCCCAGGTGACTCGCTCTTGGCTCTACCAGGCCCCTTCGGGCCGACTGCTCTCCCGCTCCCTACCGTCAGACCGCCACGATTGGCTCCGCTGGAAGTGGCAACATCAGCTGCAACAGCGGAATAAGCTTGCTGATCGGGTCAAGAACGACCCAGAGCCACAGCCTGTGCGCTCGGCTGCGCAGCCGCGTGCGCAGGTCGTCCAACTGCAGCTGCGC
>WNFV01003845.1_pt1 | contig 35980 bp, 29 predicted proteins | sample 5400101 | NCBI WGS metagenome assembly WNFV01 (sample SAMN13153361, study PRJNA577476) | soil metagenome | isolation source: 115 cm soil or saprolite under grassland replicate 1 | place: USA:California | collected 2016-06-15 | reverse complement strand
GCGTTTCGCATCGGCCCGCCGGAGGCAAACGACAGCTACCTGCGCGGCGATCGGATCGTCGAGGTGGCGAAAAGCTCGGGTGCCTCGGCCATCCACCCGGGCTACGGCTTCCTCTCGGAGAACGCGGACTTCGCCGAGCGCTGCGAGCGCGCGGGAATCACCTTCCTCGGCCCCCCGCCGGAGGCGATCCGCGCGATGGGGAACAAGTCCGCGGCGAAGGCCATCATGGAAAAGGCCGGAGTGCCGCTCGTTCCCGGCTATCACGGCGGCAATCAGGCTCCCGAGTTCCTTCTCGATCAAGCCGTGCGCCTCGGGTTTCCGGTTCTCATCAAAGCCACTGCGGGCGGCGGCGGCAAGGGCATGCGCGCGGTCGAGCACAAGGCGGATTTCGACGCGGCGCTCGCCGCCTGCCGGCGCGAAGCCTCATCGGCTTTCGGTGACGAGCGCGTGTTGCTGGAAAAATACCTCGAGCGCCCGCGGCATATCGAGATCCAGGTGTTCGCCGACCGGCACGGAGGCTGCGTCCACCTTTTCGAGCGCGACTGCTCGGTGCAAAGACGCCATCAGAAAGTGCTCGAGGAAGCTCCGGCTCCAGGCATGGCAGAAGATCGCCGCCAAAAGATGGGCGAAGCTGCCCTGCTCGCGTCCCGGGCCGTCGGCTACGTCGGCGCGGGAACGGTGGAGTTCCTCGTCGATCGCACGGGCGCGTTCTTTTTCATGGAGATGAATACACGGCTTCAGGTCGAGCACCCGGTCACCGAAATGATCACCGGCCTCGATCTGGTCGAATGGCAGATTCGGATCGCCGCGGGCGGTGAGCTCCCGATCGCCCAGAAGGATCTGCGCTTGAGCGGCCACGCGATCGAAGCGCGCGTCTACGCCGAGGATCCGCGCCGCGACTTCCTCCCGGCTTCGGGCCGCATCGTGCATCTGGGACTGCCCGCGGAGTCCGAGAACGTGCGCGTGGATACGGGCGTGAGATCGGGCGATGAGATCACGGCCTACTACGACCCCATGATCGCCAAGCTCATCGTCTGGGACCGGGACCGACCCGCAGCGCTCGAGCGAATGCGCGAGGGGCTCGGGGAATTCGAGGTCGCGGGCCTCGCCACCAATCTCGGATTCCTCTACCGGCTCGTACAAGATCGCGATTTCGTCGGCGCCGACTTCGACACGGGCCTGATCGAACGCCACCGCGGGGAACTCCTCGCGCCTTTCGCTCCGGCAGGCGAGGAGGCATTGGGGCTTGCGACGCTGACGGCCTTGTTGGATCTCGAAGCCGGCTTGCGCGACCGGGCTTCGCGCTCGGGCGAGCCCTTCTCCCCGTGGAGCGCCGGCGACGGCTGGCGCGCGGGCCGGGACGGCGGCCAGGTCTTCGTCTTTCTGGAAGGCGAAAACCGGCACGCGGTCACTGCGCATCGCCGCGGCAAAGGCATCGAACTCGAATTCGGCGGCAGGCGACGCCACGTCGGTCGCTGCGAGCGAAAAGGCAGCAAATTGATCCTGGAGCTCGACGGCGCCGCCGTCGCAGGCGGCGTGGTCCGCCTGGGCGAACGCATCGACGTGTTCCTGCCCGGCGAGCACCACACGCTGCATCTGTACGACCCGCTGCTTCAGGAACTGGAGGCGGAGGCACGTCCGGGCGAGCTTGCCGCCCCGATGCCCGGTAAGATCATCGCGATCCTCGTCGGAGCCGGCGACAAGGTCGCGAAGGACGCGCCCCTGCTCATTCTCGAAGCGATGAAGATGGAGCACACCATCCGGGCACCCGCGCGGGGCCGGATCGCGCGGATCCTTTGCGGGGTGGGCGAGCAGGTCGACGAAGGGACAGAGTTGATCGAGTTCGAGGCCGAGGCATGAGCCTCCCGAGGAAAGTGAGGATCGTCGAGGTGGGACCTCGCGACGGCTTACAGAACGAGCCGAAGAGCGTTCCTACCGCGGTCAAGATCGAGCTCATCAACCGCCTCGCCGACGCAGGGCTGCCGGCGGTCGAGGCGACCGCGTTCGTCTCGCCCAAATGGGTTCCACAGATGGCCGATCATGCGCAGGTGATGGCGGGCCTCCGCAGGAAAGCGGGGGTCGCCTATCCGGTACTGGTTCCCAACGTGAAGGGCTTCGAAGCGGCGCGCGCCGCGGGCGCCGAGGAAATTGCCGTCTTCGGCGCTGCCTCCGAAACGTTCAGCCGAAAGAACATCAACTGCAGCATCGCCCAGAGCCTCGAACGCTTCGCGCCGGTCGTCAAGGCCGCGCGCGCGCGCAAGATGCGCGTCCGCGGCTACATTTCCTGCGCGGCGGGCTGTCCCTACGAAGGCGAAGTGAAGCCTCAGGCGGTCGCGGCCGTGGCGGAAAAACTCTACAGGATGGGCTGCTACGAGATTTCGCTCGGCGACACGATCGGCGTCGGAACGCCGGGACGCGTCCGCGCGATGATCGAGGCCGTCGCAAAAAGGGTGCCGATCGGCCGGCTCGCCGGTCACTACCACGACACCTACGGACAGGCGCTGGCGAACATCTACGCGTCGCTCGAGGCGGGCGTGAGAACCTTCGACAGCTCGGTGGCGGGTCTCGGCGGCTGCCCATACGCCAAGGGTGCGACCGGCAACGTCGCGACCGAGGACCTGGTCTACATGCTCGATGGCCTCGGGATAGAAACAGGCGTCGACCTGATGAAGGTCCTGCGGACCGGCCAGTTCATCTGCCGCGAGCTCGGGCGCGAGCCGAGCTCGAAGGTGGCGCGGGCGCTCGCGGCGAAGGACTCATGAACCCGGACACACGGCCCGCTGGCGACGTTCCCTCCCCTTGCAACAACGTGTGTCGAATGAATCCGGATACGGGTCTGTGCGAAGGCTGCCTTCGCACGCTCGACGAGATCGCGACCTGGTCAGTCATGAGCGACGCAGAGAAACGCACGGTGCTGGCGCAGTTGTCCGCGAGAAAGACACCGCGATGAACCTGCCAGATAGCATCCAGGTCATCGAGCGGGGCTGGCTGTCGGCAAACAATATCGTGCTGCACGCGCGCGCGGGCGCCGTAGTCGTCGATTCAGGCTACGGCGCCCACGTGTCGCAGACGCTTGCCTTGCTCGAAACGGCGCTTGCCGGAAGGAGGCTCGCGCGCCTCGTCAATACGCACTGCCATTCCGATCACATGGGCGGCAACGCCGCGATCCAGGCCAGATACGGCTGCCGGACGAGCATTCCGGAAGGCGAGGCGGCGCTCATCGATGACTGGGACGAGCGGGCGCTGATCCTCGCGATCGCCGACCAGCGCGCCGAGCGTTTCCGCTACGACGACACTTTTCGCGATGGCGACACGCTGCGGATGGGCGGGTTCGACTGGCAGGTGATCGCCGCGCCCGGCCACGACACCCACGCAATGATCTTTTATTCGCCCGAGCTGCGCGTTCTGATTTCCGGCGACGCGCTTTGGGAAAACGGCTTCGGCGTGGTGTTCCCGCAGCTCTTCGGCCGCGATACCGCGCTCGCCGAAACGCGCGCGACGCTCGAAGCCATCGGCCGGCTGCGCGTGAACGTGGTGATTCCCGGCCACGGCCGGCCCTTCGGCGACGCCGGCGCGGCGCTCGAGCGCGCGTTCTATCGCCTGGAGGGATACGAAGAGGACATCACGCGGCTTGCGCGCCACTGCGCCAAGGTGATGCTCTCTTTTGCGCTGCTGGAAAAGCGCTCCATGCCGCTCGCCGAATTGCCGGCCTACGTCGCGCGCGTGCCCATCCTCGCAGACATCAACCGGCACTACCTCCGAATGACAGCCGCGGCTTTCTCCGAGTGGCTCGTCGGCGACCTCGAACGGAGCGGCGCGGTGCGCCGAAACGACGGCATGCTGTACGCGACCGGAAATTAGTTGCGCCGACGCGCATTCCAGCTTGCCACTTCGCGGTCGGCCCTGCGGACCGTGCCGCCGAGGGAATCCCCTCTCACGCGCCCGACCAATTCCACCGACCCGCGGTCGAGCGCTCCGGGAGGCAGTAACAGGCGCAGTTCCTCACCGCGAAGCCTGCCATGAGAAACCGGGACATCGCCTTGCCCGGTCAGCTCGACCGACCCGGACACAAATTGGAAACGTTGCTGGAGAACGAGCCGGGTTCGCCGTGTTTTTCCCCCCGAACTCAACTCGAAAGTCCATTCGCCTTCGACCCGGGCCGGGACGATCCACAGATACACCATGCTCTCCTTGCGCATGCCGACCGTCTTGTCCGGGGCGGGGATGGTTTCCTCCGCGTCCGGACGCCACTCGCGCATGTCGTAGTCGTGCGAGAGCACGCGCGTGCCCGGTTTCAGCTCCGCCAGGATTTTCGGGCGCAGCGCGATGTTGACGTCGGGCAGAAGATAGAGCGTCAGGACGTTCGCCTCGTGGAAATCGGTGTTGAACAAATCCTGCCGTAGAAATTTCACGCGGTCGGCAATGCCCAGGCGACGCGCTTCCTCATTGGAGCGCTGCACCAGGCGCGGGTCGATCTCGACGCCGAACCCTTGTGCGCCGTGTCGTCGCGCGGCGGTGATCATGATGCGGCCGTCGCCCGAGCCGAGGTCGATCACCACATCGCCCGCCTTTACCTGCGCCATGTCGAGCATCTTGTCGACGACTGCCTGCGGCGTGGGCACGTACGGCGTGTCGAGTTCCTTCCCCTGGCCTTGAGCGATTACGGTGCAGGGACACACGAGCACGGCTGCAACCCACGCCAGTTCGGCGATCCGCCTGCGAAGGGTTTCGACCCGTGTCATCTCTCAAATCACTCCGTCGCCGCGCAGCGCCGCGATCTCGGCGTCGCGATATCCGGCTTCGCGCAGGATCTCCTCCGTGTGCTCCCCGCGGCTCGGTGCCGGGCGCCCGATCCTGAACTCGAACTCGCTGAATTTCAGCGGGAAGGCGAGCTGCGTGAGTCCGTCATCGGTTGCGATCATCTTGCGGGCGCGCAACTGCTCGTTCTCCAGCGCCTCGTCCACGGTCAAAATCGGACTCACGCAACAATCCGCGCGGGCGAAGAGCTCGGACCATTCATGCTGGGTGCGCGAGGCAAAGACCGCCGCCAAGCGTTCTTTCACCGGGCTTGCCTCCTCGCCGTACACGATGTGTTTTCCTTTCAATTCGGGGCATCCGAGTATATCGCACAGCGTTTCCCAGAATTTTCGCTCGAGCGCCCCCACCGCCATCCAGCGAGCGTCCCGCGTCCGGTAGACGTTGTAGCAGGCGAGGCCCCCGTCGAGCATGCCCGACCCGCGGCCCGGCGTCTTTCCGTGCTCGAGAAATCCCAGAAGAGGAAAGATCGCGTGCGCAAAGACGGCATCGGTCATGGCGACGTCTACATGCCGGCCGCGCCCGGATGATTTTGCGTCGATCAGCGCAGCGAGAATTCCCATCACCGGGCTGAGCCCCCCGCCGAGCAGATCGGCAATCTGGAAGTTTGGGACGACCGGCGCACCCGCAGTTCCGATCTGGTCGCCGACGCCGGCGTAGCCGATGTAGTTGATATCGTGGCCAGCGCGGTCCGCGTAAGGTCCGTCCTGCCCGTAACCGGTGATCGAGCAATACACCAGACGCGGATTCACCGCGGCGAGCGCAGCGTAGCCGAGGCCGAGCTTCGCCATGACGCCGGGACGGAATCCCTCGACCACGACGTCGGCGCCTTTCGCAAGGCGCAAAAAGACTTCCCGTCCTTGCGGTTGCTTCAGGTCGAGGCGGACGGCGCGCTTGTTGCGGTTGACCAGCCGGAAAAAATCCGACATCCCCTCCCGTGTGCGGCCCATCTCGCGGGCGTAGTCGCCGCTGCCCGTGTCCTCGATCTTGATGACGTCCGCGCCCATGTCGGCGAGGTGCAGCGTCGCCATCGGGCCGGGAAGGAGCCGCGTCAGATCCAGGACGCGGATGCCGGAAAGCGGTTTCGCGCGCATCTATTCGACCGTTTTCGGGAAAGGCTGTCTCCTGATGGCGGCGACCGTTTCGGGTTCCTTGCCGAAGTAACCCGTCCTACTCATATTTTCTCGCGTCCTCGATCACCTTGCCGTCGTTCGGCAGCTCGCCGGGCCTCGCAAACGCCACCTCGCCGCGCAGTTTGGCGATGCTGCGGATGCTGTCTGCGATTTTCTCGGCGAGGCCGGCGCTCTCGCCGCGCACCTCGCAGCGCAAGGTCATGCGGTCGTTTCCGTCCGGATTGTCGACGACGAGCCGGGCATTCAGGATTTCCGGATGGCGTTTGACGATTGCCGCCACCTGGGAGGGATGAACGAACATGCCTTTGACCTTGGTGGCCTGATCGGCACGGCCCATCCACCCGCGGATGCGGACATTGGTGCGGCCGCAGGGGCTTTGCCCCGGCAGTATCGCCGACAGGTCGCCGGTGGCGAAGCGGATCAGCGGGTAATCCGGATTGAATGTGGTGACGACGACCTCGCCGACTTCGCCTTCCGGCACGGGATCGCCCGTGCCGGGTCCCACAATCTCCAGTATCAGCGCTTCATCGAGGATCATGCCTCCGAGCGCCTCGGATTCGTAGGCGATCAGGCCGAGGTCCGCCGACGCGTACGATTGCAGTACCCGGATCCCGCGTTCGCCCATCGCGGCGCGCAGCGCGGGCGGAAGATACTCGGCGCCGACGGCTGCTTTTTTGAGCGAACCGATGTCCGTTTTCAATTCATCGGCCCTCTCGACGATCAGCTTCAGGAACGAAGGGGTGCCGATATAAGCGCTTGCCCGCAGGTCGGCGATGGTCGCGGCCTGCATCTCGGTGTGCCCTGTCCCGGTCGGCACCACCATGCAGCCGAGCGCGAGCGCGCCTGATTCGAGCATCGAGCCCGCCGGCGTGAAATGGTAGGCGAAGGTGTTGATCGCCAGGTCGCCCGGGCGGAATCCCGCTGCAAAGAGGGCTCGGGCCGTGCGCCACCAATCGTGGCCGCGCCCTTCCGGATCGTAGATCGGTCCCGGCGAGACGAAGAGTTTGCCGAGCTGCGCGAGCGTTGCGTTCAGGCCGCCGAGCGGGCGCTCGGCCTTTTGCAGCTTCGCCAGATCCGATTTGCGCGTGACCGGAAGCTTTGCCAGCGCTGCGCGGCTGGTGACACCCGCGGGATCGACGTCGGCGAGAATCCGCGCCCAGCCCGGAGCTTTCCGCTTCGCGTGCGCGATCTGGCCGGAAAGCGCGGCCAGCAGAATACGTTCCCGCTCCTCGGGGTCGCGGGTTTCAAGGCTGTCGTAGTACTGCGGCATCGAATCGGTGGGCGAGCGCAGAACGGGCCAGAGCGGGACTTTGGCCAAGGCAACATAGCACACAAAATCAGAATTGGTTATAAGAAACTAATCTTTGGTTTGTTCCCGTTTCTGCGGCGAGCCGGTAATTTCTTGCCCTCAAGGGGGAGATCATGAATCCAGTTTCCAAGGGCATGAGCGAAGACTGGCTGTCGGTCTGGATCGGCTTGTTAATTTTCGTGCTCGCCCTCGGCGCTCTCGGCGGAGCGGATATTCTCGGCTGGGTCGTCACGACGGGCGTCTGGACCGACGTATCCAAAGCCCTCAACCCCGTCTCCAAAGCCTATTCCAGCCTGGGCGGAGTGGGCGCTCTGATCGCCACCTACGTCGCCTTGCTCGTGGTGATGACGGCGGGCGCGGCGGCGCTGAAAGCCGACTTGAAGCGCTTCGCGCTCGGCTTCACCGCGGTGTTCTGGATCAGCTATCTATCCTGGATCGCGGGCAGCTACGCGAATTTCGCCGTGACCACGCCCGCCGACATGCAGCGATTCGGCATCAGCTGGTCGCTCAAGCTCACCAACGAGGGCGGGTTCATCCTCGCGCTCGTCGCCGGCCTCGTCGTCGGGAATTTCTTTCCGCGCTTCGCCGCATGGATGAAGGAGGCGGTGCGGCCCGAGCTGTACATCAAGGCCGCAATCGTTCTCCTCGGCGGATTCCTCGGCATCATGGCGGCCACGCAGCCGGTCCTGGCGAAGTCGGTCTTGCTCCGGGGTCTTGCGGCCATCATCGAGGCTTACCTGATCTACTGGGCGGTGGTGTACTTCGTCGCGCGCAAATGGTTCGGCTTCAGCCGCGAATGGGCAGCGCCGCTCGCCTCGGGAATCTCGATCTGCGGCGTATCGGCCGCGATCGCCACCGGCGGCGCGATCCGCGCCCGGCCGATCGTTCCGATCATGGTGGCCTCGCTGGTGGTGATTTTCGCCGTGGTCGAGCTGCTCATTCTGCCGTTTGCCGCAAACGCATTCCTCTCGCGTGAACCCATGGTCGCGGGCGCCTGGATGGGACTTGCGGTGAAAACCGACGGTGCGGCGGTAGCGAGCGGGGCGATCACCGAGTCGCTGATCCTCGCCAGCGCCGCAGCCGAGGGCGTCAACTACGCAAAAGGCTGGATACTCGGGACCGCCGCGACGGTGAAGATCTTCATCGACGTCTTCATCGGCATCTGGGCTTTCATCCTCGCCTATATCTGGACCAACCACATCGAGGTGCGCCCTAGCGGGGACAAGGCGAAGATCGGCGAGATCTGGGAGCGCTTCCCGAAATTCATCATCGGCTACGTGCTGACTTTCGTCGCGGTCCTGCTCCTCGCGTTCGGTGCGCAGCCGGAGACCACGGTCAAGGTCCGCGCGGCGATGGGTGAGGCGAATACTTTCCGCGTGATCTTCTTCATCATGACCTTCTTCACCATCGGAGTGATGTCCAACTTCAGCAAACTCTGGGAGGAAGGCATCGGCAAGCTCGCCGCGGTCTACGTCGTGTGCCTGTTCGGCTTCGTCATCTGGGTGGGCCTGGTGATTTCCTGGGTGTTTTTCGCGGGGGTGAAGCCGCCGCTCGCGGCCGGTTGAAAGGGAGAAAGACCATGGAACAACCCAAAGTCGGCGAAGAAATGCGCAAGATGCCGGTCGAGCCCCTGCTGCCGGTCGAGAAGAAACTGATCGGGTGGAGCTTAGGGATAGGGCTGGTGCTGCTGGTGATCCTGATTTTCGCGACGCGAAGCTGAGCGAGGCCGCTTACTCGAACTTCACGCCCGCCTCGCGGATCACGCGCGCAAGCGCATCCGCGTCCCGGCGCAGGAATGCGCGGAAGTCCGCAGGCGACTGGGACGCAACCGCCTCGGTGCCAGCGGGCGCGAGCACGGCTTTCAGTTTCGGATCCTGCAGCGCCTGCGTCGTCGCCTCGAACAGCCGCGCGACGATGTCCCGCGGCGTCGCTTTCGGCGCGAAAAATCCGTACCAGATGGAAACGTCGTAGTTCGCGAGTCCCGCTTCCTCCATTCCCGGCAGGCCTTCGACCAGCGGCGAGCGCCCGCGCGTCGTGACGGCGAGCCCGCGCAGCTTGCCGGTATGCACGTGCGGCATCACCGAAGGCGCTGTCGCGAAGGTCACCTGCGTGTCGCCGGCGAGCACCGACTGTACCGAGAGGCCACCACTTTTGTAGGGAATGTGGACCATCTCCACGCCGGCAAGCGCGTCGAAGAGCGCCGTCGCGAGGTGCGGCAGCGAACCGTTGCCGGAGGTGGCGAAGTTGAGCTTTCCTGGGGCTTTCTTCGCCTCGGCGATGAGCTCCCGGATCGAGCTCACCGGCAGGGACGGGTTGACCGCGACCACCAGCGGCGAGCTCGTCACCTGCGTGATGGCCACGAAATCACGCTCGGTGTCGTACGAGATGTTCTTATTGACGATCGGATTGATGATCATGCCGCTCTGGCTCGCGATCATGATGGTGTAGCCGTCGGGCGCGACCTTGGCCACGTACTCCGCGGCGAGGCTCGACCCCGCCCCCGGCTTGTTGTCGACGATGATGCCCTGGCCCAGCGCGCGCGTCAGCGGTTCGCTCATCGCGCGCGCGATGATGTCGGCGGCGCCGCCCGGGGCAAAGCCGACCACGAGGCGGATCGGCTTGGTGGGGTACGACTGTGCTGACACCGTCGCGCACGCGCTCAGCAGGATAGCCAGCGCGATCTTCATGCGCAGTTTATGCTCCACGTGCGCGACGCGGCCAGATTTCCGGGTTACGGGATTGGTGTAGGACCGCGAGCACCGCGACACGAGTTGGTCGTACAACATAGAAAACGACATAGGGAAATCGCGATACCACCGCTCGCCGTACGTCGCGATAAAGAATAGGGAATGCTTCGGGAAAACTGCGGACCATTTCGAGTCGCTCGCGCAGCGACACCAAGAACTCGTCCCCGAGGCCAGGCCGTTGTGACTCGTACCACTCGAAAGTGGATTGGATGTCACGTTCAGCGCGAGGACGAAGAATGAACCGCCGAGTCATGCCGCCCGGCGGATTCTCGCGAAGACCTCTTCTAGAGTAGCACCGGAGTCCGGATCGGCCTCGAACTCTGCAAGCCTGCGATCAAGCTCATCCTTCTGCCACTGCGTGAGCGGCAGCGCGTCGGGAACAGCAGAAATGCTGTCCCATATGGCTTCGACCAAGCGCATACGTTCCGTAACGGGGAGTGCGAGAATTTCAGCAACGAGGTCAGATTTCATACAAGAGACCTTTATCTGGAGCGGCGAGTCACCCTCAACCGCCGGTCATGAACGCCAATAATACCCGTTCGACCACGACTCTGTTAAGGCACAAGACCAAGCTCGCGCGCGAATGCCTGCACCCGAGCGGCGGACTCCGCGGGCTTGGCTTGAAGCATGAAATGCGGGTTGTCACCGTTTCTTTGCGCTCAACGTTTGAATTCGGCGGCACCTGGAGGCTAGGGCTCGAGGGTCCGAAAATCGGCGGCGGCTAGATGTTGAGCATGGATGAGGGTAGCTTTCGTTCTTGCGTTGGTGCATTCACCATAGCCTCTGATCAAGCTAGCCACCGCTTTCTGCGGCGGTAGTGCTTCACGTCCTACGTCCTTGAAGCTCCTGCGCGCGCCGGAAGAAATGCCGAGATAGAACTCCTTGACGTCCTCGTTCGCGGCGAGTTCTGCGGCGGCGCCGTCCATCACCACGCGGCCGTTCTCGAGGATGTAGCCGTGGTCGGCGTAGCGCAGCGCGACGTTGGTGTTCTGCTCGGCGAGCAGAAAACTCACCTTCTCCTTTTGATTGAGGCTCTTCACGATCTCGAAGATCTCCTCGACGATCTGCGGCGCGAGCCCCATCGAAGGCTCGTCGAGCAGGATCATGCTCGGATGGGCCATGAGCGCGCGCCCGAGGGCGGTCATCTGCTGCTCGCCGCCCGAGGTGTAACCGGCGAGCGCGCCGCGCCGCTCTTTCAGCTGCGGAAAGTAGCCGTACACCTTTTCCAGGTCCTGCTTGAGCTGCGCCCGGCCCGCGCTGCGCGTGTAGGCCCCGGTGAGGAGATTTGCACCACGCCGCGCCTCACCAGCTCATCGGGGCTCAGCCGGTCCACTCGAGCGCCGCGGAATTCGATCGACCCCTTGGTGACCTCGCCGCGCTCGGCGCGAAGCAGGTTGGAGATCGCCTTGAGCGTGGTGGTCTTGCCCGCGCCGTTCGCGCCGAGCAGCGCCACGATCTTTCCTTCGGGCACAGCAAGCGACACGCCCTTCAGCACCAGGATGACGTGGTCGTAGACGACCTCGATGCTGTTGACGCTGAGGTAGGCTTGCTGGGATTCGGGTTTCGGGACGGCGCGTATTTCGCCGCGGACTCCTCGATCATGGGCCGCACGATCGACTGGTCGGAGGTGATCCAGTCGGTGATCGTATTCCACTTCGCGCCGTCCCACTGCAGGAACTTCACCGACCCGCCGCCCTCGTGGTCCATGCAGGACACTTTCAGCGCCTGCATGAATCCGGTGGCGCCGAGCTGCTTCAACTTCCTGTCGTCGATATTGAGGTTCTCGAGCCCCCAGCGGATCTCGTCGCCGGTCATCGGCTTGCCCTTGCCGTATTTCTCCTGGGCCGTGCGGATCGCCTCGGTGGAGATGATGCCGAACACCACGCCGCGGTTGTAGTAGATGCTGCCGACGCGGCTCTTGTCCTCCATCTCGCCTTTACCCTTGGCGTACACGAACTTCTCGATCTCCTTGACCACCGGATAGTTGCTGCCGGAAACGTTGAACGCCGCAGCGATGTAGCGCCGGGATCACGTCTTCCTCGGCGCCGCTCCACCATACGCCCACGATCTTGGTGCGCGGGAAGCCGATTTTCGCGGCGGCCTTGAGCGCGGTCGGATTCATCACGCCCCAGCCGCGCAGGATCACCCAGTCGGGCTTGATCTGCCGGACCTGCAGCCATTGCGCCTGCTGCTCGTTGCCCGGGTGCGCGACCGGAATGTGGCTCACCTCGAAGCCGTATTTCTTCGCCTGCGCATCGAGCACGGGAATCGTTTCCTTGCCGTAGGCCGAGTCGTGATAGATGTTCACGATCTTCTTGCCCTTCAGCTTGTCCATCCCGCCTTCCTTCATGCCGATGAACTTGATCTTGGCGGTGTTCTGGCTCCAATAGTTGGTGATCAGAGGAAATACCCACGGGAACACGCGCCCGTCGGAGGCGTCGGTGCGGCCGTAGCCGATCGACACGATCGGGACGTGGTCCGCCGTGCCCTTGTCGATGAGCGAATAGGTGATGCCGGTCGAGAGCGGGTGCACCAGCGACGCTCCGGTCGGGCCGCGCTTCTTGGTGCGCTCGTAGCATTCCACGCCGCGCGCGTTGTTGTACTCGGTCTCGCACTTCTCCCAAGTGAGCTTGACGCCGTTGATGCCGCCGTCTCGGGCGTTCAGCATGTTCATGTAGTCGATGAACCCGCCGAAGATGCCCGAGCCGCCCGCGGCGTACGGCCCGACCCAGTAGCCGTTCATCGGGATGAACTGCTCGTTCTGCGAATAGGCAGTGCCGGCGACGGCGAATGCCGCGGCGCCCAGCAGCGCGGCTCGTCTGATTTTTCGCAACATCGGAACCCTCCTTTGGATGGAAATCTCCCTGTTTCTACAGGTTATCGGAATGAACAGCCGCGCCTACTATAGCCCAATTGTCACGGGCTGGGAAAACCGGCCCGGATCAGTGGGGAAAAGGCCAGAGGCGCAGTTTTTCCTTGGCGATCTGCCACAGGCGCGCGAGACCCAACGGCTCGACGACGAGGAAAAAGATGATGAGCGCGCCGAACAGAATGAGGGTCAAATTGGACACCAGCCCCGCGGGAAGGGCCAAGCCGAAAGAGCGCTCGATCGAGGCGGCCGAAAGGTCCATGAAGATCGGCAGAAGCACGATGAAAGCGGCGCCGAGGAACGATCCTAGGATGCTGCCGACGCCGCCGACGATGATCATGAAGAGGATCCTGAAGGAAAGATCGAGCTCGAATCCCGCCGGCTCGACGGTACCCAGATACGCAAACGCGTAAAGCGCGCCGGCCACGCCGCAGTAAAAGGAACTGATGGCAAAGGCGAGGAGCTTGGTTTTCATCATCGGGATGCCGACGACCTCGGCCGCGACGTCCATGTCACGCACCGCCATCCAGGCCCGGCCGATGGAGCTGCGCACCATGTTTTTCGCAGCGAGCGCCATGACGCTCACGATCGCGAGCACCAGGAGGTAGCGCTTCACCGGGGTGTCGACCGCGTAGCCGAACACGACGAGTTTCTGCGCGGTGATCACGCCGGAGGAGCTGTAATTGGAAAACCATCCGAACTTGGTCAGCGCCCATACGACGAAGAACTGCGCCGCGAGCGTCGCCACCGCGAGATAGAAACCCTTGATGCGCAGGCTCGGCAGCCCGAACACGATCCCGATCAGCGCGGCAACGATCCCGGCGAGAACGAAGGACAGCAGCATCGGCATGCCCGGCATACGAAGCTCGAAGTTGTAGGCGGCAAACGCACCCACCGCCATGAACGCCGCGGTCCCGAGCGAGAGCTGCCCGGCGTAACCGGTGAGGATGTTCAGGCCCAGAGCAGCGAGCGAGAAGATGAGGAACGGGATCAACACGCCGCTGAACCAGTAGTTGAAGTCGATCGCGCCAGCGATCGCGGGCGTCGCGGCGGCGAGCGGCACGCCGACGAATGCGACCGCCAGGAGGATCGCCATGCCGATCCGGTCCTGACGGATCGGGAAGAGCTGCTGGTCCGCGGCGTAGGTGGTCTTGAACTGCCCGGTTTCGCGGTAGAGCATGGCCGTTCGTCAGACCCGGTCGATGCGCCGCTCGCCGAACAAGCCTTCGGGGCGCACCAAGAGGAAAGCGAGCGCGAGCACGTACGGGAACCAGGATTCGATGCCGCCGCCGACGTGCGGGCCGATATAGACCTCGGCGAGTTTTTCGGATGCGCCGACGATGAGACCGCCGACGATGGCCCCGGCGATCGATTCGAACCCCCCCAGGATCAGCACCGGCAACGCCTTCAGCGCGAGAAAGGTGAGTGCGAACTGCACGCCGTTGCGCGCACCCCACAGAAGTCCCGTCACGAGCGCGACGAATCCGGCAACCGCCCACACGATCACCCAGATACTCTGCAGGGAAATGCCGACGGCGAGAGCCGCCTGATGGTCGTCCGCGACCGCGCGCAGCGCGCGGCCGGTTCGGGTCTTGTTGAAGAACACCGCAAGCACCGCCACCAGCGCGGCCGCGATCCCGGAGGCGACGAGATCGAATTTGCTGATGTTCATCCCGGTATTGTCCATCAGCCATTGGATCGGCTCGTCGGCGATTCCCAGGTCGAGGGCGTGGACCTGGGCGCCCCAGGTGAGCTGCGCGATGCCCTCGATGAAGAAGGCCAAGCCGATGGTCGCCATGAAGAGCGTGATCGGCGGCTGGTTGACGAGCGGGCGCAGCACCATGCGCTCGGTGAAAAACGCGAGCGCCACCATCGCCGCGAGCGCGAGCGCCACGGCGAGCCAGAACGGGGCACCCATCGAGATGAATCCCACGGTGGTGAGCGCGGCGAAGAACACCATTGCTCCTTGCGCGAAGTTGAACACGCCCGACGCCTTGTAAACCAGCACGAAGCCGAGCGCGACGAGCGAATACATCACCCCCGCCAGCAGCCCGCCGATCAGCACTTCGAAAAAGAATTGCATGCTAGCGCGCGATTCCGACCAAGCGCCTCAGTGTGCGACTCCCAAATACGCGTCGATCACGTCCTTGTTGTTGCGCACTTCCTCGGGCGTGCCGTCGGCGATCTTGCGGCCGTAATCGAGGACGATCACCCGGTCCGAGAGGTCCATGACCACGCTCATGTCGTGCTCGATCAGCACGATGGTGGTGCCGAACTGGTCGTTGGCGTCGAGGATGAAGCGGCTCATGTCCTGCTTTTCCTCGAGGTTCATGCCTGCCATCGGCTCATCGAGCAGGAGCACCTCGGGCTCGGCTGCCAACGCGCGTCCGAGCTCCACGCGTTTTTGCAGCCCGTAAGGCAGCCTGCCCACCGGGGTCTTGCGGATGTGCTGGATCTCGAGAAAGTCGATCACCGCCTCGGCCTTGGCGCGGTGCTCGAGCTCCTCGCGCCTCGCGGCGCCCCAATAGACCGCCTGCTGCAGGAAATTGGATTTCATCTTCAGGTTGCGCCCGGTCATGATGTTGTCGAGCACCGTCATGCCGCGAAAGAGCGCGATGTTCTGGAAGGTCCGGGCGATACCCTGCTGCGCGGCCTCGTGAGGATCCACGCTGTGACGCTTCCGGCCCTTGAAGGCAACCGTCCCTTGCTGCGGGTGGTATACGCCGTTGATGACGTTGAGCATCGAGGATTTGCCTGCGCCGTTCGGACCGATGATGGCGCGGATCTCGTGCTCGTGCACATCGAACGAGACCGCCTGCAGCGCCACGACTCCGCCGAATGCGAGCGAGATGTCGTCGATCTCGAGGAGTGCCGCGCCGATTTTTCTGCCCGCGGTCATGTCGAGCGAAGCTCAGGCGGCTTTCCTGGCCGCGGCGGCGCTGTAGCTCTTCGTCTCCACGATCCGCAGGTCGGCGGACACGGTTCCGGTGCGGCCGTCCTCGAAGCGCATCTGCGTCTCGACGAAACAGCTCGTCTTGTCCGAGTAAAGAGCGTCGACCAGCACCGCGTACTTGTCGCCGATGTGGCGGCGTCGCACCTTGCGCGTGCGCGTGAGCTCGCCGTCGTCGGCGTCGAGCTCCTTGTGCAGGACCAGGAAGCGCCGGATCTGCGAGTTGCCGAGCGCGGAGTCCTGGGCGAGATCGCGGTTGACCTTCTCCACGCATTCGCGGATGAGATCGAGCACCGCGGGCTGCGAGGCGAGGTCGGTGTAGCCGGTATACGGCAGGTTGCGCCGCTCGGCCCAGTTGCCGATCGCGGCCATGTCGATGTTGATGAACGCGCAGACCTTGTCGCGCCCCTGGCCGAAGCACACTGCCTCCTTGATATAGGGGAAGAACTTGAGCTTGTTCTCGAGGTACTTTGGCGCGAACAAGGTGCCGTCGGCGAGCTTGCCCACGTCTTTTGCGCGATCGATGATTTTCAAGTGGCCCCCGGCATCGAAATAGCCCGCGTCGCCGGTGTGGAAGAAGCCCTCCGCGTCGATCGCCTCGCGCGTCGCATCCGGCTGCTTGTAGTACTCCTTCATGAGACCCGGGGAGCGCACCAGCACTTCGCCCGATTCCGCGATGCGAACCTCGACCCCCGGCATGGGCGGGCCCACGGTTTCCAGCTTGACGTCGCCCGAGGGGTGCATGCACACCGTCACGCAGGTCTCGGTCATGCCGTAGAGCTGTTTCAGGTTGATGCCGATCGAGCGGTAGAAATCGAACAGGTCCGGGCCGATCGCCTCGCCGCCAGTGTAGGCAACGCGGATGCGCGACATGCCGAGCACGTTCTTGAGCGGCCCGTATACGAGGATCTCGCCAAGCCGGTACAGCAGCCGGTCCCGGAGCGGTATCCCGGGCTTGCCTTCGAGGATTTTCATCCCGACGCGCTTGGCGACGCCCATGAAGGCGTGGAACATGCGGCGCTTGATCCAGCTTGCGTCCTCGATGCGGATCATCACCTGGGTCAGGATGTTTTCGTACACGCGCGGCGGCCCGAAGTAATAGGTCGGGCCGATCTCGCGCAGATCGGTCATCACGGTGTCGGGGGACTCGGGGCAGTTGAGGCAGAAACCGGCGATGTGCATCTGCGCGTAGGAGTAGAGAAAATCCCCGACCCAGGCCATGGGCAGGTAGCACAGAATGTCGTCCTTATCGGCGAAGCCGTCGAAGGCCACGAGCACCCGCGCCGTCTGGATCAGCGCAGCGTGCGTCTGGGTTACGCCTTTGGGCTGACCGGTGGTGCCCGAGGTATAGAGAATCACCGCGACATCGGAAGGCCGGCCCTTTTCGATCTCGTCGGCGAAGAATTCCGGATGGCGCTGCGCCAATTCCCGGCCGCCTGCCTGAAGGTCCTCGAACGCGGTCAGCTCCGCCTGCCCGTAATGGCGCAGCCCGCGCGGGTCGTCGAAACAGATGTGCTTCAACCGGGGGCACTGCGGCAGGGCTTCCAGCAGCTTGTCGACCTGCTCCTGGTCCTCGACGACGGCGAAGCCGATATCGGCGTCCTGGAGCACGAACACCATCTCGGCCGCGACGGCGTCCTGGTAGAGCGGCACCGGCACGCCGCCCAGGGCCTGCGCGGCCATCATGGCCCAGTACAGGCGCGGCCGGTTGTCCCCGATCACCGCGAGGCGGTCGCCGCGCTTGAACCCTCGAGCGGCAAGACCGCAGGCGAGAATACGGACCTCGCCGGCGACCTGAGCCCAGGTCCAGGTCTGCCAGATGCCCAGGTCCTTCTCCCGGAACGCCGGCCCGTCGGGCCGCACTTTCGCCTGGTGCAGCAGCAGGCGCGGAAAGGTGTCGGGCTGTTCCGTCACGGGGTCCTCCTCGGCCGCGCACCGCCGCAAACCTTGCCGGCGGTCCCGGCCGGCGAATCTTACAGCAGATGAAGGGACGGGATTTGCGCCGCTGGCTGACGGCGCCAAAGGCTCCCACGTCTGCCCATAACGCTTAACGCACTGAAACCAAAGGGAACTGATTTTGACGTCGGAACCTCAAGAAAACATCTCGGGTGAGTTCTGTGAATGGGCCGGATCGCCCAGCTTCAAAGCGACTGAATTTCACGAGATCGGATCACTTTAGCCTGATTTTCCATTACACTTCGCAGATAAAAAGAACCTTCTGCGGTCCGCAGCAATCTTCCGCACGCGGACTGCGGGGCGACAGCGAACTAGAAATAAAGATTCGCGCGGTGCGGTAACTGGCTGGGGGGCAGCGCTTCATCCTGTGACGATCGCAAATGCATAAGATCTTGATCGTTGAGGATGTCGAAGTCGTTGCCGATTTACTGATCCTCATGCTGATCCGCGCGGGGATCGCGCTCGAGGCACGGCGCGTCGAGACGGCCGAGGATTTCACACGGCAAATAGAGCTCGCCGTTCCGGACGCGATTCTCTACAGCGCTTCCATGCCGCAGTTCAGCGGGCTCGTCGCACTGGCAAAGGCGCAGACCCTGTGCCCCGATACGCCGTTCATTTTCGTCTCCGGAACCCACAGCGAGGAAATCGCGGCCGAAACGCGCGGGCACGCGACGACCGATTACGTTTTCACAACCAGCCTCGCCGAGCTTCCTTCGACGTTCGATCGCGCGATCAAGGAAGCCGAAGAACGCAAAAAAAGAAAAGCCCAGGAATCCGCGATCACGCGCCTGACTCGCATGTACGCCGATCAGACCCGCGACCTGGAACAGGTCCATGTTCAACACGTCACGTTTCGCAAACTGAGCCGGTATCTCAGGACCAGCGCGACGTCGGCCGAAGTCTACGCGGCCATAGAATGTTTCGGCCCTCAATTGTTTCAGGGCACGAACGGCAGGCTGTATATCATTCATCCTCCGGGACTGCACCTGGAGTCGGTCGCCGCCTGGGGCGACAAATCGCTCACCGGGCACACGTTCACCATCCAGGATTGCTGGGGATTGCGCCAGGCGCAACCCCACCGGTTCCAGAATCCGCAGACCGAGCTGCTCTGCGGACACGTCACGGCGGATTCGAATTCGGCGCAGACGTATCTGTGTGTTCCCCTCTTTGCGGACGGCGAGACGCTCGGACTACTGCACTTGCGACGCGTGAAGGAAGAATCAAATCCCTCGGAGAATGCCGGTTCGACGGAATCCGGCCTGAATCTGGCGGTGGCGGCGGCGGTGGCGGAGGACACCAGCCTTGCGCTTGCCAATCTGAAAGTCCACGAAACCTTGCATGAGCAATCGATCCGCGATTCGCTCACCGGCTTGTACAACCGCCGTTTTCTGGAGGAATTTCTTTTACGCGAACTGGCGCGCGCGGACCGCAAGAAACACCCCCTCTCCGTCATCACGATGGACATCGATCACTTCAAGCGCATCAATGACGCGCTGGGCCATGGCGCGGGCGACATCGTCCTGCGGCGCGTGGGTCTCCTGTTGCAAGGATTTGTTCGCCAGAGCGATATCGCGTGCCGGGTCGGCGGAGAGGAATTCTCGGTGCTCCTGCCGGAGGCATCCATGCAAATCGCGACTCAGCGCGCGGAGGCCATTCGCATAGCGGTACAGGAGCTGAAGCTTAAATACGAGGATCAGACTCTCAGCGCCATCACCGCTTCGCTGGGGGTCGCCGCTTTTCCGGATCATGGCACGACGCCGGCCGCGCTCCTGCACGCTGCGGACCAGGCTCTGTATGACGCCAAGTATCGGGGCCGCGACAGAGTGGAATCGGCGTGAACGGCGGTCATCCGCGCTGCAAGACGTGCCGCCCCCTCTTCCCTTAGACTTTCCCGAATCTCGGTTATAATTGCCGCTCCACACGCCTGTAGCTCGGCTGGGCGAGGGGGGAGATTTCGCGGACACACTCAACCTGTGTCCGCGCCGCCGAGCACCAGACCACGGGTTAGGTGGAGTTATCGCGAGTGTTCTATGGACATTCGCGCCGCCGAACGGGTATGCCGCGGCCCGACCGTCGTTTCAAGCCGAACACCGCTGCTCGCTTGCCCTCGCGCGGCGTGACGTGTCCCGTGAAACTCGCCGACGATTAACTGGAGAAAGATCATGACCGCAAGAGCGCTGGTTGTCCTAATCGCCCCGCTGCTGGCGATGTCCGGCTGTGCCGCCACGATTCATGGCACGGTGCAACTCGTTGACAGCCGTCAGCAGCCGGTCCCGAACGAGAGCCCGAAGGGGGCAGTGGTCAACATGATCAATACGACCGCTGCGGTCGAGCTGGCTTCGAGCTCTGCGACGGTGGACGAGAAGGGCGAATTCGAGTCGCCCAAGGGCAGCATCAAGCCGGGCATCTACAAAGTGGAGGCGAGCCGCATCGGCTACGAGACGCGGACCGAGACGGTCGAGATCGGCTCCTTCTTCGGCAAGAAGGTCGAGTTCAAGTTGCCGAAGATCCAGGAGGCCAAGCGCAAGTCGATCAAAGGTTCGGCCACCGACGAGGACAAGATCATCAATCCCGGCGAGGTCAATATCCAGCCGCCCGCGATGTGAGCGGACGCATCCGCCGTGCCCCTTAGACCCGACGCCATAACCGAAGGTATCGCCATGGTCACAACCCACCTGCGTTTTCTTTCCATCCTGCTTGCCACCGCCTTGCTCGGCGCTTGCGGCCAGCGTCTCGATATCGAGGTCAAGGCGCGTATCGACGGCCAGCCCGCGGCACAGGCGAAAGTCAGCGTGGACCGCGAGGAGCTTGGCGTCACCGACGCCCAAGGCAGGTTCGCGCAGCAGCTGCGCAAGAAGGCCGGCAGCGAGATTGAAGTGACGGTGAGCAAGGAGGCGCCTGGCTACCGCTTCGATCCGTGGAAAACGACCTTCCTCGTGAAGCTGCCGAAAGGGGACCAGATCGACACGTACCGCGTCGAGGCCGATCTCAAAGCGATGCGTTACGTCACCCTGCGCGTGAGCGAGAAGGGTACGCCCTTGCCCGAGGCCAAGGTGACGGTCGGCGGGCAGGAGGCAGGCGTCACCGATGCCAAGGGCGAATTCGTGTACCTCTATCGGACGCAGCCGGCGAAGGGGGCCGAGTTCAACGTCGCCAGGACCGGTTACAGCACCTACCGCGCGACACGTCAGCTCGAGCCGAGCCAGGTGATCGAAGTCGCGCTCAACCGCCAGACTGTGGTGGCGATCAAGGCGCTTACCGACGAGTACGGCCGCGCGAGCGGAGTGCCGGGCTTGAGCGTGAGCATAGACGGCAAGACGGTTGGCAAGACCGACGCGCAGGGCAGCTACACGTACGACTACCGCGGCGAGCCGGGCAAGAAGGTCGTGATCGCGCTCGCGGCGCCCGGCTACGTCCCCGCGGCGTGGAAAACCACGGTCCGGCTTGAAGGGCAAGTCAACCTCCAGCGCTACTTCTACCCGACTACGCCCAAGCCGATCCGTATCGGTATCTACCGCGTCGTCGGCAACACGCCGGGCGTGGACCTGAAGGAGGTCGCGGCCCAAGCCGAGCAGGCGCTCGCGACGCAGCTGTTCAAGTTCCCGGCGTTCCGCGAGGTGCCCGCAGAGAAGCTGAAGGCCGAGGTCAATCAGCGCAAGCTCAATATCGACCGCATCATGACCAAGGGCTGGCAGGACACTCCCCTGCGCGCGACCGTGGACATGATCGCGCTCGGGAGCGTCGCCAAGGACGATGGCGGCTATTTGGTCGAGGTCAAATTCCACACCGCGAACGGCAAAATCATTTTCTCGGAGATCGCGCGCGCCCGCAGCGCCGGCGGGATCAACGGCGCGGCGCGCGACATTGCGAGCAACGTTATCGAGCGCTTCCCGCTGGAGGGCACGGTGATCGGCAAGGAGGATGATCGCTATCGCATCAACATCGGCAAGAACTGGCGTATCGGCCGCGGCACCGAGTTCACCCTCACCACACCGACGTTCGGTGAGGGCGGCAAGGTGGCGGGTTACCGCGAGACCGGCAGGATCGAGGTCAAGCGCGGTGAAGACGCGAGCTCGCTTGCCGAAGTCGCAACACTCAAGCAGGGCGAGAAGGTGCAGATCGGAGATCGCGTGGTACGGCGCATCGCACGCGAGGGCGAGGAAGGCGATCAACGCACCTACGTCGTGCTCACCGCGAAGGGTGGCATCGGCACGGATGTCAACCCGCTTGCGGGGACCAGCGTCTACTTGAACGGTGACTGGGCCGGCGCGACCGGTATGAACGGTCAGGCGGAGATCCCCCTGCGGCTCGGCCGCAATTATGCGCTCACGCTGTACCGCCACGGCTACCAGCAGCTCACCGACAAGATCCGAGTCGGCAAGAGCGGCGAAGCGCGCGAGTTCCTGCTCACCGCCAACAATGTCCTGTTCAAGGTCGACTCCACGCCGTCGTCGGCGACCGTCTACATCGACGACGAGCAGATCGGCAAGACACCGATCACCGGCGGCAAGCTGATCACGCTCGGCTTTCACAGCGTGCGCCTGACCTACGGCGAGGACTACCGCGACTTCTTCGAGGTCATGGAGTTCAACAAGAAGGAGGAAGACCGCACCGGCGAGCGCCGCATCGTTCTGCAAAAGGATTTCCTCAAGATCGGCGAGCGCGCGCGCCAGAAAGGCGACATCGAGGGCGCCATCAAGACCTATGCCTCCACCGAGCGCGACCACCCAGACTACGCCGAAGCGCACCGGCGCCTGGGCGACATCTACCTCGACGACAAGGAGGACTACGACCGCGCGATCGCCGAGTTCGAGGCCGTGCTGGCGCTGCCCGAGAACCAGCAGCTGATCTACAAGCAGTTCGCGGTCACCTTCACCAACCTCGGCCATGCGTACTGCGAGAAGGGCAACCGCCTGCTGGACAGCGATCGCGCCGCCGCGCCCACGTACTTCGCCAAGGCGATCAAGGCGCTGCAGACCGCCAAGCAGAACACGCGCTTCTTCCCGAGCGCGGAGTACGACGAGGCCGTGCACGACACCTACTACTACACGGCGCTGTCGTATCACAAGCTGTATCTGATGACGAAGCAGCCCGCGGTGATGAACAGCGCGAGCCTCGCGTGGCGGGAATATTTCGACTTCTTCCCGAAAAAGCTCGAGGGCAATCCGGCCTTTGTGCAGGCTCGCGAGGGAGCGCGCCGATACCGCGATCAGATCCAGGAGCCGTAATCGCGCCGACCCGAACGCGATGCCCCTCTTGCGCCCTTTGATGGCCCTGCTCGTCGCGGTCGCGTTGCCCGCAGTTGCGTTGCCTGCGGCCAGCGAAGAGCCGGCGGCCCCGAGCGCGGGGGAGCCGGCCGGGATCGAACCGGAGTTCGTGCGGCCGCTCGTCCCCATCGCTCGCGGGCGCAACGACTCGAACCCGGTGTGGTCGCCCTCAGGCGAGCTGGTCGCGTTCGAGCGCTCGCGCGGCGACAACAAGGAAATCGCGATCGTGCGCTCGAACGGCGACCTCGTTCAGACCATTCACCAGCAGTCTCCGAGCGCACCGGGACAGGACCGGTTCTTTTTCCCGGAGGTCGTGGAGGAGACGAGCTACAACTCCGGCATCAGCTGGTCGCCGAACGGCAAGCGGTTCGTGTTCATGAGCAACGGCGGCGAAGGCAACTACGACCTCTACCTGCGCGAGCCCGACGGCCGCATCACGCGTATTACGACTCACAGAGAGAAGGATGGACACGCGCACTGGTCGCCGGCGCGCGACCAGATCGCGTTCATCTCCGGCCGCACCGGAAAAGGCGACGTGTATTTGCTCGATCTCGCCACGAAGACCACGACTCGACTGACGCACGGCGAGTGGCCCTATCTCTATCCGCAGTGGTCGCCCGACGGCAAGCACCTCGCGGTCATCCAGGGCATCAACGAGAACCACGACATTTACGTACTCGAACCGGGGCGCATTCCGCCCGCGCCGCCGAAGCCGCTCAGCACCTGGCGTTACGACGATCTGCGGCCGGTGTGGTCGCCGGACGGCAAGCGCCTCGCGTTCTACACCAATTACAACCCCGCCGACGATCCCAAGACCTGGGCCATCGTGGTCGTTGCCGCGGACGGTTCCGACCCGACCGAGGGCGAAGGGCTGGCGGCGCGGGTGGTGGCGACCGACGTGGTCCCGGACATCGAGCGCGGCCCGGCGTGGATGCCGGATAACCGCCGGATCGTGTACGTGCGCAACGAAAGACAGGCCTACAACCCGATCTACATCGCCGATGTCGACAGCCGCACGAGCGCGCTCGTGCGCACGGGGACCAAGATGAACCACGACGTCACCTGCTCGACTAGCGGCGTGATCGCGTTCCGCGCCCAGGTCGACCAGTGGGACCAAGTGTACCTCGCGAAGCTGAAGGACTGACGCCGTGACGCGCCGCGATACCTGCCATCACCTGCCGTTCGCCCCGCTGCTCGCGCAATGGCTAGCGGTGGCGCTCGCGCTGGGGGTGAGCGCGCCTGCATACTGCGCCGACGACCCGGTGGATGCGGCGATGAAGCTCTACGAGAAGCGCCGCTACGAACAGGCGGCGCGCATGCTCGAGGACGCGCTTGCCCGCCCCGAAGCCGGGCGCCGGGCGCAGGGGCAGCTCGTGCTCGGCATGATTTACCTGCGCAACGCCGATCTGCACGAGGCGCTCGCCCGCACCGCTGCGACGGCCGAGCTGGACTATCTCGACAAACTGCTCAAAACCGGCACCGAAGACCGCAGCCGCTACGCGCGGCTGTACCTCGCCGAGGGCTTGCTCGCGCGCGGAAACGCGGCCGAAGCGCGGCGCCATTTCGAGCAGGTCCGCGCCGACCCGGGTATCGAGAGGCGCTACCAGGCGATCGCCAGCGTCGGCCTCGGGAGCGTCCTCTGGGCGCAGCGCGACGCAGAACGGGCGCGCGGCATGTGGGCCGGTGCGGGCGCAGCGTCGGAGATCGCGCTGGCGCGCGCTGCGGCACAGGGCCGCGCCCAGGTCGTGGACGCGAAATCCTTGCAGCGCGTGGCGGACGACGCGAGCCGCGCACGCGAGTTGTCGCCGCGCACGCGGCGCTATCTCATCGAGATTTATACTGCGACCGGCGCGCCGGACAAGGCGCTCGCCGTGGCGCGCGCCGCCGACTTGGGAATGGCTTCCTATGTCGAAAGGTTCAGGGTGGTCAAGGGGACGGCCAAAAGCATCAACCTCTACGATCTCGCGCTGCTCACGGACCTGGCGCGGCTTTATCGCGAGCTCGCGCGGCGTCAGCTCGAGCAGGCCACCGCCGACGCGCGCATGAAACCGAGCGCGGAATACTATCTTGCCGAGGTATTGAGCGGTCTGGGCGCGAGCGACGAGGCGCTGACGTACGTGCAAGCCTTCCTCGCTCGGCCACAGACGCCGGGACAGTACCGCGAACGCGCACTGGCGCGTCAGGCCCTGATCGCGCACCGCCAGGGCCGGCGCGCCGAAGCGGAGAGCGCCTGGACCGCGATGGCGGACCAGGGCAGCGACCCGGAGGTATTGGCCGACATCGTGCTCGGCTGCGCCGACGCCGAGGCCCAGTGCGGCAAAGTGCTCGCACGCGCCGGCCAGGTGACCGAGGCGGGTGACGGACGGCGCTACCAGCGACTCAACTTTGCGCTCGGCAGCTACTATCTTCGCAAGAAGGACTACGCGCGCGCCATCGCCTACATGGAGGCCGGGCGCGACAAGAGCAACAAGAACAAGATCGAAGCCAATGACCCGGAAATGCTCGCCGGCCTGGCCGAGGCCTACTATCGGACCAAGAAATTCTCCGAAAGTCTCGAGATCTTTTTCGAGATGAGCAAGGAGTTTCCCGTGGTGCGCCAGATTCAGGAGGCGATGCAGGGCGTCTACTCCATGGAGCAGCGCAGCGCCGGCGACGTGAAGATACTTTGAGAAGCGGCAGGATGAACCATAACTATCGGGGTCAACAAGCGAGGAGCGTATGAAACGGATCCTTACTACTACGGTACTGGGCCTGGGCGCGGCGATGGCATTGTGCATTCCGGTGCATGCCGCACCGAAGGGCGACGGGCGCCCCGACGGCGGCGTCCTCAACTACAGCGAGTACGGCCGGCCGGCGACGCTGGACCCGATCACGAGCAACGAAACGATTTCGCTGCGCATCACGGAGCTCGTGTTCAACGGCCTGGTCGGCATCGACGAGAAGCAGGAAATCGTGCCGGAGCTGGCCGAGCGCTGGGAGGCGTCGAAGGACGGCCGCGTATACACGTTCTTTCTGCGCAAGGACGTGAAGTGGCACCCGCGCGAGGGCGAGACGCCTAGGGCCTTTACCGCCGACGATGTGGTGTTCACCTATAACATCATGATGCACCCGAAGACCATCACGCCGCTCAAGGTGCGCTACGAATTCATCGAGAAAGTCGAGAAGACCGGCGAGTACACGGTGGTATGCACGCTCAAGCGCCCGATCCTGAACGCGCTGGCGAAGTTCAGCTTCAAGATCATCCCCAAGCACGGCCCGGCGAACTCGCAGTACCTGACGCGCGAGGACCGGTTCGCCCACAGCCCGATCGGCACCGGGCCGTACATGCTCCAGACCGTAACCGGTGACGGCGAGGTAGTGCTGGTCTCGAACCCGGACTACTTCAAGGGCCGCGCGCACATCGACAAGTTCGTCGCCAGACCGTTCGCCGACCAGAACATCATGGCCCAAGCGCTGATGTTCAACGCCATCGACATGATCGTGCTGGTCAACCCGCGCAACCTGCCGGAGGTTCAGGGCGACAAGCGCTTCGTGCTGCAACCGTACAATGCGTTGTCGTACTCGTTCTTCGGCTACAACGTGCGCAACCCTCTTCTCGCGGACCGGCGCGTGCGCCAGGCGATCACGGCTGCGGTCAACCGCCAGGAAATGCTCGACTCGTTCTTCAACGGCCAGGGCACGGTCATCTCCGGCCCGTTCGCGCCCGGCAGTTGGGCATACAACCTCGACGTCAAGCCGTTGCCGTTCGGCACGGAGCGCGCGCGCGCGTTGCTCGCTGAGGCGGGCTTCAAGGCCGGCTCCGACGGGATCATGGAGAAGGGCGGCAAGAAGCTCGTGTTCTCGCTCAAGGTCCCCATCGAGAAGGAGAGCGAAGCGGTCAAGCGCGTCGTGCTCGCGTTCCAGAATTACCTCAAGAACGCCGGGATCGCGATCACGGTCGAGTTCAAGGAGTGGCAGGCGTGGAAGGAGGACGTCTTCTTCGAGCACAATTTCGACATCATGTTCGCGTCCTGGGTGTTCGACGACTCGGCGGACATCTCGTCGCTGTTCCATTCGGCCGAGATCGGCGACTGGAAGAACAACTTCGGCGGCTACTCCAACCCCGAAGTGGACGGGCTGATCGTCGAGAGCAAGCTGACGCTCGACCACGAGAAGCGTCGCACGATCAACCGCAAGCTGCACGCGATCTTGGCCGAGGAGCAGCCCTACACCTTTCTCTGGACGCTCACCAACTACAGCGCGTACCACAAGAAGCTGCGGCGCGTGCAGATCCACCCTTACAAGTTCTTCTCGTTCGCCGACGAGTGGTTCATTCCTACGAGCGAACAGAAGTGAATAGTAGGGGGTGAGGGCCGGCGCCGGCACTCACCATGAAGCTCGCCGCGATCAAGCCCGTCTGCCGCGTGCTCGCGCGCGAGCTCGCGATCACCGCGTTGTTGCTTTTCGGCGTGAGCGTGGTCGTGTTTGCCATTCTCTATCTCGCGCCCGGCGACCCGCTCAACGTCCTGCTCGAGGGCCAGTCGCCGCGCTCGGAGCTCGCCCTCGGCATGCGCGAGGCGCTGGGCGTGCCCCGGACCTGGTATGGCCAGTACGCGGCGTGGTTCGGCAAGATGCTGCAGGGCAACTTCGGCAACTCGATCCGCACCGGCCTGCCGGTGCTGCCTGAGCTCGCGCGCGTCGGGATCTACACGCTCACCCTCACGCTCGGCTCGCTCGCGCTCACGCTCCTGATCGCGGTGCCGATCGCGGTGCACGCGGCCGCGCACGGCGACACCGCCGGCAACACCGCGGCGACCCTGGGCGCGTACGTCCTCTCGGCGGTGCCGGTATTCTGGTTCGGTTACATCGTGGTCTACATCTTCATCCATCAGTTCGGCATGTTCCCGCTGATCTCGGGAACGGCGACGAAGCAGGAGCACGCGTGGCTGTATTTCCTCGTGCCGATCTTCGTGCTCGGGACGGCGAGCGGCACGCTCTCCGAAATGATCCGCCACCTACGCGAGGAGTTGTCGCGGGTGCTCGCCGAAGACTACATCCGCACCGCGCGCGCCAAGGGCGCTGCGGTGTGGCGCCACGCGTTCAAGGAGGGTTTCCTGATTCCGGTCACCGAGATCATGAGCGCCAAGATCCCGTTCCTGCTCGGCGGCGCGGTCATCGTCGAACAGGTGTTCAACTGGCCCGGCATGGGGCGCATGGCGTGGCAGGCGGCGCAGGACCGCGACTTCCCGGTCATCATGGGCATCGCCCTCGTTGCCGCGGCGTTCGTGCGTCTCGGCAACCTGTTGCAGCGCGTCGTCTTCACCGCGGTCAACCCGCGCGCATCGAGAGAATAGGGGCAGCGCATGCGTCGCTACGTCCAGACGCCCGGCCCCATCGGCGAGTTCTCGGAGCTGTCGCTGCGGCAGCGCGCGGAGCCGCTCGATCTCGTCTACGTGGGCTACGGCCTGCTGGTGGTGGCGGTGGTGGTGGCTTCGTACCTGCTCGGGGCGTTCGGCTGGCTGCCCGATGATCCTCAAGCGATGAACGTCGGGCTGATCAACGCGGCGCCGTTCACCTCCGGGCACCTGCTCGGCACCGATTTCCTCGGGCGCGACCTGCAGGCGCGGCTGATTCTCGGCATCCAGGCCTACTTTCTCCCCGGACTGCTTGCAATCACGATTTCCGTCGTCGGCGGAAGCATTCTCGGCATCCTGGCCGGCTACCGTGGCGGCTGGTTCGATACGATCATCACCTATTTCGACAACCTGCTCGACTCGTTCCCGCGCCTGGTGCTGATCCTGCTCGTGATCGCCGCGTTCAAAGCCGACATCTATTACGTCATGGTCGTGGTCGGCATCACCGGCATGCCAGGGATCGCCAACCTGATCGCGGGCAAGATCGCGTTTCTTCGACAGAAGAGCTTCATCGAGGCGGCGCACGCGCTCGGGTTGCCGGCGCACACGGTCATTCTCAAGCATATCCTGTGGTTGAATTGCCGGGCGCTGCTCGTGATCCAGGCCACCCTCGGCATGGCCGAGGCGATCCTGGTCGAGACGAGTCTCTCCTACCTCGGCTTCGGCGTGCAGGAGCCCACGCCTTCGTGGGGCAACATGGTCCAGGCCGGCGCGAACTATTTTCTGCAAGGCAACTTCTGGCCCTCGACCGCGCCGGCGCTCGCGATCCTCGCGACCATCCTCGGATTCCAGCTGCTCGGCGACGGGCTCAACAACCTCCTCGAAGGCAAGCGGAGGAAGTGATGGATGCGCCGCTGCTCGCCATCGAGAACCTGCGGACCTACTTCTACTCGCGCGCCAAGCGCGCTTTCATCCGCTCGGTGGACGGCGTGAGCCTTGGCGTCGCGCGCGGCGAGACCCTCGGCATCGTGGGCGAGAGCGGCAGCGGCAAGAGCGTCACCGCGCTCTCGGCCGCGGGCCTGGTTACCTCCGGGCCGGGCGTGATCAGCGGCCGCATCGACCTGCACTCGAACGGCGCGCGGCGCAACCTGCTCGACGGTCTGGAGAACTACGCGCGCGTCACGGAGCACGATGGACGCGTCATGGCGGTGGAGAAGGACGAGCGCGGTTGGCGCAAACACTCGGAGACACTGATGGCGGGCGTGCGCGGCAAGGAGATCGCCATGATTTTCCAGAACCCGCGCTCGGCGCTGAACCCTTACTCCACGATCGGCACGCAGCTCGTGGAGACCATCCGCATGCACACAACCTTCAAGGGCGAAGGCGAAGCCAAGGAACGCGCGATCCACTGGCTCGATCGCGTGCGCATAGATTCACCCAGGCTGCGCTTCGACAACTTCCCCTTCGGCATGTCCGGGGGCATGTGTCAGCGTGCCATGATCGCGATGGCGCTCTCCGCCGAACCCTCGCTCCTGATCGCCGACGAGCCGACCACCGGCCTCGACGCCACCATCCAGTCCCGCATCGTGGATTTGCTGGCCCAGCTCAAGACCGAGACCGGCATCACCACGCTCCTCATCAGCCACGACATCAGCGTGATCCAGCGCCTCTCGGATCGCATTGCGGTGATGTACGGCGGCACGGTGGTGGAGGCCGGTCGTGCCGCGGAGGTGCTCGCGCCGGGGGCGAGGGTGCGCCACCCGTATACCGCGGCGCTGCTCGCCTCGATCCCGAGTGCGGAGACGATACGCCGGAAAAGTTATCTGCAGGCGATCGAAGGCGAGGTTCTGGATACCATCGAAGTGCCGCGCGGTTGCCGCTTCTACGGTCGCTGCAACCGCGTCACCGAGGCGATCCGAGAAAACTGCGCCGGCATTGAGCCGCCGCTCGGCGAGGTCGCGCCCGGTCACAAGGTGCGCTGCTGGCTGTACCCTGCTGCGGAAGGAAAAGCATGAGCCGCACCATTCTCGAAGTCACCGATCTGCGCAAGCACTACAGTCAGCGCCGTGGCCTCGTCTCGATGCTGACCGGTCAGGGGCGCGTGATCCCGGCGGTGGATGGCGTGAGCTTTTATCTCAGGGAAAACGAGACCGTCGGCCTCGTCGGCGAGTCCGGCTGCGGCAAGACCACGATCGGACGCACGGTGCTGCGGCTGACCGACCCGAGCAGCGGGCGTATCGTGTTCGACGGGCGCGACATCACTACCTTGAGCCGAGCCGAGCTGCGCCCCTTAAGGCGCGAGATGCAGATGATCTTCCAGGACCTCGACGCGGGCCTGAACCCGAAGATGCGCGTGCGCGACATCCTGCGCGAGGCGCTCACCGTGCACGAGCGCCCGAGCGATGCCGAAATCGCGAGCCGCGTCCGCGAGCTGCTGGAGCAGGTGAGTCTCAACCGGCGGCGAGAAGCGCCGCGTGGGAATCGCGCGCGTGCTCGCGGTGCGCCCGCGCCTGATCGTGGCCGACGAGCCCACCAGCGCGCTCGACATCTCGATCCAGGCGCAGGTGGTGAACCTGCTGCGCGACCTGCAAAAGGACCTGGGGCTCACGTATCTGTTCATCTCGCACGATCTCCCGGTCGTCGAGCTGGTCAGTCAGAAAGTGGCAGTCATGTATCTCGGACGCATCGTCGAAATGGGTCTGGCGGAGAACATCGCGCACCAGCCGCGCCATCCCTACACAGGCGTCCTGTGGTCGTCGCTCGCGGACAAGCAGAGCACCGAGGTGAGTCTGTACGCCAGCGGCGACGCAACCGCCGAGCGCGAGCGCCGCGCCTGGGGCGTGTTCGATTTCGAGCAGCCGGTCAGCGGCTGCCGCTTCGCCCCGCGCTGCCCGCTGTATAAAGACAAGGGCCGCCCCGCGGTCTGCACCGACCCGGCTTCCGAGCCGCAGCTGAGGGACGTGGGGCACGGGCACGTGGTGGCGTGCCATTTCGCATAGATGACGCGCGCTCGCGCGTCACATGTTGCGGCGGTATCGACCCCCCACTGCGAACAGCGCTGAAGTGATCTGACCGAGCGAGCAGCAGCGCACTGCGTCCATAAGCACCGCGAAGACGTTCTCGTCCCCGATCACCGCCTGCTGCAAGCGCTTCAGCGCGGGACCGGATTCGGCCTTGTGCCGCTCGTGAAACTCGGCCAGGCGCCTGAGCTGGGATTGCTTCTCCTCCTCGGTCGAGCGGATCAACTCCAGCTTCTGCGGGACCGGGATTGCGTGCGGATTGCGGAAGGTGTTCACGCCGATGATGGGATAAGTGCCGTCGTGCTTGCGGTGCTCGTAGAGCATGGACTCTTCCTGGATCTTGCCCCGCTGGTAGCCTGTCTCCATCGCGCCGAGCACGCCGCCGCGCTCGGAGATCGCTTCGAACTCTTTCAGCACGGCTTCCTCGACGAGGTCGGTCAGCTCCTCGATGATGAACGAGCCCTGGTTGGGGTTCTCGTTCTTCCCAAGACCCCATTCCTTGTTGATGACGAGCTGGATCGCCATGGCGCGGCGCACCGATTCCTCGGTGGGCGTCGTGATGGCTTCATCGTAGGCGTTGGTGTGCAGGGAATTGGTGTTGTCGTAAGTCGAGATCAGCGCCTGCAGCGTGGTGCGGATGTCGTTGAAAGCGATTTCCTGGGCGTGGAGCGAGCGTCCTGAGGTCTGCGAATGGAATTTGAGCTTCTGGCTGCGCTCGTTCGCGCCGTACTTGTCCCGCATCGCCACCGCCCAGATGCGCCGCGCCACGCGCCCGAGCACCGCGTACTCGGGCTCCATGCCGTAGCTGAAGAAAAACGACAGGTTCGGCGCGAAATCGTCGATCTTCATTCCGCGGGCCAGGTAAGCCTCAACGAAAGTGAAGCCGTTGGCGAGCGTAAAGGCGAGCTGCGAGATCGGGTTCGCGCCCGCCTCGGCGATGTGGTACCCGGAGATCGAGGCGGAGTAGAAATTCCGCACGTCGTGGTCGATGAAGTACTCCTGGATGTCGCCCATCACCTTGAGCGAGAACTCGGTCGAGAAGATGCAGGTGTTCTGGCCCTGGTCTTCCTTCAGAATGTCCGCCTGCACCGTGCCGCGCACGGCAGAAAGCGTTCGGGCCTCGATCTCCGTGCCTTCATCGGGCGTGGCATCACGGCCATTCTCCTCCCGGAACTTGTCCGTCTGCTGGTCGATGGCGGTGTTGAAAAACATCGCGAGGAGGGTCGGAGCCGGCCCGTTGATCGTCATGCTGACGCTCGTCGCCGGATCGCACAGGTCGAAGCCCGAGTACAGCCCTTTCATGTCTTCGAGCGTCGCGATCGACACGCCCGAATTGCCGACCTTGCCGTAGATGTCCGGCCGCGGATCCGGGTCGAACCCGTAGAGCGTCACCGAGTCGAACGCGGTCGAAAGGCGCTTCGCCGGCATGTCTTTCGACAGGAGATGGAAGCGCCGGTTGGTGCGGAACGGATCGCCCTCGCCCGCGAACATGCGCGTCGGATCCTCGTTCTCGCGCTTGAAGGAAAATACACCTGCGGTGAACGGGAAGGAGCCGGGCAGATTCTCGCGCATGCGCCACTTGACGATCTCGCCGTGGTCCTCGAATCCCGGCAGCGCGACTTTCGGCAGCTTGGTTCCCGAAAGGGAAACCGTGTTGAGCCGGGTGCGGATTTCCTTGTCGCGCACCTTGACCACCTGCTCGTCGCCGGCGTAGGTCTTTTTCGTCTCCGGCCAATCCTCGAGGAGTTTTTTTGAGCTCGCATCGAGCTTGGCGTTCTTCTCCACGATGAGGGGATCGAGCACACCGGCGTCTTTGCCAGCCGCAGCGAGCATTGCCTTCGACGCGAGCAACTGCTGCCGCTCGCGCGCTATTCCCGATTGCTCGCCGGCTCGCGCGTGATAGCCGCGCAGCGTTTCCGCGATTTCAGCGAGATAGCGGTTGCGCGCCGGGGACACGATCGCGTTCTTTCCGGAGGAGGCCCGCGCCTTGACCGCCGGGAGCGCGCCGGGCTTCGCTTTCAGGCCGTGCTCGATGAGCGCCGGCAGGATGCCCTGGTAGAGCGCGGTGACGCCGTCGTCGTTGAAGCGCGAGGCGATGGTGCCGTACACCGGCATCTCCTCGGCGGAACGGTCGAAGAGCTTGCGGTTGCGCTGGACCTGCTTGCGCACGTCCCGCAGCGCATCCTGGCCGCCCTTGCGGTCGAATTTGTTGATGGCGACGAAATCGGCGAAATCGAGCATGTCGATCTTCTCGAGCTGGCTCGGCGCGCCGTACTCGGGCGTCATCACGTAGAGCGAAGTGTCGACGAGCGGCACGATCGCGGCGTCGCCCTGGCCGATTCCCGAAGTCTCGACGAGCACCAGGTCGAAACCCGCCGCCTTGCAGGCGGCGATCGCGTCGGGAAGGCTCTTCGGGATCTCCGCCTCCGCGCCGCGCGTGGCGAGCGAGCGCATGAAGACGCACTCCCCTTCGATGGCGTTCATCCGGATACGGTCGCCGAGCAGCGCACCGCCGGATTTCCGCCGCGAAGGATCGACGGCGAGGATAGCGATGTCGAGCCGGTCCTCCTGGTCGAGGCGGAAGCGGCGCACCAGCTCGTCGGCGAGCGAGGATTTTCCCGAGCCTCCGGTGCCCGTCACCCCGAGCGTCGGTACGGAGAGCGCGTCGGCTTCCTTCAGAATCTGCGCTCGGAGCTTGAGGTCGGTCGTGCCGTTCTCGAGCGCCGTGATCAGCCGAGCAAGCCCCCGGCGGTCGCCTCGCTTCACGCCGCTCGACTGCTCGGGCACATGCAGCGACGGGTCCTCGTCGCAGCGCGCGAGCATGTCGTTGATCATGCCCTGCAGACCCATCTTCTGGCCGTCTTCGGGCGTATAAATGCGCGTGACGCCGTAGGCCTGCAGCTCGCGAATCTCCTCGGCGACGATCACCCCGCCGCCGCCGCCGAACACCTTGATGTTTTCTCCCCCGCGCTCGCGCAGCAGGTCGATCATGTACTTGAAGTACTCGAGGTGACCGCCCTGGTAGGAGGAGACCGCGATCCCCTGGACGTCTTCCTGCAGCGCGGCGGTCACGACTTCGTCGACCGAGCGATTGTGCCCGAGATGGATCACTTCGGCGCCGCTCGCCTGCAGGATGCGGCGCATGATGTTGATTGCGGCGTCGTGGCCGTCGAAGAGCGACGCCGCCGTCACGAAGCGGATCTTGTTCTTCGTCTTGTATTCGGTGTGCCGGGAGGCACTCAGATCGGTCATGGCTGCCCCAACGCGTCCGGATCTGGCTGGAGAAAAGGGAGGTTACTTGACGTTTACGTAAACGTCAAGCGCGCTCCATCCTTAGGCCACAGTCTATCCCTTCGCGCGGCCGTGCATCCCGTCAGATCGCGGCGCGGCGCAGCCGCAGCGCGTTGGTGACCACGGACACCGAGCTCATCGCCATCGCCGCACCGGCGAAGATCGGCGAGAGCAGCAACCCAAAAAAGGGATAGAGAACGCCCGCCGCGATCGGCACGCCGATGGCGTTGTAGACGAAGGCGAAGAAGAGGTTCTGCTTCACGTTGCGCATGGTCGCGCGGGAGAGGCGGATCGCCTTGACGATCCCGCGCAGGTCGCCTTTGACGAGCGTCACGCTGCCGCTCTCGATCGCGACGTCGGTTCCGGTACCCATGGCGATGCCGACGTTGGCCTGAGCGAGCGCCGGCGCGTCGTTGATGCCATCGCCCGCCATCGCCACCGCGCGGCCGTTTTTCTGCAGCGACTCGATCGCGTCGACCTTCTGCGCGGGCAGCACTTCGGCGATCACTTCGTCGATGCCGAGCTGCCGGCCGACGGCTTCCGCCGTCTTGCGCGAATCGCCCGACAGCATCACCACGCGCACGCCTTCGGATTGCAGCGTCTTGATAGCCTCGGGCGTCGTTTCCTTGATCGGATCGGCGACGGCGACCACCGCAACCGCGCGCCCGTCGATCGCGGCGTAGAGAGCGGTCTTGCCCTGCGTCCTCAGCATATCGGCCCTGTCCGCGAGCGACGCAGGCAGGGTTCCCTGCGATTCCATGAATCGGCGGCTGCCGACCGCGACTTTCCGGCCGCCGATCTCCCCGCGAACACCCTGCCCCGTGACCGACTCGAATTTCTCCACCGGAGAGAGGGGCAGGCTGCGGTCTTCCGCACCCTTGACGATGGCTTGAGCAAGCGGGTGCTCGCTCGCGCGCTCGAGACTCGCGACCAGGGCAAGCGCCTCGTTCTCCGCGATTCCCGGTTCGACGATCAGGTCGACGAGCTGCGGCCGGCCGAGCGTGAGGGTGCCGGTCTTGTCAACGACGAGCGTGTCGATCTCGCGCAGCTTCTCCACCGCCTCGGCGTTGCGGAAGAGGATCCCGTTGATTGCGCCTTGCCCCATCGCCACCGTGATCGAGATCGGCGTCGCGAGGCCGACCGCGCAGGGACAGGCGATGATGAGCACCGCCACGGCATTGACCACTGCGTAGGCGAGCCTGGGCTCGGGGCCGAAGGACCACCACGCGAGCGCGGTCAGCACCGCGATCGCAATCACGGTTTCGACGAAGTATGCCGCGACGAGATCGG
>WNFV01001174.1_pt1 | contig 36014 bp, 38 predicted proteins | sample 5400101 | NCBI WGS metagenome assembly WNFV01 (sample SAMN13153361, study PRJNA577476) | soil metagenome | isolation source: 115 cm soil or saprolite under grassland replicate 1 | place: USA:California | collected 2016-06-15 | reverse complement strand
ATCGCCACCAAACGGCCCGCGAAAGCACCGCTCGCGGCGCCGCACACACGCGGCAATCCGCCGAGCCTGGACCGACCTTCAGCGAACCGGCCGTGGAGGACGGCTGACCTGCAATCCTCCGGTTAAATGGATACCCCCATCGATTCTTATAAGCGTTAGCGAAATCTATATGAGGATCCGCCGTCGGTCCTCCGAGCCTTGCCGCCCAGCCCGGGGTGCGGAACCGGCGCTGGCGGAGCGTCGTACGCTGCGAACGGAGGTGCGGACATGACGCTGTGGCGGCCGGAGCTGCTGGTGGGCGAGCCGGGTGGGGAGCCCGGGCTGCTGCCGAACTTCGTCGGCGGCGAGTGGGTCGGCGGCCGGGAGTTCGAGAAGCGCAGCCCGGTGACCGGGGCGACGATCTTCCAGGTCGCCGAGGCCTCGGCGGAGACGGTGGATGCGGCCGTCGCGGCGGCGCGTGAAGCGCAACGCGGGCCGTGGGGGCGGCTGAGCGAGCAGCAGCGCGCGGCGGTGCTGCGCCGCGTCGCCGACGAGCTGGACCGGCGGTTCGACGACCTGGTCGTGGCCGAGGTCGGCGACACCGGCAAGCCGGTCGGTCAGGCCCGCACCCTCGACGTACCGCGTGGCGCGGCGAACTTCCGGGCCTTCGCCGACATCATCAGCTCGGCCCCCACCGAGTCGTTCACGACCGTGACGGCGACCGGCGCGCGGGCGCTGAACTACGCCGTACGCAAGCCGGTCGGCGTGGTCGCCGTGATCGTGCCGTGGAACCTGCCGCTGCTGCTGCTCACCTGGAAGGTCGCGCCGGCGCTTGCCTGCGGCAACAGCGTGGTCGTCAAGCCGTCGGAGGAGACGCCCGCGTCGGCGACGCTGCTGGCCGAGGTGATGGCCGCCGCCGGTGTGCCGGAGGGCGTGTTCAACCTGGTGCACGGGTTCGGTCCGGGATCGGCCGGCGAGGCGCTGACCAGGCACCCGGGAGTGGACGCGATCACGTTCACCGGCGAGTCGGCGACCGGCCGGGCGATCCAGAGGGCGTCCGCCGACACAGTCAAGGCGGTGTCGTTCGAGCTCGGCGGCAAGAACGCCGGTCTGGTGTTCGCCGACGCCGACCTTGACGCGGCGGTCGAGGGCTCGGTGCGGTCCACGTTCACCAACGGCGGCCAGGTCTGCCTGTGCACCGAGCGTCTGTACGTCGAGAGGCCCGTGTACGACGAATTCGTGGCGCGGCTGGCCAAACGGGCAGACGAGCTGCCGTACCTGTGGCCGGCGGAGGAGGCGCCGGGCGTGGTGACCATGCCGCTGATCTCGGCGGGTCATCGCGACAAGGTGCTCGGGTACTACGACCTGGCCCGGACCGAGGGCGCGACGGTGCTTGCCGGCGGGGGAGTGCCGTCGTTCGGCGACGCCCGCGACGGCGGATCCTACGTGCAGCCGACGGTGCTCACCGGCCTGCCGCAGGACGCGCGGAGCGTGACGGAGGAGATCTTCGGGCCGGTCTGCCACGTGGCGCCGTTCGACGACGAGGACGAGGCGTTCGCGCTCGCCAACGACAGCGCCTACGGTCTGGCGGCGACGGTCTGGACCCGCGACGTCGGCCGAGCCCACCGCGCGGGCGCCGCGCTCGACACGGGCATCGTCTGGGTCAACACCTGGTTCCTGCGCGACCTGCGCACCCCGTTCGGCGGCATGAAGGCCTCCGGCGTCGGCCGCGAGGGCGGCCTCCACTCCCTCGCCTTCTATTCCGAACTCACCAACGTCTGCGTGGACCTGACCTGACCCGGGGGCACAAAGCAAGACCCGGCCCACGAGGGACCGGGTGCGCTATGGCCAGGACTATACAGGCGGCGGGGTTCTCCGCCAGACCGCGGCGCGGCCTCGGCCTTCCGGCGATACGGCCCGTTCCGTCTTGAGCTGCTCGAGCACGATGCGGATGGTCTCGTCGCTCACGCCGGGCAGAGCCATCCGTACATCAGCCAGCCGGAACACGAGCGGAGCATGCTGAAGTATGTGGTCCCGCACTCGTTCTTGCTTCGTCCCACCGGCCCGCTCGGATGCGGCACGTCGAGCGAAGGTTTCGTATGCGGTCGCGAGGACGGTCGTGAAGTAGGACAACCATGGCCAGGGGTCGGCCGCATCATCATGCCAGTCCTGGGTGGACCGCAGTAGAGAGTCGTAGTACGCGTCGGCGGAGTCGGCGATCAACTGCTCCAGCGAGACCCATCGGCACACCTCGTAGCCGGCATCGATCAGCAATGCGTTGGTCAAGGCCCGGGCGACCCGACCGTTACCGTCGACGAACGGGTGGATGACGAGAAGGTCGAGGACCAGCAGACCGATCAGCAGTACAGGGTGGTGCAGTTCGTCCTGCCGTGCCTCTCGGTACCTTTCCATCAGATCAGCGAGGTAGGGCTCGGTCTTGCGTGCTGGAACCGGGACGAACCGTACCTCGATCGAACCATCGGGCGACCGGTCAACGACCAGGTTGTCAGCTGTCTTGAGCTCACCGCCCGGTGCTTTGGTCTCCGACCAGAGCAAGCGGTGCAAGTGCAGGATCAGGCCGATGTTCAGCGGGTGCCAGTCCTCGCGGAACAGGTAGTCGAGCGTCTTTCGATAGCCGGCCAGCTCCTGCTCGCTACGGTTGCGCAGGACGGTCGCCTTCTCATCGATGATGCTGGCCGCTCGCAAGGCGTCTGGAACGACGACACCCTCGATCGCGGACGACGCCGTGATGCTCTGAACGCGTGCCCGGTGGGCCAGCTCGGTCAGCAGCGCAGGCAGCTGGTTGCGATAGAGGGCCTCGCTGCCGCGACCGATGTCGATGGATCGCAGGCGCATCACGACATCGGCCGGAACCTGGCCGATGACTCGGTCGAGATCGGTGAAGGAGCGCAACTTACCTCCCAAGAGAATATGGTAATGATGGTAACAGGAGGCTCCGTTACCATCATTACGTCTATCTTTACCAGCTTTCGCGTCGCCAAGGGGACGCAGACGGGGAAGAATGATGCGCATGGCCGAGGCGAGGGTGGTGGCGGGCAAGGCGACGCCGCGGGGGAGGTACCCGCATGTGAAGGTGGCCGGCGGGTTCGCGTACGTGTCGGGGACCAGCAGCCGGCGGGCGGACAACACGATCGCGGGTGCTTCGGTCGACGAGCTCGGCACGACGAGGCTCGACATCCGGGAGCAGACCCGGGCCGTGATCGAGAACATCCGCGACATCCTGGGCGAGGTCGGCGCCGGGCTCGAGGATCTGGTGAGCGTGACGACGTACCTGGTGAACATGAACGACTTCGGCGGCTACAACGAGGTGTACGGCGAGTTCTTCGACTCGTCCGGTCCGGCGAGGACGACGGTCGCCGTGCATCAGCTGCCGCATCCGCAGCTGCTGATCGAGATACAGGCTGTCGCCTTACTACCCGAGGAGGAGACATGACCGATGTCAGCCTGGAGGCCACGAGCTTCCCGGGGTGGATCGAGGAGAACAGGCACCTGCTGAAGCCGCCGGTCGGCAACAAGCAGATGTTCCCGACCGGGGACGACTTCATCACGATGGTGGTCGGCGGGCCGAACCAGCGCACCGACTTCCACGTGGACCCGTACGAGGAGTTCTTCTACCAGGTCAAGGGCAACATGCACGTCAACGTGATGACCGAGGACGGGCCGGAGCGGGTGGACATCCACGAGGGGGAGATGTGGGTGCTGCCGCGGAGCATGCCGCACTCGCCGCAGCGTCCGGAGCCGGGGTCGATCGGGCTGGTGATCGAGCGGGTCCGCGAGGAGGGCACGCTGGAGAAGTTCCGCTGGTACTGCGGGAACTGCGACGCGGTCGTGCACGAGGTGGAGCTGCAGGTGCGCGACATCGTCAAGGACCTGCCGCCGCTGTTCACCGCCTTCTACGAGAGCGAGGAAGCCCGTACCTGCCCGAGCTGCGGCACCCTGCACCCGGGTAAGGGCTAGCCCAGATGGCGGGGGACGCACCGGTCGTCGACGTCCACACGCACCTGGTCCCGCGCGGCTGGCCGGACCTCGCGACCGAGTGCGGCGGCGACGGCTGGCCGTGGCTGCGGATCGACTCCGAGCGGGACGCGATGATCATGGTCGGCGAGACGGAGTTCCGGCCGATCGGCTCGTCCTGCTGGGATGCGGCCACGCGGCTGGACGACATGGTTGCCGACGGCATCGACCTGCAGGTGGTGTCGCCGACGCCGGTGTTCTTCAGCTACGAGCGGCCGGCGGACCAGGCGGTCAAGGTGGCGCGGATCTTCAACGACCTGACCCTCGAGTGCCTCACCGACGACCGGCTGGTCCCGTTCTGCCAGGTGCCGCTGCAGGACCCGGACGCGGCATGCGCGGAGCTGGACCGGTGCCTGGCGGCCGGGCACGCCGGGGTCGAGATCGGCAACCACGTGGGGGACCGGGACCTGGACGATGCCGGCACGGTCGAGTTCCTGCAGCACTGCGCGGCCGTGGGCGCCCCGGTGCTGGTGCATCCGTGGGACATGCCGGGCGGCGCGCGGCTGGACCGGTGGATGGCGCGCTGGCTGACCGGTATGCCGGCCGAGACGCATTTGTCGGTGCTGGCGATGATCCTTGGTGGTGTGTTCGACAAGGTGCCGGAGTCGTTGCGGATCTGCTTCGCCCACGGGGGTGGCAGCTTCGCCTTCTGGGCCGGGCGTGCGGACAACGCCTGGCGCCGCCGCGGCGATCTGGTCCGCGGCCGGTCGTCGTACCCGCCGAGTCACTACGTGGACCGGTTCTTCGTGGACACGGTGGTGTTCGAGCCGGCGGCGCTGCGGCTGCTGGTGGACGTTCTGGGGGAGGACCAGGTGATGGTGGGGAGCGACTACCCGTATCCGCTCGGCGAGCGGCCCGCGGGCAACGTGGTGCGGACGGCTGAGTTCCTGACCGAGGAGCAGCGGGGGAAGCTGCTGTCGGGGAACGCGATGCGGTTCCTGGGCCGCGCATGAGCGAGGACCGCTCGATCCTGGACCGGCCGGCCGCGGCACCAGACGAGGTCATTGCCTATGGCAACCACCCGGACCAGGTGATCGACCTGTGGCACACCGGCGAGCGCGCCGGGCCGGTCGTCGTACTGCTGCATGGCGGGTTCTGGCGGCCGCAGTGGGACCGGATGCACCTGCGCCCGATGGCCGGGGCGCTGCGGGACGCCGGCTGGCCGGTGGCGGTGCCGGAGTACCGGCGGACGCCCGGGAAGCCCGACGAGTTGGTCGGTGACGTGCGCGCCGGGCTCGAGACACTGCTCGAGAGCCGGTACGACGGGCAGGCGCTGGTGGCCGGGCACTCCGCGGGTGGGCACCTGGCGTTGCTGGCGGCGTCGTGGGGCCTGCCGGCCGGGGTGCTCGCGCTGGCGCCCGTCGCCGACCTGGTGCTCGCGGAGCGGCTGGACCTGGACGAAGGCGCGGTGCCGGACTTCCTCGGCGTCGCCGCCGAGGCGCGGCCGGATCTCGACCCGGTGCGGCTGCCGGCGCCGCCGGTGCCGGTGACCGTGCTGCACGGCACGGCGGACGACCGGGTGCCGCTCGAGGTGGCGACGTCGTACGCCGATGGCCGGCCGGAGGTGCGGATGGTGACGGCGCCCGGCGTCGACCACTTCGCCGTCATCGACCCCGCCAGTGCGGCCTGGCCGCTGGTGATCGACGAGCTGAGGAGGCTGGCGGAGTGACCCTGTCGAAGCGCGCGAGGGCGTACGCCGGCGCGCCCGGGCCGGCGTACGAGCTGCATGCCATGGTGGCGGCCGACCCGTGGTCACCGGCGAACCCGGACGGGTACGTGAGCTTGGTCGCGGCCGAGAACCACCTCGTGTACGACGTGCTGGAGTCGGCTCTCACCGGGCCGCGGAGGATCACCGCCGAGGACACGCACTACCAGGAGGCGGCCGGGATGCCGTCGTTCCGCGCGGAGCTGGCGCGGTTCCTCGGCCGGCAGCGGGGTACCGAGGTCGATCCCGAGCACTTGCTGGTGTTCGGCGGCAGCATCTGCGCGCTGGAGGCGCTGGCGTTCACGCTCTGCGACCCGGGTGATGGCATCGTCGTACCGGCTCCCTACTGGGCCGGCGTGGACGAGGCGGTCGGCCGCTCGGGCGCCGTCGTCGTACCGGCGGTGCGTTCGTCGGCGGACGGCTTCGCGCTGACCGCCGAGGTGGTCGAGCGGGCGATCGTGCAGGCGCGCGGGCGCGGTCAGTCGCTGCGCGCGGTGGCGCTCCTGTCGCCGGACAACCCGGTCGGGAACGTGTACGACGCGGCCACGCTGACCGCGGTCGCGGAGGTGGTGCACGGGCAGGGGCTGCAGCTGATCTCGGACGAGGTGTACGCGGGGTCCGTGTACGACGGCGAGTTCGTCAGTGCCGCGGCCGTGGACGCGGTGCCGCCGGAGCGGCTGCACCTGGTCTGGGGGTTCGCGAAGGACTTCGGGCTGTCCGGGTTCAAGACCGGGGTGCTGCACTCGACCGACCCGCAGGTGCTGGCGGCCGCGCGCCGGCTCGCGTTCTTCTCCCAGGTGTCGAGTGACACGCAGGTGCTGCTGCGGGACATGCTCGCCGACGACGAGCTGATGTCCAGGCTGCGGAGCGAGTCCGCGGCCCGGCTGGGCGAGGCCTACGCGCGTACGACGAAGGCGCTGGCCGAGCACGGTATCGAGTTCACGCCGTCCGGGGCCGGTTTGTATGCCTGGGTGGACCTGCGCCCGTACCTGGACGAGCCGACGTTCGAGGGCGAGGCGCGGTTGTGGCGGCGGCTGGCCGAGTCGGCGCGGGTGCTGATCTCGCCGGGGGAGTCCTTCCACGCGCCCGAGCCCGGCTGGTTCCGGCTCTGCTTCGCCGGCTCACCCGAGGCCCTCGAGGTCGCCCTTGACCGCCTGGCGCGCCACCTCTAACCGATCATTCGTCGCATTTCGTGGTCCCTGTGGACAACCGGTCAGGTGCGCGCCGACGGTGTGACCTTCGGCGATATCTGGCGCTGGATCTGTGGCGCTAGCTGGCGTCGGTTCGATCGTCGAGGTAGCGATGCAGCGAGGAGCGCGGGATGCCGGTCTTGGCGCTGATCTCGCCGAACGACTTGGCCTGGTAGCGCAGCAGGCGGGCGTATTCGATCTTGTCGGCGGAATGGGCCAAGGGCCGGCCGACCTGCCGCCCTGCGGCCTGCGCGACAGCGCGCGCGGAGTCCGCACCCTGGATCCGGGTACAACGTGGCCCCGACCAAGCAGGCACCAGTCGTCATTTGCCCGGGCGCCGAAGGGCGCCGGGCATGAGGAACCGGTTCGGGAGCTGAGGAGCTTCCGGTGGGGCCTTTTACCGAACTCGGTGCGAGCGGCCCGCCCGAGTCACATGGTTGTATCAGGGAGCCATGTGGACAGCGTGCGCGCCGGGCGGTTGGCGTTGCTGATGACCACCCAGCCCCGCGGACACGCAGCCTTGGCAGCGGGCGCGGAGAGATGACCACTGAACAACCGAGAGGTTCACCGTTATCGGCCCAGGGGTGGTCGCGCATATCCGTGCAGACAACCTGCGTCCTCGAGCGCCTCAGCCCGTGAGCAGAACGATGTCTATCCGCGGGCCAGCTTGCAGGTCGAGCGCCCGATCGGGTAACTATTTCAGCGCGCGACGCATCTTGCTTGGTGAGGCACTGTCCGGTGCTTCACCAGGGGTGGGATATTGCCATGTCGCTGACTCGCACGCGTTTGATCACCACGACGGCCCTGGCGACCGTCCTCATCGCAGGTTGCGGCGGCTCCGCCGACCGCCGCCCCGCCCGCAGCTGCCCGGCCAACCGCGCCGTCGTCCGCGACTCCGTCGAAGCCGGCCGAAAGCATCGCCGGTCTGTCGGCTCAGCAGATCATCAAGAGAACGAAGGCCGCGGCCAAGGCTGCCGTCAGCGTGCGCGCCCGAGGCGGGTACACGGTGGACGACGGCACGCCGATCAAGCTCGACGTCAGCCTCGCCAGGACCGCGAGCGCCGGCACCATCATCTTCAACGGTGCGGGTGTCAAGTTCCTGGTGATCGGCAGAACCGCCTATCTGCAGTTCAGCGACGCTTTCTGGCGGCGGAGTGTCAAGCCGAAGAAGCTGGCCGACCTGCTCATACAGCTGACGCGTGACAAGTGGATCAAGGTCGCCGTGACCGACAAGAGCTTCCGCGATATGGGTATGGCCGGCCTCGCCAGCAAGCCCGCCTTCCTCAGCGGGCTCGACAATTCCGGCTGGGGCCGGAAGATCGGGACAAGGACCATCGGAGGCATCGCCTGCATCGGTCTCGCGGGCGACCACCGCACTCTGTGGGTCGACGCCACCAACGCCCGCCCCATCCGCCTTGACACGCCAGGCCCGTCCGGTACCGAGAGCTTGACCTTCAGCGAGTACAACCAGATCAAGGAGCCCAAGGCGCCGCCGGCCGCCCAGGTGGTCGACGGCAAGGCCCTCGGTATGTGAGGGTCAGCCGACCTCGGCCATGACGTCGCCGGAGACGTCGTAGTTGGCGTAGACGTTCTGCACGTCGTCGCTGTCCTCCAGGGGTGCCGGTAAGAAACGTGTCACCAGCCGCAAACGAGGGTGGGTTCCGGGTCAGCCCCGCCGGCGTGGTGCGGTGTCGAGCAGCTCGGTGACTTCGGCGACGGCTTCGCCGCTGGGCTTGACGTAGCGCATCGCCGTGCGGGGTTGTGGTGCCGGGTCTTGGCCATGATCAGCTGCAGCGGGGTGCCCTGGTCACCAAGCTGCGTAGCAGCGGAGTGGCGCAGCTGGTGCAGGTCCCAGCCGCTGTGTTGGTCGAGCAGGTCCGGGCACGGTCGTAGCCCAGGCGGGCGCGGCCGGTGGTCGGGCAGATGTCGCGGGCCAGCGGCCGCCGCGAGGGTGTGGGTCGCAGGTCGGTGAGGAACACAGGTCCGCGGTCGCGGCCGCGGGGCCCTTGGAGGTGACCTTGGCGCGGCGGGCGGCGAGTTCGCGGTCTTCGATGTTGAGGCGCGAGGATCTCTGCGGCGCGGGCGGCCCGCTCGTTTGCGGCTGGTGACACGTTTCTTACCGGCACCCCAAGCAGCCCGCAGCACCCTCGTCATCGGCGCCAGTTAGCACCGCAGATCCAGCGCCAGATACCGCCGAAGGTCACACCGACGGACACATGCCGGCGCTGTCCACAGGGACCACGAAATGCGACGAATGATCGGATCAAGAGGAGCGCTTGACGGCGACGAGCAGGCCGTCGCCCACCGGAAGCAGTGCGGAGACCAGGTCGTCGTCCTCGCGGACGGCGCGGATCAGCTCGCGGATCGCGGTGGTCTCGGGATCGCGCTGGGCGGGGTCGGCGATCCGGTCGTGCCAGAGCGCGTTGTCGAACGCGACCACGCCGCCCGGCCGGAGCAGCCGCAAGGCCTCGCGCAGGTAGTCGCCGTACTCGCGCTTGTCCGCGTCGCAGAACACCAGGTCGTAGTGCCCGTCGGTGAGCCGGGTCAGCACGTCCAGCGCCGCGCCGGCGATCAGCCGGACCCGCTGCGACGGGATGCCCGCCTCGGTGAACGTCTGCTTGGCCAGCCGCTGGTTCTCCGCGTCGATGTCGACCGTGGTCAGGGTGCCGTCGGCGCGCATGCCGCGCAGCAGCGCCACCCCGGACACGCCGGTGCCGGTGCCGATCTCGACCACGGCCTTGGCGTCCACGGCCGCGGCGAGCACGGTCAGCGCGGCGGCGCCGCCGCGACCGATCGGCACCACTCCGGCGTCCTCAGCGCTCGCCCGGGCTCCGGTGACGACGTCGTCCTCACCGGTGTAGTCCTCGGCGTACGCCCATGAGCCGGGCGTGATTCCCGTGGCGATGATGCACCTCCTCGGCCGCGTGTCTTCGTAGGAATCTTTGCCGAAGCCTAGCGGTCATGTGACCCTCCGCGTACGACGTGTTCATTGTTGCTCATAGCCGGGTTTGACTGAGCAGATATGATCGTGCTGACGTTGTGCCGCATGAGAGGGGGTTGCCGAATGAGTCCGTCAGGCCCGGATGACCTCGATCCCTGCCTCCGTGAAGGGCTCGATCGCCGCGTCGTCGGCCTGCACGTCGGTGACCAGCGTGTCGATCGCGGACAGCTCGCAGATCCGCGCGAACGCGCGCAGCCCGAGCTTGGACGAGTCGGCGACCACGACGACCTTGGCGGCCCGGCTGGCGATCAGCGCGTTGATGTTCGCCTCACCCTCGTGGTGGGCGGTCGCGCCAGTGCCGTCCAGCCCGTCGACGCCGAGGAACGCGATGTCCAGGGACAAGTCGACCAGGATCCGGTGCGAGAGCGGGCCGATCATCTCGTACGACTGCGGCCGCGCGACGCCGCCGGTCAATACCATCTTTACGTGCGGGCGCACGATCAGCTCGTTGGCGATGTTCAGTGCGTTCGTGACCAGCGTGAACGCCGGCTCGCCGTGCTCGGCCGACAGCTCCGGCCGGGTGGCCAGGGTGCGGGCCACCTCGGAGATCGTCGTACCGCCGTTCATGCCGATCACCATGCCGCGACGCACCAGGGTGGACGCGGCCTGCGCGATCCGCTGCTTCTCGGACGCGAACCGCGCGGACTTGTAGCGCAGCGGCAGGTCGTACGAGACGGCGTTCGCGACGGCGCCGCCGCGGGTCCGGGTGAGCAGCTGCTGCCGGCCGAGATGGTCCAGGTCGCGGCGAATCGTCGCCGCCGACACCTGCAACTGGTGGGCAAGATCGTCGACGTCGATGTTGCCCTTCTCGGCCAGTGTCTCGAGCAAGGTGTTCAGCCGTTCGTACCGCTTCACCCTGACCCCTCCTTCTGCGCATTCGGGCAGCCCGGCAGCTCCCAGATGCCCCATTCGATCATGTTCGTGCAGTTGCCACCATCACCATCAGCGGAGAAAACATGAGCAGTGCTACGCCTTATGTGACCAGTGAGATCGCGACCCAGCCAGAACTGTGGCGGCGCGTGTCGGCGGACATCGAGGAGTACGCCGGCAGGCTGCCCACGTCCGGCCAGCGGATCGCGGTGGTGGGCTGTGGCACCTCCTGGTTCATGGCGATGGCGTACGCCGCTCTGCGCGAGGACGGCGGCCACGGCCTGACGGACGCGTTCGCCGGTTCGGAGTTCCCGCTGGGCCGGTCTTATGACGCGATCATGGTGATCAGCCGGTCAGGTACGACGACCGAGGTGCTGGACCTGATCCGCGGGACCTCGACGCCCACGATCGCGATCACCGCTACGGCGGGCTCGCCGATCATCGACCTGGCCGACGACACGATCCTGCTCGACTTCGCGGACGAGCGGTCCGTGGTGCAGACGCGGTTCGCGACGACGACTCTCGCGCTGCTGCGGGCGTCGCTCGGCGAGGACCTCACGCAGGCCGCCGCGGATGCTGAGACGGCCCTGACCGTCGACGTGGACGAACTGGCCAAGCTGGAGCAGGTGACCTACCTCGGCACCCGCTGGACCGTCGGTCTCGCCCAGGAGGCCGCGCTCAAGCAGCGCGAGGCGTCGTCGGCGTGGACCGAGGCCTACCCCGGCATGGACTACCGGCACGGCCCGATCTCGATCGCCCAGCCGGGTCGCGGCGTCTGGATCTTCGGCGAGGCCCCGAGCGGCCTGATCGACGACATCACCGCCACTGGCGCCACCATCGTCCAGCACCCCGACCTGGACCCGATGGCCTCCCTCGTCATCGCCCAGCGCGTCGCTGTGGCACGAGCGTTGAACCTCGGCCTCAACCCCGACCAACCCCGCAGCCTCAGCCGCTCCGTCATCCTGGACTGACCAGGCGGCTATGCGAGGATCCTTGCGATGATCCGGACTGCCGAGGAGTTCGTGTTGCTACGGACGAGCGCCGATCCTGAGGAGTACCGCAGGGCGGCATTGGACGAAGCCCCGGCGGAGGTCTGGCATGAGGTGATCGCCACGAAATGATCAGTCAGAGTTCGTACGTGCAGCTGCCACGCGTGTTGCGGATCAGGGTGATGGCTAGCGGCGGCGTGTGGATGGACTCGGGATCGGAGCCTCCGTGGGCGTGATCGAGAGCGGCCCGTCAGCTTGAGCAGGTGCTACAGGGCAGAACCGACGGCGGGAGCCTCGGGCATAGGATCTCTGCGTTCGATGACATTGCGGGGTGAACAGTGAGGAGGGCCGGTGGCGCACACCGTTGTGGCTGAGCTGGTGGCGAATGTTCTGAAGGTCACCGCGCAGGCCGGGGACGAGGTGGGGCCGGAGGACACCCTGGTCATCCTCGAGTCGATGAAGATGGAGATCCCCGTGCTGGCCGAGGTCGCCGGCACGATCACCGAGATGAAGGTCGCCGAGGGTGAGGTCGTCCGCGACGGCGACCCGATCGCGGTCATCGACGAGCGCTGAGCAGGGCGGGAACTCGGTGCGCACGGTCCTCGTTGGGTCCTGTGACGAGACGATCTCAGGGTTGTACCCGGGGGATCCCGACGTGCGTAGAGGACGGTGGACACGGCACCATGGTGGTCACGCTCATTGCGCCGCAGAGTGCGGATCGCAGGTCGGGAGCACGGGAGGGCGCCGTCGTGGAGGTATCGCAGGCCGCTGCGCCTGCCGCGCTGCCCTCGTGGGATGAGATCGTCCGGCTGCACTCGGGCCGGGTCTACCGGCTCGCGTACCGGCTGACCGGGAACCAGCACGACGCCGAGGACCTCACCCAGGAGGTCTTCGTCCGTGTGTTCCGCTCGCTGGGGTCGTACACGCCGGGCACCTTCGAGGGCTGGCTGTACCGGATCACCACGAACCTGTTCCTGGACGGCGCTCGGCGCAAGCAGCGGATCCGGTTCGACGGGCTGCCGGAGGACGCGCACGACCGGCTGCCGGCCCGCGGCCACGGCCCGGCGGAGGTGCTGGACCGCGACGGGTTCGACCACGACGTGCAGGCGGCGCTGGCCGCGCTGCCGGAGGACTTCCGCGCCGCCGTGGTGCTGTGCGACATCGAGGGCATGACGTACGACGAGATCGCGGACGTGCTCGGGGTCAAGCTGGGCACGGTCCGGAGCCGGATCCACCGGGGGCGTTCGATGCTGCGCAAGCAGCTCAAGCACCGCGCGCCGCGGGACGGGTTCACCCGGGTCAGCGGCCCCGCGGACGAGGCAGGTGAGACCCGGTGACGACCCAGCACCCGCTCGACAAGCTGTCCGCCGCCGTCGACGGCGAGCTCGACCACGACTCGCGGGACAAGGTTCTCGGGCACCTGGTCGGGTGCGCGGACTGCCGGTCCGAGGTGGAGGATCAGCGCCGCCTGAAGGTCCAGCTCGGCCTGCTCGACGTACCCGCTCCGTCGGCTGACCTGATGCACCGGCTGCTCGCGGTGCCGGAGTTCTCGACCGAACCGCGTGAGGAGGTGCGGCCGGTGCCGGTGGTGACGCTGCGCCCGGCCCGGTCGGTGTTCCCTGCCGCCAGCCGTCCGGCGGCTCGGCCGGCGGTCGCGGCACGTCCGGCGGCGCGCGGCCGTGGCGTCGTGGTGACCGCGGCCGGTTCCGCCGCCGCGGTGGCGACGATGCTCGGCACGGCGTTCGCGATCGGCGAGCCCGCCCGGCAGGCGCCGCTGCTGCAACCGCCGGTGAACAGCTTCTCCGTCGACCACGCCACCAGCACCGGCGCGTACCCGTTCAGCGACCCGGCCGCGATGTTCGGCGCCGGCTACTCGGGCACCTCGCCCTTCCAGTCGGTCGTGGCGGCGCCGAACCGCTGATGGCCGCCCTGCCCCGGGTCGTCGTACTGCTCGGAACGGCCCTGTTCTCCGCGACCTGCCCGGTCCTGGTCGCACCGGCCGAGGCCCGGGCGAGCGACGACTCAGCGACCGCGGTGCGCTGGCTGGAGCGTGCCGCCGCCGCGCCGGACCGGGTGTCGTACCGCGGCACCCAGTTCGTCACGTCGTGGGGGCCGCAGGGCGCGAGCTCGGCCTGGCTCGACATCGTGCACACCGCGCAGCAGGGCACCCAGATCAGCGTGCTCGGCGCGGGCGCGACCAACGGCGTGAAGGCGTTCGTCCAGCACCACGACGGCAGCGACCGGCTCACCGTCGACGGCGGCCCGCTGTCGCTGCTGACCGAGACCTACACGCTCGTCGACGCCGGCATCGGCACCGCGGCCGGCCGGACCTCCGCCGTGGTCGAGGCGTGGCGGCCGGACCAGACCCTCGCGGCCCGGTTCTGGATCGACCGTGCGACCGGGCTGCTGCTGCAGCGGCACGTGTTCACTGTCGACGGCCGGTCGCTGGTCCGCGCCACCGTCTTCACCGACCTGCGGATCGAGAAGCACAGCTTCCTCGGCCACCTGCCGCCGATGCTGCCCGCCACCGCCGGTGAGCCGGTCGGCGTCGCGCAGGGGCCGGCGCTGCGCGCCGACGGCTGGAACTGCTCCGACGTCCTCACCGACTCACTGCGCCTGTACGACGTCCGGCGGGACGCGGACGCGCTGCGGTTCTCGTACTCCGACGGGCTGTTCAACCTGTCCGTCTTCGAGCAGCGCGGCGAGCTCGACCCGGCCTCGCTGCGCGGCTACACCGAGGAGACCCTGCCGCAGGGCGGCCTCGTGCAGATCCGTTACGGGATGCCGTCCTCGGCCGTCTGGTCCTCCGACGGCATCGTCTACACCCTCGTCGGTGACATCCCGTACGACGTGATGGCGCGGGTGATCGAGTCCTACCCGCACCAGGTGGCCGACGGCGGCGGCGCGATGGACCGGCTGAGCAACGGCCTTGCCAAGATGTCGAGGTGGCTCACGCCGGTTGGGGCGTTCACGGCTCGCCTGGGATGATGGTCACACCAAGGCCGAGCCGAACGATCCAGAGTGTCAGGGGGACAGGTTGAGCTGGGACGAGTCCGAGCCGACGATGCGGGTGCCGCGCGAGCCAGGCGATCCCGAGCACACCCGCATCCTTCCCAGCGGACACCAGAGCCCGTTCGCCCCGCAGCCGGAGAATCCGCCCGGCCAGCCCGCGCCGGGTCAGCCGCACGCTGCGGGACAGCCGGGCGGGTCGCCGTACTCGCCGCAGTCCGGGGCGTATCCGTCCGGCCAGCCGTATCCGCCCGCGTCGTACCCCGCGGGACAGCATCATCCGCAGCAGCAGTTCGGGCAGCAGCAACGTCCGGCGCACGAGCCGTGGCGGCCGGTGTATCCGGGGCAGGCGTGGCCTACCCAGCAGCCGTCGTACTCGGCGCATCCGCAGCAGGGCACGCCGTACCAGCCGGAGCCGCCGGGCCGCACCGGCCGCCTGTCGCTGCTCGCGGCCGGGATCGCGCTCGTGGTCGGCCTGATCGCGGGCAGCATCGCCGGTGTGACCGTGGTCGCGCTGGACCGGCGGGATTCGAGCGTGGACACGCCGGCGATCGGCAACGGGCCGGATCCGCGGGTGCGGCCGGGATCGGTCGCGGATGTTGCGCAGCGGCTGCTGCCGAGTGTCGTGCAGCTCAAGGTGGACGGCGACGAGGGCAGCGGCACCGGGTCCGGGTTCGTGATCGACACCGCCGGCCACATCCTGACCAACAACCACGTGGTCGCGCTGGCGGGTGACGACGGGCTGATCGAGGTCGTCACCGAGAAGGGCTCGACCGCGACCGCGAAGCTGGTCGGCAAGTCGCCCGCGTACGACCTGGCCGTGGTGAAGGTGGACGGCCTGGAGGCGCCGGCGGTGCAGTTCGGCCAGTCGTCGAAGGCCGTGGTCGGGCAGGACGTGGTGGCGATCGGGTCGCCGCTCGGGCTGGCCGGCACCGTCACGTCGGGCATCGTGTCGGCGAAGAACCGTCCGGTGACGGCCGGCGGCGAGGGCGAGATCTCGTACATCAACGCGCTGCAGACCGACGCCGCGATCAACCCGGGCAACTCCGGCGGGCCGCTGGTCGACATGAACGGCCGGGTGATCGGCGTGAACTCCGCGATCGCCACCGTGAGCGGTCAGAGCGAGAGCGAGCAGAGCGGCAACATCGGCCTCGGCTTCGCGATCCCGATCGACCAGGCCCGGCGTACGGCGGAGCAGCTGATCGCCACCGGTAAGGCGTCGTACCCGGTGATCGGAGCCAACCTCGACATGCGGTACGAGGGCGGCGCCAAGATCAGCGAGGTCAACTCCGGGTCGCCCGCCCAGAGCGCCGGCGTGCGCGCCGACGACGTGGTCACCTCGATCGACGGCCAGAAGGTGACGAGCGCCGAGGCGCTGATCGTCGCGATCCGCACCCACCGTCCAGGCGAGGTCGTCAAGCTGAGCCTGGAGCGGGACGGCAAGAGCGTGAACGTGACCGTCACCTTGGGACAGCAGACCGGCTGACCCCGGCTAGTCTTGGCGCCGGTACCGCCGACCACGAAGGAAGGACGACCGCATGTTCGACATCGGGCTGCCGGAGCTCGCGGTCATCGCGGTGGTCGCCGTGATCGTCTTCGGTCCGGACCGGCTGCCCGAGTTCGCGCGCAGCGCCGGCCGGTTCCTGCGCACGCTGCGGCAGATGGTGAACAACGCGCAGGACGACCTGCGCCGAGAGCTCGGGCCCGAGTTCCAGAACCTCGACGTCACCGACCTGAACCCGCGGAACTTCGTCAAGAAGCACCTGCTGGACGGCATCGACGACGACGACCTGGACTCGCACTCGGTGAAGCCGGTCGACACCGTCCAGCCCAAGTCCGTGCTCGCGGCCGGTGAGCGCCCGCCGTTCGACCCCGAGTCGACCTGACCGGTCCCGGTCGCCGGGCGGGCGCTGCTGAGGCCGGCTGTGCTCAGGCCACGCCGAGCAGGATCTTGGCCAGGTCGTCGGGTGTGGAGAACATCGGCCAGTGACCGGTGTTCAGCTCGACCAGCTCCCAGGACGGTGAGTCGAGCAGCTCCTTGACGTCGTCGCTCGGCTCGGGCCAGTCCATCAGGCACTTGATGTAGGTCGCCGGCAGCCCGGCCAGCGGTGCGGACAGCGTGGGGGCCTCGGTCAGCGTGCGCCCAGGATGCGGTGTCGACCGCTCGAGCATGGTCGCGATCTGCTCGTCGGTCAGATCCTGTCCGGCGAGATCGCCGGCGCCGATCGGCATCCAGTAGCCGCCGTTCTCCTCCAGCCCCTCCCGGAAGGCCTCCTGCTTCTCCGGCGGCCCGGCGAACGGCTCGGTCGGCACGTTCGAATCCACGAACACCACCCGCCGCAGCCGCTCAGCCAGCCCCGTCGCGGCCTGCCCCACGGGGATCCCCGAGTAGCTGTGCCCGACCAGCACGACCTCGCCGTCGGTACGACGAGCCGCCTCGACCACGTCCGCGACATGCGTCGCGAGCCCGATCTCGCCGACCGGGATGTCACGGCGCTCTGCCACTCCTGACAGCGTCACCGCTGTCACCTCATGACCGGCCTCGGTCAGCAGCGGAACAACCTGATCCCAAGCCCAGGAGCCTAGCCAGGCACCCGGCACAAGCACGAAATGAGTCATGTCCGGGAACGCTAGCGGGTCGCTCCGACAGTCAGCGGCCGGCGGGGGTGAGGCCCAGCTGGCGGCCGGCGAGGCCGCGGGGGCGGCCGCCGAGGCGCTGCGCGATGCCGGTGAGGACACGGACCGCCGGGGCCTCCATGTCGGTGAGGATCAACGGGGTGCCGGAGTCGCCGCCGGCACGAAGGCGTTCGTCGATCGGGATCTCGCCGAGCAGCGGGACGTCGTACCCGAGGCGCTTGGTCAAGGTGTCGGCCACCCGGCGGCCGCCGCCGGAGCCGAAGATCTCCAGCCGGTGCTCGGGCCCGCAGTGCGGGCAGGGCAGGAACGACATGTTCTCCACGACGCCGGCGACCCGCTGGTGCACCATCTGCGCCATCGTTCCGGCGCGCTCGGCGACCTCGGCGGCCGCCTCCTGCGGGGTGGTCACGACGATCACCTCGGCGCTGGTGAGGCGCTGGCCGACCGAGATCGCGATGTCGCCGGTGCCGGGCGGCAGGTCGAGCAGCAGCACGTCCAGGTCGCCCCAGTAGACGTCGGCCAGCATCTGCACCAGCGCGCGGTCCAGGATCGGGCCGCGCCAGGCGACGACCTGCTCGCGCTTCGGCTTCAGCATGCCGATCGAGATCACCTTGATGCCGTGCGCGGGCACCGGCATGATCATGTCCTCGACCGAGGTCGGGCGGTGGTCGGCGATGCCGAGCATCGCCGGGATCGAGTGACCGTAGATGTCCGCGTCCACGATGCCGACCGACAGGCCGCTGCGGGCCATCGACGCCGCCAGGTTCACCGTCATCGACGACTTGCCGACACCGCCCTTGCCGGAGGCAACGGCGTACGCCCGGGTGAGCGAGTCGGGGCGGGCGAACGGGATCTCCTTCTCCGCCACCCCGCCGCGCAACTGGGTCTGCAGCGCCGCGCGCTGCTCGGCCGACATCACGCCGAGGTCGACCTCGACGCCGGTCACGCCCGGCAGCTTCGAGACCGCGGCGGTGGTGTCGCGGCGCAGGGTGTCCTTCAACGGGCAGCCGGCCACCGTCAGCAGGATCCGTACGGCGACCACGCCGCCGTCGCGGACCTCGACGGAATCGACCATGCCCAGCTCGGTGATCGGCTTCTTGATCTCGGGGTCCATGACGGTCCCGAGAACGGCGGTCACCTGGTCGGCAGTGGGAGACATACCTCCAGGTTACGTGCTGTCGCGCACGCGATCGGACGGTGTGTCCAGCTCCACAAGCAGCGCCCTGAGTTCGGAGCGCAGGAAGTCCCGGGTGGCGACCTCGCCGAGCGCCATCCGCAGCGACGCCACCTCGCGGGCCAGGTACTCCATGTCGGCGCGGCTCCGGGCGTCCCAGTCGCGGTCGCGGTCGTACTGCACCCGGTCGCGCGCCTCCTGCCGGTTCTGCGCGAGCAGGATCAACGGAGCGGCGTACGACGCCTGCAGGCTGAGCACCAGCGTCAGGAAGATGAACGGGTAGTCGTCGAACCGCCACTGCCGGGGCCCGAGCGCGTTCCAGCCGATCCAGAACGCCACCGTGACCGTCATGTAGACCAGGAACCGCCCGGTGCCCAGGAACCGCGCGATCCGCTCCGACAACCGCCCGAAGGCCTCCGCGTCGTACGTCGGGACGAGCGGACGCCGCAGCTCCCGCGGGACGTCGAGCCGGTCACGCGCCACCGAGTCTCACCTCCGGTTCACGGCTGTCCCGCCAGTCCTCGGGCAGCAGGTGGTCGAGCACGTCGTCGACGGTGACGGCGCCGAGCAGCCGGTGGTCCTCGTCCACCACGGGCGCCGCGACCAGGTTGTACGTCGCCAGGTAGCGGCTCACCGACTCCAGCCCGGTGTCGGGGCGCAGCCCGTCGATGTCGGTGTCGAGCACCCCGGAGACCAGCTCCGACGGTGGTTCGCGGAGCAGCCGCTGGATGTGCGCGACGCCGATCAGCTTGCCGGTCGGGGTCTCCAGCGGGGCCCGGCAGACGTACACCATCGCGGCCAGCGCGGGGGTCAGGTCGGCGTTGCGGACCCGGGCGAGCGCGTCCGCGACGGTGGCGTCCGGCGGCAGGATGACCGGCTCGGACGTCATCAACCCGCCGGCGGTGTGGTCGGCGTACGAGAGCAGCCGCCGTACGTCGTCGGCCTCCTCCGGCTCCATCAGCGTGAGCAGGTTCTCCGCGACCTCGTTCGGCAGCTCCGCGACCAGGTCCGCGGCGTCGTCGGGAGCCATCTCGGCGAGTACGGCGGCCGCCCGGCGGGTGCCGATCTCCTCGAGGATGCCGACCTGGTCCTCCTCGGGCAGTTCCTCGAGTACGTCCGCCAGCCGGCTGTCGTCGAGCGCGGCGGCGATCTCGTGCCGGCGCTTCGGCGCGTAGTCGTGCAGCACACCCGCCAGGTCGGCCGGCTTCATCGTGCCGAAGGCGGCCAGGATGTGCGTGGCGCCCTGGCGTTCCTCCGCCTCGGTGAGACCCTCGACGTCGTTCCAGTCCAGGATCTGCCGGTGGCCGCGGCGGCGGAACCGCGTTGCGCCCTCGGTGACCGCGACCTTGGACAGCACCCAGTCGCGGGTCCGGATCTGCTCGATCGCGGCGTCGTACACGACTCCGGTCTGGCCGGTCTCGCGGATCGTCAGGGTGCGGTCGAGCAGCTCGCCGAGCACCCGGATCTCGTTCGGCCGCTGCTCGAACCGGCGCATGTTGACCAGGCCGGTGGTGATCACGTGACCGATGTCGACGGAGGTGACCCGGGTCATCGGCACGAAGATCCGCCGCCGCCCGAACACCTCGACGACCAGTCCCAGCACCCGCGGCGGCTGGTTCCGCAGCCGCAGCGCCACGACGACGTCGCGGGCCTTGCCGACCTGGTCCCCGTTCGGGTCGTACACCGGCAAGCCCGACAACCGCGCCACGAACACCCGCTGCGCACCACTCACGCCTTGCAGGCTAGTACGCGCCGCACCTCCTTTTGCGATCATTCGTCGCTTCTCGTGGTGCTTGTGGAAAACCGGTCAGGTGCACGCCGGCGGTCAGGTGACCGCGTTTTCCACAAGCACCACGAGAAGCGACGAATGATCGCCCAGGGGAGGTTCTGTTTCAGGCCGGTAGGCGGGACGACTTGGCCGACGCCGGGGGGATGTTGTGGGTCAGGCCGAACACGTTGTCCGGGTCCCAAACTCGCTTCAGATCACGGAGTACGGCGTAGTTGGCGCGGGTGAAGGCCGACGCCGTCCGGGTCGGGTCGTGGAGCCAGTTGAGGAACGACCCGCCGGTCGACCATCGGGTGAAGCGGTCGGCGGGGCCGTCGATGGTGAGGGAGAACGGGAGGTCGCGGTGAGCGGCCGGGCCGGCGTCGTACGACGGGCGGGCGATGGCGCCGCCCCAGTGGCGTACCTCGACCGCGTTGACCGGCCCGTCGGCGACCGACACGGCGTCCACCGCCGCCTCGATCAGCGCGTCGGGCAGGTCGTCGTACGTCTCGAAACCGCGGGGTGCAGTGCCGCCGATGCTGCCCGACTCTGTGTAGTCGGTGGCCCGCCAGTCGTCCCGGACCGGTGTGCCGGCGACGTCCCACAGCGGTTGGAGCGCACGCACCGCGTCCCCGGCGGATCCCGCGTACAGGCCGCGCAGCGCGAGCGCCGGGCCGCCGGCCGGGCCGGTCCGCTGCAGCACGACCGAGACGCCGAGCTCGTCCGGCTGCCCGTCACGCGCCCAGTCCCGGAACCGGGCCAGCACGTCGGCGGCACGCTGCAGCGGGAAGTACGCGGTGCCGGCGTACACGCGCGACACCGGGTGCAGCCGGAACTCGAGCGCAGTGGCGAGGCCGAAGTTGCCGCCGCCGCCGCGGATGGCCCAGAACAGGTCCGGGTTGCGGTCCGCGCTCGCGGTCACCAGCCGGCCGTCGGCGGTGACCAGGTCGGCCCGGACCAGGCTGTCCGCGGCCAGGCCGTGCCGCCGGGACAGCCAGCCGAGCCCGCCGCCGAAGGTGTACCCGGTGACGCCGACCGAGGTCGAGGAGCCCGACACCGGCGCCAGCCCGAACGGCGCGGCCGCCGCGATCACGTCGGCCCAGCGCGCGCCCGGCCCCACCCGGGCGATCCGGCGTGCCGGGTTCACCAGCACCTCGGCCATCGCGGTGGTCTTCACCAGCAGCCCGCCGTCGGCCGGCACCAGGGTGCCGTGGCCGGTGGACTGGACGGCCAGCGGCAGGTCGTGCCGCCGGGCCGCCAGGACCGCGTTCCGCACATCGGCCGGGGTGACGGCCTCCACGACCACCGCGGGCCGCGGGTCGAGCGCCGGGTTCAGCGTCACCCGGTGGGCGTCGTACTGCTCGGATCCGGGCAGGTGCACCGCTCCGCGGAAGGCTCCGGTGATCATGATCGGTCTCCTCCTCGAACCGTGCGGGTCAGGCGGCTTCGGCCAGCGCGTCGGCCTCGAGCCCGGCGTCCGCCTCGACCGCGGCGGCCATGGCCGGGCGCAGGACGGTCAGCGAGATCACGACGGCGACGGCGACCAGGGCGGCGCCGACCAGGTACGCGGCGTGGAAGCCGGCGTTCAGCGCCTCGGCCGGAACCCGGCCACCGGTCAGCTGGTCGGCGGTCCGCTGCGCGGCCAGCGTGGCCAGTACGGCGAGTCCGACCGCGCCGCCGACCTGGGCGCTGGTGTTGACCAGGCCGGAGGCCAGTCCCGCGTCCTGCGGGGTGGCGCCGGACATCGCGGTCATCGCCAGCGCGGGGAAGCCCAGACCGGCGCCGGCGCCGATCAGCACCATCGCGGGCAGCACGTCGGTGACGAAGTGGCCGTCGACCGGGGTCCGGGCGAACAGCACCAGGCCGGCGCCGATGAAGACCAGGGCCGGGATCAGCACGGCCAGCGATCCGTACTTCATCGCCATCGGGCCGGACACCCGCAGCGACATGGCGCCCATCACGATGGTGGTCGGCATGAACGCCAGCCCGACCTCGAGCGCGCTGTAGTTCAGGATCTGCTGCAGGTACAGGGCGCCGAGGAAGAACATCCCGAACATCCCGACCACCAGCAGCACCTGGACCACGTTGGCGCCGGCGACGAAACGCGAGCGGAACAGCCGCAGCGGCATCAGCGGGTTCGCGACGCGAGCCTGGCGGACCACGAAGGCCGTGACCAGCGCGACGGAGACCGCGCCCAGCGCCAGGGTCCGGACCGAGGTCCAGCCGTGCTCGGTGATGCCGAGGATGGTGAACACGCCGAGCATCAGACCGCCGGTGAGCAGTGCCGCGCCGGGCGCGTCGGCGCCCTGCCGCAGGCCTACACCGGGGCGTCCCTCGACCAGCTTGAGTGCCAGCGCGCCGGTGGCGACGCCGACCGGCAGGTTGATGAAGAAGATCCAGTGCCAGTTGATCGCGTCGGTCAGCACACCGCCGGCCAGCAGGCCGATCGAGCCGCCCGCGGAGGCGACGAACCCGTACACGCCGATCGCCTTCGCCTGCTCGGCGGGCTCCGGGAACATCGTCACGATCATGCCGAGGATCACGGCGGAGGTCAGCGCGCCGCCGACACCCTGGACGAACCGGGCGCCGATCAGCACGGACTGCGTGGGCGCCACCGCGCACAGCAGCGAGGCGCCGGTGAACACGGCGAGCCCGGCGAGGAACACCCGCCGCTGCCCGACGAGGTCACCGAGCCGGCCGGCGAGCAGCAGCAGCCCGCCGAAGGGGATCAGGTAGGCGTTCAGGACCCAGGCGAGGCTGGCCTGGCTGAAGCCCAGGTCGGCCTGGATCGACGGCAGCGCGACGTTCACGATCGTGGCGTCGAGAACGATCATCAGCATGCCGGCGCACAGCACGTACAGCGCCAGCCAGCGCTTCCGGTCGTGGGTCTCGGTGGTGGTGGCGCCGCCGGGGCGGAGCTCGGTGGTCTCGGGCATCTCGTCCGTCCTTGGTGGTGTCGGTGTTGCCAGGTCTGACCGGTGCCGCACCGAAAACTCATCGGTGCGTTTGCGGTCTCACTGGTACGTCGGACCAGCAGACGGGTTCTCGACATCGCGCGACGTTTGTTTCCGGCCCGTGCGGGTCGCCGAATCGGCACAAGGCTCGCGTGACGGCTGACGCGTTCCGTGACGGCTGACGCGTCAGGCGCTACCGGTTCGTAGGGCTGGTGGTAGGCGTTATCTGAACCGTGCGCAGTGCCCCATGAGGTCGGCTGGTTCGTCAGTCACAGCAGCCGTCGGTGCAGTCGCCGGTGCAGTTGCATGCGCCTGTGGTGGCGAGGGTGTCAACGGGTGCGCAGCAGCCGTCGCCGCGCCAGGCTTCGCGGCCTTCGCGGACCGCGACGCCGGCGATGACCAGGCCGGCGAGCGGGTCGGCCCAGCCCCAGCCGAGGGTGGCGTTGAGCACCAGGCCGACTAGCAGCACCGCGGACAGGTAGGTGCACAGCAGGGTCTGGGTGCCGTCGGCAACGACGGCGTTCGAGCCGAGCGCGCGGCCGGTGCGGCGCTGGGCCCACGACAGCAGCGGCATGACGATCAGCGAGACGATCGCCAGGCCGATCCCGACCGCTGAGGTGTCGGGGTCGGCGCGGGTGATCAGGGTCCGGACCGACTCTACGGTTACGTAGCCGGCGAGTGCGAAGAACGAGAGCGCGAGCAGCCTCAGTGCCTGCCGTTCGCGGGTCTCGGGCAGTCGGTGGCGGAACTGCCACAAGATGATCAGCCCGCTGGACACCTCGACGACCGAGTCCAGGCCGAACCCGACGAGCGCGACCGAGCCCGAGACCATGCCGGCGCCGATGGCGATCACGGCCTCGATCACGTTGTAGGTCACCGACGCCCCGGCCAGCAGTTGAGCGCGCCGACCGAGCCGCCGCCGTTGCTCGGCATCGGTGGTCCAGCTCATCGGCGTCTCGCGGGAGCCTGCCGGGCAGCCTGGCCGTAATTCGGACACAGAGCCACCGCGTCGCCGGTGAGGCCGAGCAGCCGTTCGGCGGCCGCCAGCAGATCCAGCGTCGCCTCCGGATGGGTAAGGCTGAACAGCGACGCCCGGCCCTTCGGCCGGGACTCCACCAGGCCGCAGTCGCGCAGGCAGGCCAGGTGCTTGGAGACCGTCGACTGCGCCAGACCTAGGTGCTCGGTCAGATCGACGACCCGATGCTCACCCAGCGCCAGATGCCGCACGATCGCAAGGCGGGATGCATCACTGAACCCGTTGAACAGGCACGCCGCGACAGACAGCGCGGCCGCCTCATCGAAGTGCGGAGCTAGACCGGCTTGTCTGATCGTCATGCAGCGATGCTATGCCAAACTGTCGATGCTTGGAAAGGAGCCACGGACGCGCCAGGACCGACCGGCCGGCCCAGGAAGCGGCGGGCAGTCGAGCGGTACGCCTCGCCTGCTAGCCGGAGAGGCGGGGGCGCCGCCGGGAGCGGCGGTGCAGCACCCGGGGGAGCCGGGTGCGGGTGGTGGCCGGGCTGCCGGGCGGCGGCGCGGCGGGCGGCAGGTCGTCGTACCCGCCCTCGGCGACGCGGCCGGTCGGCTCCAGCACGAGCAGGTCGCAACCGGCCCGCCAGCGCTCGAGCTGGTTGCCGAGGTCGGCCGCGTTCAGGCGCTCGGAGCGCAGCACCTGCGCGGCCGCGGTCCACTCCTCGCTGCCCGGGTCCAGCCGGCGCACGGTCGCGTTCCAGCGCAGCACCCGCGCGGTTGCGGGCTTCGCCGGTACGACGACATCGGCGACGCCGGCCTCGGCCAGTCCGGGGAGTGGCTGCTCGGCGGTGTCGTCACGCCCCGCGATCACGACGTACGAGCCGTCCACGGTGACGAACCACGCGGGACGGTGCCGGGGCCGGCCGGGCCACGAGAGCCAGACGAGCCCGGCCTTCTTCATCGCGGCGGCGACGGTCTCGTCCTCGGTGCTCACGGGGCCAGCATGGCATCTCTACACGGGAATCGAGTCGTACTTGGCCGCGATCGCGCTCCGGGCGGCCCGGTCCAGGAGGCTGTCCGCGGTCAGCGTGGCGAGTTCGAGGAACATGTCCTCCAGGCCGCCGGGCACCATGAACGTCAGGAACCGGCCGCCGGAAGGGCCCGCCGACATGACGTGCGGGGTGCGGCGCGGCACCAGGATGTACGAGCCGGGCCCGGCCGGGATGATCTCCTCGCCGACGGTGAAGGTGAACTCGCCGTCGAGCACGTAGAACGACTCCTCCATGCCCTCGTGGAGGTGCGGCACCGTCCACGCGCCTTCGCCGCCGGTGAACTCGACGAGCGTGAAGTCTCGGTTGGTGGTCTCGGCGCCGGCCGCGAGGACCCGCATCCGGACGATGCCGAGGTCGGCGACCGGGCCTTCGCCGGCCGCGACGGTGTGAGCCTGCCCTGGGTGGATCATGACGTCCCCTCCTTCGTCTCCTGAGCACCACGGTCGCCCCGCCGCGCCCGGGCGGCAATGTCAGAAAATGAAGTTGGCAGCGCGGCGTCACGGGCGCACGCTCGACATATGCGCACGTATGGCCAGTACTGCCCGATCGCCAGGACGTCGGAGCTGTTCGCCGAACGCTGGACGCCGATCATCGTGCGGAACCTGTTCAACGGCTGCCGCACCTTCACCGAGATCCGGCAGGGCGCGCCCGGCATCCCGACCGCCCTGCTCGCCCAGCGCCTCGCCACTCTCGAGCACGCCGGGATCGTCGAGCGGGAGCCCGCGCCGGCCGGCCGCGGCTGGCACTACCGGCTCAGCGAGATGGGCCAGGACCTGCATGGCGTCTGCGACGCGATGGGCCGCTGGGGAGCACGCTGGCTGGAGATCGAGCCGCACCACGTCGACGCGGCGTACGTGCTCTGGGCGACGACCAAGCTGGTCGACGTCGACAGGCTGCCGGACCGCACCGTGGTGGTGCGGTTCGAGCTGCGCGACCACCCCGCGGACAGCTACTGGATGCTGCTGCGCCGGCCCGCCGCGGAGCTGTGCACCCGGGGCGGCGGGTACGCCGAGGACCTCGTCGTCCGCACCGACTCGGCCACGCTGATCGACATCCACCTCAAGCGGACGTCGTACCGGGCCGCGCTGCGTGCTGACCGGCTCAGCGTGTCCGGGCCGCGGCACCTCGCCGCGGAGTTCCTGACCTGGATCCGCCCGAGCCCGTGGGCCGAGGTCGTCCCGGCGCGCCGTTGACCCCGGCGGAACAGGGTGAGATAGGCAACGTTCGCCGTGGCCGGTGAGCGATGTCACGCCGCCACCCGGTGCCCGCTCCGCGCCGGCACGTCGTACCGTCTGAAGACGTCACACAGAGCGAAAGGCCCCGGTATGTCCGAGCAGTCCAAGCTGTACAGCCAGAGCAGGGCCCTGCGCTCGCGCCGCTCCTGCCTCGCGACACCGGGCTCGAACCCCCGGTTCCTGGAGAAGGCGAAGGGCCTGGACGCCGACCAGGTGTTCCTCGACCTGGAGGACTCGGTCGCACCGCTCGCCAAGGTGGACGCGCGCAAGAACATCGTCGCGGCGCTGAACGAGGGTGGCTGGGGCAACAAGACCCGGGTGGTCCGGGTGAACGACTGGACCACCGAGTGGACGTACGCGGACGTGATCGAGGTCGTCGCCGGCGCCGGCGCGAACCTCGACTGCATCATGCTGCCGAAGGTGCAGACCGCGGAGCAGGTGGTCGCGCTCGACCTGCTGCTCACCCAGCTGGAGCGCGCGCACGGCCTGGAGGTCGGCCGGCTCGGCATCGAGGCGCAGATCGAGAACGCGCTCGGCCTGAACAACGTGAACGAGATCGCGCAGGCCTCGCCGCGGGTCGAGACGATCATCTTCGGCCCGGCCGACTTCATGGCGAGCATCAACATGAAGTCGCTGGTGGTCGGCGAGCAGCCCCAGGGGTACGACGTCGGCGACGCGTACCACTACATCCTGATGCGGATCCTGATGGCGGCGCGCGCCTACGGCAAGCAGGCGATCGACGGGCCGTACCTGCAGATCAAGGACGTCGAGGGCTACAAGCGGGTCGCCGGGCGGTCCGCGGCGCTCGGCTTCGACGGCAAGTGGGTGCTGCACCCGGACCAGGTCGCGGCCGCGAACGAGGTCTTCTCACCGCGCCAGGACGACTACGACCACGCCGAGAACATCCTGGACGCGTACGAGTTCTTCACCTCGGCTCAGGGCGGCGCCAAGGGTGCGGTGATGCTCGGCGACGAGATGATCGACGAGGCGTCCCGCAAGATGGCGCTGGTCATCTCCGCCAAGGGCCGCGCCGGCGGCATGCAGCGCACCGACATCTGGCAGCCTCCCTCGGAGTAGGCCGCCACGCGGAACGGGCCGGCCGGGCTGGGCCGGCCCGCTGCCGTTTCCTAGGGGATCAGCACGTTGGCGCCGGGGCCGCCGTCGAGCAGATCGGTTCCCGGACCGCCGTTGAGCACGTCGTCGCCGGCGCCGCCGAGCAGGGTGTCGTCGCCCGCGCTGCCGACCAGGATGTCGTCACCGTCGCCACCGGACCCGGTGAACGTGACCACGCCGGCGGCCAGGCCGGAGGCACGGATGACGTCGTCGCCCGCGAGGGTCTTCACGGTCAGGCTGTCGCCCGGGCCGTCGGTGCCGGTGACCGTCACCGACGCGGCCAGACCCGACACCGACACGCCACCGGCGAGTGAGCCGGTCACGACGACCGCGTCGTCGCCGCCGGTGCCGTCGACCGTCACGGAGTCGTTCTGGCCGTCCGGAGCGCCGCTCGCCGCCGCGAGGTTGAAGCCGACGCGGGTGACGTCGGTGCCGGACAGGTCGCCGACCGTTGCCTTGTCCTCGCCGCCCAGGGCGTTCGTGTCGATCCGCTCGACATCGTCGAGGTCCATGACGATGGTCCCGATGTCACGGGTGAACCGCACCCGCTCGCCGCTGGCCGAGACGACGAAGCTCTCACCGAGGTTCGCGCCGTTGAACAGCATGGTGTCGCGGCCGGCCTGGCCCTCCACGACATCGCTGCCGTCGCCGGGATCCCACTGGAAGGTGTCGTCGCCGTCGCCGAGGAACCCGATGTCGGAGCCCTGGTCGCCGTCGACGAAGTCGTCGCCGTCGCCACCGGCGAGCCGGTCCGCGCCGCCCTTGCCGAGCAGCGTGTCGTTGCCGGCCCGCCCCGACAGCCGGTCGTCGCCGGAACCGCCGGTGAGCCGGTCGTCGCCGTAGCCGCCGTCCAGGGCGGCCCGCGGCAGCGCGCCGTTGGTCTCGTCGAGGGCGATCGTGTCGTTGCCGCCGGCACCGAAGACGGCGATCAGGTCGACGTTCGCCACGGTCGCCGTCGCGCCGTGGATGTCGACGGCGCCGCCGTTGACCCGGATGGCGCCGGCGGCGTCGCGGGACACGACGATGGTGTTGTCAGCCGCGTCGCCCGCGATCGTGAGGATGCCGAGGCCGTGGATGAAGGTGGCCGTGGTCGCGGCCTGTGCCGGCGCCGCCAGTACGGCGGCGGCGACGGCGGTGCCGAGCGCGGTGGTCGTTGCTACGACGGCACGCCTGCGTCGTGAATGTGTCATCTGCTTTCTCCTCGAGAGATGGATGGAGTTCCGGCCTGTGCAGGGGGAGGCGTGCCCGGCCGTACATGGGGTAGAACGGGGCCGCGGCCCCGCGGGTTCATGCGACGGCAAAGGTCGGTGCCCATGGCTCGGGCGCGAGGCGGGTGGCGCGGGCCACCGAGCTGATGGCGCGGTACCACCCGCACAGCAGGACGAGATCGAGCAGCTGGCCGTCGTCGAACTCGCCGCGCAACTGCGCCCACAGGCCGTCGGACAGGTCGTTCGTGTCGTACAGCTCGTCGGCGGCGCTGATCAGCAGCCGGTCGCGGGAGTCGGTCCAGCACGGGTCGCCGGGGTCTCCGGCGGTGAGGGAGGCGATCTGCGTGCCGTCCAGGCGCGCGCGGTCGGCGAAGAACGCCACGTGCACGCCCCACTCGTACTCGCAGCCGCTGCGCGCGCAGGTCCGGTCGATCAGGATCTCGCGGTCGCGCACCGTCAGCGACAGGGACCGGGAGAGCTCGTAGCTGCCCCAGCCATGCATGGCCCGCGCCATCGGCAGGTTCCTGGCGAACATCCGGAACAGCGCGATCGGCGGCGTCCCCGGCGGCATCATCCGGGTCAGCTGGTCCTCGACCTCGGGTTCGTAGGGCGGTTCCAGCGGTTCGATCCTGGCCACGATCATCTCCTGTTACGATTTCAGTAACGCGCTACTGCTGAGGCTATGTTTCTGATTCCGTAACGTCAAGGACGGAGAGTTGGATGACGCAATCCCCGCGCCGGCGGGCGGTCCGCGGTTCGACGACGGGCCGGCCGCTGATGGCGGCCCTCGACCTGCTGGGCAGGCGCTGGGCGTTGCGGATCCTGTGGGAGCTGCGCGACGGTCCGCTCGGCGCGCGTGAGCTGCGAACTCGCTGTGACGCGATGTCCCCGAGCGTCCTCTATCAGCGCCTGGCCGAGCTGTCCGAGGCCGGTCTCGTCGCCAAGAACGGTGATGGCCGCTACCAGCTCACCCCGATCGGCCAGTCCCTCGGCGCCGCCATAGAACCCCTCAGCAATTGGTCCCGGCAGTGGGCGGGGCAGACCGAGTCCCAGAGTCGCGCCGAGCGCTGAGTGCGGGCTGTGGATAACCGCCCACGACGCGCGGCGGTGTGTGGCAGGTTGGTGCGATGCCGCAAAGGGGGCACCATGTCAACCATGACCGTTCAGTCCGGCCTGCCGTGGGGACGAGCCCTGACGGCGGACGATCTCGAGACGATGCCCGATGACGGGCACCGTTACGAGCTCATCGACGGGACGCTCGTCGTGACGCCGGCGCCGGGCTGGCCGCACCAGTCCGTTCAAATGCGGCTTGCCGCGCTGCTGTACCTCGAGTGCCCGCCGGGCCTGCGGGTCATCGGCGCGCCGTTCGAGGTGCGGCTCGCGATGACCACCGCGGTGCAGCCGGACATCGTGGTCGCTCGGTTCGCCGACATCACGCCGAAGAACCTGCCGGTCGCGCCGCTGCTGGCGGTCGAGGTTCGGTCGCCCAGTACGGCACTGGTGGACCACAACCTGAAGCGCGCGACGTACGAGCGGTTCGGCATCCCGTCGTACTGGCTGGTCGATCCCGACGAGACGGCGCCGAAGGTCACCGTGCTCGAGCTCGAGAACGGCCGGTACGTCGAACGCGCGACTGTCGAGTCCGACGAGACGATCGACGTGGAGTCGCCGTTCGCGATCCGGCTGTGCCCGTCGGATCTGACCCGCGACCTGCGCCCCCAGTCTTGACTCTCCCTCCCTCGGGGCTGCCTGATGTTGCGAGGTCAGGTAGGTTTCGGCGGGTGCCGGAGACACCGCAGGACCTCTACGCCCGCGCGATGGCGGCTGCGGACGACGAGGGCAGACTGCCGCTGGGCGAGATCCCGTACTGGGACGTCTTCCCGTTCGAGCTGGACGGTCTGCGGCTGAAGCCGCTGGAGCCGCCGCTCGAGACCGAGCCGCCGCGCAACGGCGAGGGCGGCCAGGAGTGCGCGAGCTGCAAGAACCGCGACGACGGCTGGTGGCTGGACGACAACTGGCGGATCTTCGCGCCTGAGCCGTCCGGGTCGCCGCTGGTGCTGATGCTGTGCCCGCGCGACCACTACGACTTCACCGAGCTGCCGGACGAGCTCGCCGCGGAGTTCGGCCGGATCACCGTCAAGCTCGGCGCGGCGATCGAGGAGCTGCCGCAGGTGGCCCGGGTGCACATGTCCAAGTGGGGTGACGGCGGTGCGCACGCGCACGTGTTCTTCATCGCCCGCCCCTACGGCATGATGCAGCTGCGCGGCACCATGATGGCGGTCTGGGACGACTTCCTGCCGAAGGTGCCGCAGGAGGTGCGCGACGCCGACGTCCGTACCGTGCTGGAGCGGCTGGTGGAAACGTACGGAGGCCGGCTGACCGTCTGACGTCAGCGCCAGTCGAGTGGGTCGGACGGTCGCGGGAGGTGTGGTGGAAGGGCAGTTGCTCGCAGGACGGTACCGGTTGCTGAGCCTGCTGGGCCAGGGCGGCGCCGGCGACGTCTGGCGCGCCGAGGACGTCGAGCTCGGCCGGTTCGTCGCGGTCAAGATGCTGCGCAGGCGCGAGGGCGACCCGGTCGGCGCGGCTGCCCGGCTGCGCTCCGAGGCGCGTGCCGCGGCCCAGCTCTCGCACCCGAACGTCATCTCCACGTACGACGTGGGCACCACGGCGGATCTGGTCTTCCTGGTGATGGAGCTGGTCGGAGGCCGCGACCTCGCGCAGCTGCTGCGCAGCGAGGGTCTGCCGGCGCAGGAGCTGGTCGCCGACGTCGCGGTCCAGGCCGCCCGGGCGCTGGACGCCGCGCACGCCGCCGGGATCGTGCACCGCGACGTGAAGCCCGGCAACCTGCTGATGGCGGCCGACGGCACGCTCAAGATCACGGACTTCGGCATCGCCGAGGCCGCCGGGATGCCGAACATGAGGCCGAACCAGGCGGGCGGCGCGGTGTTGTTCGGGACCGCGGCGTACGTCGCGCCCGAGCAGGTGCGCGGCGAGCCGGCCACCCCCGCCAGCGACCGGTACTCGCTCGGCTGCGTGCTCTACGAGCTGCTCGCGGGCACGCCGCCGTTCACCGCGGGGACGGTTGACGAGGTGCTGCGCCAGCACCTGTACGCCGATCCGGTGCCGCTGCGGAACGTCCGGCCCGACGTCGAGCCGGGTCTCGGCGAGGCCGTGATGCGGCTGCTGGCCAAGGATCCCACCGCCCGGCCCGCGACGGCGGCCGCGCTGCTCGCCGCACTGAACGGAGCCGCACTCAACGGAGCCGCCGGACCGGCGCCGGTGCCCGCCGAGCACACGCAACTGTTGCCGCTGCCGACCGAGCCGCCTGCCGGGCCCACGTCGTACGGGGTGGTGCCTGAGGAGGAGGGGCGCAGGCGGTTCCCGGTGCTGCCGGTGCTGATCGCGCTCGCGGCGGTGGCGCTGCTGGGCCTGATGATCTTCCTGTACTCGGGCGGTTCGCCGGAGCCCAGCGCGGAGCCGGCCAGCACGCCGACCTCCACGGTCAAGCCCTCGGCCAAGCCGAAGACGCCGACCCCGTCGCCGACCCCCACCAGGTCGCCGTCGCCGACCGCGAGCAAGACCGCCAACCCGGTCACCGACCTGCGCACGCTGGCGCGGCTGCTGCGCGAGACCCGGGGCCGCGGCATGAAGGTCGCGCACGCGGCGGCGCGGGACATCGACGCGGCCGCGGACGCGTACGCCGCGGGCGACATCGACAAGGCCGCGGAGAAGTACCGGGACGCGCGCAAGCGGCTGGCCGAAGCGCGGGACGACGGCCGCTGGCAGCCCACCCCGCAGATCGCTGCCCTGCTGAGGAAGCTCGACGGCGTCCTGCGCCAGGAGAACTGACTGGCGTACGTTAGCCACGCCACCGGTTGCGGGTGGCCGGTGTCACAGCGCGCGCCGACGTCGTACGGCGATACTCGGCAGTACGCGTCCAGGAGGGCAGACAAGCATGAGCAGGTTGCAGCAGACCGAGGGTTTGACCGACGTCCAGGAAGAGATCATCAAGACCGTCCGGGCGTTCGTCGAGGCCGAGATCCTCCCGGTCGCGACCGAGCTGGAGCACAGGGACGAGTACCCGACGAAGATCGTCGAGGGCCTCAAGGAGCTCGGCCTGTTCGGGCTGATGATCCCCGAGGAGTACGGCGGCCTGGGCGAGTCGCTGCTCACCTACGCGCTCTGCGTCGAGGAGATCGCGCGCGGCTGGATGAGCGTGTCCGGCATCATCAACACGCACTTCATCGTCGCGTACATGCTGCTGCAGCACGGCACCGACGAGCAGAAGCAGAAGTACCTGCCACGGATGGCCACCGGCGACGTCCGCGGCGCCTTCTCGATGTCGGAGCCGGGCTGTGGCTCGGACGTCGCGGCGATCACCACGAAGGCCGTGAAGAACGGCTCCTCGTACACGATCAACGGGCAGAAGATGTGGCTGACGAACGGCGGTTCGTCGAACCTGGTCGCGGTGCTGGTGAAGACCGACGAGGGTGCGGAGTCGGTCTACAAGAACATGACCACCTTCCTGGTCGAGAAGGAGCCGGGCTTCGGCGAGGTCGACAAGGGCCTGGTCGTGCCGGGCAAGATCGACAAGATGGGCTACAAGGGCGTCGACACCACGGAGATGGTTTTCGACGGCTACGAGATCTCCGAGGACCAGATCCTGGGCGGCACGCCGGGGCGCGGGTTCTACCAGATGATGGACGGCGTCGAGGTCGGCCGGGTGAACGTGGCCGCGCGCGGCTGTGGTGTCGCGCGGCGGGCGTTCGAGCTCGGGATCAGCTACGCGCAGCAGCGCGAGACGTTCGGCAAGAAGATCGCCGACCACCAGGCGGTGCTGTTCCGGCTCGCCGACATGGCCGTGAAGGTCGAGGCCGCGCACGAGCTGATGGTGAAGGCGGCGCGGAAGAAGGACTCCGGCTCCCGCAACGACTTCGAGGCGGGTGTCGCGAAGTACCTGGCGTCGGAGTACTGCTCGCAGGTCGTCGAGGACTCGTTCCGGATCCACGGCGGGTACGGCTTCTCCAAGGAGTACGAGATCGAGCGGCTCTACCGCGAGGCCCCGATGCTGCTGATCGGGGAGGGCACGGCCGACATCCAGCGGATGATCATCGGCCGCCGCCTGCTCGAGGACTACAAGCTCTGAGCTGACGTTCGACCGACCGCCGGTGAGCCCGGCACCCGTCACGGGTGCCGGGCTCTCACATGTTCGCGAGGGCCACTTCGACGTGGATCGAAAGCATGGCGAAGCGTGATCGCGGCTGCCTAGGTTCGAGTCCGGAACCGCCGAACGTAGGGGGAGTGGAACTTGCGCACCAGGGGGATCGACGAAACCAGGCACGACACCCTTCCCGACCTGCTCCGTGAGCAGGTCGCGGCACGACCGGACGCGCCCGCGGTCGTGCACGACGACGTCACACTGACCTACCGCGAGCTTGCGGCGGGCAGTGCCGGCCTGGCCACCTGCCTGCGGCGGCTCGGCGTGGCGCCGGACGACTGCGTCGGCCTGTACGTCGAACCGTCCGTCGACCTGATGGTCGGCGCGTGGGGGATCCTCCACGCCGGCGGCGCCTACCTGCCGTTGTCGCCGGAGTATCCCGAGGAACGCCTGCGCTACATGATCGAGGAGAGCCGGGCGACGGTGTTCTTCTGCCAGCCGAAGCTGGCCGCGAGACTCGCCGCGCTGGCTCCGGCGGACAGCGCGATCGTCACGATGCGGGACGTCGTCTCACACGGGATGGAGCCGGCCGTCGCGGGGCCGCGGGACCTGGCGTACGTGATCTACACCTCCGGCAGCACCGGCAAGCCGAAGGGCGTGATGATCGAGCACCGCAGCGTCGTCAACCAGCTGCGCTGGCTCCGCGACAGCTACCGGCTCGGTCCGGAGACGCTGGTGCTGCAGAAGACCCCGATGAGCTTCGACGCCGCCCAGTGGGAGATCCTCGCGCCCGCCTGCGGCGCCACCGTGGTGATGGGCGACCCGGGCGTCTACCGCGACCCGGAGCGCCTGGTCGAGACGATCACCGCGCACCGGGTGACCGCGCTGCAGTGCGTGCCGACGCTGCTGCAGGCCCTGCTGGACGTCGACGAGATCACCGGCTGCACGTCGCTCACGCAGATCTTCAGCGGTGGTGAGGCGCTGTCCCGCAACCTCGCGCAGCATTGCCTCCGGACGCTGCCGTGGTGCGAGCTGGTGAACCTGTACGGGCCGACCGAGTGCACCATCAACTCGTCCGCCCTCACCGTGGATCCGCGCACGGTCGCCGAGGGCCCGCAGGCGGTGTCGATCGGCGTGCCGGTGCGCGACACGAGCTACCACATCCTGGACGCCGGGCGGGCGCCGGTCGCGGTCGGCGAGGTCGGCGAGCTGTACATCGGCGGCGTCCAGGTCGCGCGCGGCTACCTGCACCGCCCCGACCTGACAGCGGAGCGGTTCGTGCCCAACCCGTTCGGCGCCGGCGTGCTGTTCCGCACCGGCGACCTGGCGTCGTGGAACACCGACGGCACGGTCCAGTTCGCCGGCCGCACCGACAATCAGGTGAAGCTGCGCGGGTTCCGGGTCGAGCTGGACGAGATCAGGCTGGCGATCGAGACGCACGACTGGGTGCAGAACGCCGCGGTGATCGTCGAGGACGACACCCGCACGGGCTTCCAGAACGTGGTCGCGTTCGTCGAGCTGGACCCGAAGGAAGCCGCCCTGATGGACCAGGGCAACCACGGCGCGCACCACCAGTCGAAGGCGAGCAAGCTGCAGGTCAGGGCGCAGCTGTCGAACCCGGGCTGCCGGCGGGACGCCGAGCTCGCCGGCCTGCCGGTCGTCGACCTGCCCGGCGCGGTCCCGACCGCGGCGCAGCGGCGGCTCGCGTTCGCGCGCAAGACGTACCGGTTCTACGAAGGTGGCGAGGTCGGCCGGGCCGACATCCTGCGGTTGCTGGCGAGACGTCCCGCCGGCGGCGAACCGCGCGGCGTCGCCGAGCTTGACCTGTCCGAGCTCGGCGAGATCCTGCGGAACTTCGGGCAGTACCTCACCGACGAGCGGCTGCTGCCGAAGTACGCCTACGCGTCACCGGGCTCGCTCTACGCCACCCAGCTGTACGTCGAGCTGTCCGGCGTCGCCGGGATCGCG
>WNFV01001173.1_pt1 | contig 36024 bp, 38 predicted proteins | sample 5400101 | NCBI WGS metagenome assembly WNFV01 (sample SAMN13153361, study PRJNA577476) | soil metagenome | isolation source: 115 cm soil or saprolite under grassland replicate 1 | place: USA:California | collected 2016-06-15 | reverse complement strand
TCGCCGCAGCGTTGACGCTGCTCGGGGCACGGGCCACGCCGGCGGCGCATGCGGGCGCAAAGGTGTCGAAGCTGACGATCTGGGTGGACAACGTCCAGAAGCCGGCGATCGACAGGATCACGTCGGCGTGGGGCACGCGGCGCGGCGTCGACGTCAACGTCGTCTTTCACTCGTTCGGGAACATCCGCGACGACCTGAAGACCGTCAAGGCCGAGAACGCGCCTGACGTCATCGTCGCGGCCCACGACTGGACCGGGGATCTCGCGGCGAACGGGCTGGTGCTGCCGATCTTCCCGACGAAGGCGATCAAGAAGCAGTTCCCGAAGTACGCGCTCGACGCGTTTTCGTACGGCGGCCGGCTCTACGGCGCTCCGTACGCACTCGAGAACGTCGGGCTCGTCGTGAACACCCGGCTGGTGAAGGTCCCGAAGACCTTCGCGCAGTTCGAGAAGGAGGCGCTTGCGTTCAAACGCAAGTCGGCCGACAACATCGCGCTGGCCGTTCCACAGGGATCGGGTGGCGACCCGTATCACATGTACATGTTCTTCTCCGGCCTCGGTGGCTACGTCTTCGCGCATGCGAAGAACGGCGCGCTGCAGGCCAACAGGCTCGGCATCGACAACAAGGTCTTCCTCAAGAACGCGTCACTGATCGACAAGTGGAACCGGGAAGGCCTGATCAACTCCAAGATCGACTACGGCACGGCGAAGAACGCCTGGCTGAAGCAGAAGGCTGCGTTCTGGATCACCGGGCCGTGGGAGGTCGACGGCCTCAAGGCGAGCGGGAACCCGTTCAGGATCATCCAGCTCCCGAAGATCAAGTACCGCTCCGTCCCCTTCCTCGGGGTGCAGGGGACGATGGTGACGAAGTTCGCACAGACCCACGGCGTGGTGAGCCTCGCCAAGGATCTGGTCGGCAGCGAGATGATGAAGGCGAGCTTCCAGCTCGATCTCGAGGCGGCGAACCTGCGCTTCCCCGCGAACAAGGTCGCGGGCAAGCGCGTCAACGATCCGGTCCTGAAGCAGTTCGGGGCAGCCGGCGCCGGCGGAGTGCCGATGCCGAACATCCCGCAGATGGGCAGCGTCTGGGCCGAGCTCGGCAGTGCCTGGGTCAAGGCGACGCAGGGCGCCGGGGCAACCCCCGCACGCACGGCGTTCGCCACCGCTGCGAAGAACATTCGCGCCAAAATCGCGGGCGGCTAAGCAGCTGATCCGTCGATGGGCGCCCGCGGTTCGCGCGGGCGCCCATCGTCGGGCTCCGACTCGGGGAGGAGGGACCGCTGAGCACGACGCCTGTTCGAAGTGACCTGCCTGCGCGTGAGAGCGCCGGCGCTCGGGCGCGTTCGCTCCCGACCCGGCTGATCACGACCTTCTCGGGGACGGTCGGGCTCGTCCTCAAGGTCGTCTTTCTCAGCATCGTCAACGCCCTCGCGATCTGGGCAGCGGTTGTCCTTATCGACCATGACAAGTGGCGTGCGGTGGCGGTGTTGGTCGCCGCGACGGCCGCGATCGACGCGATCTACCTCCTCAAGCGGTGGACGCTGCCGCTCAAGTTCCTGATTCCGGGCACCGTCTTCCTACTTGCGTTTCAAGTCATTCCCGTCGTCTACACGGTCAACGTCGCCTTCACGAACTACTCGACCGGACACATCCTCTCGCGGTCGGAGGCGATCGCGAACATCCAGCAGAACTCGCTCACCGAGGCGGCGAACGGTGCGTCGTACTCGATGACCCTGCTCCGGGACAAAGACCACAACCTTGTGCTGGGGCTCCTTGACGAGGACTCCGGCAAGACTTTCATCGGCACGCAGGCCGGGTTGCAGCCGATTACTCGCGACCGGGTGAAGCTGAACATCGATGGCGCGATCGCCTCGGTCGAGGGCTACACGCCCCTGAAGGATTCGGAGTTCGCGACCATCGACAAGGAGCTGTCCGGCTACAAAGTCCCCGTCGGCGTCGGCGGCAAGGCGATCCGGCCACAGGGCTTCGACACGGCGGTCGTGCTCGAACCGACTTACCGCTACAACGAGAGCGCCAACACCTTCGTCCGGATCAAGGACGGTGTCGTTTTCAAGGACAATGGGCGCGGCGCGTACGTCGCCGCGACCGGAGACGAGATCGAGCCGGGCTGGAAGACGTACATCGGGCTGAGGAATTTCGGCCGTCTCGTACACAGCAAGCTGATCCGCGACCCGTTCCTGAAAGTCTTCGTGTGGACCCTCTTCTTTGCGACGGCGGTCGTCTTTCTCTCCTTCGCGCTCGGCCTTCTGCTCGCGATCGCGCTGAACAAACCAGGCTTGAGATTTCAGCGGACGTACCGCGTGCTGCTCGTGATTCCGTACGCCGTCCCGGCATTCCTCTCACTGCTCGTCTGGCAGGGCTTGCTCAACGACGACTTCGGCGTCGTGAACCGGATCTTCCATACGAGCATCCCGTGGCTGTTCGATCCGTGGTGGGCGCGCGTTTCGGTGATCTTCGTCAGCGTCTGGCTGACGGTGCCCTACTTCTTCCTCGTGTCACTCGGGGCGCTGCAGTCGATTCCGAAGGAGTTGACGGAGGCCGCGCACGTGGACGGCGGCGGGGCAGTGCAGGTGTTTCGGAAGGTGACGCTGCCTCTCCTGCTCGTCGCGGTGGCGCCGTTGATGATTGCGTCGTTCGCGTTCAACTTCAACAACTTCAACAACATCTACCTCCTGACGCAGGGAGGTCCCGCGCTCGGCGATAGCCCGATCGCGGGTGCAACCGACATTCTGATCAGCTACACGTACAAGATCGCGTTCACGGCCGGCAAGGGGCAGGACTACGGCCTGGCGACGGCAATCGGGATCCTCATCTTCTTCATCGTCGCGACCATTTCCGCGGTCTCGTTTTCCCGCACGAAGGCACTGGAGAATCTCGCGTGAGCACTCGTGAAGCCGAGCTCGCGGCGCCCGTCGCGGCCGAGCGGCGCAGGAAAAGAGGCCCGAGCCTCGCCGATACCTGGTGGCGGCATGCGATCGCGCTCTGCGCCGTCGTCGTCTCGCTGTTCCCCGTCGCGTACATCGTTTCAGCAGCGTTCAACGGCAACAACTCGCTGACGGGATCCTCGCTGATACCGAAGCAGGTCACTTTCGACAACTTCCGTTCGCTGTTTCAGGGTCAGAAGAACGTGACCGGACACGCCACGTTCCAGAACGCGCACTACCTCTCGTGGTTCGCGAACTCGATGATCGTCGCGGGCGCGACCGCGCTCTGCACCGTCCTGCTGAGCGCCCTCGCCGCCTACGCCTTCAGCCGCTTCCGCTTCAAAGGGCGGCGGCTCGGAATGCTCTCGCTCCTGCTCATCCAGATGTTTCCGCAGCTGCTCGCGATCGTGGCGATCTACCTGATCGTCTTCCGGGTCGGCGACATCTTCCACTTCATGGGGCTCAACACGCTGATCGCATTGATCGTCGTCTACCTCGGCGGCGCGATGGGGGTGAACACGTGGCTCATGAAGGGGTTCTTCGACACGATTCCCGCCGAGCTGGACGAATCGGCGCGCGTCGACGGCGCCACGCCGGCTCAGGTTTTCTGGGGGGTGGTACTGCCGCTGGCCGCGCCGGTGCTCGCCGTCATCACGCTGATCTCGTTCATCACGACGCTCAACGAGTTTGCAATTGCGAGCGTCATCCTGCAGACGCAGACGAAGTTCACCCTGCCTGTCGGCCTGTTCCAGTACATCAACCAGGCGTACTCGGAGCATTGGGGCCCGTTCGCCGCTGGCGTCCTGATCGCGGCGATCCCCGCATCGCTGCTCTTCGCCTTTCTCCAGCGCTACATCGTCGAGGGCCTGACCTCGGGCGCCGTCAAGGGATGAGCCTGTTGGAGACAGAGACGCTCCTCGACGAGCCGCATCACGACGGCTCCGACATCTACGTCGACGGCGACGTCGTGCGTGTGCACATTCCGCGCGGCGTCGACACCGTCGCGCTGCGCTACGTCGAGGACGGGGAAGGCCGCGCCGTCGAGGCGACGCCCGAAGGCGACGGCTGGTGGACGGCCAGGCTGCCCATGACGAACCCCGTCATGAACTACCGCTGGCTGCTGTCGGGCGGCGAGGTCGGCTACGCGTGGCTGAACGGCGTCGGGCTCGTCGACCACGACGTTCCGGACGCCGACGACTTCGTCGTCACCACCGACGCACCGGGGCCTGACTGGCACCTTGGCTCGGTCGTGTACGAGATCTTTCCGGACCGGTTCGCGACGACCGGCGCCGGCGGTGAACCGCCCGACTGGGCCGTGTCTCGTGCCTGGCACCAGCTGCCGGAGGGACGCTCGCCCGAGACCCCGTACGAGTGGTTCGGCGGCGACCTGCCCGGTGTCGAGGCGCACCTCGATCACATCGAGGCGCTCGGCGCAAACGTCATCTACCTGACGCCGGTCTTCCCGGCGGGCAGCACACATCGGTACGACTCGACGACGTTCGACCGGGTCGACCCGCTGCTCGGCGGCGACGAGGCGCTCGCGTCGCTGACGCGCGCCGCGCACGCTCGCGGGATGCGCGTGATCTCCGACCTGACGACGAACCACACCGGCGACAAGCACGAGTGGTTCACCGCCGGCGAGCGCGACCTCTACCTTTTCGACGACAGCGGCGACTACGAGGCGTGGTGGGGGATCAAGACCCTGCCGAAGCTGAACTGGCAGTCGCCGGAGCTGCGGCGCCGCCTGCAGGACGTGACGCGCAAGTGGCTGCAGCCGCCGTACTCCCTCGACGGTTGGCGCGTCGACGTCGCGAACATGAGCGGGCGCACCCGCGAGACGGACGTCAACGCCGAGGTCGCGCTGACGCTGCGCGCCGCCCTGAACGACGACTCGCTGCTGGTCGCCGAGCACTTCCACGACTACCGGCCCGACTTCCGTGGCTGGCACGGCGTGATGAACTACGCCGGCTTCTCACGCCCGGTGTGGACGTGGCTCCGCGGCGAGCTCGAGATCCCCTACTTCGGCCTGCCGATCGGAATGCCGCGTCTCGGTGGAACTGCATCGGTTGCGACGATGCGCGCGTTCCGCGCCGGCGTCCCCTGGAGCTTCGTCCTCCACTCGTGGGCGATCCTCGACAGCCACGACGTGCAGCGCTTTCGCACGCTCGCGGGCTCGCAGGAGCGCCAGCTCGTCGGCGTCGGCCTGCAGATGACGACACCGGGAGTCCCGATGGTCTTCGCCGGCGACGAGCTCGGGCTCGAGGGCGAGTGGGGCGAGGACGCGCGGCGCACGATGCCCTGGGACGCCGGGCTTCCGCCCTTGTTCGAGGAATACCGCCGCCTGATTGCGCTGCGCCGAACACACGAAGCGCTGGCGCGCGGCGGGATTCGGTACGCGTACGTCGACGACGACGTGATTGCCTACCTTCGCGAGACGCGGAGCGAGCGCCTCCTCTGTCTGGCGAGCCGCGCCGCACACGAGCCGGTTCGGCTGCCGCTCCGGGCGGAGGAAACGCTGTACGGCGAAGACCCCGAAGACGACCGCTTCCCCGCTGACGGCCCTTCTTTCCACGTCTGGAGGCTGACGAATGGCTGAGGTGATGTTCGACAAGGTCGAGAAGATCTACGACAACGACGTCCACGCCGTGCACGACCTCTCGCTGGAGATCGGCGACGGCGAGTTCGTCGTCCTCGTTGGGCCGTCCGGCTGTGGCAAGACGACCGCGCTGCGTATGGTCGCCGGCCTCGAGGACATCACAGACGGCAAAGTCTCTATCGGCGGCCGCGTCGTCAACGACCTGACGCCGAAGGAGCGCGACATCGCGATGGTGTTCCAGAACTACGCGCTCTATCCGCATCTCTCGGTCGCGGACAACATCGGCTTCGGGCTTCGCCTCCGTCGCACGCCGAAGGACGTTGTCGAGGAGCGTGTCTCCTGGGCGGCCAACCTGCTCGGCCTGACGCCGTATCTGCACCGTCGTCCGAAGGAACTGTCCGGCGGCCAGCGCCAGCGCGTCGCCATGGGCCGCGCCATCGTCCGCAAGCCGCAGGTATTCCTCATGGATGAGCCGCTCTCGAATCTCGACGCGAAGCTGCGCGTGCAGATGCGGGCGGAGATCGCGCGGATCCAGCACGACGTCGGTGTGACGACGATCTACGTCACGCACGACCAGGTCGAGGCGATGACGATGGGCGACCGTGTCGCCGTCATGCGCAAGGGGGAGCTGCAGCAGATGGCGGAACCGCAGAAGCTGTACGACTCGCCGAAGAACCTCTTCGTCGCGAGCTTCATCGGCAGCCCGGCGATGAACATCGTCGAGGCGATGGTCGAGCGGATCGGAGGCGGCCTCACCGTCAAGCTCGGCGACCAGGAGCTGCCGGTGCCGGCGGAGGTGGCACGGCGCCGTCCGGCCCTCGCGGGCTACGCGGGTAGGACGCTCGCAGTCGGCATTCGGCCCGAGCACCTGGAGGACGCCGAGATCGCCCGCAACGGCGGCGCCCGGCTGCGCGGCCACGTCGTGCTGACGGAGGCGCTCGGTTCGGAGATCCTTGCTCACGTCGAGTTGAACGCGAAGCCCGTCGTGACGGAGGACGTCGTCGAGGGCGCGGTCGTGCACGAGGAGGAGCAGACGGTCGCCGCCGACCTGATGGGCGACCACGGCGACGGCAACAAGACGACCTTCGTCGGCCGGCTCGACCCGGCCTCACGCGTCAAGCCCGACGGCGAGGTCGTGCTCGTCGTCGACACCGAGAAGCTGCAGTTCTTCGATCTCGAGACCGGCTACGCGATCCACGAGTCCGCCGTCTAGCGCGTGAGCCCCGGGCCGGCTGCAATCCTCGGAAACGGGTCGCTTTTGGCGACCATGTCCGCGCGCGGCGAGGTCGAGCGGCTGTTCTGGCCGCGGCTCGACCGCGGCTCCCACCTCGGTGCGCTTCGCTTCGGCGTCGAGCTCGACGGCGTGGTGGAACAGTCGTACCTGCTCGACGCGAACGTCCTGCTCACTCGCGGAGACGGTGTGGAGCTGGTCGACCTCGTGCACGAGCTGGAGCCCGTGTTGCTGCGGCGGATCCGCGCGAGGCGTGGTGACCGCAGACTCGTCGTGGACTGCCGCCCGGAGCTCGACCGCGTGAAGGGCGGACTCGCGGCGAGCGTCGACGGCAACCGCGTCGTCTTCTATCGCCGCGATGTCGCGCTCGCGCTCGGCGCCGTGGGTGCGGAGCCGTTTGCGACCGGGCTGGGGGAGACGGAAGGCGGCATCGCGTTGCCGTTCGACGGTGACGCCGTCGTCGCGCTCGCGTTCGGGGCGTCGTCGCGCGAGGCCGTGGCGCGGCTCGACGCCGCCCTGCTGCAGGACTTCGACGCGCTCGTGACGTCACGCGTCCGTCACGATGCGGCCCGGCTCGACCGCGCCGAGCGTTCGTCGATCGAGGCCCCGGACGTGACACCGCTGTACCGGCGCTCGCTGCTCGCGCTCGAGCTGCTGTCGGATCGCGACACCGGCGCGGTGATCGCCGCGCCTGAGCTCGACCCGGAGTTCGAGCACTCGGGCGGCTACGGCTTCGTGTGGGGCCGCGACCTCGCGTTCATCGTGCTCGCCTTCCTCGCCGCGGGTCGGGACGATCTCGCCAAGCGTGCGCTGCGCTGGCTGCCGACTGCGCAGGAGCCGGAGGGGCTCTGGCTGCAGCGCCACTGGACTGACGGCTCGCTTGCGCCCTCGTGGTGCCGGCACCAGCTCGACGAGACCGGCGCGATCCTGTTCGCCTACGAGGCGGCATGGCAGCAGCTGCGCGACGAAACGCTGGACGCCGACCTGTGGCCGTCGGCGAAGCGCGCCGCCGACTTCCTGCTCGGGACGATCGAGGACGATGGATTGCCCGTCGCCACGGCGGATCTCTGGGAGGAGCGGGAGGGCCGGCACGCTTTCACCGCCGCCGCGGTCTACGGCGGGCTGCGCGCTGGCGCGGCGATGGCGCGTCGACACGAGGCGCCGCTCGCCGAGGGATACGAGACGGCCGCCGAGGTCGTGCGTGAGGCGATCGAGCGTGAGCTCTGGAGTGACTTCCACGGCCGCTATCTCCGCTCGCTCGCCGATCCGACGCTCGACGTGTCGCTGCTCGGCCTCGCGTGGCCGTTCGCGGCGGTCGCTCCCGGCGGCGAGCGCATGCGCGCGACAATTGCCGCCTTGCAGGCCGAGCTCGGCTGCGAGGCGGGCAGCCTGCTGCGCTACGCGGGCGACACCTATGCGGGCGGGAACCGTTGGGTCCTCGCGGCGTTGTGGCTCGGGCTCTGGCACCGCCAGGTCGGCGAGGCGGCGGGCCTCCAGCGAGCGCTCGAGTACGCGCTGGGCGCGCAGACGAAGCTCGGCCTATTGCCCGAGCAGGTGACGGAGAGTGGCGATCCCGCCTGGGTCGTTCCACTCGCCTGGAGCCACGCGATGCTGCTGCTCGCAGCGCGACCGGAGCTCTCGCTCGTCGCCGCCGGTGACGGCCGCGCCTTCGCGGACGCGTCTCGAACGACCAGGGTCTGACCCTGGGTGTAACGAAAGCGTGACGATCCCTCCACAGCGCGGGGGTCGGATCGAGCCGCGTTCCGAACTGCTGGGTCTGACCCTGGGTGTAACGAAAGCGTGACGGTCGTTCCACAGGGTGTCGCTAGCCTCAGCCGCGTGGGTCTGATCGGGGTTCCGCAGCCTTACGATTTCGAACGCTCGCTCGACCGCTTCACTTTCTGGGGCGTCGATCGCGCCAACGTCTGGTACGACGGCGGGCTGCAACGCGTGGTCGCGGGGCGCGAGGTGCGCATCATGCCCGCGAACGGCGGCGTGCAGGTCGAGCCGCTCGACGAGACGATCGAGCCGGTCGTGCGCAAGCTGCTCGGGCTCGAGCTCGACCTCAACGCGTTCTACGCGTTCGTCCAGGGCGACCCCGTCCTCGCGGAGACGGTCCGCCTCTTCCCGGGCTTCCGCCCGCCGCTCGCGCCAGACCCGTTCGAAGCACTCGTTTCGTCGATCACGGCACAACAGGTTTCGCTGCACTCTGCGTTTGCGGTGCGCAGCCGGTTCATCGAGCGCTTCGGCGTACCGGCCGAACGTGCAGTCGCCTTCCCAACGCGCGAGCGCGTCGGGCGCGCGAGCGAAGAAGAGCTCACCGCGCTCGGGTTTTCGCGGCGCAAGGCGGAGTACGTGCTCGGCCTCGCTCGTGCCGAACTCGACTTCGATTCGCTGGCTGCGCTCCCGGACGACGAGGTGAAGGCGCGGCTCACCTCGCTCCGCGGCCTCGGAGAATGGAGCGCCGACTGGTTCCTCGGGCGGCACCTCGCCCGTCCCGAGGCCTGGCCGGCGGGCGACCTCGGCCTGCGCAAGGCCGTGCTGACGTTCTACCCTGAGGTCACCGACGTCCGCGCCGCGGGCGAGCGGTTTCGCCCCTTCCAGAACCTGAGCGCCCACTACCTGCTCGCAGCGCTGCGCTACCAATGACGATCCGAGACGCCAAGGCAGCCGACCTCGAGCTTCTCCGCCGGCTGCGCGACGACTTCCAGCGCGAGCTCGACAAGCCGCCCCTCTTCGACGAGCCGTGGGAGACGGTCGCGGAGGACGTCGACGAGACGATCCGGGACGGCGTCGCGCTGATCGCCGAGGACGACGGCAAGCCGGTCGGCTACGCGCTCGCTTCGGTCGTCCCGCAGACCCCGATCCGCGGCCATCTCTACGACCTCTTCGTCACTGCCGAGTCGCGCGGCCGCGGTGTCGGTCGCGAGCTGATCGCGGCAGTCGCGCAGCGGTTTCGTGAGCACGACGTGTCGCATCTTTCGCTGGACGTCGCACTCGTGAACGACGGGGCGCGGCGCCTCTACGAGCGGCTCGGCTTCCGCGCGTACGAGGTGCTGATGGCGGTTCCGCTCGACGAAATGGAGCAGAGGCTCGACACCCCGGCGCAGGCTCGGTCGTTCGCCTCGACTCACGTGCAGACGGATGACGAGGCAGGTGTCGAGCGTGCCGCGAAGCAGTTCATGCCGCGGCTCGGCCATACAGGCTGGACGGAGGTCGCACCCGCACGCAACGGCTGGGTGGCCGTCACGGACGAGCTGTGCGACCACGACCGCAGTGCGCAACGGCGGCTCGGCGCCGAGCTGTCCGAGCGGATGGGCGTGCCGGTCGTCGCCCTCGCGCTCGAGGAGGATGCCGTCGTGCGCTTCCTCCTGTTCGACCGCGGGCGGATGGTCGACGAGTACCTCTCGGTGCCGACCTACTACGGAGACCTGAACAAGGCGGATGAGCTCTCTCTCGCGGCGAACGCGACGCTCGTCGCGCGGCTGACGGGCGCCGACCCGGCTCGCGTCCGCGCCGTTGCGCGCACGGCGTCTTCGCCGTCAGAGCTGCCGCCCGCGCACGAGCTGCTCGAGCAGATCGCGGCTGTCATGAACCTCGAGGCTAGGATCGAACGGTGATCACGCTCTACGACGCGGATCGCTGCCCGTACTGCGCCCGCGTGCGCATCGTCCTCGCCGAGAAGGGCCTCGAATACGAGACGGTCGAGGTCGACCTCGACGACCGACCCGCCTGGATCTACGAGAAGAACCCGCTAGGCAGGGTTCCGGTCATCGAGGAGGACGCGTTCGTCCTGCCGGAGTCGGCGGTGATCGACGAGTACCTCGAGGAGCGCTACCCGGAGCCGGCCCTGTGGCCCGCGGATCCGGGCGAGCGCGCGTTCGGCCGCCTGCTCGTCTTCCGCTTCGACCAGCTCTCGAAGCCCTACTACGCGCTGCGGCGCGGTGAGGAGGGTGCGCGCGAGCGTCTGGATTCGGAGCTGGCGAAGCTGAACGCCGTCCTCGACGCACGGCCCTACCTGAGCGGCCGCGAGTTCGGGCTCGCCGACGCCGCATACGTTCCCTGGATCGTCCGCGCCCGGGATCGCATGGGAGTGGAGCTCGGCTCCTTCCCGGTGCTGAGTGACTGGCTCGAGCGTTTGTCGACACGGCCGTCGATTGCGGCCGAGCTCGACCTCGTCGCCGCCCTTTGAAGATCCTGTTGCTCCACGCGCTTCCGCTCGACGAGCGGATGTGGGAGGTGCAGCGGCCCGTGCTGGCCGGCCACGAGGTGGTCACGCCGCGCCTCTACGGACGTGGGCGGACGATGGCTGCCTGGGCCGAATCGCTCGCCGACGAGATCGACGGCGAGCTCGTCGTCGTCGGCGCATCGATGGGCGGCTATGCCGCGCTGGCACTTGCGCGTCGCGCGCCGGAACGCGTTCGCGCTCTCCTGCTGGTGGGCGCGCGGCCCGACCCCGACTCCGACGACCGCCGCGCCGGGCGCGCCGACACGATCAGGTTGATCCAGAACGAAGGGCCGGACGGGCTCTGGCGCATGATGGTGCCGAAGCTGTTCGCGGATCCGAGCGTCGCGGACGAACGCCTGCTGTTTCGCGACGAGGACGGGCTGGTCGCCGCGATCGAGGCAATCCGAGATCGCGAAGACTCGACGCAGCTCGCGCGCGACTTCCCCGGTCCTCTGCAGTTCGTGATCGGCGAGCACGAGAACTTCGTCACGGCGGACGAGCTCGCCGAGTTCGACATCCGTGAGGTGCCCGGAAGCGGACATCTCGTGAACATCGAACGCCCCGACGAGTTCAACACGATCCTGCGAGAGTTCCTCGACCGTGTCTGACCTGCCCGCCGTCGTCGACGTCTCGTGGCTGCAGCGCGAGCTGGCGGCCGGCGACCTGTTCCTCGGCGACGTGCGCGGGCCGAACGCGCACGCGCGCGGGCACATCCCCGGCTCCAAGCCGCTCGTGCTCGGCTCGCCGCCGCCGATGAGCGACCGCGAGGTGCTCGAGCCGCTCGCGTCGGAGGTCGGCCTGCGCCTGCGCCGCCACGGCGTCACCGGGGAGGAACGGCTCGTCCTGTACGACCGCGGTGACGGCGTCGGCGCGATGCCGGCCGCGCAGATGGCGGAGCTCGCCGGCCATCCGCGCGTCGCCGTCCTGCTGGGCGGGCTCGCAGCGTGGCCGAGCGAGCCGGAGGTAGGACAGGTCGAGCTGCAGCCGGTCAAGACCAAATTCGAGCCGAGCCTCGAGGCGGTGCCGACGCGGGAGGAGCTGGCCCGGCGGCTGGACGATCCTGCGCTCACGATCCTCGACGTCCGGACCGACGACGAGTTCCGGGGCAAGCACGGCTATCCCTGCGACCCGCGCCAGGGACGGATTCCCGGGGCGCTCCACCTGCACGTGCAGGACCTGTTCCTCGGGCCGGGGCAGCCGCTGCCCGGCGACCGCATCCGCGCGCGCATGGGCGACGCCGACGAGATCGTCACCTATTGCCACTCGGGCTCACGCTCGGCGCTGGCGACGCTCGCATTGCGTTCCGCCGGCTACCGGGTGCGCAACTACGCGGGGTCGTGGCACGAGTGGTCGCGCCATTCTGAGCTGCCGCTGGAAAAGGGCTAGGCCGGCGTCGCGACCCGCTCGGTGACGTCGACGAACGCGTCGCAGAGCGTGCGCCCAAGAGCGTTCCACTCACCGATCCGCTCCCGGGTGTCGTCGAGCAACGTCGCGGGCACCGGCTCGTCCTCCTGCAGCCAGCTCTCGATCTGCTCGAGCGTCACCTCCGGGTGGAACTGCACACCCCAGGCGCTGTCGCCGAGCCGGAACGCCTGCGTGCAGACCGAGCTGCGGGCAAGCTCCACCGCTCCGGCCGGCAAGCCGTGCGTGTAGTAGTGCCACTGGAACGCGTCGAACCGCCGGGGCAGTGCGCCGAGGAGGGGATCGTCGGACGCCTCCTCGGTCAGCTCGACCGGATACCAGCCGATCTCGGCCTCGACCGCCGGCGCGACCGGCGCGTGCGCCGCCTTTGCCAGCAGCTGCGCTCCGAGACAGATCCCGAGCACCGGCTTGCGCACGTCCAGCAGCCGTTGCAGGAAGAGGTTCTCCTCCCGCAGCCAAGGATGGTGAGAAGCCTGGTCCGCGTGCATGGCGCCGCCGAAGACGAGCACGCCGCCGTACGCGTCGAGCGGCCGCGGCAGCGGCGTGCCCCACGCCAGGCTCCACTCCTCGAGCGTGTGCCCGCGGGCCGCGACGGCGTCGCCGAAGACGCCCGCCCGCACGTTGTCGCCGTGGATGACTGCGAGGACGTGCATCAGCTCACCTGGACATTCGCCGATCGCAGCAGACGCTGCAGCGCCTTCGCATTTGCCGCGGCCTGCGCCATTCTCCCGCCTCGCCCGTCCGGGCTCGTCGCGTTGTTGTTGAAGAACGCGTAGGCCTGCTCCGCCTGCTCTGCGACCTCGCGCAGCGGGCCGACCCACTCCTGCAGCTCCTCGTCCGAGTAGAGATAGTCGAACCGCTCCGACGCGCTGCCGCCGCGCTTGTTCCAGGTGTCCGCGTTGCGGCCGTGGAAGCGGAGGTAGGCCGTCGGACCGGTCAGCGCGAGCACGGTCGGCGAGACGTTCTTCGCGCCCTCGATGCGCGGGGAATCGACGATCACGTGGGTCGCTCCGAGCTCCTCGAGGAAGCGCAGCGTCTCGTCACGATGCTCCTCGTCGAGCCAGCTGACATGGCGGAACTCCACCAGCATTTCGTCGTCGCCGAGCTGCCCCTTCGCCCACTCCAGGTATTCCAGCGAGCGGTCCTTGTAGACGACGTACGACGGAAACTGAAAGAGGATCCCGCCGAGCTTGCCGGCGGAGCGCAAAGGCTCGAGCGCCTCGAGGAAGCGGCGGAAGACCTCTCCACGAAATTCGCGCGACGGTCGCTCGACGCGGCCTTTGTCATCGGTCGGCGCCTCCTCGCGCAGATCGGGAGGAAGGGCCTCGAGCTTCACGGGGTGCCGGGTCATCAGCCCGAACGCCTTGACGTGCATGACGAAGTCGTCGGGCGTCCGCTCGGCCCAGCGCCGCACCATCTCCTCGGCCGGCAGCCGGTAGTAGGTGGAGTCCACCTCGACGGTGTCGAAGTGCTGCGCGTAGTACGGCAGCCGCTCCGCGGCCGCCAGCCCCTTGGGGTACCAGTGCTTCGAGAGCGCCTCGTCGGCCCAGGAGCAGGTGCCGATCCGGATCTCGCCCACGGAGCCAGCATATGGGGTCCGACAGGGGTCTGACCCCCGGAGGGGTCAGACCCCAGCAGCTCGCTTTACAGCCGGACTTTGAGCCTCGCGCTCACCGCGGTGAACGCCGAGGCGGTCGCGCTCACGCAGGAGATGCCCGGCAGCGACGGGCTCGCGCAGCCCGTCGAGGTCACGTCCCGCTCGCCAACGGTCACCCGGGCCTGGAAGGTCGTCGTCGCCCTACTGCCCGTCTTCCTGAGGCTGAGCGTGTAGCCGCCGCGCGCATTCGTGCGCGCCTTGAAGCGGGACACCTTGCCGTTGAGCAGGAGGCTCACCTGAGCGCCGGCGACCCCCGCGCCCGACTGCGACACCGTGCCGGAGATCCGCAGGGTCCGCTTCTTGAGGCTCGTGATCTTCTTGGCGATCGAGATCGTGCCTGCCGAGACGATCGAACGCGTCTCCACGGTGCCTGCGACATTCGGTGCGCCGGTGCCCGGCGTGTACGGGGTCGTGATCGTCTTCCAGACGTTCGCGCCCGCCGGGACGGTGAAGATGTTGTTCGTCGTGAACACCGCCTCGAGCAGCTGCGCCCCGTTCGGCGAGCGGCCCGGAGTTCCCTGCGGAACATCCGCCGGCGCCAGGCAGACGACCAGCTTGTAGGCGCCGAGCGCAGCTTCTGCGCCCGTCGTCTGGTCGACGTGCACCGGCAGGTTGATGTTCTGCCCCGCGACGGAGAGCGCGAGGAGCCACACGGCCAGGTGCGTGCCCACCGCGCAGCCCGGCGCGTTCGTGTTCGGCGGCGCGACGATCACGTCGCCGGAGAGCGGCAGCGGGATGTTCGCGTCGCGTGCGAACACCGAGCCGCTCGTCGTCCCGATCTTCGTTCCCGGCGAGGCCGAGGCGTTGATCGAGTAGCCGGTCGGGACGTAGATCGTGATCCTGGCCGGCTGCGCGTCGGACTGCGCCTGCGAGATCTTGATCGTCAGCGACGTCGCGCTCTGCGTGACGCTCAGCTTCTGCACCGCGAGCGCGTTCCCCGCCAGCGCCAGCGCTGCGGTGCCCGCCATGGCGAGCACGGCCAGCTTGAGCAGTGTCTTCATACCCTTCCTTTCCTACTTCGAAATGAGAAAAACCCCTCCGTTAGACGCTGAATTCCCTGGAAGGTTGTGACTAATCGCGTGCGTTGACCAGCTTCCCAAAAAACCGCCAGTGCGTCAGGTGGTAGCGCGCGAGCTTGACCTTGTCCATTGGGTAGTAGTCGTTCGGGCTCGTCTTGATCCGGACCCCGGGGAGGAGGAACGGGTTGGTCTCGTCGAGGTGCGTCGCGGCGCGCAGGACGCTCTCGCGCGTTGGATTGCGCCCGGCCTTCCGCAACGTGTCGACCATCGTGTACGCGACGGCCATCCCGTAGTAGTTGAAGACGTCGTCCGCTTTCGCCGACGGGAGGTAGCGCTTCATGATCGTCTTGTAGAGCCGGACCGTCTTGTCCCTCGCCCATTCCCTCGCGGTCGGATCCTTGACGAAGGCGATCGAGATCGAGCCTTCCACCTGCTTCTGGCTCGATCCGAACTTCGCGATCTTGATGATGTCCGGGGAGATCGACACCGACGTAACGTAGACGTGCGGGTGCCAGCCGAGCCGGAACGAGCCGACGTACCCGAAGATCGCGAACTTCGGCGTCGCGAACAGCATCAGGGTGTCCGCGCCCGAGCTCTTCAGCTTCGCCATCTGCGAGCTGATGTCGCTGTCCTCGACCTCGTAGGCCTGCGTCGAGACGATCTTCGCCTTGCCGCCGAGCCCGCGGCGCAGCCCGTTGAGCATGTCCTTGCCGAAGTCGGAGTTCTCGTAGAGCACCGCAATCCGCGCCTTCGGCTGGTGCGCCGCGATGTAGCGGCCGTAGATTGCGCCCTCGCCCGCGAAGCTCGGCAGATAGCCCATCGACCAGGGGTACTTCTTGTGCTCGGTCGCGAGCTTGGACACCCCGCTGCCGACGAACAGCTGCGGCACCTTGCGGTCGTTCAGGTACGAGCGGATCGCGAGCGCGTGCTCCGTGCCGACGCTGTTGAAGATCGCGAGGACGTTGTCCTGCTCCACGAGCTCGCGTGTGAGCGAGATCGTGTTGGCGACCAGGAACTCGTCGTCCTCGTACTTGTAGACGATCTTGCGGCCGAAGACGCCGCCTTTCGAGTTGACGTACTTGAAGTACGCGTCGGCGCCACGGCCGACGGAGCCGTACGCCGCCGCCGGGCCGGTGATCGGGATCGTCCCGCCCAGGGTGATGGTCGTAGGAGTGACGCCGGGCGTCGCAAGCGCCAGCGCGGCCGCGGCGACGGGCGCAATCACCTCGAGATCGGTTTCGGCAGCACCGGCATGGTCAAGGTCACGCGGCCGACCTTGAGGCGCGCCTCGTCCGGGACAGGCTTCAGGTACAGCAGGTTGGCGATGTTCTGCACGGTCGACGTGCCGCCGAGCGTGAGCCGGAGGCGGGTTCCGCGTTTCAGCAGGTTCGCGTCGGCGATCAGCTTGAACTTCACGCCGCGCGGCGTCTTGCCGAACGGCGTCAGAGCGCCGCCCTCGCTCAGTACTGTGCTGCCCGCGGTGAGCACCGCGACGAGATGCGGCCACTGCGTCGTCGTCGACGCGGTGACCGACACGACGGGCGCGCCGAACTGCTCGACCGTGCGCTTCAGCGGCGGGAACGTGTAGACGATCTTTCCGCGCGCCGTCATGACCTGCGCTCCGCCGCGGTTCAGCGTGAACCGGAGCACCTTCGGAACCGACGGGTAACTCGCCGCCGTTCGCCACGGGTCGCTGGCGACCTGTACCGGCTTCTCCTTGTCGACCCCGTTCGGCTCGTTCTTCAGGAAGCGGTCGTACCAACGCGTCGACAGCTCGAGCACATGCGCGAGGTCTGGGCCGGGGAAACGCGACGGCGAATGGCCGAAGTCGCCGACGTACAGTCGCTTCGGCCCGCCGAGTCTGCTGTAGGCGGCAGCCGCCTGGTCGATGTCGAACGCGAAGTCGCGCCTGCCTTGGAACAGGAAGCTCGGGGTGGTCACCGTCGACAGGAATTTCAGGCTCGAACGCGAGCCGAGCAGGTCACGTGCCGCCGACAGGTTGTCGCCGCTGATCAGCTGTGGGACGAATGCGCGCAGCGCAGGATCGATGCGCTCGGGCGGCACGCTCTGCGCGAACGCGTAGATCGCTCCAGCCTTGCCGAGGTTCTGTGGGTAGAGCGCGCTGTAGAGGTCACTCCACGTCTGGAACGTTTCGAGCGCTCTGAACGGGACACCGGCGACGACGGAGTTCCAGGCGGCGCCGCCGCCGAGGGAGATGCCCCAGGCGCCGATCTGCGTGTCGCTTACGTCCGGCAGCCCAGCGAACCACTGCAGCTCGCTGCGCACGTCCGCAACCTCGCGCGGTCCGTCGAGCGAGACGTATCCCCCCGATGCGCCGTGACCGCGCGCGTCCGGCACGAACACGGCGTAGCCCTTCGCGACGTACGTGTCGGCGAGGGGCAGCAGGTCTTTGTGGTTGCCGCCGAGCCCATGGAACATCATCACGCCGGGCCAGCCCCCGGTCGGAGGACTGCCGCCCGGCTCGAGCACGGACGCGAAGATATGCACGCCGTCGTCCATCACCAGCGAGACTTCGGTCGCTCGCGCGAGGGACGGCGACGTGAGCGCCGCCACGACCGCACAGAGCATGACGACGAGCCGTCGCACAGCTTCAAGCCTACTCCGGAGATAGCATCGCCGGGCATGGATTCGCGGCCTGTGGGCGTGTTCGACTCTGGCGTGGGCGGCCTCACGGTCCTGCACGAGTGCCTCGTGACCATGCCGCACGAGGACTTCGTCTACCTCGGCGACCACGCGCGGCTCCCGTACGGGCCGCGTCCGCTCGCGGAGGTGCGGCGCTTCGCGCGCGAGATCGGGGCGTACCTGCAGGAGCAGGGCGTCAAGCTGGTCGTCAACGCGTGCAACACCGCGACGTCCGCGGCGTTGCCGCAGCTGCAGGAGCAGCTCGAACTCCCCGTGGTCGGGGTGATCACGCCCGAGGCGCACGCGGCCGTTCAGGCGACGCGCAATCGCCGCATCGGCCTGCTCGCGACCGAAGGAACGGTCGACGCCGGCCGCTACCGCGAGCTCGTGCATGCGCTCGACGCCGGAGTCGAGCTCGTGCAGGTTGCGTGCCCGCGCCTCGTGCCGCTGATCGAGAGCGACGATCCGTTCGGCGCCGAGACGACTGACGCGGTGCGCGAGTACGCGTCACCGCTCAAGGACGTGGGCGTCGACACGGTCATCCTCGGCTGCACGCACTACCCGCTGATCCGGCCGATCTTCCAGCGCGTGTTCGGCCGCGACGTGACGCTCGTGTTCTCCGCGGAGGAGACCGCGCACGAGGTGGCGCAGACCCTGGCGCGGAAGGGCTACGAGAACGACGTTGCGCGCGAAGGGACGTATCGCTTCCTCACGACGGGCGATCCGGAGACGTTCCGCGAGCTGGGCGTCCGCTTCCTGCAGCTTCCGATCGCGGACGTCGAGCATGTCGAGCTTGCCGCGCTGGCCGCCGCATGAGGAACGACGGACGCAGGCCGGACGAGCTGAGGCCACTCGAGCTGCTGCCCGACTACCTCGAGCAGCCGCACGGGTCGGTCCTCTTCACGCAGGGGAAGACGAAAGTGCTCTGCACGGCGTCGATCCAGGAGGGCGTGCCGCGCTGGCTCTACGGGAAGGGACGCGGCTGGCTGACGGCCGAGTACTCGCTGCTGCCCGCGTCGACGGGAGATCGAACGGAACGCGAAGCGTCGCGCGGGAAGCAGGGCGGGCGGACGGTCGAGATCCAGCGGTTGATCGGACGTTCGCTGCGGGCCGTCACGGATTTCGAGGCGCTCGGGGAGCGAACGTTGTGGGTCGATTGCGACGTGCTGCAGGCAGACGGCGGCACCCGCTGCGCCGCGATCTCGGGTGCCTACGTCGCCGCGCGTCGTGCCCTCGATCGCTTCGGGCTCTCGAAGGCGCTGAGCGGATCGGTCGCAGCCGTGTCGGTCGGGATCGTCGGCGGAACGGCGCTGCTCGACCTCGACTACTCCGAAGACTCGAAGGCCGAGGTGGACATGAACGTGGTGATGACCGGCGACGGCGCGCTCGTCGAGGTGCAGGCCACGGCGGAGAAGACACCATTCAGCCGCGCCGGTCTCGACGACCTGCTCGAGCTGGCCGCCGGCGGAATCGAGGAGCTCGCCGCCGCACAGGACGAGGCAGTTGCTGCAGCTCGCGTCTAGCAACCTGCCGACGCTGAACTGGGACGAGTCGCTGCTGCGGCTCGCGCTCGCGGCGACGCTCGGCGGCTTGATCGGAATCGAGCGGGAGCTGCGCGAGCGCGAGGCCGGCCTGCGCACGCACTTGCTCGTGGCGCTCGGCTCCGCGCTGTTCACGATCGTCGGCGCGTACGGCTTCCACGCCTTCCTCGAATCGGGACAGTCGGTTGTGCGTGCCGACCCGACCCGCATCGCTGCCCAGATCGTGACGGGGATCGGCTTCCTCGGGGCCGGCGCGATCATCCGGCAGGGACTGTCGGTGCGCGGCCTCACCACGGCGGCCACGCTGTGGGTGGTCGCGGCCGTCGGGCTCGCCTGCGGAGCGGGGTACTACAGCGCGGCCGTGATCACGACGGCGCTCGTCTTGATCGCGCTCTATCCGCTGCGGATCATCGCCTACCGGATCCTGCGGCGGTTCCGTCCCGAAGACGGGCGGCTGCTCGTCGAACTGCCCGCCGGCAACCCGCCTGGCGAGGTGATCGACGAGATCGAGCGGGTGGGTGCGCGGATCGACTCGATTCAGGTGAGCCAGGAGGGCGACCGCCGCCGGCTCGAGCTCGACGTTGCCCTTCCCCGCGGCGTGGGCGCGCCGCGACTCGTCGCGCGGATCGCCGACGTTCCGAACGTCGCCGACGTCCGCTGGACGGATTGAAAGCAGCGCTCGCCTCGCGCAACGCCAACAAGGCGCGCGAGCTCGAGCGGCTCCTCCCCGGCTGGGAGGTCGGCGTGCTCGACGCGGACGACTATCCGCCCGAGGACGGCGCGACCTACTACGACAACGCCCTGGCGAAGGCTCGGTTCGGCCGGGCACTCGCGCCGGCCGAGCTCTGGGTGCTCGGTGAGGACTCCGGGATCGAGGTGGACGGCCTGGGCGGCGGGCCTGGCGTCCATTCCTCCCGCAGCGCGGCCGGCGACGAGGTGGGCTGGATGCTGCGCGCGCTGGACGGGTTCGAGGGCGACGGGCGGCGGGCGCGCTACGTCTGCGAGCTCGTCGGGCTGGGCCCGAACGGGGAGGAGCTGCGCGGCACGGGGACGCTCGAGGGCCGCATCGCCGCCGAGCCGAGCGGGGCCGAAGGCTTTGGCTTCGACCCTGTCTTCGTCCCGGAGGGCGAGCAGCAAACCGTGGCAGAGCTGGGCAACGACTGGAAGGCGCAGCACTCGCATCGAGCCAATGCCGCGCGTGCGCTGCTACGCCAAGCCCGGCAGTTCTTCGACTAGGTGCTGCTCTCGGCGTCGCGATCTCCACCAGTTGAGCTCCGCTCCGAAGACGATCACGTTCGACATCACGTACAGCCAGACGAGCAGGATCGCGGGCGCGCCGAAGGCACGCAGTGCCGGGTTGAGGTCCGCGTAGCGCTGGTACAGCGGCAGGACCTGGAACGTCGCCTCCAGGAACACCGTCGCCAGCACGGCCCCGGGCAGTACCTCCCGCACGGACAGGTCCTCGTTGGTCAGCACGTAGTAACAGGAGACGAGGAAGACGAAGACGCCGAACAGCGACACGCCGATCGAAAGGATGTAGGCCGTCGTCGAGTTGCCGACGAACCCGGGCGCGTATTCCTTGAGCGCCGCGACGCCGAGGGAACCGGCGAGCAGCGCGACGAAGAGCGTCACCAGGGAACCGACCATCACCACCGTCGCCAGTCCCTTGCCGCGCAGGAACGACCGGTTCGGGCGGCCGTAGACGAGGTTGAACGCCGACTCGAGCACGCTGAAGAGGGACAGCGACGTCCAGAGGAGCGCGAGGCCGCCGACGATCCCGAGCGCCGCCGCGTTGTCCTGCACGGTGTGGACGAGGTCGATGATCCGGTCGATCGGCGTGCCGGGCAGCGTGTGCTTGATCTCCTTCACGAGGAAGGACGACTCGTCCGCCCGGCCTGTCAGGCCGAGCAGCGAGAGCGAGAGAAACGTCAGCGGGACGAACGACAGCAGCGCGAAGTAGGCGATCATCGCCGCGAGATGCGTCCCCCGGTCGGCGAAGAACTTGCGCCACAGATCCCGCCTGCGCACCCGCATCTGGCCGGACCCTAGACTTGCTAGCCGATGGATGCCCAGCAGGCACTCGCCGACCTGACCGAGATCTCGTCGCAGATCAAGGCGGCCGTCGTCTTCGACGACAAGGGAAAGGTTGCCGGCTCCACCGTTCCGAACGGTGACGCCCTGGCGAGGGCCGCCGAGGGGCTCGTGGCCGCCGCGGAGGAGATCAAGACGGGCGACTCGCCGCTGACGCAGCTCGAGGTGGCGACCGGCGAGGGCAGCGTCTTCGTCGTGCGCGAAGGGAAGGCGACGATCGCCGCGACAACCGGGCCCGACCCGACGGTCGGTCTCGTCTTCTACGACCTCAAGTCGGCGCTCCGCAGCGTCAGGCCGCCGCGCCCGCCCGCGCGCAAGAAGACGTCCACCGCGGGGGCGGCGAAGAAGAAGACCGCAGCGGCCAAGAAGAAGACCGCGACACGAAAGAAGACCGATGCGTCGTAGCGCCGCCGCGATCCTCGGCGTGGTCGGAGGGCTGCTCGCCGGCGCCGCGTTCATCCGCCGCCAGACGGCCCAGCGGGAGCGCGCCGACCTCTACTTCGAGGACGGCTCGATGCTGTCGTTGACGGACGGCTCGCCGGGAGCGGAGCGGCTCCTGCCGCTCGCGCGGCAGCTGATCAGCGAAGCCCGCGCTTCGTGATCGGTGGGGAGGGTCTTCGAAGTGTGTGGACCGGTCAGTTCAGACGGATCGGCGGCGAGCCGCCGATCCTGATGTCGGCACCGCAAGCGGTGCCTGAGTGACCGACGCAGAGCTGAAGCTCGCACTCCGCGAGGCCGCGTATCTCGAGGGCGATTTCGTCCTGCGCTCCGGGAAGCGCTCGCGCTACTACCTCGACAAGTACCGGTTCGAGACCCGCCCCGACCTGCTCGAGGCGCTCGGCGAGCGCATCGCCGAGTCGGTGGCAGCCTTCGAGCCCGACGCCGTCCGGCTGGCGGGCCCGGAGCTCGGCGCGGTCGCGCTCGCGGCGGCGGGCTCGCTCGCATCCGGGCTGCCCTTCCTGATCGTGCGCAAGGAGGCAAAGGAGTACGGGACCTCGAAGCGGCTCGAAGGCGTGTACGACGAAGGCGATTGCGTGTGCCTCGTCGAGGACGTCGTGACCTCCGGCGGGGCCCTGCTGCAGGCCGTCGAGGCGCTGCGCGAGGCCGGACTGACCGTGCGGACAGCGGTCTGCGTGGTCGACCGCGAGGAGGGCGGAGCGGACGCCCTGGCCCGTCACGCCGTGCGGCTCAGGCCGATTTTCCGTGCGAGCGAGATCCTCGAAGCGGCAAAAACACCAGCAAAACCGCATGGTTGAGCGGGTCCGACTGGGCTGTTAGGGTCTTTGCCCGTGGTCCGAACTGTCGACAGGAGGAGCGGGACTTGACGAAACAAGAGTTCGTTAACGAGGTCGCCAACAAGTCGGGCCTCTCGAGCCGAGACGCGGCGAGGGCCGTTGACGCCTTCCTCGACTCGATCACCGACACGTTGAAGGGCGGCGGAGAAGTGGCGTTCACCGGCTTCGGGAAGTTCACGACGCAGCGGCGCGCCGAGCGGCAGGGCGTGAATCCGCGCAACCCGTCCCAGAAGGTGACGATCCCGGCAGCCACGGTGCCGAAGTTCACGGCAGGGAGCCAGCTCAAGGCGGCCGTCAAGGGCGGCGGCTAGCCGAGCCTCTGCTTTTCGCTCCGAGGGCCGCTCCTAACCGAGCGGCCCTCGCTGTCTTTCGGGGTCAGTACAGTCAACGGCGTGGCGACCGTCGCGACGACGCACTTCGCCGACCGTCTCGCCGAGGCCGTCGAGCACAAGCGTTCGCAGCTCGTCGTAGGGCTCGATCCGCGGCCGGATCTCCTCCCGGTCGAGCTGAAGGGCGAGGCGCACCTCGGCCGCGCCGAGTCGGCCGATGCCTGTGCCCGCTTCTGCCGTGGACTCGTGGATGCCGTTGCGCCGTATGTCGTCGGTGTGAAGCCGCAGGTCGCGTTCTTCGAGGCGTTGGGCGCGGACGGCGTCCGCGCGCTCGAGGACGTGTGCGCATACGCTCGCGCGGCCGGCCTCCAGGTGATCGCGGACGCGAAGCGGGGCGACATCGGCTCGACGGCCCGTGCGTACGCGACCGCGTTTCTCGAGCGCACGAACGGACGCGATCCGCTCGCCGACGCCGTGACCGTCAACCCGTATCTCGGCCGCGACTCGATCGACCCCTTCCTCGCGGCCTGCCGCCGCGAGGGAGCGGGCCTGTTCTGCGTGATCAAGACCTCGAACTCTGGCAGTGCCGAGGTGCAGGATCTCGTCCTCTCGGACGGCCGGCACGTGTGGCACCAGGTCGCCGAGCTCGTGGCGGAGTGGGGCGCGGATCTCGTGGGCGAGCACGGGCTTTCCTCGGTCGGCGCCGTGATCGGCGCGACGCATCCGCGCGCCGTCGGCGAGGCTCGGAGGCTGCTGCCGCGCTCGATCCTCCTCCTGCCGGGCGTCGGCGCGCAGGGAGCGACGCCGGCGGACGTCGCCCGCGCGTTCACGAGTGGGCCCGCGAGCGCACTCGTGAACGTGGCGCGCAACGTCATCTACGCCTTCCGGGTGTCCGGGATGGACTGGCGCAGCGCGGCCGCGGCGGAAGCCTCGAAGTACGCGCGCGAGGTGTGGTCCGTCTCCGGCTGGTGATCACTGACCTGTGGATCCAGGACGGCGCCGCGAGCTGACGCGCTTTGGCGCGCCTCTCGCCTTCCTGCTCGGCGTTACGGTCGCAGTGCTGCTGATCAAGGCCGGGCTCGACTCCTCCGACTCGAAGCCGACTGCCGTCTCGACGACCCGGGTGGCGGCCACGACCCGGGCGACCCCGACGACGCCGAAGCTCGTCCTGACCGGCACGACGACCGCGACGACCACGACGCCCGGTGCGCAGTACTACGAGATCCAGAGCGGAGACACGCTCGGTGCGATCGCGGCCAAGTACGACACGACCGTCGACCAGCTGTTGACGCTGAATCCGGACGTGGACCCGAACGCGCTCCACCCCGGCGATCGCATCAGAGTCGGTTAGCCTTGCCGCCCGTGAAGGTTCGCGTGCTCGGCGTCGCGGCTGCGGCGCTCGTCTTCGCAGCACCCGCACACGCCGGCGCGCCCGCCGTCTCCGCGGGCGCCTACCTCGTCGTGAATCCCGCGACCGGCGAGGTGCTCGCGCAGCATCGCGCCTGGGCGCGCGTTCCGATTGCGAGCATCACGAAGCTGATGACCGTCCTCGTCGCGCTCGATCACGCCAAGTGGAACGACGTCGTGCGCGTACGCGCCGACGCCGCCGAGGTGGGCGAGTCGACGATCAACCTGCGCGCCGGCGAACGCATCACGGTCGGGGATCTCGTGAAGGCGGCGCTGATCCAGAGTGCGAACGACGCCGCCGACGCGCTCGCGGACTACGTCGGCCACGGAGACACGGGCTTTTTCGTCAAGCTGATGAACGTGAAGGCGGCAGAGCTCGGGCTCACGCGCACCCACTTCACTCGCGCCGACGGTCTCGACGCGCGCGGGCATTACTCGACGGCCCTCGACGTGACGAAGCTTGCCGAGGAGGCCATGCGGCTGCCGCGCGTTCGTGAAGTCGTGCGTTTGCGGACGGACTCGATCTCGGGTGGGCGCAAGCTGCACACATGGAACGACCTGCTCGGCGTCTTCCACGGGCTGTACGGGGTCAAGACCGGACACACCGCTGCCGCCGGCTGGTGCGAGGTCGCCGCCGTCCGGCGCAACGGCGTGACGCTGTACACCACTGTGCTCGGCAGCCCGACCCGTTCCCAGCGCAACACCGACCTGGCCTCGCTCCTGCGCTGGGGCATCACGCGCTATCGGCCCGTGTGGCTCGTGCAACCACAGCGCGTCTACCTCGATGCCGCCGTGGGCTACGGGAAGCAGCCGGTGCCGATCGTCGCTACGCGTGGTCTCGCTAGACCGGTGCGGGTCGACCGGCCCCTGGTGGAGCGGGTCGTTGCCCCCGCGGCGTTGTCGTTGCCGGTCACGCGCGGCCAGCGTGTCGGCGAGGTACGCGTGTATTCCGGGAAGCGTCTGGTCGCGCGGCGTCCGCTCGTCGCGGGGCGTTCCGTCTCGCGGCCGGGCCTCGGCGGCCGGCTCGGGTTCTACGCCGGCCGCACGTTCAAGCACATCGGGGGCTGGTTCACGTGATCGTCACGGTCACCCTCAACGCGGCGATTGACCGCACGTTGACCGTCCCGAACTTCCAGCTCGGGCAGCGTCACCGCGCGAGCCAGGGCCTGACGCTCGCCGGAGGGAAGGGGATCAACGTCGCACGGGCACTCAAGCTGCTCGACATCCCGGTGGTCGCGACCGGACTCGCCGGCGGCCGGACCGGGACGCGCATCGTCGAGGAGCTCACCTCGGAGGCAATCCTCAACGACTTCGTGCGCATCGCGGACGAGTCGCGCACGTCGACGGCAGTCGTCGACCCGACGACGGCGACGTACACCGAGATCAACGAGTGGGGGCCGCACGTGGAGGCTGAGGAGCTGGCGATGTTGTTGGAGAAGATCAGCTACCTCGCGCGCGGTGCGGACATGGTCGTGTTCTCGGGCACGCTGCCACGTGGCGTCGACGACGGCTTCTACGCCGATGCGATCCGCGAGCTGAACCGGCGCCACGTGCGGGCGGTGCTCGACTCGGAGGGCATGCCGCTGCGGCTCGGTGTCGAGGCGGAGCCCTTCCTGGTGACGCCCAACCAGCGCGAGGCCGAGGGCGTGGTCGGCCAGGAGTTCCGGGACGACGAGGATTACCTGATGGCCGTCGACCGGATCGCCGACATGGGCGCCCGGAACGTGCTCGTCACGTCCGAGACGCGGAGCTTCGGCCTGTTCCGCGAGGAGCGGAAGCGGCTGCGGCTGCGGGCCATCGCGCCGCAGGTCGAGCCGGTGTCGGGGGTGGGATCGGGTGACGTCCTGCTCGCGGCCTTCTTGGCCGCGCGGCTGGCCGACCGGCCGCTGGACGAATCGTTGCGAGCGGCCGTCGCCGCGGGCGCGGCGTCGACGCTGGAGGTGGGCGCGGGTCGGTTCGAGCCGCGCGATGCGAACCGGCTGCAGGGCTCCGTCGACGTGCGCGAGCTCGAGCCCGTCGCGCCCTGAGCTGTCAGAGCTCGCTGGTACCATCGACCGATGGAGGGTCTGAAGCTCGATCAGGCGCAGCTGGAGCGGCTCGTCGAGCTCGATCGCAAGTTCTCGCGCGAGGGCCTGACGTTCGACGACGTGCTGCTCGTGCCCGCCGAGTCGCGTGTCCTCCCGAACGACGTCTCGACGGCGACGCAACTGACCCGTGGGATCAGAATCGAGTTCCCGATCGTCTCGGCGGCGATGGACACGGTGACGGAGGCGCGCCTCGCGATCGCGCTCGCACGCGAAGGCGGGATGGGGATCCTGCACCGGAATCTCTCGATCGAGGCCCAGGTCGCGGAGGTCGACAAGGTCAAGCGCTCGGAGTCGGGGATGATCGTCGAGCCCGTGACACTTCCGGCGGACGCGCGCGTGTCCGACGCGCTCGAGCTGATGGCGACCTACCACATCTCGGGCGTGCCGATCACGGACGGCGACGGCCTGCTCGTCGGGATCCTGACGAACCGCGACCTGCGCTTCGCGCCCGACACGTCGCAGCCGGTGTCGGCGCTGATGACGTCGCGCGACCTCGTCACGGCGCCGATCGGCACGACGCTCGCTGAGGCGGAGACGATCCTGCACCGGCACAAGATCGAGAAGCTCCCCGTCGTCGACGCCGAAGGCCGGCTGCGTGGCTTGATCACGGTGAAGGACATCCAGAAGCGGATCGAGTTCCCGAAGGCGACGAAGGACGAGCAGGGCCGCTTGCGCGTCGGCGCAGCCGTCGGCGTCGGGCCGGACGCGGGGGAGCGCGCGGGCGCGCTCGTCGACGCGGGCGTGGACGTGCTCGTGGTCGACACGGCACACGGTCATTCGGCGGCTGTGCCGCAGATGGTCGAGCGCGTCAAGTCGGAATGGGACGTCGAGGTGATCGCCGGCAACGTCGCGACGGCGGAGGCGACGCACGCGCTCATCGAGGCCGGCGCTGACGCGGTGAAGATCGGAGTTGGCCCTGGGAGCATCTGCACAACTCGCGTCGTCGCCGGCGTTGGTGTCCCGCAGATCACTGCGATCTACGAGAGCTCGCGTGACGCAAGCGTTCCGATCATCGCCGACGGTGGCATGACCTCCTCAGGCGACATCGCGAAGGCGATCGCGGCCGGTGCCGACTCCGTGATGGCGGGCTCGCTGCTCGCGGGGACGGACGAAAGCCCCGGCGAGGTCGTGCTGCACCAGGGCGAGCGCTTCAAGGAGTACCGCGGCATGGGCTCCCTCGGCGCGATGCGCGCGCGCGGCTCGTCGCGCGACCGTTACTTCCAGGGCGATGTCGAGGACGTCGAGAAGCTCGTGCCGGAGGGAATCGAGGGTCGCGTTCCGTACAAAGGCCCGCTCGCGGCAATCCTGCACCAGCTCGTCGGCGGCCTCCGCCAGGCGATGGGGTACTGCGGCGCAGCGACGATCGACGAGATGAAGCGCGCACAGTTCGTCCGCATCACTGCGGCGGGTCTGCGCGAGAGCCACCCGCACGATGTGACGATCACGAAGGAGGCGCCGAACTATCGGCGCTGACGCCGTAGACCTGTCGAAGCCCCGGAACGCCCTTGAACTCGGTCTCTCCGAGTTCCTCGAACTCCAGACCTGAGCCTGCAACCAGGTCTCGAACGGTGCTCGAGACCACTACTTGGCCGGGCAGAGCCGCGCGGGCGACACGGGCTCCGATGTGAACGGCGATTCCGGCGACTTTTTGGTCTACGAGCTCACATTCGCCGCTGTGCAGTCCGGCGCGGAGCTCCAGTCCTAGCTCCGGTCCGGCGCCCACGATCGCGCGAGCGCATCTGATCGCTCGAGCTGGACCGTCGAACATCGCAAAGAAACCATCTCCGGCAGTATCGAGCTCGCGTCCCCGAAACCGAACGAGCTCCCGGCGCACACGCGCGTGGTGGCGCTGCAGAAGATCGCGCCACCGTGCGTCGCCCAGTTCCGCGGCGCGCCTCGTCGAATCGACGATGTCCGTGAAGAGGATCGTCGCCAGGACCGTGCGCGAGCCCGACGTGTCCTCGATCTCCACATCGGGCGCCTTGGCGAGGAAATTGCGAATTGCAGTGAGAACCGTCTCCGAATCGCTTGTCCACGGCGAACTGTCTCCCGACCCGAGGTCGAGAAGCACCCCACCCGGGACTCGGTTCGCGACATATGCGCTTCTCTCCACAGGAGCGTAGGTGCCGCGATGCAGCACGAGAGTCGGCGCGGCGATCGTCGGCAGTACGCCCCGAGCATCCGGGTCCTTCTCAAGGCGGTTCGACCGGCCGACCTCCGAGGGACTGAGCGTCGCCTGGAGCGCAGTCCGAAGCCAGCGGGCGAAATCTTCGTCGCCGACCCTGCTCGGGAACACCGTTCGGATGTGCTCGTCGAGATCCGAACCCCAGGTGGCGCCCGGATGCTGGGTCCCCGACTGGCGAGTTCTCCACGGATAGTCCGGGGCCCACGTGCGTCGAATCTGCGGCATCCAGAGGATCAGAGCCCGAACCCGTTCCGGGTGCGTCGCGGCGAAAAACACGCTTGCGGCTGCCAACCCCCACGGGGCGTAGAGCGCTGCCCGGTTCGACTCCGCTGCGTCCATCACGGCGCGGATGTCGTCCATTCGCTCCTCGATCGTCGCGACCGTCGCTGTGCGATCTGACAGGCCCGTGCCTCTGCGGTCGAACAGGATGACGCGCGCAAAAGACCCAAGCGCTCGGAGGTAGCTCGCGAGTTCCGGTTGCTCCCAGCCGTAGTCGATGTTCGAGCTGGCTGTTACCACGAGGTCGACGTCGCCCCGGCCGAACACCTGGTGGGCGATGTAGACATCACCGCTCTGCGCGTAAGCGGTTTTTGGCTTCACCCGTCTAGTTTCCCGCGATCCAGGGCCGTCGGGAAGGGTTGTTAGGATCGATCAATGGAGGCCTCCAACGCCCAGATCGTCCCGTTTCCGGCGTCGGAAGACCGACCGGTCCTGGTGCTGGATCTGGGAGGTCAATACGCCCAGCTGATCGCGCGGCGCGTGCGCGAGGCGCGTGTCTACTCCGAGCTGGTGCCGCACACGATCACGGCGCAGCAGGTGCGTGCGCGCAGGCCACACGCCCTGATCCTGTCCGGCGGCCCGGCGTCGGTGTACGCCGAAGGTGCGCCGCGCGTCGACCCGCACGTGCTGACGCTCGGCATTCCGACGCTCGGCATCTGTTACGGCGCGCAGCTGATGGCGCTCGAGCTCGGTGGACGTGTCGAGCGCACGAACGTGTCCGAATTCGGCAAGACGGGCCTCACGGCCGTCGAGTCGGAGCTCTTCGCCGGCCTGCCTGACGAGCAAAGCGTGTGGATGTCCCACCGCGACACGGTGACCGCACCGCCCGAGGGTGCGAAGGTCGTCGCGGTCTCGGCCTCGACGCCGGTTGCGGCATTCGAGGCGCCGTCGCTCGGGCTGTACGGCGTCCAGTTCCATCCGGAGGTGGTGCACACGCCGCACGGCCAGGAGGTGCTGAAGAACTTCCTGTTCCGGCTCGCAGGCGCGCCGCCCGCGTGGACGCCCACAGCCGTGATCGAAGAGCAGGTCGAGCGGATTCGCGCGGGGGTCGGCCGCGAGCGTGTGCTCTGCGCGTTGTCCGGCGGCGTCGACTCGGCAGTCGCGGCGCTGCTTGTGCACAAGGCCGTCGGCGACCTGCTGACGTGCGTGTTCGTCGACCACGGCTTGCTACGCGCGAACGAGGCCGAGCAGGTCGTGGAGACCTTCGCCGGTCACTTCCATGTCCCGCTCGTGCACGTGCAGGCGCAGGAGCGCTTCCTGTCGCGACTGGCGGGCGTCGAGGACCCGGAGGAGAAGCGGAAGATCGTCGGCGAGGAGTTCATCCGCGTGTTCGAAGAGGAGGCTTTGAAGCTCGGCGACGTGCGGTTCCTCGTGCAGGGGACGCTGTACTCCGACGTGATCGAGTCGGGCGGGGACGACGAGGTCGCGGCGAAGATCAAGTCGCACCACAACGTGGGCGGCCTGCCGGCCGACATGCGCATGCAGCTGGTGGAGCCTCTGCGACTGCTGTTCAAGGACGAGGTGCGGCGCGTCGGCGAGGAGCTCGGCATGCCGGAGCGGATGGTCTGGCGCCAGCCGTTTCCCGGACCAGGGCTCGCGATCCGGATCATCGGCGAGGTCACGGTGGAGCGGCTCGAGATCCTGCGTGATGCGGACGCGATCCTGCAGGACGAGATCCGTCGCGCGGGTCTGTACCGCGAACTGTGGCAGTCGTTCGCGGTGCTGCCGGCGATCCGCTCGGTCGGCGTGCAGGGCGACGAGCGGACGTACGCGTACCCGATCGTCATCCGCGCCGTCACCTCCGAGGATGCGATGACCGCCGACTGGGCGCGACTTCCCTACGACCTGCTCGAGACGATCTCGAGCCGGATCATCAACGAGATCCCCGGCGTCAACAGAGTGGCGCTCGACCTGAGCTCGAAGCCGCCCGCCACGATTGAGTGGGAGTAGCGCCGAGCGCGTCCTGACGCTGCGGGAGCTGAACCGGGCGACGCTCGCGCGGCAAGTTCTGCTGGAGCGGAAGCGCCTCTCGCCGAAGGCGGTGATCGAGCGCCTCGTCGGAATGCAGGCGCAGTGGCCCCAGGCGCCGTACGTCGGCATCTGGACGCGGACAACAAGCTTCCGGCGGGAGACGCTCGAGCGCGAGCTCGCGAGCGGCGCCGTTGTCAGGGCAACCGTGATGCGGCAGACGTTGCACGTCGTCACCCGGCGCGACTACGGGCTCATCCGGGCCGCTATGAGCGAGACGAATTTCCCCTGGGAGATGACCATTGCGAAGCGTCTCGCGCCGTCGATCCGCAGGCTCGCCGAATCAGACAGCCTGACCACGGACCAGGCGCTCGCTCATCTGAAGGCCAAGCACGGGCTCACCGGTGTCGCGGCGCGGCGTGCTTGGCGGGCCGCCCGCGTTCGCGCGCACGTGCTGCACCACCATGAGGCTGCGCTCTGGCAGACGCGTCGCGAGAGTCGCTTCGTCGCGATCGAGGAGCCGGAGACGCACGTTCCGATCGAGGCGCGCGCCGAGCTCCTTCGTCGCTACCTGGCGGCGTTCGGCCCGGCGTCGCGCCGCGACATCGTCGCCTGGAGCATGATGCACGTGCCCGAGCTCCAGCGCGCGCTCGATCTGCTCGAGCCGCTGCGCCGTTTCCGCGACGAGCAAGGACGTGAGCTCTTCGACGTCCCGCGTGCGCCGCTACCGGATCCCGACACGCCGGCGCCGGTTCGCTTCCTGCCGAAGTGGGACAACGTGCTGCTTGCGTGGGCGGACAGGACGCGCGTGCTTCCGGAGAAGTACCGGAAGAAGGTGATCCGCATGAACGGGGACGTCGCGCAGACCTTCCTCGTCGACGGGTTCGTCGCGGGGATCTGGCACGTCGAGGACGGTCGCGTCGTGCTCGAGCCCTTCGCGCGTTTGTCTCGCCCGGTGCGGCGTGAGCTCGAGGACGAGGCCGAGCGTCTGGAAGCGTTCCTCGCTAACGGACGCTGAAGCCGGACAGTCGCTCGGGATCCTCTTCGGACACGTCGACCGAATCGACCTGAGCGCCGCGCGGGCCCTCGCGGCAGAACGCGACGAGCCGTTCCACCGCGTCCGGGTCGCCCTCGAGCACCGCCTCCACCGTTCCGTCCCAGCGGTTCGCCACCCAACCACTGACGCCGCGCTGCTGCGCCAGGCGGCGGACCGAGTCGCGGAAGAACACTCCCTGCACGGAGCCGTGGACGACGACGCGGCGGCGGATCACAGCCCGTATTCTCGCCGGGTGCAGCTAAAGGGAATCCTGGCACGCCGGCGGATGGTGCGCGCGTACGAGCCCGAGCCGATCGAGCGGGCCACCATCGAGCGCATCATCGCCACCGTTCGCCGCGCACCGAGCGCAGGGTTCAGCCAGGGCCAGCGCCTGCTCGTCGTCACCGAGTTGGAGACGCGACGCCGGATCGCCGAGCTGGTGGGCGGCGACGGCTGGGTCACCGAGGCGCCTGTGTTGGTGGTCGTCGGCGTTCGCGAGGACGACTACCACGAGCGCTACCGAAAGCCGGACAAGCTCGTCGGCGGCGAGGAGATCGAGTGGCCGGTGCCCTACTGGCACTTCGATGCCGGCGCCGCCGCGATGCTGATCCTGCTCGCGGCGATCGACGAGGGTTACGCCGCCGGCCTCTTCGGCGTCTTCGCCGAGGCGATTGCGCCGTTCAAGGAGCTGCTCGACATCCCCGACGACGTCACGGTGGCCTGCTGCATCACGATCGGCAAGCCGGCCGACGACTCGCGCTCGGACGCCCTCGCCAGCCGGCTGACGCAGGCGCGCAAACCCGTGGACGACCTCGTCCACTGGGAGCGCTGGCGTTAGCTACGGCGTTCGCAGCTTCGAAACGAGCTGCTGCTGGTGGTAGCCGGGATTCTCGCCGGTGGCGTTGTACGTCTCGACCGACGCCGTGTACGTGAACCCGCCGCGCGAGTCGACCCCGAAGTAGTCGCCGATGAAGCCGCCGTCGCTGCAGATGCACTCGGGCCGCGGGGAGGACAGCTGCGGATCCCAGGTGTGCGGCGAAAGCCGGACGTTGTGACCGAGCGGTTTCAGCGTCGCCGTGTAGAACTGCACCGCCGTATCGACGCAGTAGTTCGGGCGGCCGTACGGCGAGCGCGGATCGAACAGCAGCCCCGCGATTGTCGCCTCTTCCGTGTCGCGCGCCGGACAGTCCAGCCGGCGGTCGTAGAACGCCACAGCGACGCGACCGTTCGGGGCGACCGCGATGCCGGGCTGCAGCGCCTCGCCGTCGCCGGCGCTGTCGTCCACCTGGATCGGACGCCGCCAGTGCGCACCGCCGTCGAACGATGCGCGCAGGAAGAGCTTGGTCGTCCCCGTCCCGCGCGCGGAGTCCTCGTACACGGCGTACAGGGGATGGAAGCGTCCGACCTTGCGCGTGCCCACGTTGAACGCCTCACCGAACGCCGACCGGAAGGTCGTGTTCCTGTAGCCGTCCACGTCGTGCCGGACGATCACGCGACGACGAGCCCACGTGCGGCCGCCGTCCCGCGACGAGGTGTAGGACATCGTGTACGGCGCGCCGAGCCCGCGCGTGCTCGACATCGCCAGCCAGACGCGCCCGTCGGGTGTGACGCGCGGCAGCGAGCCGTTGTCGCCGATCCCACGCGTCTGCTCGAGCACGCGCTTCGGCCGCGACCAGTTGGTGTGCGTGCCGTTTCGTCTCGCGTCCGCATACGACACGTAGATGCGCAGCCCGGCGTCGCTCGTGCCGATCGCCCACGAGACGTAGACACGGCCGAAATGCCGGCTGCGCGGATTGGTGTCGATCGCGATCCATTGCTTGTCGAACACGGATGAGCCGTTGAACGGCGTCCGCGCCACCATGTCCATCGTCCCGTTGTGCGTGACGTTCCACGAAGCGGGCGTCGCCGCGCCGCGCGGCCGGACCGCGATGCCCATCCCGGATCGCGGCAGCGACGGGTTGACGTCCGGCGAGAGGAAGAAGTGCTCACCGGTGCGCAGGTAGGTGAACATGTACGGCAGGACGACGGCGTAGAAGTTTCCCCACGGGTCGAACGCCCCGACGGGATCGGAATTGTCCGTCCAGCCCTCGTAGCCGGGGATGTGACCCTGCTGCGGCCACGTCGCCCCGCCGTCGTACGACTCGAAGAAGCCGGTTAGATGGTTGTAGCCCTCGACGCTGACGAACCATTTGCTGACGGCGATCAGGTGCCGCGGGTTCGACGGGTCGACGTGGAGGTCCGACTCGGAGAAGTCCTTCACCCGTAACGCGGGGTTCGAGACGTTCTGCGTCGGAAACGGCCCGAGCAGCTCGCCGGTCGTCGCGGCGCCTGCACAGGGCGTGACCCCGCCGTCCGGATAGCCCTGCGACGGCGAGAGGCTGCCCTGGTAGACGACCTCCGGCGTGTAGCAGCTCATGCGCTGCGTCGTCGCCGGCACGCTCGTGACGCCGCGTGCCGCGTAGCTCGCCGCGAACGCGGCATCGGGTTGGAAGCCTTGCGGCGGAGCAGCGTGCGCGCTTGTTGCACAGACCCCGGCGCAGACGGCGGCAACCGCCGCGATGCGTCCTCTCACGCGCATGAGCATAGTGACGGCATGCGTGCGCAAAGGTTCGTGAACCGGCTCGCCGCCGCCCGGATCGGCGAGACGTTCAACTTCTACCGCGAGGGCGAGGGAGCCGAGCTTCGCCGCCGGCGCCTGTGCGAGTACCTCGAGGCGCGTGGCGTTGCACGCCTCCTGCTCGTCGGGGAGGCGGCCGGGTACCGCGGCGCGCGCGTCTCCGGCATCCCGTTCACGTCCGAGCGCCAGCTCACGGGCGCAGGCCCGGCCGAGGCGACCGCAACGATCGTCCAGCGGACGCTCGCCGAGCTCGGGCTCCAGCCCCTGTGCTGGAACGTCGTCCCGACCCATCCCGGGACGCCCGATTCGAACCGCCGTCCCACCTGCGCCGAGGTCGACGCGGCCCGGCCGTTCCTGGAGGAACTGGCCGCCGGCCGCCGGATCCTGGCCGTCGGCCGCCTCGCCGCGGCCGTCACGAACGCCCCTTACATCCGCCATCCCGCCCACGGCGGGGCGGCCGAATTCCGGACCGGGCTGCTACGATTCGCCGCCGGCGGACGCCTCTGAGCGCCGCCTTTTTGACGGTATGAAGACCTACAGCGCAAAACCGGGCGAGATCGCCCGCGAGTGGTACGTCGTCGATGCCGAGGGCCAGACCCTCGGGCGGCTGGCGACGCGCATCGCCGACACGCTGCGCGGCAAGGGCAAGCCCGCCTACACCCCGCACGTCGACACCGGCGACTTCGTCGTCGTCGTCAACGCCGAGAAGATCCAGGTCACGGGCAACAAGCTCGACCAGAAGCGCTACTACCGTCACTCCGGCTATCCCGGCGGCCTGCGCAGCCGCACGCTGCGCGAGCAGCTCGAGCGCAGGCCCGAGGAGGTCCTGCGCAAGGCCGTCAAGGGCATGCTGCCGAGGAACCGGCTCGCGCGACAGCAGATCACGAAGCTGAAGATCTACGCCGGCCCCGAGCATCCGCACGGGCCGCAGGCGCCGAAGCCTCTGAGTTGGGAGGACGCATGAGCCAGATCGCGCAATACCGCGGGACCGGCAAGCGGAAGACTTCCGTCGCCCGCGTGATCCTGCGCCCGGGGGACGGCACGACCTGGTTCAACGGTCGCACGCTCGACGAGTACTTCCCGCGCCAGGCGCACCGAACGATCGCCCTGGCACCGCTCCAGGTCGCAGGGGTCGAGGGGACCTACGACATCCGCGTGCGTGTGCACGGCGGTGGCCCGAGCGGACAGGCAGGCGCCGTCCGTCACGGCATTGCCCGCGCGCTCGTCGAGGCCGATCCCGAGCTGCGCGTCCCGCTCAAGCGTGCAGGCTTTCTCACGCGCGACGCACGGATCGTCGAGCGCAAGAAGGCCGGGCTGCACAAGGCCCGCAAGGCGCCGCAGTTCAGCAAGCGGTAGTGCCGCGGCAGTACTTCGGCACGGACGGCGTCCGTGGCGTTGTCGGCGCAGACCTCACCCCCGAGCTCGTCGAGCGCCTTGGCCGTGCCGCGA
>WNFV01001172.1_pt1 | contig 36027 bp, 35 predicted proteins | sample 5400101 | NCBI WGS metagenome assembly WNFV01 (sample SAMN13153361, study PRJNA577476) | soil metagenome | isolation source: 115 cm soil or saprolite under grassland replicate 1 | place: USA:California | collected 2016-06-15 | reverse complement strand
CCAGCCCCAGCCGGCTCGACCCCCGACCGGTACGATCCCCGGCCATGCGTTGGACAGCCGTCGTCAACCCGTCCGCGGGTCGCGGCCGCACGCGCAAGCTCCTCCCCCGCCTCACCGAGGCCCTCGCGACTACAGGTGTCGACGTCGACGTCTGCGTATCCGACGACCTCGACGACGCCGTCCGCCTCGCGAAGGAGTCGTTCGACGACGGGCGGGGCGTGGCCGCGTGCGGAGGCGACGGCACCGTCAACGCGCTGGCCGGCGTCGCCGCGGACCACGGCGGCGTGCTCGGCATCGTCCCCACCGGAGCCGGGAACGACTTTGCGCGCCACCTCGGGCTCGAGCGTCGGGGCTGGATGGACGCGGTCGCGCTGCTCCGAACCGGCCACGTGGGCACCGTCGACCTCGGACGGGCCGAGCTGACGGGCGGCGCCGACGACTCGGTCCGCGGCGCCACCGTGCGCTGGTTCACGTCGGTCGCCAACGCCGGCTTCGATTCGGAGGCCAACCGCTGGGCCAACGGCGTGCAGTGGGCGAGTGGCACCACGCTGTATGTCCTCGCGGTCCTGCGCACGCTCGCCACGTACCGGCCGCACCGCTTCCGGCTGACGGTGGACGGCGACATCCACGACATCGAGGCGTGGCTCGTCGCGATCGGCAACACGCGCGGCTACGCGGGCGGGATGCTCGTCACGCCGGGTGCGGAGCTCGACGACGGCCAGCTCGACGTGTGCGTTGTCGGACCAGTCTCGCGCGTCGGGTTCCTCCGCTCGTTCCCACGCGTCTTCCGCGGCACGCACGTCTCCCACCCGATGGTCGACATGTATCGCGGGAAAGTCGTCGAGCTGGACTCGCTCGACGCGTCGACGGTGACCGAAATCTACGGCGCCGGCGAACGCATCGGCCCGCTCCCGGCGCGCACGGAAGCAGTCCCCGGCGCGCTGCAGGTGGTCGTGCCGGAGACGGCGCCCGTACCGAAGCAGCCGCTCCCCTGACTCACTGGACGGTGATGGTGCCCTCCATGCCCGCCTCGCGATGGCCGGGGATGTCGCAGTAGATCGTGTACTTTCCCGGCTTCAAGTCGACCTTGAGCTCGTCGGACTTGCCGCTGCTCGCCTCGAGCTGGAAGCCCGGCACCTTCCCCTTGTCGAAGACGAGCGTGTGCAGTCCGCCCTCGCTCTCGAGCTTGATCGCGTCGACCCCGGCCGGCAGCTCGGAGCTCTTGGGATCGAAGAAGAAGTTCCCGCCCTTGATGGTCAGGGTCGTCTGCGCCGAACCCTTCGGCTGCTTGTAGCTCGATCCACCGCCGCCCCCACCCCCGCACGCGGCGAACACGAACAGCGCGGCCACGACCGCGGCCGGCCGCGCCCACCGCCGAGAGCGTCCCCGAGTCATCTGTTCCATCAGCTCCCTGCGTCGGGTGTCGTGCTCTTATCCGACCGTGACCGTTGCTTGCATCCCGGCGGCGCGGTGGCCGGGAATGTTGCAGTAGATCGTGTACGTGCCCGGCTTGAGGTCGACCTTGCCGGTTTTCGGTCCCTGCGGGACGGCGAGCTGGAACCCGCTGAACTTCGGGTCGGTGAACAAGAGCGTGTGCGTACCGCCCTTGTCGATGTAGTTGATCTGATTGATCCCGGCCGGGACGGTGAACTCTTTGGCCTGGAATGACAGCGACGACCCAATTGCGTCGACCTCCAGGGTGTTGATCGGCGGGCCCGCAGGCTGCTTGAACCCGCCGCCGGCTCCCTCCTTCTCCTCGCTGGGGCCGAGCGTGAGCAGGCCGGCCGACAGGATGACGACCATGAAGCCCGCCAGCCCCATCACCAGCGTGGACGAGCGAAGGCGCGGGCTGGCCGAGATGGCGGCGCCGCCGGCCAGGATCCCGACGGTGATGATCGAGCCGACCAGGACCGAGAGGTTCTCGCCGCTGGCGAGGAACACCCTCGACACGTTCACGACGTACAGGAAGATCGCAACCATCGACAGCAGCGGCAGGGTGATCGGCAGCAGCAGACGGTCGCGCACGGGATCGGATACCGGCGGACCCGCCTCGAGCTGAGCCGGTGACTCGCTCTCGTCCGCTTCGACGGGCGACTCGGCCGCGACGACTTCGCCCTCCGCGTGCTCGTCGGACGGGGGCGTGTCGGTCGCCGGCGCGTCGCCGGCAGTCACGTCGCTGGGCGCGTCCTGGTCCGCCTCGTCCGTGTGGTCCGTCTGGACGTTGTCGGTCATGAGGTGGTGGTCCCGGTGCGGGAGAGCTCGCGGTCAAGATCCTGCCACCGCCGGCGCGCCGCGATGCGTCGGTCCTCTTCGCCCGCCCACCGGAAGAAGATCACCGCGATCAGCAGCCACAGCAGCAAACCGGCGCCGATCTTCATGATCAGCCCGGCGAGGCGCTGGTCGTCGAGCGTCGACAGCCCCCACAGGTGCGGGACGTGCTCGTAGAAGCGATACAGCGGGCTGCTCCCGAAGGTCAGGAACGACGCCGGGATCGTCGGCACCACCGACTGCAGGAACAGGAAGATCATCCGCGGCGGGGGCGACAGGCGCGGGATCTCCGGGAGCGGGCTCACGACCGGCAGCCACACGATGAGCGCGCTGACGAAGATCAGCGAGTGCACGAGGAAGTGCGCGAGCTCGTTGTGGAGGCTGAAGTCGACGAGCGCCGGCCAGTGCGTGAACACGAGCACGAGATTGAAGACCAGGAGCGCGGGCAGGAAGCGCGCGAGGAAGCGCACGACGCGGAAGACGTGCGACGGTGGCCGGAGGATGACGCGCAGCAACCATGCCGGTGTCCCGAGCAACAGGAGCGGCGCGGCGACCATCGACAGCACGAGGTGCTGCACCATGTGCATGCTGTAGTTGAACCTCTCGGCGATGTCGTGCACCGGCCAGTCGGCCGCAACCCAGACGGCGAGGACGCCGAGCGCGAAGCACACCGCCTGGAGCCGGGTGACCGGCGCGCGACCCGGCGCCGCGTAGCGAGGACCCACGCGGACGACGGTGACCGCGTACGACGCCGCGAGCGCGACGACCAGCACCCACACGTCGACGTGGGGCTCCCAACTCGGGTAGGCGACGGCGATATGCATGCTCAGATCAGGGGCTGAAGACGTGCAAGGTCGTCAGCACGATCAGGTACAGCGAGATCGCAGCGACGATCCCGAGCACGAAGAAGCGGCGGAATATGGGCTTGTCGGTCCTCAGGTGCATGTACCACGAGGCGACGAGCGCGAACTTGATCATGGCGAACATGAGCAGGAAGACGATGATCAGCCCGTCGGGAACGTCGCCCTGCAAGTAGTAGAGGCCGACCTCGGCCGCGGTGACGACCACGAGGATCGCCGCGATCACGACGTACCGGGCGGGTGTCGGGTGCGGCCGCACCTCGCCCGGCAGCATCGGGAGGTGCGGCTCGGCGGCGGCGGGCGCGGCGTCCTCGGTGGTGGCGAGCGCGGTGCCGGGCTCGCCCTCGGCGGTCGCGTCGGTCGGCTCGGCCTCGGTCGCGGTGCCGGTGGTGGCGGGTTCGTCAGCCATGGCGATCGACCGCTCCTGCTCCTACTTGGGGATGAGGTAGACGACGGTGAAGATGACGATCCAGACGACGTCCACGAAGTGCCAGTACAGCCCGGCGATCTCGATCTTCTCGGAGTCCTTGGTCGTCAGCCGGCCCTGCACCGCCAGCCCCCAGAGCGAGAGCAGCCAGATGATGCCGGCCGTGACGTGGGCGCCGTGCAGGCCGGTCAGCACGAAGAACGTCGAGCCGAACAGGTTCTTGTCGAGCGTGAGCCCCTGGCGGAAGAACTCCGTGAACTCGAACACCTGGCCGCCGATGAAGGTCGCACCGAACAAGGCCGTCGCGAGCAACCAGACCCGCAGCCGCCGGTAGTCGCCGCGCAGGATCGAGGCGAGCGCGAGCACCATCGTGAGGCTGCTCATCAGCAGGATGAACGAGGTCACGGACGTGAACGGGATGTTGTACACGTCGGCCGGGTGCGGCCCGGGCTGTGGCCGTCCTCGGTAGAACAGGTAGGCGGAGATGAAGGCACCGAAGAACAGGCAGTCCGACGACAGGAACAGCCACATGGCGAGCTTGGTATTGCTGACACCCAGGCTCGTGGCCGGCGCGTCGGGGCCGGCCTCGGCGACGTCGCGCGGGGGCTGAACGGCGACCTGGTCCATCGTCACGGCTCCGTCTGGGGCTCGATCGCCCACGCGTACATGCCGAACGCGACGATCAGCGCGCCGATCGGGACGAGCCACAGGGCCTGGAACACGGCCGCGTAGCCGAGGATCGGCAACCCGAGCGCGAGGACGAACGGGAAGTACGACGGGGACGGCATGTGGATCCCGTGCCCATCGCCGTGCTCGCCCTCACCGTGCTCGTCGCCGCCGTCGCCGCCGGCCGGGCGCTCTTCCACCGCGACCGCGCCGCCACGCGGCAGGGGCACGGCGTGACCGGTCTCGTCCTCGGTGTACTTCCGGTGCCAGAAGTCGTCGCGCGCTTCGACCTGCGGGATCTCGTCGAAGTTGTGCATCGGCGGCGGCGAGGGGATCGTCCACTCGAGGGTCCGACCGTCCCACGCGTCCTGGCTCGCGACCTTGCCGTGCCGGCGGCTCACCATCACGTTCACGATGAACAGCAGGACCGACAAGGCGATGATGAACGCCCCGATGGTCTCGAGCTGGTTGAGGAAGTCCCAGCCCAGCCCACTGTCGTAGCGGTACGTGCGCCGCGGCATGCCGACCAAGCCGAGGAAGTGCATCGGGAAGAACGTGACGTTGAACCCGATCAGCATCGTCCAGAAGTTGAGCTTGCCCAACCGCTCGTCGAGGTACCGGCCGTACAGCTTCGGGAACCAGTAGTAGAAGCCGCTGAAGAGCCCGAATACGAGCCCGCCGAACAGCACGTAGTGGAAGTGCGCGACGACGAAGTACGTGTCGGTCTGCTGTGTGTCGGCGGGCACGACCGAGTGCAGGACACCCGACAAGCCCCCGAGCGTGAACATCGCGATGAAGCCGAGCGAGAACAGCATCGCCGTCTTCAGCCTCACCGCTCCCCGCCACACGGTGGCGAGCCAGTTGAAGATCTTCACTCCCGTGGGAACGGCGATGATCATCGTCGAGAGCGCGAACGCGGAGATGGCGACCGGTCCGAGCCCGGTCGCGAACATGTGGTGCACCCAGACACCCCATCCGATGAACCCGATCGCGATGCCGGAGAAGACGACGACCGGGTACCCGAACAACGGCTTGCGCGAGAAGACGGGCAGGACCTCCGAGACGATGCCCATGCCCGGCAGGATCAAGATGTACACCTCGGGATGGCCGAATAACCAGAACAGGTGCTGATAGAGCAGCGGATCACCGCCGTTCGCGGGTTGGAAGAAGTTCGTGCCGTAGTTGCGGTCGAAGAAGACCATGATCAGCGCGGACGTGATGATCGGCATCGCAAACAAGGTGAGGAACGCGGTCACCGTCATCATCCACGTGAACACCGGCATCCGCATGAACGTCATACCGGGCGCGCGCAGGTTGAGGACCGTGACGATGAAGTTGATCGCGGACGTCGTCGACGCGATCCCGAGGATGATGAGACCGACGGCCCAGAAGTCCGGGCCGTGCCCGGGCAGGAACCCGCGGCCGAGCGGGGTGCTCGTGAGCGGCGTGTAGCCGAACCAGCCGCCGTTCGGCGCGCTCCCACCGAGCAAAAAGCTCGAGTAGATGAACAGCCCGCCGAAGAGGAAGCCCCAGTAGCCGAACGCGTTCAGCCGCGGGAAGGCGACGTCACGGGCGCCGATCTGGAGCGGGATCAGGTAGTTGCCGAACGCCACCGCGAGCGGCATGCCCATGAGGAACACCATCGTGGTGCCGTGCATCGTGAACAGCTCGTTGTACTGCGCCGCCGTCAGCAGGGTGCCGTTCGGCCCCGCGAGTTGGAGGCGGAGGAGCAGCGCCTCGATCCCGCCGACCACGAAGAACGCCAGCGCGGTCGTGCCGTACATGATGGCGATCTTCTTGTGGTCGATCGTCGTGAACCAGCTCCAGAAGCCGGTCGTCCCCTTCGGACGTCGCAGGACGCGCAACCGGCGTGCCGGAGCCTGAACCGTGTCGGAGACGGTCGTCATCGGCGGTCTCCCGCGAATCCGTTCACTTCAGCTGGAGGAGGTAGTCGGCGATTTGCTCGGCCTCCTGTCGCGTCATCGTCGGTTGTCCGGCCGGGGTGTTCTGACTGAACGACGGCATGCCCACGCAATGCCCCCCGGCGGGCTCGCCGGCCTCCCGGCACTGCTTCGACTGCATGGGAATGAGCCCAGGTGCGTTGTACACCCAGTCGACGAGCTTGTTGCGGGTCAGCTCGTAGTACCCGCTGGCGAACGTGGTGCGGCTGGCCAGGTGGGTGAGGTTCGGGCCGTAGCTGCTCACCTTCGAGTCGCCGAGCGAGTGGCAGTTCGTGCACTGGAACTTCGTGCTGATGAGGTCCTGGGCGGGACCCGCGGGCTGCGTGTCGGCGCCGGTGCCGACCTGGAACGGCACCGCCGGGCCCTGTTGCTGCTCGCCGACCCACCGGTCGAACTCGCTCGGTTCCTTCGCGATCACGCGGAACCGCATGTTGGCGTGCGACAGCCCGCAGTACTCCGCACACTGCCCCAGATACGTGCCCGGCTTGTCGGCCTCGATGGTCGTGAAGTTGGTCCGGCCCGGGACGACGTCGCGCTTCCCGTTGAGCTCCGGGACCCAGAAGCTGTGGATCACGTTGCACTTGTCCGGCAGCGACTCGTCACACGCCGTCAGGTTCACGCGAACGGTCCGCCCGGTCGGGATCACCAGCTCGTTGGCGGTGACGACCTTCGCCTTCGGGTACTCGAACTCCCACCACCACTGCTTCCCCACCACCGTGACGTTCAGCACGTCGCCGGTCGGCTCTTTGTTCAGGTCGAAGATCGTGATGATGGTCGGGACGGCGACGACGGCGAGGATGAGCGCCGGGACGATCGTCCAGCCGATCTCGAGGGGGGTGCTGCCGTGGATCTGCTTCGGGTTCTCGTTCTTCCCGGCCCGGTACCGGAAGCGGAGCGCGAACACGACGACGGCGGACAGGACGAGCACGCCGATGACGACCGCCACGACGAACACCGGCGTGAACAGGTTGTTGATCTTGTCGGCGGCGGGCCCTTCGGGCTTCAGGGAGTTCTGCCCGTTCTCCTCGCCGCGGCACGCCGCGAGGAGAAGCGCCGATCCGAGCAGGACGGCAAGGACCACCCATCGCTTGGAGCGCGGCGTGAGGTGCCTCATCCTTCCCTTCCGATCACGTGTCCGGTAATAGCTCGGGCATCCTCGTGCTCGGGCGACCGCGACGGCCGGGCGACCTCAATTCGGAGCCTAGCCCCGGCCTTCTCGGCCGGAACAACTCGGACAGACGCTGTGACCAGCGGTTTTCGTAGCCCGATCGGTCGGCTCAGTACCCCAGCCGGTCGAGGGCGTGGGCGCGGCGCTGCCAGTCGCGCTCGACCCGCACGTGGCTCTCCAGGTAGACGCGCACGCCGAGGAGGGCTTCGAGCTCCTGGCGGGCCGCCGTGCCTGCATCCTTCAGCACGCCGCCGCCACGGCCGATCACGATGCCCCGCTGCGACTCGCGCTCGACGCGGATGTCGGCGCGCAACCGCAGCACCTGGTTCTCTGGATCGTCGGCATCTTGCTCGTCCTCCAACTCCTCGACGGAGACGGTGATCGAGTGCGGCAGCTCGTCGCGGGCGACCGCGAGGAGCTTCTCGCGCACCAGCTCGGCTGCGAGCACCGTCTCGGGCTGGTCGGTGACGGTCCCCTCCGGGTAGTAGCGCGGCCCTTCCGGGAGCCGCGCTTCGATCTCGGTGAGCAGCGCGTCGGTCCCCTCCCCCGTACGCGCCGAAACGGGGAAGTACGCGTCGAAATCGCCCAGCTCGCCGGCCGCGACGGCGAGGTGCTCGGCGACCGCGGCCTTCGAAGCGCGGTCGACCTTGTTGACCGCCAGCAGCTTCGGTGTCTTCACCTGTTGCGCGAGCGCGGCGATGAAACGGTCCCCGGTCCCGATGGGGGCGTCCGCCTCGACGAGGAGGCACACGACGTCGACCTCGCCGAGCGTCGCGACCGCCCGCCGATTCGTCCGTTCGCCAAGCAGCGTGCGCGGCTTGTGAATGCCGGGCGTGTCGATGAACACGACCTGACTGCCGGGCGTCGTACGCACGCCCCGGATGGCGGTGCGCGTCGTCTGCGGGCGGTCGGAGACGATCGCGACCTTCGAGCCGACGAGCTGATTGAGGAGCGTCGACTTCCCGACGTTCGGCCGTCCGACGAGCGTCACGAAGCCGCTGTGGAAGGCCTCCGTCACGTCGCCGCGACGGGCTCGGCCGCGCTGTCGGGCGCCGGCCGGATGTGCACGGACACGATCCGCCGGCCCTGCACCCGCTCCGTTCGGAACTCGAGGCCCTGGAAGCGCACGCACTCGCCTTCCTCGGGGACGTGGCCGAGGAGGTTGAACACGAGCCCGCCCACGGTGTCCCACTCGGTGTCGGGGAGCTCGATGCCGAGCTCGTCGCTGACGTCGTCGATCGAGGTGCCTCCGGGGACGCGCAGCGCGCCGCCGGGGAGGTGCTCGACGGTGGGCTCCTCGAGGTCGTACTCGTCGGCAATGTCCCCGACGATCTCCTCGAGGAGGTCCTCGAGCGTCACGAGACCGGAGGTGCCGCCGTACTCGTCGATCACGATCGCCATGTGGAACTGCCTCGTCTGCATCTCCCGGAGCAGCTCGGCGACGCGCTTCTGCTCCGGCACGAACACGGCTTCGCGCAGCGCGGTGCGGATCGGCTCGCCGCCCTTCCCGGCGCGTGCCATCGAGACGAGATCCTTCAGGAACACGAGCCCGATGATGTCGTCGGCGGTCTCCGCGTAGGCGGGGACCCGCGAGAACCCGCCCTCGATCGCGCGCGTGATGCCCTCCTCGATGGTGTCGTCGGCCGAGATCGCGACCATGTCGGTGCGGGGGGTCATCGCCTCGCGGACGACCATGTCGCCGAACTCGAAGATCGAGTGGATCAGCTTGCGCTCGTCCCGCTCGATCGCCTCCTCGTCGGCGGCGACGTCCGCCATCTGACGGATCTCCTCTTCGCTGACGAACGGACCCTCCTTGAGGCCGCGTCCCGGGAGGACGACGTTGGCGAGACCGATCAGGCCGCGCGAGAGCACCCGTAACGGCGGGAAGTTCGTCAGGAAGACGAGGATCGGCGCCACGAGGAGCGCGGCCCGATCCGTGTGCTGGATCGCGAAGGTCTTCGGCACCACCTCGAAGAACACGAAGAAGACCGCGATCTCGACGACGATGCCGAGCACGAAGCCGATCGTGCCGAGATGTTCCTCGAGGAGGACACCCGTGAGGTTGGCGGACACGAGCTGGCACACGAGGATCACGAGCAGGAGCGAGTTGAGCGTCCGTTCGGGCCGTTCGAGCATCCGCGCCAACCTCGTCGCGCTGCCGCGACCCTCCTCCTCGAGCGCCAGCGCCCGGACGCGGCTCATGCGCGTGAACGCGGTCTCGGCCATGGCGAGCACGCCGGAGACCAGGAACAGGGCGACGATCGTCGCCAGCAACGCGTAGTCGGTGCCGGTCACGTCAGGGCCGCGCGGGAAGGACTCGGATCTGGTCCGGCACTCACCGGTCGGCTTCCCGCTCGAGCTCTCGGAAGCGCGCGAGCAGCTCCCGCTCCCGCTTCTTCATCGCCTCGGACTCGCGCTCCTCGGCATGGTCGTAGTTCAGCAGATGCAAGATGCCGTGCACGACGAGCAGTGCCACCTCGTCGTCGAGCGAGCCGGGACTGCCTCTCGTCTGCCGACGTGCGACCTGCGGGCACACGACGACGTCGCCGATCACCGTCGGGGGGTCGCTCGCCTCCGTCGGCGAACCCGGCCCGCGTCCGCCCTGGTCAGGCTGGCGGCCGCCGGGCGCGACGTCGTCGTCCATGGGAAACGCGAGCACGTCGGTCGGCCCGCTGCCGCCGAGGAACCGCTCGTGGAGGTCGGACATCGCCTGCTCGTCCACGAAGATCACGGACATCTGCGCGTCCTCGGGCACCCGCTCCTCGTCGAGCACCACCCGCGCCAGGCGCACCCAGCGCAGGACGTCGACGTCCACCTCCGACTGCTCGTCGGCGCCGAAGACGGTCCTCATCGCCGGCGCTCTGCGGCAGCGAGGGCCCGGGGGGTCGACGGTCCGGCGCCGGGCAGTCCTGCCCGCCCGGCCGAGACCCGGGTCGAAGACCCGAGCCGAGCGAGCGAAGCGAGCGAGGGAAGCAGGGGCTCGGCCGGAAAAGCGGAGCAGGTCCGGCGTCGTTGGCCGTCGTGCCCCCCGGGCCCGGTCACCAGACAGTCCGTCATCGTCGGCGCTCGTCGCGTTCGTAGGCGTCGACGATGTCCTGCACGATCTTGTGGCGGACGACGTCGCCCGAGCCGAGCTCGACGAACGCGAGGCCCGTCAGGCCCTCGAGGATGTCGCGGACCACGAGCAGCCCGGAGCGGCCGCGACCCTCGACCAGGTCGATCTGGGTGACGTCGCCGGTGACCACGATCCGCGAACCGAACCCGAGGCGGGTCAGGAACATCTTCATCTGCTCGGGCGTGGTGTTCTGCGCCTCGTCGAGGATGATGAACGAGTCGTTGAGCGTCCGGCCCCGCATGAACGCGAGCGGCGCGACCTCGATGACGCCCCGGTCCATGAGCCGGGTGACGACCTCGGGCTCGAGCATGTCGTACAGCGCGTCGTACAGCGGACGGAGGTACGGATCGACCTTGGCGAGGATGTCGCCAGGCAGGAACCCGAGCCGCTCCCCGGCCTCGACGGCGGGACGCGTGAGGATGATGCGGTTGATCTCCTTCGCCTGGAGCGCCTGCACCGCGAGCGCGACGGCGAGATAGCTCTTGCCGGTGCCGGCGGGCCCGATGCAGAACGTCACCGTGTGATCGCGGACCGCGTCGACGTAGCCCTTCTGGCCCGACGTCTTGGGCCGCACGGTCTTGCGGCCGCGCAGCACCTCGGTGGTGAACACGTCCGTCGGCCGCTGGTCCGCCTTGAGCATCTCGATGCTGCGCCCGACGCCCTCACGGTCGAGGCTGTGGCCCTGCTCGAGCAGGATCACCATCTCCTCGAACAGGCGCCCGACGCGCTCGGCCTCCCACGATTCCCCGGTGACCGTGATCTCGTTGCCGCGCACGTGGATCTCGACCGGGAACGAACCCTCGACGAGGCGGAGAAGCTCGTCGCGTTGCCCGAGAAGGCCGACCATCAAATGGTTGCCTGGAACGAGGATCTTGACCTGAGTCGGCGACGGCGAGGCCACGTCGGCGCGATCGTAGCCCTGAGGCGCGTCAACCCGGTCGGAGTGTGATGTCACGCGGCGTGATCACGGGGGGCGCGGCGGGTGGTGAGGACGGCGGCGCCGGCGATCGCGGCTGTCTCGGCCCGGAGCACGTGCGGCCCCAGCCACAGCCGGCCGGCGTCGAGCTCGGCGAGCTCGCCGGGCTCGAACCCGCCTTCGGGGCCGACCACCAGCACCCACTCGCCCCCGGGTGGCGCCGGCAGCCGGGCGACGTCGTCGCCGGCGGGGTCAGCCATGACGATCCCGGCGACGCCGCCGAGCGCCGTCACCGGCTGCGGCGCGTCGACCTGGGGCAGCCGCGCCCGCCGGCACTGGACTGCGGCCTCGCGCGCGATGCGGCGGAGCCTCGCCACTGCCGTACGGGCACGGTCCGGATCCCAGCGCGGCACGGTACGTCGTGTCGTCAACGGTGTGATGCGGTCGACGCCGAGCTCGGTGAGCTTCTCGACCGCCACGTCCGGCTTGGCCGCCTTCGTCAGAGCGAACGCGACGACAAGGCGCGGCTCGAGCTGCGGCTCGAGGACGGGGTCGGCGCCGGCGCGCAGGTCGAGCCCGCCGCGCCGCGCGTCGACGACCTCGTACGCGCGCCACCGGCCGTCGCCGTCGGCGGCGGTGACGACCTCGCCCGCGCGTAGGCGCCGGACCCGACTCAGGTGATGGCCATCGTCGCCGTCGACGGTGATCTCCTCGTCGAGGGCGGGGACGAATGCGTGCGCGGCGCTCGGGTAGCGAGCCGCGAACCGCGTCACGGGTGGAAGCTGGAGCGCACCCGGTCGAAGAATCCCCGGTCGGGCGGGGCGACCTCCTCACCGCGCAGCTCGGCGAGCCGGCGGAGAAGCTCCTCCTCCTCGGGACGCAGCTTCGACGGGATCTCGACGTCGATGCGGACGAGCAGGTCGCCGCGTCTACGGCCGCGCAGCGAGGGCACGCCCTTGCCCTTGATCCGCTGGACCCGGCCCGGTTGCGCGCCGGGCGGCACGACGATCTCCTCCTCGTCGCCATCGAGCGTCCGGATCGGGAAGCGGGCGCCGAGCGCGGCCTGGGTGAGGCTGACCGCGCGCACGTGCACGAGATCGTCGCCGTCGCGATCGAACACCGGGTGAGGAGCGACCGCGATGTTGACGTACAAGTCACCCGCAACACCGCCCCGCGGCGCGGCGGGACCGCGCTCGGGCAGGCGGAGTCGCTGCCCGCCGTCGATCCCCGCGGGCACCTCGACGTCGATGCGCCGGGCGGCGTTCACGCGACCTTCGCCCCGGCAGTCGCGGCACGGCGAGAGGATCTGGCGGCCGGTGGCGCCGCACGCCGTGCACGGCGACGCCGTGACCATCTGGCCGAGGATCGAGCGGCGGACCTGGCGCACCTCGCCCGTCCCTCCGCAGACGTCGCAACGCGACGGGTGCGTCCCGGGCTCGCATCCCGAGCCGTCGCACCGCTCGCACGTGACCGGCATCCGGACCTCGACCGGGTGCACGACACCGAACGCCGCCTCCTCCAACGTGAGCTGGACCGCGACCTCGGCGTCGACGCCCCGCGGCGGGCCCGCAGGACCCCGGCGGTTGCCGAAGGCGTCGCCGCCGAAGAACGCATCGAAGATGTCCCCCAGTCCGAACGCGTCCCCAGTGGGCCCGGCCCCCGGACGCCCGGCCGCGGCGCCTTCCGGGCCGAACATGTCGTACCGCCGGCGCCGCTCCGGATCGCGCAGAGTCTCGTACGCGATCGTGATCTCCTTGAAGCGCGCTTCGGCGTCGGGATCGTCCGGGTTCGAATCCGGGTGATGCTGGCGCGCCAGCGCGCGGTAGGCGCGCTTGATCTCGGCCTCCGTAGCGTGGGGTGAGACCCCCAGGAGGTCGTAGTAGTTGTCCGGCAACGTCAGTCCACCGGCGACAGCAGCCGGCCGAGCTGCTCCGACACTGCTGCGACCGCACCGATCGTGAGGCGGTAGTCCATGCGCGTGGGCCCCAGAACGCCGACGGTGCCGGCCAGCTCGCCCTCGACGCGGTACGGCGCGAGCACGATCGCGCAGTCACGGAGCTCCTCGATGCTGTTCTCGGAGCCGATGCTCACGTTCACACCCTGGTCGAGGAGGCCGCGAACGAGCGACACCACGACGACCTGGTGCTCGAGCAGCTCGAGGAGGTGCGCGGCACTCTCGGTCGTCGCGAACGACTCCTGCTCGGCGGCGAGCCGGCTCGTGCCCCCGACGTACAGCGCCTCGCTCGGGAGCGCCTCCACGAGCTCGCCGAAGGCGTCACGGACCGCGGCCGTGAGCCCGTCGACCTCGGCGTCGCCGGTGCTCTGGCTCTCGGGAAGGTTGTCGAACGCACGCCCGGTCCACTGGCGCTCCAGCGCCGCGGCGGCCGTGGCCACGCTCGCCTCGCCGGGCTGACCGGCCAGCTCCAGCGTCGCCTTCTCGACGGCGCCGTTCGACAGCACCGCCACCGCGAGCACGACACCCGGGTGGAGCATCACGAGCTGCACGCTGCGAACCTGCGCGGCCTCGGGCTGCGGCGCGACGACCATGGCGGTGTGGTCGGTGACGCGGGACAGGAGCTGGCTCGTCTCGTGGAGGAGGTCCTCGAGGGCGCGGTGAGCGGACTCGAAGAACTCGGCGACGGCGCGTTGGTGGGCGACGCGCAGCACACCCGCCTTGGTGAAGTTGTCGACGAAGTACCGGTAGCCCAGGTCAGTCGGGATGCGACCCGCGGACGTGTACGGCTGGGTGATGTAGCCCTCGCGCTCGAGCACGGTCATGTCGTTGCGCACGGTCGCGCTCGACACGCCGAGCTTGCGCGAGCGGGCGACGCGCTGCGACCCCACCGGCTCCGCGGTGGAGACGTACTCCTCGACCACCGCCCGCAGGATCGCGGCCTTGCGCTCGTCCATACCCTCGGTACCCATGGCTACCAGTCGTCCTCTCGGAGCCGGGTTCCGGCCCGCGCCGGGCGCGGACCGGCCCCGGTGCTCGCCTGTTAGCACTCGAGTGTACTGAGTGCCAAAGGGGGGTCGCGGCCCCGCCTCAGTCCACGGCGCCCTGCACCACGGCCGGGTTGCCGGACGTGGCGACGCCGGGAGTCTGCTCTTCGGTGATCGCGAACCCGGCCACGGGCCCGCGGGCGCGGAACGCGGCAACGCCAGGATCGCGGCCGAGCACGCCCGCCGAGATGGGGCGCGCTCCCTGCGCGTCGCTCATGAGCGCCCACAGCTGGTACGTCCGGTCAGCAGGGAGCGGGGCAAGGTTGTCGTCGAGGAGGAAGCCCCCACCGTCGGGCAGGTACACGATGCGCGCCTCGCGCGACCCGTCCGTCGAGGACAACCGGATCGTCGCCGCATGCGGATCGCGGGACGCTGCGTCTGCGGCGGCGAGCACGGAACCCGTCTTGGCTTCCTGCCCGAGCTCGTCGATGCGATCGTCCTGCTGCAGCACCTTCACCGTGAGTGCGCCGACGACCAGGAGGGCCGCTGCGGCGGCGACACCGACCGCGACGCGGCGCATGAGCACGCTGCGGCGCGAGGGGCGCGCGACGGCCATGGCCGCCGGCGGGATCGTCAACCGCGGGGGCTCCTCCTCGAGGGTCCGCTCGATGCGCTCCCACAGGTCCGGGGGCGCCTCAGTGCCGCCGTGCGCGAGCAGCGCTGCGGTCTCGCGGTACTCGGCGACGAGCTCGCGCGCGGGAGCATTGCGCTCGAGGTACTGCTCGACTTGCTCGCGTTCGTCGTCGTCGACCGCATCGAGCGCGTACGGCCCGAGGAGCTCCTCGAGCTCGTGGGTGCTCAGCTCTCGCGCCATGGCCCTGCAATCCCGCGGTCGACCAGTGCGTCCCGGAGCCTGCCCAGGCCGGAGCGGATCCGGCTCTTGACCGTCCCTTCCGGCTCGCCGAGCAGGACGGCGACCTCGCGGTACGTGTGACCTCCGAAGTACGCCAGCTCGATCGCGCTGCGCTCCCCGTCGCTGAGGCGTTCCAACGCGTCACGGACGTGCTGGGCCTGGGTGAGGTCCCACACCTCGCGTTCGAGGTCGTAGCCGGCCTCGGACGTCATGCGTGCGTCGCGCTCCTCACGAGTGCGACGCGCCGCCTCGGCGCGCACGACGTCGACGCTGCGGCCGTGCGTCTGGGTGAGGAGGTACGTCCGCAGGGATCCTCGACCGGCGTCGAATCGGTCCGGAGCGTTCCAGAGCCGCAGGAACACCTCCTGCACGACCTCTTCGGCCAGCGCTCGGTCTCCGACGATCCGGCCGGCGAGCCCGAACGCAGCCGCCGCGTGCCGGCGGTACACCTCCGACAACGCGTCGTGGCGGAAGCGCCCGATCGCCACGACGAGCTGGGCGTCGCTCGCAACTCGTAGTTCGCCGGCTTTCACGTCTCCGATCCGATGCGTCGCGTCCGAAGTGTTCGCACCCCGGGCGACTGGTGGATCAGCCGCGGAGCGGCAAGGAAGGCCATAGCCTTCGGTTGATGGACTTCGACCTGCCCGTCGAGGCGGAGACGTACCGCGACGAGGTCCGGGCATTCCTCCGCGACCACGCTCCCGACGGTCGCTTCCCACCGGACTGGAACGTCAGGCTCGCCGAGGCCGGGTACGTCGCGCCGCACTGGCCGAAGCCGTGGGGGCGCGACGCGAACCCGGTACAGCAGCTGGTGATCGACGAAGAGCTGCGCGCGGCGGAGGCGCCGCGCCCGCTGAACCCGATCGGCATCGGCTGGGCCGGCCCCACGCTGCTCGTCGCCGGCACCCAAGAGCAACAGGAGCGCTACCTCCCCGGCATCCTGTCGGGCTCGGAGCTCTGGTGTCAGCTGTTCAGCGAGCCCGGCGCCGGCAGCGACCTCGCATCGCTCACGACGCGGGCGGAACGCGACGGCGACGAGTACGTCGTGCACGGCCAGAAGGTCTGGACGACGTTCGCCCACGTATCGCGGTACGGGATCCTGCTGGCCCGCACGGACCTCTCCGCCGAGCAGCACAAGGGCATCTCGTACTTCGTCCTCGACATGCGCTCGCCCGGCATCACCGTGCAACCCATCAGGCAGATGGACGGCAACGCGATGTTCAACGAGGTCTTCCTGGACGCGGTGCGCATCCCCGCGAACGATCTCGTCGGCGAGGAGAACGACGGCTGGCGGCTGGCCAAGGTCACCCTCGGCAACGAGCGCGTGTCGCTGTCGGGTGAGGGCGCGCTCTGGGGCCGCGGGCCGACCGCGAACACGCTGCTCGACATCGTGCGCAGGAACGGCGGCGTCCAGGACCCGCGGGTGCGCCAGAAGCTGGCCGCCCTGTACATCGAGTCCGAGGTGCTGCGCCTGATCCGCCTGCGCACGATCTCGGCGATCGTGCGCGGTCTCGAGCCCGGCGCCGAGACGTCGGTGCGCAAGGCACTGGCCGACGAGCACGGCCAGCACGTGATGGGCCTCGCCGTCGAGCTGGCCGGCAACGCCGGCATGTTGCGCGACTGCGGCCCGTTCGGCGACCCCGACCCGACGTGGGCAGAGGGCTACCTCTTCTCGCCCGCGCTGACGATCGGCGGCGGGACGTCCGAGGTGCAGCGCAACATCATCGGCGAGCGCGTGCTCGGCCTGCCGCGCGACCCCGGGTGATGCGTTCCTGAACTTCGATCAGCGAAGTTGAGAAACGCATCGGTGCTACTCGTCGAGGCGGAGCGCGGCGACGAAGGCTTCTTGCGGAACCTCGACCCGACCGATCTGCTTCATGCGCTTCTTGCCCGCCTTCTGCTGCTCGAGGAGCTTCCGCTTGCGGGTCACGTCACCGCCGTAGCACTTGGCGATCACGTCCTTGCGGCGCGCCTTGACCGTCTCGCGGGCGATGATGCGCCCGCCGATGGCGGCCTGGATGGGCACGTCGAACAGCTGGCGCGGGATGAGCTCGCGCAGCTTCTCGGTCATCCGCCGCCCGTAGTCGTACGCCCGCTCCCGGTGCACGACGGAGGAGAACGCGTCGACGGGCACGCTGTTCAGGAGCACGTCGACCTTGGCGAGGTCGGAGCGGCGGTACCCGCCCGGCTCGTAGTCGAGGCTCGCGTATCCCCGCGTGCGCGACTTCAGCTGGTCGAAGAAGTCGAGCACGACCTCGGCCAGCGGCAGGTCGTACACGAGCTCGATCCGATCCTCGGAGAGGTACTCCATCTTCTTCATCTCGCCTCGGCGCGACTGCGCGAGGTCCATGAGCGTCCCGACGTAGTCCGCCGGTGCCAGGATGGTGACGACGACGTACGGCTCCTCGATGAACTCGACCTGATTCGCGGGCGGCATCGCGGACGGGTTGTCGACGACCTCGACGCCGCCGTCGGTCAGGTCGGCGACGTACTCCACGTTCGGGGCCGTGGCGACGAGGTCGACGCCGTACTCGCGTTCGAGGCGCTCGCGGACGATCTCCATGTGCAGAAGCCCGAGGAACCCGCACCGGAACCCGAAGCCGAGCGCGCCCGATGTCTCCGGCTCGTAGGTGAACGACGAGTCGTTGAGGCGGAGCTTCTCGAGCGCCTCGCGTAGATCGGCGTACTCGTCACCGTCGACCGGATAGAGCCCGCAGAACACCATGGGCTTCGGGTCCCGGTACCCCTCCAAGGGCTCCGCCGGCCGCGACGCGGTGGTCACCGTCTCGCCGACGCGCGCCTGCCCGACGTCCTTGATGCCGGCGATCAGGTACCCGACCTCGCCGGGTCCGAGGCTGGCCACCGGCGTCGGGGCGGGGGTGCGGACCCCGATCTCCTCGGCGTCGCGGACGGCGTCGGCTTGGAGGTACTTCAGGCGGGCGCCGGAGACGAGGGTCCCGTTGAAAACACGCACGGCGCTGATCACGCCCCGGTAGGCGTCGTAGTACGAGTCGAAGATCAACGACTGGAGGGGCGCGTCGGCGTCGCCCTTCGGAGCGGGAATGCGCTCGACGACCGCATCGAGCAGCTCGGGCACGCCCTCCCCCGTCTTGGCCGAGATGCGCAGCACCTCCTCGGCGGGGACGCCGAGGACCCGCTCGATCTCCCCCGCGACTCGCTCGGGCTCGGCGACCGGGAGGTCGATCTTGTTGACGGCGGCGACGATGGCCAGGTCGTGCTCGACGGCGAGGTACGCGTTGGCGAGCGTCTGCGCCTCGATCCCCTGCGACGCGTCGACCAGCAGGATGACCCCCTCGCACGCCGCGAGGCTGCGGGACACCTCGTAGCTGAAGTCGACGTGGCCCGGCGTGTCGATCAGGTGCAGGACGTGGTCCCTCCAGTGAAGACGGACGTTCTGCGCCTTGATCGTGATCCCGCGTTCGCGCTCGAGCTCCATGCTGTCGAGGAACTGGGCTCGCATGTCGCGCGGGTCGACGGCGTGGCACAGCTCGAGGAACCGGTCCGCGAGCGTGGACTTCCCGTGGTCGATGTGGCTGATGATCGCCAGGGCGCGCTGCGATTCGAGGGGGAGCATTGCCGCCATTCTCACGCACCGCGGGCTCGGGTCGGGAACAAGCCCCCTGCTACCCTGTGCCGGTCCCCGACGGAACGACGGATCTCTTCACGCGCATGGCGAACATCAAGAGCCAGGTCAAGCGGAACCGCCAGAACGAGCGGCGCCGGATGCGGAACAAGGTCGCGCGCTCCGAGCTCAAGACCCGCGTCAAGCGGGCCGCCGAAGGGCTCGAGCAGGGCGCCGACGGCGCCCCCGATCAGATGCGGCAGGCCCAGAAGCGGCTCGCCAAGGCGGCCGGCAAGGGCATCGTGCACAAGAACCAGGCCGCTCGGCGCACGTCCCGCCTCATGAAGCGGGCCGCGAAGAGCGGCTAGCGACAGCTAGCGCCCGGCGCGCGCCCGCCGGCGGCCACCCGACCGGCCACTCGCTCGACTCGACAGCGCAGCCAGCCGAGCCACCAACACCTCCATGACCGCATCCTCGGGGATGGCCCGCGCGCCCTTCAGGTCGAGATCGGCGGCGAAGAGGTAGTCGTACGCCTGGCGCAGGCCGCCCGCCCCCAGCGCCCGAGCGGCATCGAGCGCCTTGCGGGCCGGATACTCCTTCACGCGACCGCCGAGCGCCGCCACCGCGTCACGCGGGTTGCGCACGTCGGGATCGTCGACGCGCAGCAGGCGTCGGTAGTACCCGTGCAGCATGCCCATGACCTGGAGCGGGTGCATCGGACGCGGCTGTCCCGGGCCCGTCGCGGTCAGCATGCGCCGGAGCGTCCCGAGCGCGCCCGCCATGTCGCCGGCCTCGATCGCGTTCGTGAGCAGGTAGCCGGGCACGGATCCGGCGTCCCCGAGGTAGGGCTCGACGTCGCCGACGTCGAGGGTCGCACCCGAGCCGAACGACGCCGCCAGCAGCTCCACCAGCTGCGGCACGCGACCGGCGTCCTCGCCGAGGTGCGCCGCCACGACCTTCGCCGCCTCGGGACGGAGCTCCACGCCTGCCGCCTCGAGGTGGCGCTCCAGCACGTCCCCGGTGCGCTCGGTCGCCGGTCCGACCGCGACCGCTTTTACCGCCTTCAACGCGTCGGCGAGGCCCTTCGGGAGACGGCCACCGCCGGCGACGACCACGAGCGCGGTCGTCTCCATCGGGTTGGCGAGGTAGGCGATCAGCGGCTCGGCATCGTCTTTGCCGAGGTTGCCGGCTTCGTGCAGCACGACGACGCGACGTCCGGTCATGAAGGGCGGGCTCTGGGCGGCGTTGAGGGCAGCGGCGACCACTTCCTCGCGGCCCTCGGCGCCGCCGGGCGCGTCGTTCTCGGCCTCGCCGGGCGCGGCGCGCCCGGGCACGGTGAGCTCTTCGACCGTCAGCTCGCGGTCGTCGTCGCCGACGAGCTCGGAGACGAGCTGCTCGAGTGCCTCTCCCCGCAAGACGGGATCGGCCCCCGTGACCAGGTAGGCCACTGCGCTCACGAGACGTGCGCCCCGTCGCGCTCCACGGCCGCCACTGCCTCGATCATCCGGCACACCCTGACCGATCCCGCGACGTCGTGCACACGCACGATCCGACAGCCGCGCATGACGCCGTACGCGGCCGCCGCCAGCGACGCGTCCCGCCGATCGTCGATCGCGAGATCGAGGAGCTCACCGAGGAAGCGCTTGTTCGACGCCGACAGGAGCAACGTGTAGCCGAGGGACGCCAATGCGGCGCTCTCGCGGAGCAGCACGGCGCTCTGTGCCGGGGTCTTCCCCAAGTCGAGGCCGGCGTCGAGCGCGATCTGCTCGGACGCGAGCCCGGCGGCGCCGGCGGCCGCGGCGCGGGCGAGGAGGAAGGCGCGCACCTCGCCCAGCAGGTCGTCGTAGTGGGGCTCGGGGTCCGGCACGCGCGGTGCAAGTCGGATGTGGGTGGCGACGACGGAGGCGCCGCGATCGGCGGCAGTCGGGAGGTAGTCGGGATCGGAGAAGCCGCTGATGTCATTGCCGAGCACCGCGCCGGCGTCGCACGCCGGCCTCAGCACCGCCGCCCGCCACGTGTCCACTGACAACGGCGTGTCGAACCGGGCTCGCAGCGCTTCCAGCGGCGGGATGACGCGGTCGAGCTCCTCGGCCTCGCTCACCTCAGGCCCGGGCCCGGCTTTTACGCCGCCCACGTCGAGCACGTCGGCGCCCTCGGCAACGAGCTGCTCGGCCCGCCGGAGCAGCGCGTCCAGCTCGAACGTCGCGCCGGCGTCGTAGAACGAGTCGGGCGTGCGATTGAGGATGCCCATGACGAGCACGCGGTTGGCGACGTCGTACACGCGGTCACCGAGTCGGAAGCGGGTCATCGACTCGGAGGTTATGGCGTCGCTGTGAGCGCAGCCTCGCCGCGCCGAGCAGGGCGACGACGGCGATGAGACCCCACGCCGCGCGCGCGTCGATGTCCACCGGCACGCGGGAGCAGATCGCAGCAATGTCGAGCACCGCCGTGGCCAGCAGGCCGGTCGGTATCTGGAGCGTGGCCGCGAGCCCGGGCCACCACGGCTCGACCACGCCGCCGGCCAGGCCGGTGACGACACCGAGGATCGTGAGCGGCCCGACGACGGGTGCGGCCATCACATTCGCCGGCAGCGATGCGAGCGGCACCGAACCGAACACCGGGATGAGGACCGGCGCCACGCCGACTTGCGCCGCGAGCGTGACCGCGAAGGGCTCTCGCAGCCAATGCGGTCCGCCCAGCCGCGCCGTCACCGGAACGGCCAGCACGGCGATGCCGGCGCTCGCGCCACACGAGAGCAGGAACCCGACCGAGTGCAGCAGGAACGGGTCGGCCAGCAGGAGGACGACGACGGTCAGCGCGAGTACCCGGAGTGTCGTGCTGGGGCGCCCAAGGTAGAGCGCTGTCATGGAGAACGCGGCCATCGCGCATGCACGCAGCACCGACGGCTCCCAGCGCGTCATCGTCCCGAACACCACGAGGACGCCGAGACCGCCGAGCAATTGCGCCCGCAGCGACAGCCGCCGGAGCACGGGTCGTGTCAACGCAATCACGAACGCCACGTTCTCCCCGGACACGGCAAGGAGATGAGTGAGGCCGGACGCGCGGAACTCTTCCTCGACTTCACGGGGCAGCGCCCGCGTGTCGCCGAGCAGGAAGCCGGCGACGAGCGCCCGCTCGGTGGCAGGGAGGTGCCTGGTACCGGCCAGCACGCGGTGGCGCAGGGCGTTCGCTGTTTGGTCCAGCGGTGAGGTGGCGGGCTCGAACGCGCGGAACTCGACGGCGTCGAAGTGGGCGACGGCGTGCCGCCATCGGAGCCGGCGGTCGAAGCCGGCCAGGGGCTGGAGCCAGCCGGACATCTCGACCCCGTCGCCTGCCTCCAACAGACGCAGCCGGCTCGCCGCTTCGCCGCTCGCGGTGACGAGCACGGTGCGCGATCCGGCGGCGCGCCCGTCGAGCCGAGCAACGCGCACGAGCACACGTGCCGTGTACGGCCCGCCCCCGGGATCCTCGGCGAGGGCGGCGGCGATGGTCGCGGAGTCGCGAGCGTCGCGAGCTCCCGTCAGCGGCGAGTGCGCCACGCCATCGAGCGCCCGCTGCATCGTCGCCACCCCGAGGAGGGCGATCGCCAGGATCGCGAGCGTCATGCGACCCCAGCCGCGCCGCGCGACAAGGGCAACGCCCGCCGCAACCAGCCCGGCGACGAGCAAGCCCGCGGCCGGTGCGGGACCGAGGTGCTCCCCGAGGCGCGCGCCGGCGACGGCCGCCGCGACCAGGGCGATCGGGCCCGCCGCGTGGCTGGCCCTCAGATCGTCACCTTGTCCTTGAGGTCGGCGAAGCGCTTGTCGCCGATACCGCGCACGTCACGGAGCTCGTTGACCGAGCGGAAGCCACCGCGACGCTCGCGTTCGGCGATGATCGCCTGGGCGAGCGTCGGGCCGATGCCGGGGAGCGCCTCGAGCTGCGCTTGCGTGGCCGTGTTGAGGTTCACGAGGCCGGACGGATCGGCGCTCTCGCCGCCACTCCCGTCCGGGGCCCCGGAGCCCGCCGGCACCGCCTCGCCCACCCGCTGCACCAGCACCCGCTGACCGTCGGCGACCTTGGCGGCCAGGTTGAGCCGGTTGAGATCGGCCTCGGGCGCGCCGCCGCCGGCGGCTTCGACCGCGTCGATGACGCGTGATCCACCCCCGAGCTCGTACACGCCTGGTTTGGCGACGGCGCCGGCGACGTGCACCGTCACGCGGTCGCCCTGCTTCGTGCGACCGGTCGCGCTCGTGTCGCTCGTCCCGGTCGCGCTGTCGCGCGCAGCCGTGGACGCCGGGGTGCGGCGCGTCGTCGGCGAGCTGCTGCCCTCACCGACGCCGAGCCGGTACCAGATGAACCCGGCGACGAGCGAGACGACGAGGAGCGCGGCAATGCTGGCGCGCGGGTCGCCGCGCAGGCCGCGGAGCCGGTCGACCAGCCGCTCGATGGGTCCGCCCCACTCGGCGGGTCGGGGTGGGAACTCCGCCGGCCGTTCGGATCCGTCGGACGGTCCCCAGAACTCGGCGTCGGGAGCGTGGCGCTCGACGCTGACGGTGCGAGACGAGTCGGGCATGGCGACCTCCGGGCGCGCGCGTGCAAAGACCGGAGGAAGAACGAGGGAAGGAAACGGGCTGGCGAGGTGGACCGCCTCTAGCCGAGGTGACGGTATCGCGCCCGGCAGCGCAGGAAAAGGCCCGTCAGCGCCCCGCGAGGGCGCGCGCTTCGGCCTCGAGCGGAATCGCCTCGTAGGCGGCCTGGTGCCCCAGCCCGTGCCACCGACCCCGCGCGTACGCACCCAGGTACCGCACGAGGAAGTGCACCTTGCCGAGCTCGCGCCATTGGCGGACGTGGACGAGCTCGTGGGCAATCAGGTCACGATCGTGCTCGTGGCCGCGCCGCAGCAGGATCCACCGGTCGAGCGTCATGCCGGCGATCCCCGGCGTGAGCACTGGCACGCGGACGAGACGAGCCCGCTCGAGATCGGTAGGCGGGATGTGGTCGAAGGATGCGCGCTCGGAGGCGTGGAGCCGGCGCGGCATCACTCGGCTACCGCGTGACGAAATTGACCAGCCGCCCCGGCACGATGACGACCTTCAGGACCTCGACAGCATCGAGCAGTTGCGCGACCCGCTCGTCGGCGCGCGCCGCCGTCTCGTGGTCGGCTTCGCTCGCACCGGCGGGCACCTTGACCCGGGCCCGCACCTTCCCGTCGACCTGCACCACGATCTCGACCTCCTCGACGACGAGGTAGGCCGGGTCGGGCTCGGGGAACGGCTCGTATGTGAGCGTCTCGGCGTGCCCCAGTCGGGCCCACACCTCTTCCGCCAGGTGCGGGGCCAGCGGGGCGAGCATCAGGGTCATCGCGGCGACGACCTCAACCGGCGCGGCGCCCGTCTCCCCCACGACCTGGGTGAGCCGGTTGTTCAGCTCGAAGAGCCGGGCGATCGCCGTGTTGAACTGCAGCTTCCCCATGTCGTTTCGGACGGCCTCGATCGTCCGGTGGAGGACGCGCCGGGTGTCCTCGTCGGCGGGCGCGTCCGACACGCGAATCGCGCCGGTCTCCTCGTCGACCGCGTTGCGCCAGAACCGCTGCAAGAAGCGGTGCACGCCAACGATGTCGGCCGTGTTCCAGGGCCGGCTGGCGTCGAGCGGCCCCATGAACATCTCGTAGAGCCGCAGTGTGTCGGCGCCGTATCCCTCGTAGATGTCGTCGGGGGTCACCGCGTTCTTGCGGCTCTTGCCCATCCGGCCTTGCGTGCGCGTCACCTCCGCGCCTTCGAAGAAGAACTGCCCGTCGCGCTCTTCGACGTCGGTCGCGGGGACGTACATGCCGCGTTCGTCGAGGTACTCGTACGCCGTGATCGTGCCTTGGTTGAAGAGCCGGGCGAACGGCTCGGGCGTGGAGACGTGACCGAGGTCGTACAGCACCTTGTGCCAGAACCGGGCGTACAGCAGGTGCAGTACTGCGTGCTCGGCGCCGCCGACGTAGAGGCCGACGCCGCCAGAGGCCGAGTCACCTTGCATCCAGTAGCGCTCGACCGCGGGGTCGACGATCTCGTTCTCGTTCGTGGGGTCGAGGTAGCGCAAGTAGTACCAGCACGATCCCGCCCACTGCGGCATCGTGTTCGTCTCGCGCAGGTATGTCTTGAGTCCGTCGCCGAGGTCGGCATCGACCGTGACCCACTGCTCGGCCCGCGCCAGGGGTGGCTCCGGGAGCGTCTCCTCGTCGTCGGCGACGATGCGAGGTTGGAAGTCGCTGATCTCGGGCAGCTCGACGGGGAGCATCGACTCGGGCAGCGCGACCGGCAGGCCGGTCTCGTCGTACACGATCGGGAACGGCTCGCCCCAGTACCGCTGGCGGCTGAAGAGCCAGTCGCGCAGCTTGTAGGTGACCGAGCCCTGGCCGTTCTCGGTCGCTTCGAGCCACTCGGTGATCCTGCGCTTGGCGTCGTCGACGTCGAGGCCGTCGAGGAACCCGCTGTTGATGGCGGGCCCGTCGCCGAGGTACGCCTGCCCGTCGAAGTCGGGAGGCGGCTGCACCGTACGAATGACGGGCAGGTCGAACTCGTCGGCGAAGTCCCAGTCGCGCTGGTCCTGACCCGGGACCGCCATGATCGCGCCGGTGCCGTAGCCGGCGAGCACGTAGTCGGCGATGAAGATCGGGATGCGCTCGTCGTTGACGGGGTTGATCGCGTAGGCCCCGATGAAGATGCCGGTCTTCTCGCGTCCCTCGGCTTGGCGCTCGAGGTCGGTCTTGGTCGCGGCGAACTCGCGATATGCCTCGACCGCCTCCGGTGGCGAGACGTCGATGCCGAACGTGCCCCGCCACGCGAGCGGGGTGTCCCGCGGCCACTCGCTGGCGACGATCTCGTCGACCAGGTCCAGCTCCGGCGCCACGACCATGTACGTGGCGCCGAACACGGTGTCGGGCCGCGTCGTGAATACCCGGATGCCGAGATCCTCGTGGCTCTCGACCGGGAAGACGATATCGGCGCCCTCGCTGCGGCCGATCCAGTTGCGCTGCATGATCTTGATCGACTCCGGCCAGTCGAGCAGCTCGAGATCGGTCAGCAGCCGTTCGGCGTACTTGGTGATGCGCAGCATCCACTGCTTGAGCGGGCGCTTGTAGACCGGGTGGTTCCCACGCTCGCTCCGGCCATCGATCGTGACCTCCTCGTTGGCCAGCACCGTGCCGAGCGCAGGGCACCAGTTGACGGGAACCTCGTCGAGGTACGCGAGCCGGTAGGAGTCGACGACCCGACGGCGCTCGATGGTGTCGAGCTCACCCCATGGGCGGTCGTCGGGTGTGGGCCGCGCACCTGACTCGAGATTCGCGACGAGCTCGGCGATCGGACGGGCACAGTTGCTCTCGTCGTCGAACCAGGCGTTGAACATCTGGAGGAAGATCCACTGCGTCCACCGGTAGTACTGGACGTCGGTGGTCGAGACGCCCCGGCGCGGGTCGTGCCCGAGGCCGAGGCGGCGCAGCTGGCGCCGCATCGTCGCGATGTTCTGCTCGGTGGTTGCGCGCGGGTGTTGCCCGGTCTCGAGGGCGTACTGCTCAGCGGGCAGCCCGAACGCGTCGTACCCCATCGCGTGCAGCACGTTGTGGCCCGCCATGCGCTGGAAGCGCGCGTACACGTCAGTGCCGATGTAGCCGAGCGGGTGCCCCACGTGGAGGCCGGCGCCGCTCGGGTACGGGAACATGTCGAGCACGTACAGTTTCTCCCGGTTGGCGGCGCGCTCGAAGTCGCCGGACAGCGGCCCGCTCGGGTTCGGCGTCCAGAACGTCCGTTCCGCTTCCCAACGGTCCTGCCACTTGCGCTCGATCTCGTCGGCCAGGCGCGCGGTGTACCGGTACGGAGGGGCGTCGTCGGTGCGCGCTGTCGTGTCGCTCATTGCGCGGCGAGCGTACCGGCGCCGCGCGTCAGGTCACGGGTAGATGTCATACCTGGATGTCATGATGCAAACATGTGTTCGGTCTGCGAGGCGTTCGAGGCCCGAATCGGCGCTGGTACCGTTGGCGACCCTGGGGGCGTAGCTCAGTCTGGTAGAGCGCCTGCGTGGCACGCAGGAGGATCGTGGGTTCGAGCCCCATCGCCTCCACCATTTTTTTCCAGCTTCCTCGATACATGGCGGCTGACCGGTTACACGCTCGGCGGGCTGGTCGCCGCTGAGGGCTGCTTCACCACGGTCCGTCAGCGCCGTCCCTATGGTGACGGCGAACCCCGCTTGAAGTTTGTCTTCTGTATGACGATGGCGCAGCGCGATCTCCCGCTCCTCGAAACGCTGCGTTCGTTTCTCGGCTACGGCTCCATCCAGCATCACCGGCGCGCTCGCGCACATTGGCAACCGACGAGCACGCTCCGGATCCACTCGATCTGGGCGCACCGCAACGCGACGATCCCTTTTGCCGAGGCTTACCTGCTCCCGTGCGCCAAGCGACGACAGTTCGAGGAGTGGCGCGATCACCTGATCTCGTACGACCTCGCTCACCCGAACCGGTACGGGAAGGGACCGTCGCCGTGCTCGGTGCCTGGATGCGAGAAGCCCGTACGCGGCCGAATGCTGTGCCGGAGCCACTACTACCGTGCGACCGGATACTGACGCGCTTGCCGCGTTCCTCTCCGGATTCGTAGCAGGAGAGGGAAGCTTCAGCGGAGCATCTGACCGCAGTCGCTACGTGTTCGAGGTGGGCCTCGGGGCGTCGGACCGCGAGATGTGCGGGCTCCTACGGGGGTTCCTCGGCGTTGGACACATCTACGACTCGCCAAGACGCAAGCCGCACCACGACGACGAGTGCAACTTCAGTGTTACTGCCCTCCCCCATCTACTCAATGAAGTCGTCCATTTCATGGATGAGCATCTGCCGGCCTCCTACAAGCGGGAGCAGTACCTCGCCTGGCGAGGACGCCTGATGGACTACTGGGAGCATCGGGCCAAGCGGGTGCGGCCGTGCACGGTCGACGGATGTGAGACGCCGCGCCGCGCCCATGGGCTGTGTCGACATCATCTCTTCAAGGAGTACCGAATGTGATCCGTAGACTGAGGCGGACATGATCGACGTGATCGACTATCGCGCCGGCAACTCCCCCAGCGTGATCTACGCGCTCGAGCGCCTCGGGCTGCCGTGCCGGCTCGTCGCCAAGCCCGAGGAGATCGCCGAGTCCGAGCGGCTGGTCCTGCCGGGTGTCGGCGCGGCCGCAGCGACGCTCGACTCGCTGCGCGAGTCCGACCTGCTCGACGCGCTCACCCAGCGCGTCCAGGTCGAGGGGGTGCCGTTCTTGGGCATCTGCATCGGACTGCAGGTCCTGTTCGAGCACAGCGAGGAAGGCAACACGCCGTGCCTCGGCTGGCTCCCGGGCACGGTGCGCAGATTCGCCGATACCCTGCGGGTCCCGCAGATCGGGTGGAACGAGGTGCGCTTCACACGTTCGCACCCCGTGACCGCCGGGCTCCCCGAGCACGGCCACTTCTACTTCGTCAACTCGTACTACGCCGACCCGCGCGATCCCGCCGACGCGCTCGGGCGCACCGAGTACGGCGTCGAGTTCTGCTCGGTGGTGGCGCGCGACAACATCATCGCGACCCAGTTCCACGCCGAGAAGAGCGGCCGGCTCGGGCTGCAGCTCCTCACCGACTTCGCCGCGTGGGACGGGCGATGCTGACCAAGCGCCTCATCGCCTGCTTCGACGTCGTCGAGGGACGGGTGACGAAGGCGCAGCAGTTCCAGGACAACATCGACGTTGCGCCGGCCGAGGAGCTCGCGGCCCGGCTCTACGACGACCAGATCGACGAGATCGTCTTCTACGACATCACCGCCAGCGCGGAGAGGCGGAAGATCGATCTCGAGACCGTGCGCCGCGTCGCCCGCCACGTCTTCGTCCCGTTCACGGTCGGCGGCGGGATCCGGTCCGTCGACGACATGTTCGAGGTGCTCAAGGCGGGCGCCGAGAAGATCAGCGTCGACTCGATGGCGGTCCGGAACCCCGAGATCATCCGCGACGGCGCCGAGGCGTTCGGCCGTCAATGCATCGTGCTGAGCACACAGGTCCAGCTGGTCGGGCCCCGGCCCGGCATCCCGTCGGGGTACGAGGTGTTCATCGACGGCGCGCGCCAGGCGACCGGGCTCGACGCACTCGAGTGGGTCCGGCGAGGCGAGGAGCTAGGCGCGGGCGAGATCGTCGTCAACAGCATCGACCGTGACGGAACTGCAAGCGGCTACGACCTCGAAGTGACCCGCGCCGTGGCCGACGCGGTGAACGTTCCCGTGATCGCGTCGGGAGGCGCGGGAACGGTCGAGCACATCGCGGCCGGGCTCACGGCGGGCGGCGCACAGGCCGCCATCATCAGCTCGATCCTGTACTCGCCGCGCTTCGACCGGAACCTCGGTGTGCGCGAGCTCAAGGCCGGGCTCGTCGACGCGGGCGTACCGCTGCGCCCGTACCTGATGTCCTAAGCAGACGCCGTCTGCGACGCGGGGACGAGTTGCTCCCAGTCGATGCGCGGCGCATCGGTCCAGAGACGCTCGAGCTCGTAGTACGCGCGCGTCTCGTCGAGGAACACGTGCACGACGATGTCGCCGTAGTCGAGCAGCACCCACGTCGCGTCGTCGAGACCTTCGACGCTGTTGGGCGCCGTATCGACGTGCTCCTTCATCGCCTTCTCGATCTCGTCGACGATCGTGCGCACGTGCCTCGTGTTCGTCGCGCTCGCGATCACGAAGGCGTCGGTGATCGAGAGGATCTCGCCGACGTCCAAGGCGATGACGTCCTCGCCCTTCTTGGCCGAGGCCGCCGCCGCGGCGACGGCAACTCGGCGGAGCACGACCGGGGCGCCTGTCAAGCAGCAGCCTCGCCGGTCGTCATCACCGTGCAGTGTAGAGGCCGCGCTTGGCGATGGCACGCACCACCGCCGCCGGGACCAACCCGTCGACCGGGCGGCCTTCGGCCAGGCGTGCCCGCAGATCGCTCGACGAGATGTCGAGGCGCGGGATCGTCACGCGTTCGACCCGCCAACCCGGCGCCGGGGCTTCAGCATGCGCGTCGCCCGCCCGCTCGACGATCACAAGGGTCGCGAGGTCTCGGGTCTCCTCGAGCTTGCGCCACGTCGGCATGTTCCGGACGGCGTCGGCGCCGAGCACGAGGAAGAGATCCCGATCGGGAGCCGCCAGCACATCGAGGGTGTCGTACGTGACAGACGGCGTGCCACGCTCGATCTCGATCGCGGACGCTTCGACCCCCGCGACGCGCTCGACCGCAGCGGTCACCAGTGCGAGCCGGTCAGCGGCCGATGCGACCACTTCGCCACGCTTCTGCCACGGATCGCCGGCGACCACCATGAGCACGCGGTCCAGACCAAACGCAGCGCGCGTGTCGACTGCCGCCACGATGTGGCCCACGTGCACCGGGTCGAACGTGCCCCCGAGGACACCGACTCGCTCGATCCGGGGAGTCTACGAGCGCCACGAACCCTTCACGGTGCTGGAACGCGAACGTCACGGTCGCGTCCTACGCTCGCGACGGCGTCCAGGGAGGTGTTTGATGCCGCTCGACGATCCAGCTCCGAGTCCCGCCGCGCACGTCCTGGTGCGGGTCTGGCTCCCCGACCGTCCGGGTGCGCTCGGTCTGGTCGCATCGCGCATCGGAGCCGTTCGCGGCGACATCGTCGGCGTCGACGTCCTCGAGCGCGGCACGAACGTCGCCGTCGACGAGTTCGCCGTCGATCTCGCCGACGCCGACCTCGTGCCGACGCTGGTGCGGGAGATCGAGGAGGTCGACGGGGTGTCGGTCGAGGAGGTCCGGGTCGTCGGGCACTTCCCCGACGCTCGCCTCGACGCGCTCGAGTCGGCAGCGGCGCTGTGCGAGGCGACGACCGTCGACGATCTTCACGCGACGCTCACGCTGCAGACCCGGCGCGAGTTCCTCGCCGACTGGAGCGCGCTGGTCGAGGGCAGTCGCGTGCTCGCCCACGCGGGCGACGGCATGCCGAGCGCCGACGTCCTCAACGCGTTGGTCACGGGCACGTCTGCCTCCACGTTGGTCGCCGAGGGCGTAGCCGGTCCCGACGACCTGGCGGTGGCCTCGTTCACCGGCTACGACGCGGCGCTGTTGCTGGGCCGGGTCGGCCATCCGCTGCGGCGCCGCGAACGCGGACAGCTGCTGGCGCTCGTGCGGATTGCCGATCGCGCGTGGCAGCTCCTCGCCGACTACAACGTGGACGGTGCCGACGATCGCCACGCTTCGGCGTGACCAACTCACAGCGTCGTCGCACGTCCTCGCCCGCGCGTTCGACGACGACCCGGTCTTTCGTTACCTGTACCCCGCGGGGCGCCGCCGGCGTTGGGCGTGCCGCGGCTTTCTGCGCGCGTTGGCGCAGGACGGGATGCCCTTCGGCGAGGTCTGGGCAGCATTGGACCACGACGCAGTCATTGCGACCGCCGGCTGGCTGCCCGAGGGCGCGTTTCCGCCGTCGCGGTGGCGCGGCCTGCGGCTGCTGCTCGGTTCATGGGGTGCGCTCCTCACGCCGCAGACCCTTCGGGACGGACTCCGCTACCTGAACGAGACGGAGCGGCTGCACCCCAAGGGACCCCACTGGTACCTCGCGGTGATCGGCGTCGAACCCGAGCGTCAGGGGGAGGGGCTCGGCGGGAAGCTCCTCGACGTCGTGCTCGACCGGCTCGACTCGACCCGCGTGCCTGCCTACCTCGAGACGTCGACGGAGGCGAACGTCGCCTGGTACCGACACCACGGCTTCGAGCTGCAGCAGGAGGTCCGGCCGGCGCCCGAAGGGCCGCCCGTCTGGACCATGTGGCGCGAGCCTACGAGCTGACGAGCCCGTGGATTGACTAACCCTCGACGATCGTCGTGACGAAGCGCTCGAGCTGGCGCAGGTTGCGGCACTCGTAGACCCCGTCGCAGTAGATCCCGAACTCGGAGATGATCGAGTCGCCGGTGTCCCAGTAGCCGCGGGGTTCCGGGTTGAGCCAGTACAGGTGACGGGCCCGCTGCTGGAGCTCCTTGAGCACCCAGTGCTGGGACGCGTGATAGTTGTTGCGCGCGTCGCCGAGCAGGATGATCGACGTCTTCGGCGTCACTTCCTTGTAGTGGTGCTCGTGGAACACCTCGAACGCGTGGCCGTAGTCGGAGTGGCCGTCGACCCACACGACGTCCGCCTCGGTGTTGACCCGGTGGACGGCCTCGGCGATGTCGTCGGACTCCTGGAAGAACCGCGTGACCTCGTCGATGCCGTCGATGAACACCCACGACCGGACCTTCGAGAACTGGCTCGCCATCGCGTAGACGAACTGCAGCGTGAAGCGGGCGAAGCTCGCCACCGAGCCCGAGATGTCGGCCACGACCATGATCTCGGGCCGGGACGGGCGCGGGTGACGGAACTTGGGCTCTGCGGGCACGCCCCCGTACGACAGCGAGTGCCGGACGGTGGAGCGGAAGTCGAGATGGCCCCGGTTCCGGCGCCGCCGGCGCTGCGCGAGCCGCGCGGCGAGGGCCCGAGTGAGCGGGTAGATCGCGCGCTGCAGCGCAAGCATCTCCTCGCGCGACGCGTGCATGAAATCGACGTCCTCGGGGAGCGGCTTGCGCAGGGTGCGCGCCATCGCCTCCGCGCCACGGTCGGCGACGAGACGGCGGCGGATCTCGGCTTCGACGAGCTCCTTCAGCTCCTGCAGACGGGACTGGAACTCCTCCTGGGCGAGGCGCTCGTCCAGCTCCGCATCGCCGAGGTCCCCTCGGTCGCGCGCCTGCCCCATGAGCCGCGCGGTGAGGCCCTCGAAGTCGAGCTGCCGGAGCGTCCGGTACAGGTAGTACGTCCCGCCGACGGGCCGGCCCGGCTCCATGCCGGCGAAGCGATCCACGGCCACGCCCGCCAGCTGCCGGAGCTGCTCGCGGTCCATGTTCATGAGCGCCTGGAGGAGCATCTGCGCCAGCTCCTCCGGTGAGACGTCGCCCATGGCCCCGCCGCCTTGCGCGCGCATCGCCTCCATGGACTCGAGGTCGAAGGGCGTACCGTCCTCGCCTTCCTCGCCGATGCCCGAGGCGTGGAGTGAGAAGTACACGTCGAACACCGTCTCGAACGCCCGCCAGTGGTGGTGGTGCTTGACCAGCGTCGCCCCGAGCGCGGCCTTGAAGGTGTCGCGCTCGGCGATGTCGACGTGCTCGACGGCGCGCATGGCGTCGAGGTTCTCGGTCATGGAGACCGGGAGCCCGGCGGCACGGAGCTCGTGCACGAACCCCTGCAGCACGTCGAGCATCGACGAGCGCGGCCCGAGCGGTGGGTCCCCCGCGCCCGCGTTCCTCGGCAGCGCGTCGGCGAGCCGGGCCGGGTCGAGCGGAGGCATGGTCAGGGAGCGCGCGCCGGCAGCGGCCCGCCCTCGACCTGGAGCTCCTTGCGGGCCTTGGCGATGTCGGATTGGTACTTGAGCAGCACGTGCAGCGTCTCGCCGATGAGCTCGGGATCGATCTCGTTCTTGCCCAAGTAAAGGAGCGTCTTCGCCCAGTCGATGGTCTCGGAGATCGACGGCGCCTTCTTCAGCTCCAGCTGGCGGATGGACCGGACGACGCGCGCGACCTGCTCGGCTAGCTCGTCGTCGACCTCGGGCACGCGCACGCGCACGATGTCCTTCTCGCGCTCGAGATCGGGATAATCGAGGTGCAGGTACAGGCAGCGCCGCTTCAACGCCTCGGAGAGCTCGCGCGTGTTGTTCGACGTCATGACGACCAGTGGACGCTGCTTTCCCGCGATCGTGCCCAGCTCGGGAATCGAGACCTGGAAGTCCGACAGCACCTCGAGCAGCAGGGCCTCGGTCTCGATCTCCACCCGATCGACCTCGTCGATGAGCAGCACGATCGGCTCCTCGGCGCGGATTGCCTCCAGCAGCGGCCGGGTGAGCAGGAACGGCTCCGAGAAGATGTCGGACTCGACCTCGGCCCAGCTCGTCTCGTGCTCCCGATCGGCCTGGATGCGCAGGAGCTGCTTCTTGTAGTTCCACTCGTAGAGCGCCTTCGACTCGTCGAGTCCCTCGTAGCACTGGAGCCGGATCAGGCGCGACCCCGTGACCCCGGACAGCGCCTTGGCAAGCTCGGTCTTGCCCACGCCGGCGGGCCCTTCTACCAGGACCGGCTTCTCGAGCCGGTCGGCGAGATACACGACGCCGGCGATGTTCGGGTCGGCGAGGTAGTCGACGGCGCGGAGGCGCTCGACGACTTCATCGACGGACGTGAAGCGGTCGGCCATCAGGCTCCTGACACTGGGAGGGTGCGGGTCACTCGACCACCTGGCCGTCGCCCCACACGACGTACTTGTACGTCGTCAGCTCGCGCAGGCCCATCGGGCCGCGCGCGTGCAGCTTCTGCGTCGAGATCCCGATCTCGGCGCCGAATCCGAAGCGCTCGCCATCGGTGAACCGAGTCGACGCGTTCACGACAACGACGGCGGCGTCGACAGCACCGGTGAAACGGCGGGCGGCATCGAGGTCGCGAGTGATGATCGACTCGGTGTGGCCGGATCCGAACCGGTTGACGTGCGCGACGGCGGAGTCGAGGGAATCGACGACGGCGACGCTCATCTTCAGCGCGAGGAACTCGCGGCCGAAGTCGTCGTCGGTCGCGACGCCCATGGCGGGCCAGAGCGCGCGAGCCGGCTCGTCGCCCACGAGCTGGACCCCGTGCTCGGCGAGGGCGGCACAGACACGCGGGAGGAACACTTCGGCGACCGCCTCGTGGACGACGAGCGACTCGGCCGCGTTGCACACGCTGGGGCGATTCGTCTTGGCATTGATCGTGACGTCGAGGGCCTCGTCGAGGTCAGCCGACGCGTCGACGTACACGTGGCAGTTCCCGTCCCCGTCGATGATCACCGGAACGGTCGCGTGCTCACGCACGCTCGCGATGAGATCCGCACCACCGCGCGGGATCAAGCAGTCGACGAACTCGGTGAGCCGCATGACCTCGACCGCGGTCTCGTAGGCGACGTCCTCGACGAGGACCACGCCATCCTCGGGAAGGCCGGTCTTCTGGAGCGCCTCGCGCACCACACCGACGATCGCCGCATTGGATCGCAGCGCCGATCCCGAGCCTCGGAGCAGCGCGGCGTTCCCCGACTTCAGGCACAGGCTGGCGGCGTCGCTCGTCACATTGGGCCGGTTCTCGTAGATGATCGCCACGACTCCCAGCGGCACGCGCACGCGCTGGATCTCGAGGCCGTTGGGCCGGACCCAACCGTCGAGCACCTCCCCGACCGGATCGGGCAGGGCCGCGACCTTGCGCAGCCCGGCGGCCATGCCCGCGATTCGTGTGTCGCTCAGGCGCAGGCGGTCCAGGGGGCCCGCTTGCATGCCGTCCGATTCGGCGTACTCGGTGTCGGCGGCGTTCGCGGCCAGGATCTCGGGCGTCCGCTCGACCAGGAGGTCGGCGGCGGTGAGCAGCGCCTGGTCCTTCTCGGCCGTCGATGCCGCGGCCAATCGGCGGGAAGCAGCTCGAGCACGACGACCGAGCTCCATCACCCGCTCGGACATAGGCGCGAGTGTAAACGTTGACCGCTCGGTCTAGTTCTGGGATTGCACCCCGCGGATCGCCATTGCCGGTGTCCCGGGAGCGCTCTTGCGCGGTTGCGTGCCGTCCGTCACACTACGGCTCCGGCAACGACGCCACTTCGCTCTCGATCCTCGTCGCCGGCCGACGGGGGGAGGGCCCTCTTTCGGGGGGCCTCACACGGCCGGCGAGGAGCGGGGGACGGCAGTGGGGTCGGACGAGCGCACGAAGGCGGATGGCTGCGCCAGCGGCAGCGCCTCCGCCGTGCGGGAGCCCGGCCTCGCTGCCCCCCCGAGTTCCGCCTTCGACGATCACTTTGTCGCCGTCGCAAGCTCCGACTCAGACTGTTCTGACGCCCTCGCAAGCTCGGGCTGTGCGGCAGCGGTCGGCAAAGCTGCCGCCGCCACTAGGGCAGAACTACGAGGTCATCGCGGTGGATGACTTCGTGGGGGGTAGCTTCGGGGAGGTCGGTGGTGCGGTGGCCGGCGATCGTCCTCAGCAGGTCGGCGGAGACACGGGTCAATCCCTTGGCGAAGGGGCGACCGGACTCGTCGACGACTTCGACGGCGTCGTCGGGGTCGAAGCGGCCGTCGACGCCGCGGACGCCGGCCGGCAACAGCGAGCGGCCTTCTTGGGTGAGCGCGCGGCGGGCTCCGTCGTCGACGACCACCCGACCGGCGG
>WNFV01002136.1_pt1 | contig 36108 bp, 34 predicted proteins | sample 5400101 | NCBI WGS metagenome assembly WNFV01 (sample SAMN13153361, study PRJNA577476) | soil metagenome | isolation source: 115 cm soil or saprolite under grassland replicate 1 | place: USA:California | collected 2016-06-15 | reverse complement strand
GGATCCACCAGGTCGCGTAGGTCGAGAACTTAAAGCCCTTGCGATAGCCGAACTTCTCGACCGCACGGATCAACCCGAGCGAGCCTTCCTGGATCAGGTCGAGGAACGAGAGGCCGCGGCCGAGGTGCCGCTTCGCGATCGAGACGACGAGCCGGAGATTAGCCTCGATCATCTGCGTCTTCGCCGCCAGGTCCCCGCGCTCGACCCGCTTCGCGAGGTAGACCTCCCGGTCGGCCGTCAGCAGCCGCACTTTCTCGATCTCGCGCAGGTAGAGGCGCAGCGAGTCGAGCGACGGCTCGACGGTCAGGTCGAACTTCGGCGGCGCCTCGTCCTCGACGAGCGCGGGCTGCTCGTGCGGCGGATGCTTGTACTGCTCCCCCTCGACTAGCTCGATCGACCGTCCGACCAGGGAGGTGTAGAAGTCCTCGGTCTGCTCCCTCGTCAGGCCGACGTCCTCGAGCGTGGCTGCGATCTCGTCGTAGGTCAGAAACCCCTTCTCAAGACCATCCGCGACGAGCCGCTGCAGCTCCTCAGCGTCGGGAGGAACCGTTCCCGACCAAAGCTCAGCGCCGAGAGACCGTGCCTCTTGTGCGCGTTCGATCTCCCGCTCCGCAACAGCGAGCCCGGGGTCCGGGGACTGCATCACCGAAACCAGACTACTTCCCTACCGGTTTTCTCGATTGACACCTGTGGGGTGTCAAAACTCGGGTCGGCGTCGCAGCAAACGCGATTTGCAGGCGGAACGCGATTTTTGGCACCCCACAGGGCTCGGCGAGGGGAACCGGGCAGAAGTAGAGTCAGCGAGCAGCGATGAGCCCGTTGATTCCGATGGTGGTCGAGCAGACCGTCCGCGGCGAGCGCGCCCTCGACATCTACTCGCGCCTCCTCAGCGAGCGGATCATCTTCCTCGGCTCACCGATCGACGACGAGATCGCCAACCTGACGATCGCCGAACTGCTCCATCTCGAGTCCGAGGACCCCGCCCTCAAGCGAGAGGACGCTCGCCCAGGCGACGTTCGCGGCCTGCCTTCCCCTCTACGATTTGGAGCGTGTCCGGGGCATCGTACGATGCGGGAACGCTGGCTTGGTCAGGCGGGACCGACAGCTATCTCGATGAGGTCAAGGTCGTGAGCGTCGGCCCGTTCCGTTTTGGCCGATTCGGTGGTACGAGGGCGTCCGGCGCGAGCCAGAATGACGATGCTGCGTTCGCGATTGCAGGACCGAACGACACCTGGGAATGCGCAGCTGTGCTTGACGCACACGGTTCCGATGACAGCGCGCGTGTCATGGTCGAAGCACTCAGGTCGGCGTCGGACGAGCTCGCGATGACTCTTACCCGGCCGGTAGCGGACGCTCTTCTCGGATTTCAGTCGCTCATCTTGCGTCTGTTGACAACGCGCGAGACCGTCGCCGCGCTTGCATCATGCGACTTCGAGACGGCTGTTCTCGCCGCGCGCGGAGGGATCGGTTCGTCAGCTGGGTTTCGGTCGGCGATAACCCGCTGCTCTTGTTCCACCCGCAGCTTGCACAGCTCGGCCAGCACCAGCTAAACCAGCGACAGTTCTTTGAGTGGGTCGGGAATGCGGACAGCCTACGCCTGCCCGTCGCCTGCTACAGCAGCGGTGTCCGCGAGCTACGAGAGGGAAGAAACGTACTCGCACTCGTCACGGACGGATTCCTCGAATACATCAGTCCTCCGACCGAGCCGCGCGCCTTCTACAACGACTCGCAATCCTCCTCCACCCTGGAAGCGATCCAGCGAGCGCTCCTGCGAGTCCAAGGGCGACAGGGACGTGATAGCGCCACGGTCATCGCCTGGGACGTGACGTCCCCTCTGCCAGGGCTGATGCCGACGACCTCATCGGCCTAGGCTTCCGGGTGACATTCCCGCCATAGCATCAATGGCCCAGGGCTCGTTCCTCGATCCCCCACGCCGCCCAGCCTGCTGGCGGCGTTGCAACCGCTCAAGCGTCGTCCGTCGAACGTCGAACAGTTCGACGGGCCTTAACCGACTACTTCCGGAATAGAAGTGCGCTAGGCAGAACGCCTGCGAGAAAGGCTGCGTGGGCCGACCGAGTCGCCGGGCGCTGCGAGATGCACTCAATCCGGCCTTTCGACCGGGAGTTCCGCGCGCTGCCAGGCGACGAAGCCGCCGGCGACCTCGGCCGCGCCGGCGCGAAGCGTCAGCTTCGATCGCACCGCATGCTGGCAGAGGTAAAGCGCCCCCTCGCCCTCGGGCTTCAGCACATGGCGCGCGAGCGAGACGGGAATCGCGCCGGGCGGCGCGCCGTAACGTCGGCGCTCGACCCCCGTCCGTATGTCGAGCAGGCGCACCTCGCCGCGTTGCAGCAGCGCCCAGGCCTCGCGCGGGTCGACTGAGCGCCCCATTTCGCGACTTCCGCCCCCCTGTTTGTCATTACGAACCGCGTCACCCACGTCGCTCACCTCTTTTCGCTGCACCTACCACCGTAGGCCGATTGCGCATCCTCGTCGCTGCGGAACGGCGCTGCGCCGGCGTGCGCTGGTGCCGAGTGTCGCGGAATGCGGGAAGTGCGACGGAGCGACCGGCGCGGTACACAAACCCCGACTTGGTCGGGTCGACCTTAACGCCCCTCTTGACGCCACCAAGGTGGGTCCCGATCCCGCCTGCTCAACGGGATGCAGCTCCGGGTCACCGACAGAGAAAGAGCGTCCCGCCTCTACGCCCTTCTTGGCAACGCGCTCACGGGCGTCGACAGGCCGGTGTTCACACTCGATCCTGAGTTCGACCTGGTCGTGAACACGGCAGGCGTCATCGCAACGAACCAGAACGCCTTCGAGCTTCTCTTTCGCGAGACCGACGCCGTCCTCGCCGCGATCCCCGAGTGGGTCGCGGGGATCGCGGAGCACCTCCCGCTCGCCCGGCAACGGCGCCGAGGTCCTGGCTCAGAGCGGTCTCCGACCACGGCTGCGCGCCCTCCACGAGCGCGGCCACCTCGAGAACGTCGACATCGAGGGCGTGCGGGCACACATTCAGGAGCTGGGCCTGCCGGAGGACGAGCTCATCTCAGGCGACGAGCTTGTCGTCGACGAAGCCGATCCTCGGACGCTTCTCTATCTCCTCAACGAGGACTTCTTCGTCGGCGGGCTCACGACCACCGGCTTTCGTAGCGAGCGGAAGGCGCCACGCGCATAGGTGGCTCGCCGGGCGCGATGCTGCGCGGAGGCTCCCATCTCGGTCAGCCCGGTAGTACGTTCTCGTAGCGTGTCAGCAGAGGGCGAACTTGCGTTTGGCGATCTGGTGGCTGAAACTCGCGCCCGAGCAGCCGCGGACGCGAATTACCTCGGATCAGAAGACCAGCGGGGGCTACTTGAGGGATATCTCAAGTCGATCGTCCCCGACGTGCGAGTTGCATGGCAGCAGGCGGGTCAAGGCTCTTACTTCGATCGACGCAACCGCGTCGTCGCTCTCGAGCTTCCTCGGGCGGGAGCAGTGGCACCCGACGAGACGGCAGAGACGGCGGCCGTTCTCGCCCTCCACGAAAGCCTCCACGCCGCATACAGCGGCGATGTAGGAAGCAAGTTCAGGATGCGAGTTGGCGTTCTTCGCCGAGAGTCGCGTGAGTTCGTCGAGTACTTGTTCAACCACATCGAGGATGCGCGTGTGGGTCACCGCTGCGCCGCCGACGACCCATCCACCGCGACCTTTCTCGAGAAGTTTGAGCGGGAGGCGCTTCGTCAGCAGCTCGTGGTCGCCAACAGCAGGCGGAACAGGTTTCTCAACGCCCTCCTCGAGAGGCTCCTCCTCGGGGTGGCGCCCGCGGGAGTCGAAACGGAGGTTGCGACTGCTCTCGCCGAAGCCGAACCTCACATCGCCGGCGCCTTGGCCGGTTCTGCCCGTGAGAGCGGACTAGCTGCGCTTGAGATCGCGCGGATCTGCTCCGCCGAAGGGCTCGACGAACCGCCCCCCGCGCCGCCCGCCGTATAGCAACCGACCGTTTGCTGTATGTGTGTGTGCGTGGGGAGCGGCGACAGGGTCATCGGCTACGCCCGGGTGAGCACCGAGGAGCAGGGCGTGAGTGGTTGGGGCACGCGACCGCAGCGATGTAGCCGCCAGATCGGGCTGTTGGGTCGTCTGGGCTTTCGAGCCCAGCAGGTGTGCGGGTTGAGCGGGCCTTGGGGCTAGCTGTAGTTCCCAGACACGTTGTTGACGGTCCGCTGAGGCGGTGACGTCAAAGAGCCCTCCTAGGGTGCGGCTTGTCAGAGACGCAACCCAAAGGAGGGCTCGATGTTTCTTCATGCTAATGCCGCGCTCAGCCGACGCCAGCGCGAGCGCCTGGTCTCCGAGCAGGCTGAAGCCGAGGCCCGCGAACGAGCCGGCGTCCGCGACAACGAGCACCGTGCAGCTCGGCGCGCGCCCGAGGACCCAGAGCTGCGCGCGATCGCCGCGCGGGAAGGCGCCGTTCCCGGCAATGTGGGGCCGGTCGAGATCCTGCGCGGCGCGCTGCACGCCACGAAGGCGGGCGGCCAGCCCGACTGGCCGACCCGCGTCTCCGCCGCGCGGGCGCTCGCGGCGCTGCGGCCCGAGGAGGTCGAGCCCAAGACGGAACCTGAGCAGCCCTCGGCGCCGTCGATCGTCGTCTACGACCTCCCGCCGGGCGCCGACCCCGTCCTGCACCGTGCCGCGGACGGCGGAGCCGCAGCCCCGCTGAGCGACGCCGAAGCGCCGTCCGAGCAGCCCCCAGCGTCCGATCCTCACTGGTTCTACTACGAGCCCCCCGACGAGGAGATGGTTTCCATTGGCATGTGGTCTCCCGGCGACCTCGAGCGGTCACGAGACCCGAAAGCCGGCGCGACGATCAGGTTCTCCAGGACGACCCGCCTCCGGGAGCTCAGCGGCAAGAGCGGTGTGAGCAGAAGCGCGGGACTCAAACCCGCGCCTTACCCCGTAGACATGCGGCAGCGGAAGTGACGGGACACGACGCTCCGACCTCCGGCGTGACAGGCGGCGCAAGGGCTCCAACGATCCTCCACGCGAAGACCCGGAAGAGTCCGATTAGCAGGGGTTTCGTTGGGTGCGGCTGCGGACGTCTCCACGGTGTTCCATCGGGTTTTCGGAGGGTCCCGCCCCATCCAGACCCCATCGCGTTGTCGCCTCTCGTGACAAGTCGGCGTTACGCCCAGGTCCGCCGCTGAGGGTTCCACTCGGCGTCGGCGCGGCCGGCGAGGATCGGATTCCCGTGCGGGATGTGTGCGGGATGCTTGGAGGCCGACGACGGTTTGCGCCTCCGAAGGCAACAAAACATGCCGATTTGCAGGACTTTTATGGAAGCGCCCGGACTCGAACCCGCGACCTCCGGCGTGACAGGCCGGTCTTGGTACTTCCGGGGTGGGCGCAATTCCTGGTCAGAAACCAACCCTATGCGCGGGGCCGCAGGGTCTTGAGCCGACTCGTGGCCCGTTGCATCATCGTCCTCGGGTCCCAGGAACGCGAAATCCGGTACGAGAGCGGATTCGCGAGAGCGGGCGGAACTGAACATGCGCAAACCAAGCGCTATCCGCGCCGAGCCGATCTGCTTCAGCTGAGGGCAATCGCGCAGGAGAGACATCGCCCTCTCGGGCTTGCGCGCCGCGCGGCGGTGATTGGGACAAGCTTTAGACTTCAGGACAAGCCTTCAGACTTCATTGGATGAGTTGACCCGCTCGGGCTTCCGGTAGATCATGTTGGGCGGGCGCGAGACGCCGCTGAGTTTGGTGACGAGTTCAGCCCTGAGCATGTCCGGCGCGCCATGCGAACTACTTGAGCGCTCTCAGCCGCTGTTTGCGCTTGGCGACGCCCTCGCCGCTGTGGTGAAGAGCGCCGATGGGCGGCTCTTGTTCGTCGCAGGCGAGGCCGGAGGCGGGAAGACGGCGCTTCTGCGACGCTTCTGCGACGAGCAGCGCGCCGCTGCACGCATCCTCTGGGGGGCGTGCGACGCGCTCTTCACGCCCCGCCCCCTGGGGCCGTTGCTCGACGTCGCTGAGCGGACGGGCGGCGAGCTCGAGCAGGTCATTGAGGGCGCAGCACGACCGTACGATGTTGCGGCGTCGCTCGTGCGTGAGCTGAGGCCAGCGACGCCGACGATCCTTGTCCTTGAGGACCTCCACTGGGCCGACGAGGCGACCCTCGACGTTCTCAGGCTGCTCGCCCGCCGGCTGGAGGCCGTCCCCGCGCTCGTTCTCGCCAGCTACCGCGACGACGAGCTCGATCGCGCCCACCCGCTCCGCGTCGCGCTCGGCGAGCTTGCGACCAGCGAGGCGGTCGGCCGCGTGAAGATCGACCCGCTCTCGCCGGCGGCAGTAGCGAAGCTCGCCGAGCCGGCTGGCATCGATGCGGACGCGCTCTACCGGCAGACCCTCGGCAATCCCTTCTTCGTCACCGAGGTGGTGGCAGCGGGCAACCTCGAGATCCCACACACAGTTCGAGACGCCGTGCTTGCCCGCACGGCCCGCCTGCGCCCGACGGCGCGGGAGCTAATCGACGCGGTCGCGGTCGCGCCCCCGCGCACGGAGGTGTGGCTCCTCGACGCCCTCGCTGGGGAGGCCGTGGACGAGCTCGATGCGTGCTTGGCGTCCGGAATACTGACGCCGGAGCCGGGAGCGGTGGCCTTCCGCCACGAGCTCGCCCGCTTGGCCGTCGAGCAGTCCCTGTCACCCGACCGAAGGCTGGTTCTTCACCGAACTGCCCTGGCCGCGCTCGCGGCACCACCGGCGGGCGCTCCTGATGTCGCCCGCCTCGCGCACCACGCCGAGGCTGCCGACGACGCAGAGGCGGTGCTCGAGTTCGCCCCCGCGGCCGCTGAACAGGCGGCCGCGCGCGGTGCCCATCGCCAGGCGGCCGACCAGTACGCCCGGGCGCTGCGGTTCGGCGAGTCGCTCCCGCCCGTGCGCCGAGCCGAGTTGCTCCAGCGGCTTTCCGACGAGCTCCACCTCACGGACGCTGGTGAAGAGGCCCTCGAGGCGGGCCGGCAAGCGCTTGCTTGCTTCCGCGAGCTCGGCGACACCCGAATGCTCGGGCACCACCTGCCGCGGCTCTCGGAGCTGCTGCGTCCACTCGGGTTGCACGAGGAGGCCGATCGAGCCGTGCGTGAGGCGGTCGCGCTCCTGGAGTCCCTTCCCCCGGGCCGCGAGCTCGCCGCGGCTTATGCGGACATGGCCTTCGGGCGGATGCTCACAGACGACGAGGCCGGTGCCACCGAGTGGGGAATGAAAGCGATCGAGCTCGGGGAACGGCTGGGCGACGTCGACTCTGTCGTACGTGCGCTCACGAGCATCGGTACCTGCGAAATCTCCAGAGGTGCAGCCGACGAGGGCTTGGGCCGGCTCGAGCGCGCTCTCGCGCTTGCGCTCGATGGCGGCCATGAGGTCGCCGCAGCGCGCGCCTATAATTTTCTCTCCTCGGCGGCGATCTGGCTTCGGCGGCTTCCTCTCGGAGAGCGGTATTTGCGAGCCGGGCTCGAGTACACGGGCGAGCGAGGGCTCGACCGAATTAGCAGCCGCCTGCTCGCGTGGCGGGCCCGGCTCGAGCTCGAGCGGTGCCGCTGGGACGAGGCGGCGGAGACGGCGGCGCTCCTTCTCCGTCTGCCGCGCCTCGACTGGAGGCCGAGGATGATCGCGCTCGTCGTCCTCGGGCTCGTTCGGGCCCGGCGCGGAGACCCCGGGCGCTGGTCTCTGCTCGACGAAGCGGCGCAGCTTGCCGACGGGAGAGGAGAGCTGAAGCCTGTGGCGATCGTCGGCGCCGCCAATGCCGAGGCCGCCTGGCTGGAGGGCGAGCCGCAGCAGATCGACGCCGCGACGGGGGACGCCTTCGCACGTGCTCTCGGCGTGGGCGATCCGTGGGCAATCGGCGAGCTAGGTGCCTGGCGGTGGCGAGCTGGTCTGCTCGACGATCCTCCCGCAGGCGCGGCGGGGCCGTACACACTCGAGATTGCCGGCGACTGGACCCGGGCGGCGGAGCTGTGGGCCGAGATCGGCTCTCCTTACGAGGCAGCGCTCGCGCTTGCCTGGGCGAACGATGACGATGCGCTCCGCCGCGCCCACGACCAGCTGCGAGCGCTGGGCGCCCGGCCTGCGGCGGAAATCGTCGCCCGACGCCTGCGTGAACGCGGCGTCCGCGGCATCCGACGCGGACCGCGCAGGGCGACGCAGGAGAACCCGGCCGGCCTCACCGCACGCGAAGTGGAGGTCCTCGCTCTCGTTGCGGCCGGCCTTCACAACTCCGAGATCGCTCGGCGCCTCTTCCTCTCCCAGAGGACGGTCGACCACCACGTCTCGGCGATCCTGCGGAAACTCGACGTCGAGACGCGCCGTGAGGCAAGCGCCGAGGCTTCTCGGCTTGGTCTCGCCGGCAAAAATCAGTAGGCCGTCCTCCAATCTAGGCAGGTCCTACCGATGCGCGCCCGGCGCCTCGCTCCTACCGTCGGGCGCGAGATGGCGGATGGAAAGCAACGTTTACTGCGGAAGACCGCGCTCCACAGTCGGCCGCGCGGCGCGCGCATAGATAGAGGAGGATCGAGATGCCGCGGTACGTCGTCGAGCGCACGTTTCCGAAAGCCTGGAGCCTCCCCATCGGAACCGAGGGCGCGGCCCTCTGTCTGGCCCTCGTCGAGCGCAACGCGAACGAGGGCGTCACGTGGTTGCACTCGTACGTCCGCGACGACAAGCGGAAGAGCTTCTGCGTGTACGACGCTCCGAGCCCGGAGGCGATCAGGAAGACAGCTGCACGCAACGACCTCCCGGTCGACCGAATCACTGAGGTCAGCGTGCTCACACCGTACTCGTACGGGTGAGACGAACGAAGCAGAGCACGAGAGGAGGGCGAGATGAAGGTTTCGCTGAGACGCACGATCTTGCTTGCCGCTGCCGCGGCGCTCGTTGCCGTCGGGACGGCTAGCGGGACATCAGGCTTTGGAGGCACGTCGCACGCCGAGGCTGCCTCGCCGGCGGCGACGCCGGTCATCGACTGGAGCAACGAGGTCCGGCGCGCGATCGTCCCGGCTTCCGCCGGCGCCGAGAACTTCGGCAACAAGTTCCCCGGCGAGGCGGGCGTCTACATGGGCATCGTTCACGCCGCGATCTACGACGCGGCGGTGGCGATCGAGGGCGGTGGCTATGAGCTGTACGCCGGGCCGTACGACCCACCGCTCATCGCTCCGCCCGGCACGTCGGCGGAGGCTGCGATCGCGACGGCGGCCTACCGGACGCTCGTCGGTCTCTACGTCAGGCTTCCGAACGGTGTGGTCGTCGGGCTCGATCCGGCCCAGCGGCATTTCCTCGACGACGACTACGCGGCCTACATGGCCGCGATCCCCGAAGGCCAAGCGAAGTCGGACGGCATCGCGCTCGGCGGGCGGGTGGCGGCAGCGATGCTCGCGAAGCGCGCAAATGACGGCCGTGAGGCAGACCCGATGCTCGCCGATCTCGGGCCGCCGCCGCCCGGACCCGGCGTCTGGGAGCGAAATCCCGGCGACCCGCTGCCGCCGGTGCTTGGCCTTCGGCTGCCGGGCATCCGGCCGCTCGCTCTCGAGAGCGCCTCGCAGTTCCGGCCCGACGGGCCCAATCCCCTGACGAGCGCGGAGTACGCCGAGGACTTCCAGCAGGTCAAGGAGCTCGGCCGCGTCGACAGCGCGGTCAGGACGGCGGAGCAGACGACCCAGGCGCTCTTCTGGACAGACCACGACGCCCGGCAGTGGAACGACGGGATGCTCCGCCTCGCTGTGGATCGGGAGCTCGACCTCGTGCAGGCGGCCAGGATGCTGGCGATGGCGCACGTCGCGGGGGCCGACGCGTTGATCGCCTGCTTCGACGCGAAGTACCACTACTGGTTCTGGCGCCCCTACCAGGCAATCGCGCGGGCAGACACCGACGGCAACCCCGCGACCGAGCCCGACGCCACCTGGCGACCGCTGCGCACGACGCCGAACCACCCTGAGTATCCGTCGGCGCACGCCTGCCATAGCACTGCCGTCGCCGAGGCCTTGCGCGCGTTCTTCGGCACCGACGGCGTCCGGTTCACGCTCGACAGCCGAGTCACCGGTACGACGCGTGAATACGACCGCTTCCACGAGGCGGTTCAGGACGTCAACGAAGCGCGTGTCCTCGTCGGCTTCCACTTCCGCAACTCCGACCAGGAGGGGTCCAGCCTCGGCCGCAGGGTCGGCCGGTACGTCGTCGAGCGTTTCTTCCAGCCGCTCGGGTGACGTAGCGTTCTCGATCTAGCGGGCACGGGAGCCGGCTCCATTCGAGCCGGCTCCCTCGCCTACCCGGAAGATGGTGAGTCAGGGTTCATACTGCGAACGGCCGCGACGTTGTCTCGGGCGGGTGTCGTTCCGCTGGCGCGTTCGCTGCTGAACACATCGCTTATTCTCGAGGTCCGGCCGGCGACCGCTGCACACACACCGACCGCCGGTTACTCCGACCGGCGAGACGGTTCCGGGTATTACCGGCTGCGACCGGCTCCAACCGGCTATCCGCGGGCGGGATGAGCGCGGGATCGCGGGAGCCGGCGGTCGTTTGCGCCCGGAAGGCAACAAAACGTGCCGCTTTGCAGGGACTTTACGGGAGCGACGGGACTCGAACCCGCGACCTCCGGCGTGACAGATCGGCGGTCGCGTAGCTTCCCCGACAGCGGTAGGCGGCCAAAGGTAAACGGCAAGTTCGGCCTACCTACGGGACGATTGCACATTCCCGTGGTCGTGTGTCCCGGCCTTCGTTGCCAGCGCAGCGAACGATCTTTGTCCCGAACTTTGTCCCCGAATAGGCAGATCTAACCTGACCTATCTGTCCGAGGGATGGCTCAACGATGCGGATCTTGCGCCAATCCGACTCGGCCCAGACGATTTGCCATGCAGAAGGTCGTGGGTTCGAGCCCCATCATCCGCTTCTTCTTCTTCTTCTTCTTCGACGCGCCGCAGCTGGGGCCTGTCATTCCCGCACCCAGCTGTCAGCCCACCAGTCCGCATGGGGCATGCCCGACTCGAGGCTCATTTCGAGGAAGGCTTCGACGTCGTACGTCGTCCTGCGCAGGTCGATGCTGAGCCGTCCGTCCTCTGCACCCACGATGCCGTATTCGGCCCAGGGTGATATCCGCACGGGCCGTGGCCACCATTCGCGGAAGGGGAGCCCCACGCTACCCGGATTGACGATTGTGGACTCGTGATGGCGGCGGATCATCTGCAGATGCGTGTGGCCGCCGATGAGTAGGCGCGCCTCGAACCCGTCGAGCATCGGCTTCAGCTCTTCCTCCGAAGTCGTCGCAAAGATCCAGTCGTCGTAGGAATGCGGCGAGCCGTGAAAGCAGAGCGCGGGAGGGCCTCCGAAGTGCAAGTCGAGCCTGGGCTGGAAGCCCTCCATGAACTCGCGATCCTCCGAGGAGAGGAAGCTTGACCACCACTCGCCGATCTCGACGAGCATCCGACCGACCTCGTCCCTGGGCTCCGGCATATCGCCGAGGAAGGCGGCATCCCAGTTGCCCATCACCACCGGACAGTCGAGCTCACGCACCGTGTCGAGGACCTCTGCGGGCTGCGGTCCGACAGCCACGTCGCCCAGGCAGATGATCTGGTCGACCTGCTCGCGCGCGAGATCCGCAAGCACCGCGTCTAGCGCGAATCGGTTTCCGTGGATGTCAGAGATCAGACCGACGCGCACGCATGGCCCCCTCGTTGCCAGTTTCATTCCCTAAGCAGTCGACGGGCTCAGTCTTCCACGCTCACGCTGAACATCGCGCGCTAGAGATGTGAGGCAACGACCTTCAGGTCGCTGACGAAGGCGGCCAGCTCGGCTTCGCGGTCCTCCTGGTCGGCGCGGAGGATCGACGACGGATGGACGGTCGCGAGGACGACCGGCGCGAGCTCCGAATCGACCGGCTCGCCTCGCTGGCGGGTGACCCTGAACTGGCGCCCGAGGAGCGCCTGCGCAGCCGTCGCGCCGAGGCAGACGAGAACGCGTGGCTTGACGACGGCGAGCTCCGCCTCGAGCCATGGGTGGCAGGCCGCGATCTCCGACCAGTTCGGCTTCTTGTGGATCCGGCGTTTCCCTCGAGCCTGCCATTTGAAGTGTTTGACGACGTTCGTGACATAAGCGAGCGAGCGGTCGATCCCGGCCTGCTCCATCGCCTGATCGAGGAGCCTGCCGGCGGGGCCGACGAAGGGCTTCCCGGCCTTGTCCTCCTGGTCGCCGGGCTGCTCGCCGACGAACATGACTTCGGCCATTGGCGAGCCCTCGCCGAACACCGTTTGAGTACCGGTCTTCCAGAGCGGGCACGCTTTGCAGCCGGCGGCCGCCCCGCGAAGCTTCGTGAGGCTCGGCCGCGCGGGAACGAGCGGCGCTGCGGTTTCGTCGAGCAGGCTCTGCTGCGCCATCGCGAGCTTCGGGTACCCCGAAGGCCCCGATACCATTCGCCTCCTCCGGCGCCGTGGCCGAGAGGTTAGGCAGGGGCCTGCAAAGCCCCGTACAGCGGTTCGATTCCGCTCGGCGCCTCATCTTCCCTCGTGGCACCAGCCGCTCCACCAGTCGCGACGGCCTCGGACGGGCGGGGCTCCGCGCCCTCGCCCGTCGGGAGGCTCGTGTCGGTCGCGTTAGCGAAGCACGTGTTCCTGCGTCTGAGGATTCAGGTAGCCGAGGCCGAGGCGCTCGACGTCGAGCGTTGCGAGGAAGACCTCGAACCCGAACGGGCTCGGCGGGTTGGGCACGAGATCGTTTCCGTAGATCGGGAACGCGTTGCTCCCGACGCGCGGGCCCTCGTACCAGTACGCGGCCCAGTTGACCGAACCGGGCGAGTCGCCGCCGGGAGCTATGTCGTACCAAGCGACCTCGACCGGGTTTGCCGGGTCGGTGAAGTCGATGACGTCAGCGCCGCCGGTGTACCAGGCGTTCACGAGCAGGTCCGCGTCGCGGGTGCGAATGACGTTGCCGACGTGCGCCGAGCAGTAGGCATCTGCTTCAGCTTCCGGACGCGGGATCATGAAGTGGCTCAGCTTGGCGCCGGTGGCCGCGTCGAGGAAGAACATGCGGCCGGTGTCGCTCGGCTGCCCATTGATGTCCGTCACGGGCGGGCAGCCCTCACCGAGCGACTCGTCGATGAAGTTCACAACCCTGCCGTCCCAGCTGAACGTCGCCGAGTGCCAGAAGTCGACGGCGACATCGCCGCCGCCCGCTCCGTCGGTGTCCTCGCTGTCGTCGTAGACCCAGAGCGGGTGCTCTGTGTCGGGAACGCCGTTGCCGTCGATTCGCCACATTTGCGCCTGTTCGGCGCAGGCGCCAGCCGCGAGGTGCAGGTCGACGAAGACCGCGATGTCGTGGCAGGCACGGATTGGGTTGAGGCCGGCTTCCGGTGGGATTCCGTGCTCGGTCGTGTCGTACTTGTTATCCGGGTCGCCCGGATAGTTGATCTCCGGCTCCGCAATCTCGCTGGTCGCCGCAGGGTTGCTCAGCGGCACGCCGAGTACCTGGATCACGCCGTGGAGCGGATCGCGGCCCACGGCCGGTCCTCGGACGGGGCCGCACGTCGGTCCTGGCCGCAACGGGTAGGAGGAGACGTAGAGCCGCAGCTCTGCTCGGACCTTCGGCCCGAGCGTGATTGTATGGGCGCCGCAATCCGTGTACACGCCCGTGATGAACTCGGGATGCTCGGGGTCGCTTACATCGAAGATGCGGACGCCCTCCCAGCCGGTGGGATCCTCTGGGTCGGGAGCCGGCGCGCTCCCACATTCAGGCCCGGTCATCACGCGGTCGACGGCCAGGAAGAGAAGTCTGTTCGCCCAGATAACGGGGTCGTTCTGGGGCCCGAAGCAGCTGACGTCAGACAGCTGCTGCGGGCTGCTCGGAGTAGAGATGTCGAAGATCCGGAACCCGCCGTAATTCCCGGCGTAGGCACGGTCGCCCCAGAACGCGAGGTCGGAGCTGACATTCGGCGTCGGCGACGTAAACGCGAGCGACATGTTCGGACTGTGGTCGTCCGCGTTGTGCGTTGCGACGGCGCCGGTCGGGAGGACGAGCATGGCAATTGCGGCGATCCCGACCATCGCCGACAGGATTCCCCTCATCAGTCCTCCTTTCGTCGCGCGAGCGTAACGCCCGCTACGAGAGCTGTCTACAACCGCCCGGCGCCTCGAAGGCGTTCGTGACGCCTAGCCGGGAAGCGGTACGTCGGCCAGGCCCCAATTCCTGAGCACGAACAGCTCTCCGTGCACGGTGCCGGCGCCGACCGCGATCGTCAGCTTGCGGGAACGCACGTCCTCCCGGAACTGCGGCAGCGAATGCTTGGCGACAGCGTTGGCGACGATCACTCGCAGCTCCTGCTCGCGTTGGATCGGGTGCTCGGCGAGATGTTTCTCGATCTGCCGGTGCGCCCGCGCAGCGATGCCACCGTTCTGCACATGGACATCGAAGGCGAGAGCGAGGCCGAGCTCGGTCCGCAGGCGCAGCCGCCGGGCGGTCTTGACGGCCGGTCGAAAGTAGTCACGTTCGGCGATCTGAAGCTGAAGCGCCTGCACAGGTCCCAGCTCGCCGAATTTGCGGAATCCGGAGCGCCAGGGCTCGGCCAGCCTCACCTTGTTGACACCGAGGCTGATCGCGTTTGCGAACGCCAGCTGCTGCGCCTTTGTTCCCCTCAGGATTCCGAGCAGCTCGTCTGCCTTGGCGCCGAACGCCTGCTTGACGAGGGCGGGATTCCGTCTCTGTATCTCGAGCACGATCTTGCGCAGCTCACCGTGCTTGAGCGTGAAGCCGATGATGCCCCACGTGATCCCGGCGCCGTCGAAGTTCCCCTGCGCCAGGGTGAAGTCGTGCCCTTCGAAGGCTGCAGTGAGCTGGAGCGAACGGTCTCTGACAGTGGGAATAGGCCTGCCCATCAGCTTGCGCCAAGTCTTCGGATTCACCTCACCTGTCGGTTGAAGCCCGTTCCGCCGTTGAAAGGCGCGCACCGCTTTCCAGGTGTTCTCGCCGTAGCCCCCGTCGATGCCCTTGGGATCGAAGCCGCGCGCCGTCAGCCGCTCCTGCATCTTTCGGACGATCTCGCCATGAACACCCTTTGCGAACAGCACTCTCGCCATGCCAAGCGTTCCTCCGGTCCCGGCGTCCCGCGGATCTCGCGCGGTGGACCGGCACCCTTACATGCCCGAGGTCGATTCCGCTCGGCGCCTCTACTGCCTGGCGGTGTTCGACGCGAGCTCTGTCGGACAGCGCCAGACGTCCCGGTCGAGCTCGTGGCTGATGCGCTTGCACGACGCGAGCGGCAGGCCGGGTGTGCCGGTGACCTTCCCCGAGCGGCACTCGTGCCAGAAACCGGTTTTGCCGACCGGGGTCGCGACCCGCGAGCAATAGCCGACCAGCCCCGCGTTCTCCAGCACCTTCTGCCGGCTGACGACGACGAGGGCGACCGCGATCAGCGCGGCGACGAAGGCGATTCGCAGGAGCATCTCTCTCGTATCGGCTCGCACGAGGGTTTCCGATAGCTCGTTTTGCAGGGCCTTCGGTCGGTAGCAGCCCGCGGTCGGCGCTCAGTCGACGCGGAGTCGCCGCCGCCAGGCCTCGCCGGCGGCGCGCCCCTCAGGTGTGGCCAGGAAGTGCTCGAGGGGCACGTGAACGAAGGCGAGACGCGCCTCGGCGAGCAACTCGTCGGCGTCCCAGAGCTCGCCCCGCACATGGACTCGCCGACCCTTCTCGTCCACGATCCGGGCCTTCACGGAGAGCGGCCGGTTGATCGGAACCGGCCGGCGGTAGCGCAGGAACATTCGCCCCGTGACCGTGGGGAAGCGATACCAGGTCGCAACGAGCCCGCAGGCCTCGTCGATCAACGCGGCGACGAGGCCGCCGTGCACGAGCCCCGGCCCGCCCTGATGGCGCTCGTCGAACGAGAACGTCGTCTCGTAGCGGTCAGCTCCTTCGCCCTCCGGCTGCGGGAGGTGAAAGCCCATCGCGTTGTCGCCGCACCCGAAGCAGGCCGGATCGTGGTGCGGCGGGATCCGAGGGGGGTCAGACCCCGTGAGTCCGGCGGACTCAGATCCCGTCACAGAACTGATTGGGGTCTGACCCCATTAGCGCGTTACAGAACTGATCGGGGTCAGACCCCATCTAGCGCAGGCCGCCGCGCTCGAAGTGGGCCTTGAAGAAGTTCTCCGATCCGGAGGTCGCCATGGCCGCGGAGGCCGAGATCTCGAGCGCGAGCGTCGCCGCGGCGACGATCTGCGCGAACCGGTAGACCTTGCCGGTCCCGGCACAGTCCATCAGGCCGAGCCAGGCACGCGCGTAGGGGAGGGTCGTGCCGCCGCCGACGGTGCCCACCTCGAGGCCGGGGAAGCGAATCGCCGCGTTCAGGCCACCCTCGGCGCGCCGGCCGGTTCCGTGGGCCATCGAGCTCGTCCCGACCATGCCCAGATCCTGGCCCGTCGCGCCGAAGATCGCGGCGATCGCCGTCGCCGGCGTGAAAGCGACGGATTGCATGCCGGACGCGATTGCGCCGTGCGTGCCCGCCCAGGAGAGGTCGAGCAGGTCGTCGACCGTCGTGCGCAGGACGCGCCGCACCGCTTCCTCGGTCAGCGTAGTCTCGGCGATCACGGTCTTCCCGTGGCCGCCGCGCTCGAAGTAGCGATGCGAGACCTTCTTGTCGCCGCCCATGTTCGCCTCGAGGATCGCGCGCTCGGGCTTCGTGGGCGCGTGTTCCATCACGTAGCCCATGTTCAAGGCATAGGCATTGCGGGTCATCATGTTCGGCCCGCAGGCATCGCCGGTCGTGAAGGTCCACATGACATGGCAGAGCGGACCGGCGACGTACGTCTCGACCTCGCGCAGCTTCGCGTAGCGCGAGATCCAATCCTCGTCCCGCTCGGCGAGCCATTCGCGCATCTTCGGGAGCTCCGCCTCGACCCAACGTCCGAGCGCCGCCGCCTCCTCGGCCGAGCGGCAGACGAACGCGGACGCACGCGTCATCCGGTCGCGCAGCACCTCGGTGCGGAAGCCGCCCGACTCGGCCGCTGCCCGCGCGCCGCGGTAGAGGGAGTCGGAGAGCGAGCCCTCGGTGTGCGCGAGCGGCACGTAAACCTCATCGGTCGCCCGGCCGCGCTCGACGAGCTCGCCTTCGGGCTCGGTCAGCTCGTACTCGCCGAGCGAGATCGTGAGCGGGCCGATGACCGCGGTCGGAATCACCGAGACCCCGGTCAGTGCCTCCTGCGCCTGCACCCAGGGCGTCAGGTCGTGCTCGAAGACCTCGGCTCCGACCCGGCCGTCGAGGGCCGTCTGCCGCGCTTTGATCGATTCGGGGTCGTTCTTCCGCGGCCATTTCCTGAGTTCCACGCCGGGGACGATAATCTGCGCCGCATGACCACCGAGCAGGTCGTCGAAGAGGTGCGCGGAGAGCGGGACGCCTACGCGGGCGTTTTGCGTTTCTACGAGCTGGCCAAGCGCCAGGAGTGGCAGGTGCGGGACCTGCCGTGGGGCGAGATACCGCCGATCCCCGAGGGCAAGGGAACCCCGCAGCGGAAGGCACGCCGGCAAGACATGTGGCGCTCCGTCCTGACGCAGCAGCTCCAGGCGGACATGCTCGCGTGCGAGATGGCCTCGCAGCTCCTGAACGTGGCGCCCGATCCGGAGGCGAAGCTCTATTACTCGACGATGGTCCAGGACGAGTCGCGCCACACCGAAGCGTGGCTGAAGCTGATCAACGACGTCGGCGGGATCGCAGAGCGCGATCCCTACCTCGACGAGCTGGCGCACATGACGCTCGAGGCGGACACGCTCGAAGAGAAGGTCTTCCAGATGCAAGTGTTCTACGAGCGGCTGATCATCTCGCGCTTTCGATTGATCGCTCGCGCCTCGCCGGGGACGGTGCTGGAGGACCTCTGCAATCGCCTGGCCACGGATGACGGCATCCACCACGGCGCCGGCATGGCATATGAGCGCGTCCTCCTGCAAGACGCGCCCCGAAAGACGAAGCAGAGGCTCGTCGACGCGGCAAACCGCCTGCTCCCGATCTTCGTGAAACACGCTCTCTGGCGTCCAAAGGAGCGGGCGGTCATCGGTCGGCTGATGTACGAGCGGGACGTGCAGCGCCTCCACGAGGATCTCGAGGAAGGGGTCAAGCTGGCGGAGTCGCTCGGGCTCGACGTGAGCGACGTCCAGATGCCGGCACTCTGAGTTGACGGCGCGCCTGATGGACGGCAAGGCGCTCGCCGAGCGCATCCGCGGCGAGGTCGCCGAGGAGGTGCGCGAGCTCGGGGGGCTCGGCCTCGCGACGGTGCTCGTGGGCGACGATCCCGCCTCGGAGATCTACATCCGCCTCAAGCACAAGGCGGCGAACGAGGTCGGCATCGCCGCGCGCGACATCCGGCTCGCCTCGCACACGACCGAGGATGAGCTGCTCGAGCAGGTCGAGCAGCTGAACAGGGACGAGGCGATCGACGGCCTGCTCGTGCAGTTGCCTCTGCCCGGCCACATCGACGAGGCGCGCATCATCCGTGCCCTCGATCCGGTCAAGGACGTGGACGGGCTGCACCCGCTGAACGCGGGCCAGCTCTACCTGGGCCGGCAGGCGCACGTCGGGGCGACGCCGGTCGGAGTGATGACGCTGCTCGAGGAGTACGAAGTCCAGATCGAGGGGGCGCGGGCAGTCGTCGTCGGGCGCAGCGACATCGTCGGCAAGCCTGCCGCCCTGCTCCTCCTGCACGCGAACGCGACCGTGACCGTTTGCCATTCGCGGACACGCGACCTCTCCGCGCACACCCGCGAGGCGGAGATTCTCGTCGTCGCGGTCGGCCAGGCAGGCCTGATCGGCGCTGAAGACGTGCGTGAGGGAGCGACGGTAATCGACGTGGGGATGAACCGCGCCGACGAGGGTCTGACCGGGGATGTCGACCCAGCCGCGGCTGAGCGAGCAGGCCTCATCACTCCCGTGCCGGGAGGGGTCGGGCCGATGACGATCGCGATGCTGCTCCGGAGCACGGTGCGGGCCGCTCATTACCGCCGTGGGCTCCTTGCGTTTCCGGGGGGCTGACGCTACTCTTCCGCCGCTTTCCAGAAGAGTCGACGGCTCTGGGCCAGGGCCGTCGTTTGTTTGTGTAGAAGGAGGAACGTTGGCTGAGGGCACCGTCAAGTGGTTCTCGAACGAGAAGGGCTTCGGCTTCATCGAGCGCGAGGGTGGAGACGACGTGTTCGTCCATCACAGCGCGATCCAGATGGACGGGTACAGGTCTTTGACTGAGGGTCAGCGGGTGCAGTTCGAGGTCGTGCAGGGTGACAAGGGCTTGCAGGCGTCGAACGTCACCGCGATCTAGGAACTTCCGGACACGAGAGCGATTCGCGGGCCCCGGAAGGGGCCCGCAGTAATTTGGGAGGATTTTGACCGTGGCGATCTCTCGCGATGAAGTGCTCCACGTCGCGCGGCTGGCGCGGCTCGCGCTGACCGACGAGGAAGTCGAGCGGCTCGGTGCGCAGCTGAACGCGATCCTGGAAGCTGTCGGCAAGGTGGCCGAGCTCGATCTGGCCGACGTCGAGCCGACAGCGCACCCCCTCGAGCTCATCAACGTCTGGGCGGAGGACGAGCCGCGGCCTTCGCTTCCCGTGGAAGAGGCGCTCGCCAACGCGCCCGACCGCGAGGCAGGCTTCTTCCGCGTCCCGCCGGCATGATCGACACGCTTGGTCTCACCGCGGAGGAAGCCGCCGGGCTGATCGAGCGCGGGGAGGTCTCAGCCGCCGAGCTGCACAGCGCCTACCTGCTGGCGATCGCCGAGCGCGACACCGAGCTGCACTCGTACCTGACGACCGTGGGCGAATCCCAGGGCGAAGGCGTGCCGATCGCGCTCAAGGACGTAATCTCGACCAAAGGTGTCGAGACGACCGCCGGCTCGAAGATCCTCGCCGGCTACGTCCCGGTCGCGGACTCCACGGTCGCCGCGCGCTGCAAGCAGGCTGGCCTTCCGCTCATCGGCAAGACGAACCTCGACGAGTTTGCGATGGGCTCCTCGACCGAGAACTCAGCCTACGGCCCGACACGCAACCCCTGGAACCCGGAGCGGGTCCCGGGCGGTTCTTCCGGCGGCTCCGCGGCCGCGGTCGCCGCCGGGCTCGCTCCCTGGGCCCTCGGCTCCGACACGGGCGGCTCGATCAAGCAGCCGGCGGCCCTGTGCGGGCTCGTCGGCCTCCGCCCGACCTACGGCACCGTCAGCCGCTCCGGAATCGTCGCCTTCGCCTCGAGCCTCGACCAGGTCGGCCCGATCACGAAAACCGTCCGCGACTCCGCGCGGCTCTACGAGATCATCGCGGGCCGCGATCCGGAGGACTCGACCACGGTCGGGCTTCCGGAGCCCGTGGCGATCCCCGACGCGGAGGATCTGAAAGGCCTGCGGGTCGGAGTTCCGAAGGAGCTGAACGAGGCCGAGGGCATCGAGCCGGGCGTGAGCGACGCAGTGAACCGGGCGATCGAGCTCTGCCAGGAGCTTGGCGCCGAAGTGGGGGAGACCACGTTGCCGCGCTCCGTCGAGTACGGCCTCCCCTGCTACTACCTGATCGCACCTTCGGAGGCATCCTCGAACCTCGCGCGCTACGACGGGGTTCGCTACGGCCCGCGTGTCGGCAACGGCGACATCCGGTCGATGTACGAGCGCACCCGCGACGCGGGCTTCGGCGACGAGCCGAAGCGGCGCATCATGCTCGGCACCTACGCGCTCTCGGCCGGCTACTACGAGGCGTACTACGGCCAGGCGCAGAAGGTGCGCACGATCATCCGGCGGGAGTTCGCCGCCGCGCTCGACCAGTTCGATCTGCTCGTCAGCCCGACCTCGCCGACGGTCGCCTTCCCGCTCGGGGCGAGGACGGACAACCCGCTGGCGATGTATCTCTCCGACGTGCTGGCGATCCCACCGAACATGGCCGGGTTGCCGGGTCTCTCGATCCCGTGCGGCCTGTCCGAGGGTCTCCCGGTGGGCCTGCAGCTGATCGGCCCGCAGTTCTCGGAGAACCTGCTCTTCCGCGCCGGCCACGCGCTCGAGCGGGCGCTGGAGTTCGACTTCGTCCCGGAGCGGCTGCGGTGAGCTGGGAACCCGTCATCGGGCTCGAGATCCACGTCCACCTGAAGACGCGGACGAAGATGTTCTGCCGCTGCGAGCTCGAGTACGGCGCGGCCGAGAACACGCGCACCTGTCCCGTCTGCCTCGCACATCCCGGCGCGCTGCCGGTTCCGAACGCCCGCGCGGTCGAGATGACGATCCTGCTCGGGCTCGCACTCGAGTGCGAGATTGCCGAACACGCGGTCTTCCACCGAAAGCACTACTTCTACCCAGACCTGCCGAAGGGCTACCAGATCTCCCAGTACGACGAGCCGCTCTGCGTGAACGGGAAGCTCCCCTTGGCAACGGCCGAAGGCGACGTCGCGGTCGGGATTGTCCGTGCCCACCTCGAGGAGGATGCGGCCAAGAACGTGCACATTGGCGGCGCCGCGGGGCGCATCTCGGGCGCCGACCGCACGCTCGTCGACTTCAACCGGGCGGGCACTCCGCTCGTCGAGATCGTCACGGCGCCGGACATCCATTCCGCCGAGCATGCGAAGAGGTTCCTGCAGATGTTGCGGCAGACGGTCGTCGAGCTCGGCATCTCCGACGCGGAGATGGAAAAGGGGTCGCTGCGCTTCGACGTCAACGTCTCGGTGCGGCCCGAGGGCTCCGACGAGCTGCGCACGCGCACCGAGCTCAAGAACATGAACTCCTTCAACTTCGCGGCGAAGGGGATCGACCGGGAGATCCAGCGGCAGATCGCGGTCTACGAATCGGGCGGCCTCGTCGAGCAGGAGACGATGCACTTCGATCCCGGCAACGAGTCCGCGCCGCCTCTGCGCTCGAAGGAAGAGGCCCAGGACTACCGCTACCTACCCGAGCCCGACCTCGTCCCCCTCGAGCCGCCGCGGGAGCTCGTGGAGCGGCTGCGGGCCGAGCTGACCGAGCTACCCGGCGCGCGGGTCAGGCGCCTGACCGAGCTGGTCGGCTTCGAGCTCGCCGAGGGACTCGTGACGAGCGGCCGCGATCGCCTCTTCGAGCAGGTGGGAGGCGAGCGGCGTGAGGTCGCGAACGTGCTCATGAACCAGTTCGCGGCGACCGGTGTGGATCCGGCCGCCGCCAACCCCGAGGAGCTCGCCAAGTTGATCGAGGCACGTGACCGGATCCCGCGCCAAGCGTTCACGGAAGCGCTCGCGGCCAGCGGAGACCCGGGCTTCTCCGCCGAGCGCTACCTCGGCGACGGTCAGATCACCGACGCAAGCGACCTCGAGCCACTCGTCGAGCAGGTGCTGTCGGCGAACCCGGAGCAGGTCGAGTCGTACCGGGCCGGCAAGGAGCGCGTCCTCGGCTTCCTCGTCGGCCAGGTGATGAAGGAGACGCAGGGCCGGGCGAACCCGAAGCTCGTCAACGACCTGCTACGAGAAAAGCTGAAGGGCTAGGCCGAGGACTTCGTCGCGCGACGGCGCGCCGGCGTCGCAGCCGGCGGTGCGGCCGCCTCGGCCTGACGCCTGTCGCGATCCTTCTTCTTGCGCTGGCGGTCCTTGCGCCAACGGCGAATCGCTCTCGAGCCACGTCCCACGTCACCGACTCTAAATCAAGCCGCAAGATCGCGCCGTGTTCGGCCACGGGTAGTAGCCGCGGCCCCTGCGGTGAGCGCGCTCGGCGACCCACATCTGCTCGAGCGGCGTCCAGTGGTTCGCGGTTCCCTTATGCCGCAGGAGGTCACGCCCGTACGTCCGCTGGAAACCGATGTCCATCTGGAGCCCGCCGTAATAGGGCGGGCTCGGGTCGTTCCAGGCGCCCTCGTAGCGGTGGATGCAGAGCCAGCCGGAACGGTGTGGGGGCTTAACTGCCTTGCGATACGCGTGCAGGGCGCGCGCGTGCCAGAGGTTTCGCACCCAAACCTTGAACCTGGTGCTGGGATCACTCTCAACAGCTCGCGATCGCGGGGTGCGACGCACGCCCATCAGCGACTGCCAGTGCCACGTCTCCCGTTGAAACCGGTGGATCTGCCTCACGACGCTCGGGTCCGGGTGTGCCGTGCCTTCGGCCGCAGCTTGCCGGGGCCCCGTGAAGGCGAGCAAGGCCAGGGAGGCCAGGACCAAGGCAGGAAAGAACGGCAGTACTCGTCGAAGCAAGAGAAACCCCCTCTTGTCCGGAGCCCGGCGCTCATCGGCGCGACTGTGCCGCAGCCGCCAAAACGAGCGATCCTGAGCGGGCCCCAGGGATCGTTGTCAGATCTGTAAGACCTCGAACCTAGCGTTTGGTTAGGGGGATCTGCGCGGCGAAGCTGTAAAACCTCCGTAAAGAAGAATTGCCGCAATTGCTGCAAAAATGCTCGTTTTCGCCGTCCCCAGGCCGGATAGAGCGCTTCCGGCAGCCGCAGTTGCAACGCCCGCGAGAACGAGGGCATTCCCGAGCGGGCGACGCCTGATCGTGGCAATTGCCACTGCTACGACCCCTGTTGTGCCGAGTGCGTTGCCGACGATAGCAACGAGTCTCGCGGGCAAGAAGTCGAGGTGCGCCTGCGCTTCCGGAATCGTCGTACCGTGGATCTCTCCGTGCAGAGGCGCCGCGATCGCCACGCCCACTGCCAGGCCGAGGTAGACGAGCGCGGGCCCGAGCGCCCAGCGCCGGCCGCTGAGGAGGAGCGAGCCGAGCCCGAGCAGCGGCGCCGTCAGCAAGCCGCCGAAGAGGTAGTAGACGCGGAAGGAACGGCCGTCCCAGCCCGCCGCGGCGCCCCAGGCGATTGCGGCGGAGGCGATCGAATACGCAAGGAGCGAGGCCGACCAGGCGGCAAGCTCCGGGGCCCGGCGCGTCCGCCACCGAACGGCCAGCGCGGCCGCGAGTCGCAAGGCCACGAGCGCTGCCGCGAACGCGAAGAGCGCCTCCACAGGAACAGCCTAAGCGTGAGCTAGGCTCAGAGACCTTGTCCGGCAAGCGCTACCTGATGACTCCCGGGCCGACGCCGGTGCCGCCCGAGGTGCTCGCTGCGATGGCGCTGCCGATCGTCCACCACCGCGGGCCCGACTTCAAGCCGATCTATGCTCGGTGCCTGGAGCGCCTCAAGGAGGTCTACCGCACCGGGAACGACGTTCTGCTCTTCACCGCATCCGGCACGGGCGGCCTCGAATCGGTCGTCTCGAATCTCTGCTCCCCCGGCGAGCGCGTCGTCGTCGTCTCCGCCGGCTATTTCGGCGAGCGCTGGGCTGTGGTCGCCGAGCGCTACGGCTGCGAAGTCGACCACATCCGCTATGAGTGGGGCGAGCTGCCCTCGCCGGAGGATCTCGCCGCGCGACTCGCGGAGCTCGGTGGGGCCGGCGCGGTCCTCATCACTCAGTCCGAGACCTCGACCGGCGTCGTTGCCGACGTGCGGGCTCTTGCCGCTGCGGCGAAGGAAGCCGATGCGCTCGTCGGGGTCGATGCGATCTCCAGCCTCGGCGCGATTCCGTGCGAGACCGACGCCTGGTCGCTCGATGCCGTCGTCTCCGGCTCGCAGAAGGCGCTGATGACCCCACCCGGCCTCGCCATGGTCTCCGTCTCCCGCGCGGCCTGGGAAGCGCAGGCCGAGGCTCGACTGCCTCGCTACTACTTCGACTGGGAGATCACCCGTAAGGGCCAGGAGCGCCTCGACGCGCCCTTCACGCCCGCGGTCTCGATCGTGATCGGACTCGACGTCGCCCTTGGCCTGTTGCTGGAGAACGGCCTCGAGGCGGCCTTCGAGCACCACGTCCGCCTGGGCCGGGCCTGCCGTGCCGGCGTCAAGGCGATGGGCCTCGAGCTCTTCTCACCCGACGACGACACATCTGCCGTGGTGACGAGCGTTCGGGTTCCGGACCCGGTCGACGGGACGCAGTTCCTGCTCGACGTACGCGACCGGATGGGAATCACGCTCGCTCCCGGCCAGGGCCCGCTCAAGGGCAAGGTCTTCCGCATCGGGCACATCGGCTACTTCGACGTCTTCGACATCACGACGGCGCTCGCCGGGATCGAGCTCACCATGGCCGAGGCGGGGGCCGACATCGAGCGCGGCGTGGCCGTCACTCGTGCGCTCGAGACGTACGAGCGCGCGCCGGCTTGAAGCCTCGAGTTCTCGTCCGCGAGCCGATCGCCGAGGCCGGGCTCGCGCTGTTGCAGGAGCGCTTCGACGTCGACGTCGACGTCGACAGCGATCTCGCCGCGAGGATCGGCGACTACGAAGCGATCGTCATCCGCTCGGCCACGAAGCTCGACGCAAGCCTGATCGAGCGGGCCCAACGTCTGAAGGTGATCGGCCGGGCGGGCGTCGGGGTCGACAACGTCGATGTCGAGGCCGCGACGCGCCGTGGAATCGTCGTCGCGAACGCTCCCGAGTCGACGGTGATCTCGGCCGCCGAGCACACGATCGGGCTGCTGCTCGCGCTCTCGCGCCACATTCCTCAGGCGCATGCGGCGCTGAAGGAAGGGCGATGGGAGCGCTCGCGCTATGGGGGGCTCGAGCTCGCCGGCAAGACGCTCGGCGTTCTGGGTTTCGGGCGCATCGGCCAGCAGGTCGCGCGCCGCGCGCTGGGGCTCGAGATGCGCGTCGTCGCGCACGATCCGTTCGTCGCGCGCGAGCGGTTCCGCGAGCTCGGGGTGGAGCGTCTCGAGACACGAGACGAGGTGCTCGCCGCCGCCGATTTCTTGACCTTGCACCTCCCGCTCACCGCCGAGACGAGCGCGTCGATCGACGCCGAGGCCTTCGGCAAGCTCCGCAAGGGTGCCCGCATCGTCAACGCCGCGCGCGGGGAGCTCGTCGACGAGGCGGCTCTGCTCGACGCACTGCGCGCGGGCAAGGTCGCGGCGGCGGCGCTCGACGTGTTCGGCTCCGAGCCGTACTCGGGCCCGCTCCTGGAGCTCGACAACGTCGTCGTGACCCCGCATCTCGCGGCGTCGACCGAGGAAGCACAGGATCGGGCCGGCGTGATCGTCGCCGAGCAGGTGGCCGCTGCGCTCGAGGGCGCGCTCGTCACCAACGCCGTCAACATCCCCTCGATCGGCGCCGAGGACCTGGAGGTGCTCGGTCCCTTCATTCCACTGGCCGCCGCGCTCGGGCGGCTGGCGATGGAGCTGGCGGGTGGGCGCGCCGAGCGGATCGAGCTCGCGTACTACGGCTCGCTCTCCGGCTACGACACGCGGCTGCTGACTGTGGCGGCCCTGAACGGCGCCTTCCAGGGCCGCTCCGACCAGCCCGTGAACTACGTCAACGCCCCGGTCATCGCCGCTGAGCGCGGCGTCGAGGTGGTCGAGGAGCGTGGAGCTCGCGCCGCTGATGGCGGTGTTCCGCTACGACGACGTCCCGGGCGTGATCGGCCGGGTCGGGACCCTGTTCGGCGAGGCGGGGGTCAACATCGCGAACATGGCCGTCTCGCGCACACGGCGCGGGGACAAGGCACTGATGGCGGTGTCGCTCGACACACCCGCGCCGCCCGAGCTCGTCGAGACGCTGCGCGCCGCCGGGCTCGACGACGCCTACTTCATCTCGCTCGCGGACTAGGCTTTCCTAGCTCTGCGAGCGGGGATCGAGTCGGCGAGCGACCGCGGCGATGCCCTCGAGCTTGGCCACGAGCCTATTACCGGGACGAGTCCGCCTCACTCGCTCCCGATCCGGGGTCTCGTGTCCCGGCGCAACGAGGAATTGTGCGCCGTCCGCGCGCGTCCGCTCGTAGTCCGCGATCGAGAGCTCGATGCGCTGTCCGCAATCGGGATCCGCGCACTCGCAGACGAACTCGGCTTCACTCGCGCCGAATTACTTAGCCGTCTCCGCGATCCGCTCGTTCACTTCCCGGAACCGAGACTCGGTTTTCGCGATCCGCAGCTCTTCGCTCTTCATTTGGCGGGAGTACAACGGTGGGGGCGGTCGGAAGGTTTCGCTTACCCTGCGAACGTGATTGGTGCATGGCCCGAAGCCGTCGAGCGCGTCTCCGTCTTCCTGCGGCAGACGGGTGCGGAAGCGCGGATCGAGGAGTTCGCAGCCGGGACGCCCACAGCGGTGGACGCCGCGCGAGCCGCGGGTTGCAAGCTCGGCCAGATCGTGAAGTCCCTCGTCTTCGACTGCGACGGCCGCTGGGTCGTTGTGCTCGTCCCCGGTGACCGGCGCGCCGACCGAAGGAAGATCGCGGCTGCGGCCGGCGCTTCGCGCGCCCGAATCGCCTCGCCGGAGCAGGTCGAGAGCGCGACAGGCTTTGCCGCCGGGGCCGTGGCGCCCTTCCCGCTCCCGCGGGTCGACCGAGTTTTCGTCGACCACGCCCTCCTGGCCCACAAGCGCGTCTGGGTCGGCGCCGGCTCGCCGAGCCACATGGCGGTGCTCTCCTCGGCCGACCTCGTCCGCCTCGCAAGAGCGCAGCCGATGGACGCCGTCGAGGCCGCCACGTAACCTTTGTCTTATCCGTGCCAGGCTTCAGCCTGGCTCGGGTACTAAGGGCGGCCAAGGAGGCGAGTAATGCGCGAGACCGAGAAGATCTGGATGAACGGCGAGCTCGTCGACTGGGCCGATGCCACGGTCCACGTCGGCACACACGGGCTCCACTACGGCACGGGCGTGTTCGAGGGCATCCGCTGCTACGAGACCGACAAAGGCCCGGCCGTCTTCCGGCTCACTGATCACCTGGAGCGGCTGCACAACTCCGCGAAGCTCCTCTACATGGAGCTCCCGTACTCGCTCGAGGACCTGCACGCGGCGTGCCTGGACCTGATCGGGGTCAACGGCCTGCCCGAGTGCTACCTGCGCCCGATCGCGTTTTCCGGTTACGGCGAGCTGGGCGTCTCGACGGCCGGCAATCCCATCGACGTCGTGATCATGAGCTGGCCGTGGGGCGCCTACCTCGGCGAGGAAGGGCTGAAGAACGGGATTCGCGTCAAGATCTCCTCCTGGCAGCGCGTCGGGCCGAACACGATCCCGCATGCCTCGAAGGCGACCGGCATCTACCTGAACTCGATGCTCGCCGTCACCGAGGCGAACCGCGCCGGCTACGACGAGGCGATCCTGCTCACCGCCGACGGCTTCATCGCCGACGGCTCCGGCGAGAACGTCTTCGTCGTCAAGGACGGCAAGATCGCGACCCCGCCGCTCGCGACCTCGATCCTGCCCGGGATCACGCGCGACTCGCTGATCCAGATCGCCCAGGATCTCGGCTACACGGTCGAGGAGAAGAACCTGATCCGCTCCGATCTCGTCGCCGCGGACGAGGTCTTCATGACCGGCACCGCCGCCGAGGTGACGCCGATCCGCGAGGTCGACGATCGTGAGATCGGCCCGCCCGGGCCGGTGACGATGGAGCTGCAGAAGGCGTACCTCGACACGTGCCGCGGCAAGAGCGAGCGCTGGGCCCAGTGGCTCGAGTACGCCAAGATCGGGAACGCGGCTCCCGCGGAGGCGTGAGGACTCAAACCAGGGTCCCCCTCTCTCGGCCCTACATAGACGAGCGCGAGGAAGAGCTTGTGCTCGAGGTGCTCCGCTCGGGGCGGCTCTCGCTCGGACCCTGGATCGACGAGTTCGAGGAGCTGTTCGCGGAGCGCGTAGGCGCGCCCTACGCGGCCGCCGTCTCGAGCGGCACGGCCGGCCTGCACATGCTCTGCCACATCGCGGGCGTGCGGGACGGCGACGAGGTGATCACGTCGCCGGTCTCGTTCGTCTCGACGGCGAACTGCTTCATCTTCGAGGGCGGGCGACCCGTGTTCGTGGATGTCGATCCGCGGACGCTCAATCTCGATCCGGGCGCGGTCGAAGCTGCGATCACCGAGCGCACGAAGGGCATCGTTGCCGTCGACATGTTCGGCTATCCCTGCGAACTGGACGAGTTGCGCACGATCGCCGAGCGCCATGGCCTCTTCCTGATCGACGATTCGTGCGAGGCCCTCGACGCGCAGTACAAAGGCACCCCGGTCGGTTCCCATGGCATCTCGGGCGCCTTCGGCTTCTACCCGAACAAGCAGATCACGACCGGCGAGGGCGGGATGGTGACGACGCACTCAGAGGAAGAGCGGGAACTGGTGAAGAGCCTCCGCAATCAGGGCCGCTCCTACGACTCGCGCTGGTTCCACCACGTGCGGCTCGGCTTCAACTACCGGATCACCGATCTCCAGGCTGCCGTCGGGATCGCACAGCTCGAGAAGCTCGATCGCCTGCTCGCGCTGCGGAGCAACGTTGCCGCCCGGTACGGCGAGCTGCTCGCAGGCGTGGACGAAGTCGAAGCCCCGCTGGCCGACGACGCCGATCATGGGCGCTCGTGGTTCGTCTACGTCGTCAAGCTCGCCGAGGGCGTTGACCGGGATGCGGTGCTCGAGCGGCTCGGCGCCCAGGGCATCGAGGCGGCGCACTACGTCCCGGCAGTTCATCTCCAGCCGTACATGCGCGAGCGCTACGGCTTCGCCGAGGGCATGTGCCCGGTCGCCGAGGACGCCTGCTCGCGCACGCTCGCTCTCCCGTTCTTCCCCCAGCTCGAAGCAACTGACCAGGAGCGGGTCGTCGCCGCCCTTCAAGCCGCCATCTGATCGGGGTCAGACCCCGATCAGTTTTGTGACACGTAACCAGGCGAATCGGGCGCCGGACGGGGTCAGACCCCGATCTGTTTCGACACACAGACGTGACGGCCTGGCCATAATCCCGCCCATGGCGGATGGCTCGGGGCGGATGATCTTTCTCGGCTTCGGCAAGTACGCGCGCGCAGACAAGATCTACGCAGTCGAGCCGATCACCGGCCAGGACCGCGGAGGCGGGCACCGCACGCGCGTCTGGATCGAGGGCGTGCCGGACCCGATCATCGCGGGTCGCACCGAGCGCACGATCCTGCACGACATGGGTCAGGAAGCCGCGATGAGCGCGCCGATCATCGACGAGGCGCTCAAGCTCGCCGAGCGGATCGTCGCCGACGCCGACAAGGGACGGGTCGACCTCAACGACCTCGGCCGCCGCGCCCGCCGCCTGCTCGAGAAGACCTCGCGCCCCGGCGAGGGCGACAAGCTGTTCTAGCGTTGGTGTCGATCCCAGCGTGTCGACCGGTCATTTCAGACGGATGCGCGGGCTAAGCCCGCACATCCTGATGACGGCACCGCAAGCGGTGCCTTAGAGACGGTGTCGGATTACTTCGGTCCGCCGGCAGAGGATCCGGCCGGCGAAGCCGAGCGCCCCGGCCGGCTTGCGTCCCTCCGCGGGCTCGCGATCGACCTCACTCCCCTCCGCCGGTCGCGCGACTTCCGCCGGCTCTGGTTCGGCAACGCCGTCTCGCTGCTCGGGAGCATGTTGACGACCGTCGCGATCCCGTATCAGGTCTTTCAGCTCACGGGATCGACGTTCGCGGTCGGACTGCTCGGCATTGCCGCACTCGTCCCGCTGCTGACCGTGTCGCTCCTCGGCGGGGCGATCGCCGACGCCTTCGACCGCCGGGTGCTGCTCGTCGTCTCCGACCTCGGTCTGGCGGCGATCTCCGCGCTACTCGTCGTCAATGCGGCGACCGCGCATCCCCGAGTCTCGGCACTCTACGCGGCCGAAGCGCTTGGGACCGCGTTCTACGCGATTCAGCGACCCGCGATGGACGCGCTCGTGCCGCGGCTCGTCGGCGAGGACCAGATCGCCTCAGCGGCTGCTGTCCAGGGCATCTATTCGTCCTTCGGCCACGTCGGCGGCCCGGCCCTGGGCGGGATCCTGATCGCCTCCGCCGGGCTGACGGCGACCTACGCCGTCGACGTCGGGACCTTCGCCGCCTCGCTCGTGGCCGCGCTCCTGCTCCCTGCGCTGCCTCCGACCGCGGCCGTCGCGCGGCCGGGTCTGGGCTCGATCGCGGCGGGGTTTCGGTTCGTCCGCCAGAAACCGGAGCTCCAGGGCATCTTCGCCGTCGACACCGTCGCGATGGTCTTCGGGATGCCGAGCGCGCTGTTCCCCGCCTTCGGCGAGCATTTCGGCGGCGGCGCCCGCACCGTCGGGTTTCTCTATGCCGCGCCGTACGCGGGCGCACTCGTCGCGACGCTCCTCTCCGGCTGGATAGCCCGAGCAAGGCGGCAGGGGCTGGGCGTGTGCATCGCGGCCTCCGCGTGGGGCGCGGCGATCGTCGGCTTCGGCTTCGCGCCCAGCCTCTGGCCGGCCCTCGTCTTCCTCGCGCTGGCCGGAGCCGCGGACGACTGGAGCGCCATCCTGCGCTCGACGATCCTCCTCACCGTCACCCCGGACTCGATGCGCGGGCGGCTTTCGGGCATCGAGCTCGCCCAGGTCGCGAGCGCGCCCAGTCTCGGCAACCTCGAGGCGGGCGCCCTCGCCTCGCTGACGAGCCTCCGCTTCTCGGTCGTCTCCGGCGGCCTCGCCTGCATCGCCGGCTGCTGGTTGTTCGTCGCGGCGGTGCCCGCGCTCCTTCGCTACGACGCGCAGCAGGCACGCGCATGAAGCTCCGCAAGAGCTTCTTCGCCCGCAGCGTGCACGACGTCGCACCCGAGCTCGTCGGCGCGACGCTCCTCGTCGACGGCGTCGGCGGCCGGATCGTCGAGGTCGAGGCGTACGACCACGAGGATCCTGCAGCCCACGGCTACCGCGGCCGGACCCCCCGGAACGCCTCCATGTTCGGCCCACCCGGGCACGCGTACGTCTACCGCTCGTACGGGGTCCACTGGTGCCTGAACTTCGTCTGCGAAGGGGAGGGAACCCCGAGTGCCGTGCTCGTCAGGGCGCTCGAGCCGACGCGTGGTCTCGACGTCATGGCAGCCCGGCGCGGAACCGCGGAGCCGAGGCTCCTCTGCTCGGGCCCCGGCCGGCTCTGCCAGGCACTGGGCCTCAGCGGCGCGCACGACGGACTCGCTCTCGATCGACCGCCGTTCGAGCTCTACGCGCGCGAGGACGTCGAGGTCGCCGCCGGCCCTCGCATCGGGCTCACGAAAGCGGCGGAGCGCCCGTGGCGCTACGGCGAGGCGGGCTCTCGCTTTCTGAGCCGGCCTTTGAGGCGTTCGCGCTGAGCTTCGGTTTGTGTCGACCGGTCAGTTCCTGAAAGCGGCACCCCAAGCGGTGCCTCAGGCTGCGACGGCGATCTTGACGACCATTCCGGGCTCGGCGGCGACCCCGGCCCGGGGGAGCTGGAAGACGACCCGCCCCGGCTCACCGCTCGCCGCCTCGTCCACCTCGTAGCGCAGGCCGCGCCGCTCGAGCTTCTGCTCGGCGACGGACACAGGTAGGCCGATGATCTTCGGCACGGTTCCATGGGTCGGCCGTGGAAGCACGAGCACGACCCTGTCATAGGCCGAGAGCCGTCCACGCTTCGGAATCTGATTGAGGACGAGGTCGAGTCGCTGGCCCGGCTTCGCGGGCTCGTAGACGATCGCAGGCGTGAGCGGCTGGCCTGCGAGCCGACTCCGGGCGGCCTGAATCGGCTGGCCGACGAGATCCGGGACGTCGACCTCGTTCGGCTTGCAATTCGCCGTCTTGCTCGGCTCCTGGTCGGTGAAGAAGAGCACTTCCCTCGACTCGTAGCAGTTGCCGTTGTCGATCTGGATCCGCCCATCGCGGTAGACGACCTCCCTCGGCGAGGCGTACGGCATGCTGGTCGACGGGAATTGCTCCGGTTCCTCCTTCAGGTAATCGAGAGCGGGCTCCGTGAACGCCTTCCAGATCTCTGCGGGGTAGGTGCCGCCGGCCACGGGATCGCCGTGATATTCGGTTTCCATCGGCCGCAGCTCGCGGGGATAGCCGACCCAGACGGCAACCGCCAACTGCGGCTGGTTCCCGAGGATCGACCCGTCGATGCGGTTTCCGCCGTTGGCGAAGGTCGAAAAGGCGCGCGCCATCTCGAGCGGGTTCGCCGCCTCGGCGCCGAGCCCGATCGCGAAGTAGCTGTTCAGCTTGCTGCGAATCCCCGCGTTGTGCGCGATCCGGGCGATGTTCTGAGGCCCGACGACTTGCGTGAGCTGCGCGTAGACGGAGTTGTCCGAGTGGATCGTGGCCGATTGGAGATCGATCGAGCCGAGATAGTCGCCTTCGTAGTTGTTGACCTGCCAGAGCCGGTCGCCGAGCGGGATCACGACCGGGTGCGAGACGAACTGCGTCGCGGGCGAGATGCCCTCGTCGAGGGCGGCAGCGAGTACGAACGGCTTGAAGGCCGAGCCCGGCTGCCGCTCGCCCTGGACGGCGAGGTTGAACTGGCTCTCGCGGTAGTTCGAGCCGCCGACCATGGCCAGGACGTCGCCGTTTCGCGGGTCGATCGCGACGAGCGCAGCTTGTGGTCCGTCGGGATCGGACAGGACCTTCGCGATCGCCCGGCGCGCGAGCTTCTGCAGGCCGAGGTCGAGCGTCGTGTAGACCCGCATCCCGCCCCCGAAGACCTGAGCGGAGCCGTACTCGTCGACCAGCTGCTGCTTCACGTAGTTGACGAAGTACTGGCCCTGTGACGGCTGCGTTCCCGGCAGGTGAATCTGTCCCGGCGAGGGCAGCGCGGCGCTGCGCGCCTCGTGGTACTGGTCGGGAGCGATCGCTCCCTGCGCCAGCATCTGGTCGAGCACCATTCGGCGCCGCTGTTTCGCGGCTCGGGGGTTCGTGACCGGGTCGTACCGCGCCGGATCCCGGGGGATGCCTGCCAGCAGCGCAGCTTCGGGCAACGTCAGCTCCGAGGCGGGCTTCCCGAAGTACGTGATCGCGGCCTGCCCCACGCCGTAGGCGCCGTTGCCGAAGTAGATGGTGTTCAGGTAGGCGGTGAGAATCCAGTCCTTCGACTTCCGTTGCTCGAGCTGCCAGGCGAGCGCGGCCTCCTTGAGCTTGCGCGCAACCGAGCGGCGATCCTTGACGTACGCGTTCTTGATGAACTGCTGCGTGATCGTCGAACCCCCTTCGACCACCGCCTTGTTGCGCACGTCGGCCCAGAAGGCACGCCCGATGGCGTGCAGATCAACGCCGCGGTGCTCGTAGAAGCGTTTGTCCTCGATGGCGACGATCGCCTGCTTCATGATCGGCGCGATCTGATCGGACGTCAGGAGCACGCGGCTCTCGGACCCGCGCAGGACGGCGAGCACGTGCGGCTGCTTCGCGCCGTCGTAGATGTAGCCGTCGTGCTCGAACTTCTGCTGGCGTGCCGGGTCGAGCTCCGGGACCTCGCTCGCAATCGCAGTGATGAGTCCGAACGTGAACGAGGCCATGGAGAGCAGGCCCAGCACCGTGACGAGTGCAAGGAGGCGGAGCTTGCGGATGCGGCGCCCATTCTTCCGCGCCGGCCGGGGACTTCTGCGAAGACGCAAGCCTCGGAGTCTAGACTCGGCGCGTGTCGGTCGCCGACCTCACACGCAACGCCGTTGACGTTTTGCCCGAAGGCGCCCTCGAGGAGAAGCTGAGGCTCGGACGGCCGCTCCGGATCAAGCTCGGAATCGATCCCACGTCTCCGGATCTGCACCTCGGGTTCGCCTACGCCCTCGAAAACCTGCGCGCGTTCCAGGAGGCGGGTCACGAGATCGTGCTCATCGTCGGCGACTACACAGCGCGTATCGGCGATCCGTCGGGACGTTCTGCCGAGAGGCCTGTCCTCGACGGTGAGGTGCTCGATGCGAACGCGAAGGAGTTCGAGCAACAGGCGTACCGGATCATCGATCCGGAGCGCACGACGGTGCGCTTCAACGGCGAATGGCTCGGGAAGCTCACGTACGAAGAGACGGTGCGGTTGTGCCGGACGATGACGGTGGCCCGCCTGCTCGAGCGCGACGATTTCGCGAAGCGGTTCGCTGCACACGCGCCGATCTCACTTTCGGAGCTTCTGTACCCGCTCATGCAGGCGTACGACTCCGTCGCGATCGAGGCCGACATCGAGGTTGGGGGGACGGACCAGCTCTACAACCTGCTCGCCGGCCGCGACGTTATGACGCAGTACGGGCTCGAGCCACAGACGGTGATCACCTATCCGCTACTGATCGGCCTCGATGGCGAGGAAAAGATGTCGAAGTCGAAAGGCAACTACGTCGCGGTCCAGGACCCGCCCGAAGAGATGTTCGGGAAGGTGATGTCGATCCCGGACGACCTGCTCGGACAATGGTGGTCGATCTGCTTGGGCCGGGAGTTCGCGCAGGGCGATCCGATGGAGTCGAAGCTCGCGCTCGCCCGCGGCATCGTCGAGAAGTGGCACGGCGGCGAAGCGGCGAAGCGTGCCGAGGACCACTTCACGCGCGTGGTCCGTGAGGGCGAGGCTCCGGAGGAGGTTCCCGAGGCCGCCCTGCCCGGAGACGGAACCGTCCACCTGCCGGCCCTGCTCGTCGAACATCTGGCAATCGGCTCGACAAGCGAGGCGAGGCGGCTGATCGCCCAGGGCGCCGTCAAGGTGAACGGCGAGATCGTGAGCGAGCTCGACCTGCCGCGGGAGGCGCTCGACGGAGCCCTCGTACAGGCCGGGAAGCGCCGTTTTATGCGCTTTCGCGCCGCTTGACACCCCCCTGAGTGCTGCTACCATTCGTCGGCCGCCAGACGGGTGGCGTAGGAACGTCCCTGAAATCGACACTGGAGCGCCTTCGGACGCAATCGGATACGACGCAAGTAGCCGAAACTCTGGAGGCCTCTGGCGCGAGTCGGAGGCTTTTTTACGCCCCTCGCACGGCAACGGTCTTTGAAAACTCAACAGCGTGAAACGTCGAGATCCTCGAGCATCACACACGGCTCGAGGTCATTAACTCGTCACACCTCCGAACTTCGGGGGTGCGACCTTTGAGCTTCAGGCTCATCGCGAAGCAAGCTGTCTAAGCCGACCGTACGGTCGGATGACAACCATCTTCACGGAGAGTTTGATCCTGGCTCAGGACGAACGCTGGCGGCGCGCTTAACACATGCAAGTCGAGCGATAACCATGGCTTCGGCCATGGGGAGAGCGGCGAACGGGTGAGTAACACGTGAGTAATCTGCCCTCGACACTGGGATAGCCCGGGGAAACTCGGATTAATACCGGATAGCCTCTCGAGCTTACGAGCTCGTGAGAAAAGATGGCTTCGGCTTTCGGTTGAGGAGGAGCTTGCGGCGGATTAGCTTGTTGGCGGGGTAACGGCCCACCAAGGCGACGATCCGTAGCTGGTCTGAGAGGACGATCAGCCACACTGGGACTGAGACACGGCCCAGACTCCTACGGGAGGCAGCAGTGGGGAATCTTGCGCA
>WNFV01003354.1_pt1 | contig 36123 bp, 38 predicted proteins | sample 5400101 | NCBI WGS metagenome assembly WNFV01 (sample SAMN13153361, study PRJNA577476) | soil metagenome | isolation source: 115 cm soil or saprolite under grassland replicate 1 | place: USA:California | collected 2016-06-15 | reverse complement strand
CGCGACACCAAGGATCACGGCCGCGGGCCGATCCTGCGGTTCCGTCCCGACGAGCTCGACGCGTTCCTCGACGGCGCGAAGAACGGCGAGTTCGACCACCTCATCGACTGAGGTACCGACTGACCGGGACCGACACCGGCAGCAGTAGGAGCGCGACGCTGACCACGGTGTAGAGGGCCTCCAGCCAGGACAGGTCCGGAAGGTATACCAGCTCCAGAGCGAGCCACACCAGTTGCCCGAAGCCGATCAGAATCGTGGCGATCCAGGACCAGTGGTGGCCGGTACGCCGTTCCACCGGGCCGAGCCACGCCCAGTGCGGCTTGCGGAACACCCCGTACGCGACGAGCAGCGACCCCAGACCGAAGCCGATCCCCAACACCAGCCCCGGTACGACCCAACTGTCGATCAACGGGATCCGCTGCAGCGAGTCCCCCGGGGCGGTCCCCGGACCGAAGATCAGCGCGGCGCCGCCGCCCACCGCGGTGATCCCGAGGAAGCCAAGTACCCCGGTCGTGACCAGCGCCAGTGCGGGACGATGCCCCCTCAACGCCGGTGTAGCGGTTGCTGCCATGACAATCTCCGTTCGACACCCTCACAGTCGAACGGCAACCCGGGAGCCCACCAGAGTCCAACCGCCTTTGAGCACCGGACTTTTGCGGCGACGTCAGGTCGTACCGCGGTCCCGGGTGGGCCGGCTGAACGACACGCGCCCGCCGTGTTTCCGCCGGGGTAGCTGAAGCTCGGATTCACTGCTTCAATACTTGTGTGCCCTACCGACGTACGCCCGCGGTCCAAGCGCGACTGGACGCGCAGCGGCAGGCGGTGCTCGACGCGGCGATCGCGCTGCTCGCCGAGCGGGGGTACGCGGGCTGCTCGATGGCGGCCGTGGCCTCGCGGGCCGGGATCGCGACCGGCAGCCTCTACAAGCACTTCGCCAACCGGGCCGACCTGGTGGCCGAACTGTTCCGCACCGTGGTGTCCCGCGAGGTCGCGGCGGTCTCGGAGGCGGCGCACCGGCCGGCCGGGCTGGTCGAGCAGATCGTCGCGGTGATCGAGACGTTCGCGCGGCGGGCTCTGAAGTCGCCACGGCTGGCGTACGCGTTGCTCGCGGAGCCGGTGGACCCGGCCGTCGACGAGCAGCGGCTGGTCTTCCGGCGCGCCTTCCGGGACGTGTTCGCCGAGCGGATCGCCGAGGGGGTCGAGCGGGGCGTGCTGCCGCCGCAGGATCCCGTACTCACCGCGTCTGCGCTGGTCGGAGCAGGGGCCGAGGCGTTGGTCGGGCCGTTGTCGGAAGGCTCGCCGAGTACGGACGTGATCCCCGGGATGGTCACTTTCACCATGCGAGCTCTGGGAGGTTCGGATGCCGTCGACACATGAGGTCACCAACCAGGTTCCGCCCCTGACCGGGTACGACGTCGCCGCCGACCCCGCCCTGCTCGAAGGCGTACGCCGCGAAGGCGCCGACTGGGCCGAGGCCGAACTGCACGAGCTGGGTCTGCGAGCGGGCGGCGCCGAAGCCCAGGAGTGGGGGCGGCTGGTCGAGCGGCATCCGCCGGTGCTGCGTACCCACGACCGGTACGGGCACCGGATCGACGAGGTGGAGTTCCACCCGTACTGGCACGAGCTGATGCGGGTGGCCGTGGCGCACGGCATGCACGCGACACCGTGGCTCGACACCCGGCCGGGGGCGCACGTGGCCCGCGCCGCGAAGACGTACCTCTGGGGACAGGTCGATCCCGGCCACATCTGCCCGATCTCGATGACGTACGCCGCGATTCCGGCGTTGCGGGTGTCGCCGGAGTTGGCGGAGGTCTACGAGCCCCTGCTGGCGGCCCCCGTCTACGACTACGGTCTGCGGGTTCCGAGCACCAAGCGCGGGCTGATCGCGGGCATGTCGATGACCGAGAAGCAGGGCGGCTCGGACGTACGGGCCAACACCACCACCGCGACGCCGGCCGGCGACGCGTACCAGCTCACCGGGCACAAGTGGTTCACCTCGGCCCCGATGTCGGACCTGTTCCTCACGCTCGCCCAGGCGCCCGGCGGGTTGACCTGCTTCCTGGTGCCGCGGGTGCTGCCGGACGGCACCCGGAACCAGATCCACCTGCAGCGGCTCAAGGACAAGCTCGGCAACCGCTCCAACGCCTCCTCCGAGATCGAGTACGACGGCGCGCTCGGCTGGCGGATCGGCGAGGAGGGACGCGGCGTACACACGATCATCCAGATGGTGAACCTGACCCGCCTGGACTGCGCGATCGGCTCGGCCGCCGGGATGCGGCTCGCCGTGGTGCAGGCGGTGCACCACGCCAGCCACCGCCGGGCCTTCGGCGCTCGACTGGTCGACCAGCCGCTGATGGCCAACGTACTCGCGGATCTGGCGGTGGAGTCGGAGGCCGCGACCGTGGTCGGGATGCGGCTGGCCGGCGCTGTGGACCGGGCCGCGGCGGGCGACGAGCGGGAGGCGATGTTCCGCCGGACCGCGCTCGCGGTGACGAAGTACTGGGTATGCAAGCGCTCGCCGGCCCACGCCGCCGAGGCGCTGGAATGCCTGGGCGGCAACGGGTACGTCGAGGAGTCCGGCATGCCGCGGCTCTACCGCGAAGCTCCGCTGATGTCGATCTGGGAAGGCTCCGGAAACGTCGCGGCCCTCGACTCGCTGCGCGCCATGGCGAAGCAGCCGGAGTCGGTCGAGGCGTACTTCGCGGAGGTCTCGCTCGCGGCCGGCGCGGATCCGCGGCTGGACGAGGCCACCGCCCGGCTGCGTAAGGAGCTGGGCAACCTCGACGACATCCAGTACCGGGCCCGCCGGATCGTCGAGTCGATGGCCCTGGTGCTGCAAGGCTCCCTGCTGCAGCGGTACGGCAACTCCGCGGTCGCCGACGCGTTCTGCGCGTCCCGGCTGGACGCCGACCGGGGCATCGCCTTCGGTACGTTGCCGACCGGCATCGACACCGCCGCGATCATCGACCGGGCCCGGCCGCGCGGAGGGACCTTCGGTGACTGAGCGCTCCGAACCAGTTCGCGAGACGATTCGTACCGAGACGGAGGCTGGCGTCCGGTCGATCGTCCTGGCGCGCCCCGGCGAGTACAACACGATCACCCCGCGGCTGCGCGACGAGCTCGGCGCCGCGATCGACGAGGCCGACGCCGACCCGGACGTACGAGTGATCCTGCTGCGTGCCGAGGGCCCGGCCTTCTGCGCCGGGTACGGCCTCGACTGGTCCACCGAGCTGCAGGCCGCCGAGGCGACGACGGACCGGGTCTGGGACTCGGTGACGGACATGCGGATGCTGTCGACGTTCGTCGACACGTACCTGAAGCTCTGGTACGCATCGAAGCCCACCATCGCGGCGGTGCAGGGGTGGTGCATCGCGGGCGGCACCGACATGGTGCTCTGCGCCGACATCGTCATCGCCGCCGAGGGCGCCTCCTTCGGCTATCCACCGTCCCGCGTCTGGGGCACCCCGACCACGGCGATGTGGGTCTACCGGCTCGGCTTCGAAAAGGCCAAGCGCTACCTGCTCACGGGCGACGAGATCCGCGCCCCCGAGGCGGCCGAGATCGGGCTGATCCTGGAGTGCGTCCCCGACGACGACCTGCTGGAGCACGCCACGGCGTTCGCGCGGCGGATGGCCCAGGTTCCGCTGAACCAGCTGCAGATGCTCAAGCTGCTGTGCAACCAGCCGGCGGAGAACATGGGGCTGGCGTCGAGCCGTACCCTCGGCACGCTGTTCGACGGCGTCGCCCGGCACACCCAGGAAGGCCGCGACTTCGTCGCCCGCTCGACCGAGATCGGCATCCGCCAGGCCGTACGGGAACGCGACGACCCGTACGGCGACTACGGTTCCAGGCCCCGCTGACCTGCGGCGTTGGCTCGCCCGCGTACCAGCCGCAGGCCGGCGTCGAGGCTGCGCAGCGCCGCACCGAGCGCCGCCGCGACCGTGACCTCGAAGATCTCGTCCTCCGTGTAGACCGCCTTCAGCTCTTCGACGTCGGCGTCCGTCACCCGATGAGACCGGTCCCTGACCTTCCTCGCGTACGACTGCCACGGCTCCGTCGGTAGTGCCTCCCGCGGTCAGGAAGCCGGGCATCCGGTAGCCGATCCGGTGCAGTGCGCGGGTGCCCTTGATCAGCTGTCCGTCGCGCAGCACAAATCCGAAGGCGTTCCCCAGCCGGTTGATCGTGTTCCAGATCAGGTTGACGTGGAGCGCGTCCACCACCGCCCGCTCCGGTACGCCGGCCAGGTCGACCAGGTCACGCGGCGAGACCTGATCGGGTGTGCGGGTGACGTACTCGATGAAACCGAGCACGGCCGTGAGCTGCGGTCGGAAAGAGCGCGGATCGTCGGGGTCGATCTCGCCGTTCGAGGCGAGCCGGACCATCTCTGTGTGGGACTCGATGCAGAACGGGCACTGGTGCAGCCGAGCGGTGAACGCCGCCATGTACTCGCGTTCACCGGCGGTCCAGAACGACGGGCCGCGCATCAGCTCGGCGCTCAGGTCGAGCATCGCGCGGCCGAAGAACTCCGGCCGGTAGAGCAGCACCTTGACCACGTCGCTCATCTCGACCCGCGACATCCGCCGCACCATCGTCAGGAACAGCCGTACGCGGATCCGGTGACCTCGCTCCAGAACGTCGAGTCGCACGGTTCACCCCTGGTCGGCGACGGCCTTGCCGTACCGCTGCAGTACGCCGCTCCAGCCGCCGGCACCGCCGATCGCGTCGCGCATCGCCTGGCCGCCGACGAGCCGTTCGAGGTGCCGGTGTTCGAGTTCGACGGTGGTCTGCCCGGGGCCGTCGGCGGTGAACCGCACCTCGACCTCGCTCGCGCGCTCGGGATCGGGGTCGTACTGCCATTCGCCGTTGATCTGCCAGGTCACCACCAGTCGGTACGGTGGCTCCCACGCCAGTACGCGACCCCAGTCGCACTCGCTGCCGTCGACGCCCTTCTCGTACCACCGGCCGCCGACGCGGGGCTCGAGGACGGCTTCGGCGATGTCGGCCTGGCCGATGTGGTACTCCGGCGGCCACCAGGTGTCGAACGATTCGGTGAAGATCTGGAACGCCCGTTCGACGGGTACGCCGACGGTGATCGTGCCGCTGATCGCGGGGATCGTGGATGCCGTACTCATCACTGCTCCTGTTCGAAGTCGTCGGGGGCCGCCTCGGCGGCCTTCTGAAAAGCCGTGAGCGCCTCGCTCCAGACGCGGTCCAGCCACGCCCGAAGGGCAGTCACTCCGTCCGGGTTGAGCCGGTAGACGTTGCGGGTGCCAACCGACTGGCTGACCACCAACCCGCCGTCCTTGAGGACGCGAAGGTGCTGGGACACCGCCGGCCGGCTGACCGGAAGCTGCCGGGCCAGCTCGCCCACAGACGATGGCCGCCGGGCCAGTAGCTCGAAGATCGCGCGCCTGGTCGGGTCACCGAGCAGACCCAGCCCTGCATCTCCGTAAGTGCCCACGAACCGTAAGCCTAGACTTACCGCTGCTCCTGACGCAAGACGGAACCTGGCCGCCCGACCCGCAGCGGCAAACTGACGGCAAAAAGGCCGTAGCACAAGTGATACAGTTGCTACATGGGCGATATGGTGGCGATCAGGGACCTACGGAACCACGCCAGTGACGTACTGCGGCGAGTCGAGGCCGGTGAGTCTCTCACCGTGACCGTGAGTGGCAGGCCGGTGGCGCAGATCGTCCCCCTGCCGCGGAGAAGGCCGTACCTCACACTCGACGAGATCGTCGCCAACCGCGCCGACGCCGCGCTGCTGGACGAGCTGCGCGAGATGATGCCTGACACCACCGAAGACATTCGGGATCCCTGGGAGAAGGAAGCGGACGCGTGACTGCCGACACGGCACTCGCTGACACATCGTTCTTCGTCGCCATCGAGCAGGGCCGGCCGTTCCGGGGCACGGCACCGGTCAAGTACCGGGTGTCGATCATCACGATCGGGGAGTTGCGGGCCGGCGTACTCAGCGCCTCCAACGACACCGACCGGGCCCGACGACTGCGGACCCTGACCACCGCGATGCAGGTCGACCCGGTGCCGGTGACCGACGACGTCGCCACGGCGTGGGCTGAGCTGCGGAGCGCTCTGCGTAGCGCGAAGAGATCGATGCCGGTCAACGATTCCTGGATCGCCGCGACCGCGATCGCTCTCGGGATCCCGGTCGCTACGCAGGACGACGACTACGACGACATACCCGGTCTGGAGGTTGTCAGACTCTGATCCTCGTGGCGACACGCCGGGGTGAGCAGGGGTACGCCACCTGATCATGCAGGTAGGTGCCAGGATTCCGTACCGTGGCTTCCCCCGCCGACCGGTTCTACGCCGACCTGCACATCCATTCGAAGTATTCGCGCGCCTGTAGCAAGGACTGCGACCTCGAGCACCTGTCGTGGTGGGCGCAGCGGAAAGGGATCGCCCTGGTCGGCACCGGCGACTTCACCCACCCCGCCTGGTACGACCACCTCCGCGACAACCTCGTGCCCGCCGAGCCCGGCGTCTACCGGCTGCGGCCCGACCTGGAACGCGACATCGCCCAGCGGGTGCCTGCGGCCTGCCGTACGCCGACCCGGTTCATGCTCTCGGTGGAGATCTCCACGATCTACAAGCGGGACGACCGTACCCGCAAGGTGCACCACCTGATCTACCTGCCGGACTTCGAAGCCGTCGAACGGTTCAACCGGAAGCTCGGCACCATCGGCAACCTCGGCTCGGACGGTCGGCCGATCCTCGGGCTGGACTCCCGGGACCTGCTGGAGATCACGCTGGAGGCCAGCCCGGACGGTTACCTGGTCCCCGCGCACGCGTGGACGCCGTGGTTCTCCGTACTCGGGAGCAAGTCGGGGTTCGACGCGGTCGAGGACTGCTACGCCGACCTGGCCGACCACATCTTCGCGATCGAGACCGGGCTGTCCAGCGACCCGCCGATGAACCGGCGGGTGTCCTCACTGGACAGATACCGGCTGGTCAGCAACTCGGACGCGCATTCGCCACCCGCACTCGGCCGGGAGGCGACGTGGTTCACCTGCGCCCCCGACTACTACTCGGTGAAGGCGGCGCTGCGGACTGGCGAAGGTTTCGGCGGCACCGTCGAGTTCTTCCCGGAGGAGGGCAAATACCACCTCGACGGGCACCGCAAGTGCGAGGTCGTCTTCGAGCCGGCCGAGAGCAGGCGGTACGACAACCGGTGCCCGAGCTGCGGCAAGGCTCTGACGATCGGCGTACTGCACCGGGTTGACGCCCTCGCCGACCGGCCGGAGGGGGAGCAGCCGGCCTTGGCTGCGGCGTACTTCAACTTCGTGCAGTTGCCGCAGATTCTGGGCGAGATCAGCCAGGTCGGGCCGCGGAGCAAGACCGTGCACAACCAGGTCACCAGGCTGGTCGACCGGCTCGGCCCCGAGCTGGAGATCCTCACCACCGTGCCGCCCGAGGACGCCGCCAAGCTCGGCGGTCCGCTGCTCGGCGAGGCGCTCACCCGGCTCCGCCGTGGCGAAGTGATCCGGCACGGCGGGTACGACGGCGAGTACGGCGTGATCCGGCTGTTCCAGCCGGACGAGCTGGGCCGCGGCGCCGGCGCCGGGGCTGCCGCGGAGACTGGGGACGCGCTGTTCGACGTACCCGCGACTGGTCTTGCATTGGACGGGGACCCCGAAAGATCCGGGCGGACGTCGCAGGCTGGCGTCCAACGCCGGAAGCGGGTCGGCGCCCGAGCCGGCGGCAGTGGCGGTGGGCAAGCGGACGCCGCACCGCAGTCGGTGGTGATTCCCGAGCCGGTGCTGCCGGAGAACCCGGTGCTGGAAGGGATGGAGGAGGTCGGGTCCGGGCTGCTGGACCGGCTGGACGCGATGCAGCGGGTCGCCGCGTCCGCACCGGGTGGGCCGCTGCTGGTCGTCGCCGGACCCGGCACCGGGAAGACGCGGGTGCTGACGACGCGGATCGCGTACCTGGTGACCGAGTTGGGGGTGGCGCCCGGGCAGTGCCTGGCGATCACGTTCACCCGGCGCGCTGCCGAGGAGATGCGGGAGCGGCTGACCGACCTGCTCGGGGAGGACGCCGCCGCGGTCACCGTCACCACGTTCCACGGCCTCGGGCTGAGCCTGCTGCGGGAGCACCCCTCACTCGCCGGACTGACCGACGGTTTCCGGATCTCGGAGCCGGAGGAGCAACTCGCCGCCATGACCGAAGCCGTCGGCAGCGAACGCGACGCCAGGAATCGCTTGAAAACCCTTCCGGAGGTACGCCGAGCCGCGCTCGACACCTTCGAACTCGGCACATTCAAGCCAGCGGACGGGCTGGACCTGCTCGAGCGCCACACCAAGCTGCTGCGCGACCGGAATCTCGTGGATCTGGACGAGCTGGTCACCGTACCGGTGTCCATGTTGGACGAGGATCCGGTGCTGACCGACCGGCTGCACGCGCGGTGGCCGTGGGTGTTCGTCGACGAGTACCAGGACGTGGACGAGGCACAGTACGCGCTGCTGCGACTGTTGTGCCCGCCCGAGGGCAACCTCTGCGCGATCGGCGACCCGGACCAGGCGATCTACCGGTTCCGGGGCTCGGACGTACGGTTCTTCCTGCGGTTCTCGTCGGACTACCCGGACGCGCGGACCGTACGGCTGGGTCGCAACTACCGCTCGGCGGCGCCGATCCTGGCCGCCGCCGTCCAGGCGATCGCCCCGTCGTCGCTGGTACGCGGCCGCATACTCGAGCCGGCACGGCGGGACCCCGCACCCGCCCTGATCGGCCGGTACGTCGCCGCCAGCGTCGCCGACGAAGCCGACTTCGTGGCCCGTACCGTCGACGGCCTGGTCGGTGGTACGTCACACCACTCGCACAACTCCGACCGCGTCGACGACCGGGGAGTCCTCTCCACCGAGGTGTCCTTTTCGGACATCGCCGTGCTTTACCGCACCGACGCGCAGGCGCGCCCCATCGTGGACGCGTTGAGCAGGGGGGGCGTACCCGTACAGAAGAGGTCACACGACCGGCTGGCGGACCGGCCGGGAGTGGCGGCACTCGCGCACGAGTTGCGGTTCGCGGCGCCGGGCGCGGTGACCGACCGGGTACGAGCCGCGGCGCGGGCGTTGGCCGGCCGGCCGACCGAGGTGGCGCCGGCGGACCTGTCGATCGCGGTCGAGGTGCTGACTCCGCTGGCGGCGCGCTGCGGCGACGACCTGGAGCGGTTCCTCGCCGAGTTGGCCACCGGGGCGGAGCTGGACGCCTGGGATCCGCGCGCCGATCGAGTGACGCTGCTCACGTTGCACGCCGCGAAAGGCCTGGAGTTTCCGGTGGTCTTCCTGATCGGCTGCTCCGACGGGCTGCTGCCGCACCGGGTGCCGGGACGGCCGCTCGACGACGAGGAACTGGCCGAGGAACGCCGGCTGTTCTTCGTCGGCGTCACCCGCGCCCAGCACCGCCTGTACGTCAGCCACGCTGGTCAGCCGGGCCGAGAAATCCAGCCGTCGCCGTTCCTGGACCCGATCGACCGCGGTCTGTTCGAGCCGCTCAACCCGGCCACCCCGGTACGCCGGCCCCGTGACCAACAGCTACGCCTACTGTGACCGCGGGTCGGCTGTCGGCCGTACGGCAGCGGCGAGCGACCCGGCGTGCGAGTTTGGTGTGTCGCGCAGCGCACGGTTGGTCTCGTCCGTTGGGCCCCACACGTTACGGTGACTGGGGGGAGAATCCGTCTTCGTGCCCAGGCCGGCATGCAGCGGGGGCCCTCATGGCGAGGTGCACACGGTGGGTGTGGCACAGGCAAGGTCGCCTGATGTGCTGATCGAGGAGGAACGATGTCGAACTACGGCCCCCCTGGTGGCGGCTATCCGGGCCAGCCGCAGGACCCGTGGCAGGGCGGCAACCCGTACGGCGGCCAGCCCCAGGACCCGTACGGCGGCCAGCCTGGTGGCGACCCGTACGGCGGTCAGCCCCCGTACGGCCAACAGCCCCCGGACCCGTACGGCCAGCCCCAGGACCCGTACGGTCAGCAGCCGCCCCAGGACCCGTACGGTCAGCCCAGCGGCCCCCCCGACCCGTACGGCCAGCCCAGCGGCCCCCCGGCAGGCGACCCGTGGGGCGCGCCCCCGCCCGGTCAGATGCCCGGCGGCCAACCGATGTCGGGCCCGCCGATGTCCGGCGCTCCGTGGGGCCCGCCGGCCCCGCCGCAGAAGAGCTCCAACACCGGCCTGATCGTCGGCCTGGCGGTGGTCGTCGTACTGATCCTGCTCTGCGGAGGCGGGATCCTGGTGTACGCGATGAACAGCGGCGGGACGCCGTCGGCTGACCCGAGTACGTCCACCTCGCCGTCGGCGTCGCCGAGCGAGTCGCCGTCGCCGAGCGCCAGCCCCTCCAAGTACGACATCAACGACGCGGAGGAGGGCGACTGCCTGTACGACTCCGACCCGAGCGACACCACCGCTCAGCTGTCGTTCGTGTCGTGCGACGAGACGGGCAGCGACCACTACAAGATCCTCAAGCGGATCGACGACACCCAGGACGCCAAGAAGTGCGAGGACGTCCCGGACTACGAAGTGTCGTTCACGGTCAGCTCGGGCAACTTCGTACTGTGCGTCGAGGAGCTGAAATAGCGGTGACTAGCGCTGTCTAGCGGACACACTAGACAGTCGAATACTTCTCGGACAAAGGCGCCGGCCGCCAGGCCGGCGCCTTTGTCGTGCCATGGATCCACCTTCGTCCGCGACACGCCGATACGCCGATCTACCGAGATCTACGGCGAGCGCTAGAGAAGCCGATACTGTGCGATCCGTGGACCCCATCCGCAACCCGTACGCGCCGGGAGCCGGTCAGAAGCCACCCGAGCTCGCCGGTCGCGACCGCGAGCTGCAGATGTTCGACGTGGTGCTGGAGCGGATCGCCCGCGGCCGCCCCGAACGCTCGCTGATCCTCACCGGACTGCGCGGCGTCGGCAAGACGGTGCTGCTGAACACGCTGCGCAGCCAGGCGATCGGCCGACTCTGGGGTACGGGCAAGATCGAAGCCCGCCCCGACCAGTCGCTACGCCGCCCGATCGCCGCCGCCCTGCACATGGCGATCCGGGAGCTGGCTCCCCGGCACCGGGCGCCGGACCGGATCGACGAGCTGCTAGGCGTACTGAAGGCGTTCGCGTTGCGGGCCAACCCGAGTGGCGCGAAGCTGCGGGACCGGTGGCAGCCGGGGATCGACGTACCGGCCGCGGAGGGGCGGGCCGACTCCGGGGACATCGAGATCGACCTGGTGGAGCTGTTCACCGACGCGGCGAGCGTGGCGACCGACGTCGGCACCGGGATCGCGCTGTTCATCGACGAGATGCAGGACCTTGGTGCGGTGGACACCTCGGCACTGTGCGCCGCCTGTCACGAGCTGTCGCAGCTCGGGTCGCCGCTGATCGTGGTCGGTGCCGGGCTGCCGCACCTGCCGGCGATCCTGTCGGCGAGCAAGTCTTACTCGGAGCGGCTGTTCCGGTACCAGCGGATCGACCGGCTGGAGCGCGGCGCCGCCGACCAGGCCCTCACCGCACCTGCCGAACGCGAAGGCGTCGAATTCGACACGGCCGCCCTGGGGAAGCTGTACGAGGTGTCGGGCGGGTATCCGTACTTCGTGCAGGCGTACGGGAAGGCGACCTGGGATCACGCGCCGGCCTCACCGATCGGCCCGTCGGACGTGACCGTCGCGGCGCCCGAGGCCGAGGGCGAGCTGGCGGTCGGCTTCTTCGGATCCCGCTACGACCGGGCCACTCCGGCCGAGCGGGAGTACATGCGGACCATGGCCAGCCTGGAGGACGAGGAAGCCGTACCGACCGCGGAGGTGGCGAAGACTCTCGGGCGGAAGGCGTCGAGCCTGTCCCCGGCACGGGATTCGCTGATCAAGAAAGGGCTCATCTACTCGGGGGAGCGCGGCACGGTCGCCTTCACGGTGCCGCACTTCGGGCGGTACCTGCGTACCCAGCCGATCGAGGTGTAGCTGCCGCCCGTGGTAGTCATGAAGGCGTGGACTACGGACGGCCGATCGAGTTCGGCTACTTCCTCGACCCCAGCGGGCCCGACTTCGCCCCGGCGCTGCGGCTGGCTCAGCTCGCCGACCAGCTCGCGCTGGACTTCATCGGAATCCAGGACCATCCGTACCATCGGCGGCACTTCGACACCTGGACCCTGCTGACCGCGCTCGCCACCCAGACGAGCCGGATCCGGTACGTCCCCGACGTCGCCAACCTGCCGCTGCGACCTCCGGCGGTGCTGGCCAAGGCGGCGGCCACCCTCGACCGGATCACCGGCGGCCGGGTCGAGTTGGCGCTCGGCGCCGGCGCGCAGTGGGACGCGATCGCGGCGATGGGCGGGCCACGGCGTACTCCCGCCGAAGCGGTGGCGGCACTGTCCGAAGCGATCGACGTGGTCCGGATGGTGTGGGGCGGCGAGCGGGGGCTGCGCTACCGGGGCGAGCACTACCGGCTCGACGGCTACAACTCCGGCCCCACCCCGGCGCACCCGATGGAGATCTGGCTCGGCGCGTACGGGCCGCGGATGCTGGCGCTCACCGGCGCCAAAGCGGACGGCTGGCTGCCGTCGACGTACTACTTCGGGCCGGACCGGGTGGCCGCGGCGCAGCAGCGGATCGACGACGCGGCGGCAGCGGCCGGGCGGGACCCGGCGGCGATCCGGCGGGCGTACAACATCGTGCCGGGACTGCCGGACTGGTTCCTGGCCGGGCCACCGGAGACATGGGTGGACGAGTTGACCGAGTTGGCCACCGAGCAGGGCATGGACACCTTCATTCTGGCGCCGCCCCGGGATCACGAGCAGCTGTTGCATGCCTTCGCCGAGCACGTCGTGCCGGCGGTACGGGACGCCGTCGCCGCCGAACGCGCTGGTAGCGTCCGGACACCATGAGTGCCACCGACCGCCGGGCGGCGACGCTGCGCCGGCCCAGCCCGATCTTCCTGACGATCCTCGCGGTCTTCGTCGGTTCCGGGATCCTGCTCTGGTACGGCACCGGCCCCACCGGACTCGCCGCGTTCGGATTCGTCCTGGCCGGCTGGATCGTGTCGCTGTGCCTCCACGAGTACGCCCACGCGGCGACGGCGTACCACTCGGGCGACCGCAGCGTGGTCGAGAAGGGTTACCTGACGCTCAACCCGCTGCGCTACAGCCACGTGCTGTTGAGCATCGTGTTGCCGCTGGTGTTCGTGTTGCTGGGCGGGATCGGGCTGCCTGGTGGCGCCGTCTACATCAACCCGCACGCGCTGCGTAACCGGTTCCGGCAGAGTCTGGTCTCCGCCGCCGGCCCGCTCACCAACGTCGGATTCACCCTGGCGTTGGCGCTCGGCATCGGCGTGGCCCTGGCCGGTGGACTGCCGCACGCGGCGTTCTGGGCGGCGGCGGCGTACCTGTGCCTGCTGCAGGTGACCGCGAGCCTGCTCAACCTGCTGCCGATCCCGGGTCTGGACGGCTGGGGCATCGCCGAGCCGTGGCTGCCCGAGGAGTGGATCACCAACGGTCGCAAGGTCGCCCCGTACGGCATGCTGATCCTGTTCGCGATGCTGTGGGAGCCACGCATCGGCGGTACGTTCTTCGACGGGATCTACTGGCTGATGCAGGCGCTCGGCATCCCACTGGAGCTGGTCGCCGCCGGCTCGGCCCTGTTCCGCTTCTGGGCCTGACAGCCGGGTTACCTGCCGTTGCGCATGCGGGCCCTGGCAGCGAGCTCTCGCTCGACGTCGACCCGGGCCTTCGCCCGCGCCCAGCGCCGGGCCTCGGCAAAGTACGACTTCGGGTCGGTCAGGATGTGCGTGAGCCGCTCACGTTCGGCAGCGCCGCGCCACGACCTGTCGGTCCGTGCAGCTGCTGTCATCGTGATCCCTCCACCCTGTCTCGTACCCATCCCGAACCAGGATGGCACGCGCTGTCGTGCCCGAACAACGGCCGTGTGGCCTAACTATCGGCGCTATCGCACAAAGCAAGGGCAAACCCGACACCGCCCCGGGTCACCGGTTGAGGCCCGCCGATAGCAGCTCGCCGAGCAGCTGCACCACCTCGGCGTCCTGCTCGGACAGCCCGCAGGTCTGCAGCGTGTCGACGGTCAGCAGCCCGAACCGCCGCTGCTCGGTCGAGATCGGTACCACCACCAGCGCCCGGTGATGGTGCTGGTCGTCCACCCAGCCGGGCGGCGCGTGCACCATCAGGTCGGGGAAGAACGCCGTCGAGTCGTCGTCCAGCATCGCCAGCGCCCCGTCGCCGAGCTCAGTGCCGGCGGTCATCACCCAGGTCGCCGGCTGCGCCCTCCCGTAGTATCCGGCCAGCTCCAGGCGGCGTTGCCGGCCCTCGGCAAGCCGGAAGAAGCAGGCCCGCGCGTCGTCCGCCTCGACCAGCTCGGTCGCCGCGGCGAGGACGACCTGCAGCGCCTGGCCCTGCAGCCGTTCCAGGACGGCGCTGTGCGGCTTCGCGTCCGTGATCTCCCCCAGCAGGTACGCCAGCGGCGTGAGCACCCGGCCCACCACCAGCCGTATCTGCTGTTTCGCCGTCTCCGCGGCGGTCTGGGCATCGGTGGCCCGGAGTTTGGCGGCGCGCTCGGCGTACATGGGGAGGCCGACGGCGCCGGCGGTGAGGAGGGCGGCCCCGAGCATCACGAGCCAGAACACCGGGCCGTGGATGAGGGACAGCAGGCTGCTGAAGGCGAAGGCGACGACCGCACAAGCCACTGCGATGGGGCGGTAGTAACGGACGACCCGGGACGAAAGCTCTGGCATGGTGACGTAAACCGTACTGGTAGTGATCGTGATCTGGCGACCCGTGTCTATGTCACGCCAGTCACGCTCGGGGCGAGATCATTCTCCGAACATCGTCGATCAGGTCGGTCGCGTCCCTCACGGTCCGCGCCACCTCCGCCCCCTCCTTTCCGAGTACGCCGAACAGCCGGTGTGCCCGCTCCGCGAACCCCTCCGGGGCGCCGGGCAACTGAGCCGCCGAGGCCACCATCCCTTTCTCGTTGACCAACCACCGGCGGGCATGTCCGTGCATCGCCTGGCAGGCCACCCCGACCGCCCGGAACAGGCAGCCGGCGGCGTACGTGGGGTCGGCGCCGGACGCGCCGTAGCTCGCCAGGCGTACCGCGAAGTCGGCTTCCCAGAGGCCGTCGACCAGCGCTCTGGCCAGCGGCTCCGGGTACTCGCGGTGCTGGAGCTCGCCCACCTCGCCCGACGGGTCGGCGAGCACCCGGCACAGGGCGACCTCCCCGGCGTACGCGTGCGAGTAGAAGCCGAGCGGATGGCCGGCCTGGACGCCGATCTCGTACCGGCCCTGCTGGCAGTCGGCCCGGACGCGGTGGACCCGGTCCAGGTCGCGGTAGATCCAGTCGACCCGCTGGCCGGCGATGGCCAGCCAGCCCCCGCCGACCGTGATCAGCCGCTCTGCCAGCGGTTTCAGCGCCGAGTCGTCCACGTGGCAGATTCGACCACACGGCTACGACAGACCGGGGCTGGCAAGATGGCGGGCATGGATGGGGACGAGCTGCGGGCGTACTGCCTGAGCAAGCCGGGGGCGTGGCAGGACGAGCCCTGGGAAGGCGACATCGTCGCGAAGGTCGCCGTGCGCTACCCGGACGACGCCTCGGTGATGGCGTACATCGGGCGGTCGGGGTGGAACACCGTGAAAGTCGGCGGCGCCGTCCCGGACGACGAGATCAGGGAACTGGTCGACACCTCGTACTACATCGTGGTCAGCAAGCTGCCGAAGTCGCGACGCCCGTGACTACCGTGCCCGTGACTACCGTGCCCGCGACTCCAGCTTGACCGGTACGGAGCCGACCGGGCGGAGCGTGACCAGCGGCTCCACCCGTAGGTCCGGCTCCACCGCCGTCACCCGGTAGCGGCCCAGTACGGCCGCGAGCAGGATCGTCGCCTCCAGCACCGCGAAATGCTCACCCACACACGCCCGCGGCCCGCCCCCGAACGGGAAGTACGCATAGCTCGGCCGATCGTGCTCGCCGACGAACCGCGACGGATCGAACCGCTCCGGATCCGGCCAGAACGCCGGATGCCGATGCGTGGTCCACGGCGCGACGAACACCATCACCCCCGGCGGCACCACGTAGTGGCCCAGGCTCACCGGCTCCCGCGTGATCCGCTCCGTCAGGTACGCGGGCGGATACAACCGCATCCCCTCCAGCAGGGCGGCTCTGGTGCGTACCAACCTCGGAACGTCTTCGGGCAACGGCGCGGGACGGCCGGCAACCACCTCAGCCACCTCGGCGGCCACGGCTTCCTGCTCCTCCGGGTGCCGGCCGAGCAGGTGCAGCGTCGCCGTCAGGGCACCGGCTGTCGTCTCGTGGCCGGCCATCAGGAACACGAGGATCTGGTCCCGGATCTCCTGCTCGGACAGTCCCTCGCCGGTCTCCGGATCGCGCGCGGCCCGCAGCCTGGTGAGCAGGTCGTCGCGGGCCGCGGGCTCGCCGGACCCCGAGGCGCGGGCGATGATCCGGTCGACGATGGCGTACTCCTCGCGGCGCACCCGCCGGGCCGCCAGGTTGCGCGGCGTCGGCACCCGCAGCGGGACCCGGAACAGCTGGAACGTACGCCGCATCGCCACGTCGGACACCCGCGGCACCAGCGTGTGCAGCTCGGCGACGGTGTCGTCGATGTCCTCGCTGAACAGCGCCCTACCGACCACCCGCAACGTGTACCGCCGCATCGCCAGATTCAGCTCGTGCACGCCCGGCGACAGCTCCAGCCGCGCCGCCTCCTCGGCCATCAGCTCCGCGTACCGGTCGATGGTGCGCCGGGTGAACAGCGGCTGGACGATCCGCCGCTGCCGCCGCCAGGTGTCCCCATCGGTGGTGAGCAGCCCCTCACCGAGCAGGTCGGTTAGCACCCGGATCCCGACCGTCTGCTTCGACAACGCACGCTCGGTCTGCGTCAGCACCGCCCGTACGTCGTCCGGATGGTGGGCGGCCAGCAGGGTCACGTGCAGCGGCTTGACGCCGGGCAGGATGTCGTACCGCACCAGGTCGCCGTAGTCGCGCATGTCGTCGAGCAGCGCGCCGAGCAGATCCTGCCGGAACCTCAGGCCGTTGCCGAGCACCTTCCGGCGCGGTGGCCCCGGCATCGACGCGAAATCCCGTACCGCCATCTCCTGCGCGACCATGAGTCGAGCCTGACACGGCCGGCACACGCGGGTCTTCCGCCCGCGGTAGGAAATGTCCTGCTCTGGTCAGGGCTCCGGGTCAAGGCGTACCACCGGAATCCGGCGGCTCGTCTTGGTGCGGTAGTTGACGTAGTTCGGGTACTTGCCGGTCATCTGGTCCCAGAGCCGGTCGTACTCCGGCCCGGTCGCGTCGGTGGCGGTCACCCGGTACGTCTTCCCACCCACCTCCACCGTGGCTTTCGGGTCGCTCTTGAGGTTCAGCCACCACGCCGGCATGGAGTCCGAGCCGCCGTTGGACGCGATCACGACGTACCCGTCGCCGTCCCGGTCGTACCCGAGCGGGTGGGTACGGGGCTTGCCGGACGTGCGCCCCGTGGTGGTGAGCAGCAGGACCGGCACACCCCTCACCGATCCGGTACGCCGCCCGTCCGAACGCCGGTACAACCAGACATGCAGCCGGTTGGCTTCCCTCATCAGCACGTTCGCGACCCGCGATGCCATGGCGTCATCGTCGCAGGCGGAGCCGCCCTCGCCATCGGCCGATCGTCCTGCCGGGCCGAGCCGTCAGGGACAGTTGACCCATTCGTCGGCGCCGTCGGTGAACTGCTGGTGCTTCCAGATCGGCAGCCGCGCCTTCGCCTCGTCGACCAGTCGCCGGCACGCCTCGAACGCCTCACCCCGGTGCGCGCACGACACCGCCGCCGCGATCGCCACGTCACCGATCCGCAGCGGCCCGACCCGGTGGCTCACCGCCACCGCCTGCACGTGCCCCTGCGCCGCGATCTCCTCGGCGATCGCGGTCAGCACCTCCTTGGCGCTCGGATGCCCCTCGTAGTCGAGCGCGGTGACCGAACGGCCCTGGTCGTGGTCGCGCACCACCCCCTGGAAGCTCACCACCGCGCCCGCGCTGGCCCGCGACACCCACCGTTCGTGCTCCGCCACGTCGAGCGGAGCAGTCGTCACCTCGGCCTTGATCACGTCCGTCACGGCCGTTCACCCACCTTCAATGGCAGTGGTACGAGTGCCACCCGATCACCGGCATCCCCGGAGCGGCCGGGCGGGATCACCGCGAAACCGTCCGCCTGAGCGACTCCCCTGAGCATCGACGACCCGTGGTGTTTCAGCGGCGTCGCCCTGTCATTGTCGATGCGCACCAGCGACAGGTGGGTGTCGTCGCCGCGGCCCTTGATCTCCGCGCCGAGCGTGACCCGGCTGGTCCCTGGTGGTTCCCGGCCGGTGAGACCGGCGATCAGCGGGGCGACCAGGGACACCAGCGCCACCACGGCCGACTGCGGATTGCCCGGCAGCCCCGCGATCCACGTGGTGTTACCGCTGGTGGTGACCCTGGCGAGCAGCATCGGGAAGCCCGGGCGCACCTTCACGGTGTTGACGACGTACTCGGCGTTCAGCGCTTCGAGGGCGGGGTGGAGGTGGTCGACCGGGCCGTGCATGGTGCCCCCGGTGGTGCACACGATGTCCGCGCTCTCCACGGCGGTCCTGATCGCCTCGATGTGGGCTTCGAGGGTGTCCTGCACCGGGCCCAGCGGACTGAGGTCGCGGGCGGGCGCGGTGCCCAGCCGCCGCAACCACGCCGGCATCGACGGGCCGAGGCTGTCGCGTACCCGGCCGTCTCCGGGAGGGCCTTCGGTAGCCAGTTCGTCGCCGAAGACCAGCACCGCGGAGATCGGCTTCGGGTGTACGAGCAGGGTGTCGTACCCGCAGGAGGCGGCGAGCCCGACGACACCGGGCGTGACGGGCGTGCCGGCGGGGAGCAGTTCCTCGCCCTTGGTCGCTTCTTCGCCGGGCACCCGCCAGTCCCTGGTGGGGCGGGGCTCTCCGGTGACGTAGCCCGGCCGGGGGTGCTCGGAGTGCTCGACCCGGATCAGCTCGTCGATCCCGTCCGGCACCATCGCGCCGGTCGCGATCTCGACCGCGGTTCCCGGCCGCAGCGGCTCCGGTACGCCGCCCGCGAGGACCTGCCCGACGACGCGCCACGGACCTTCACCGCGTACGGCGAAACCGTCCACACTCGACGTCGGGAACGCCGGCAGGTCCGTCAACGTCGTCAACGGCTCCGCCAGGGTGGTGCCGTCGGCGTCGCTGACGGCGACCTCCGCCGGCCGGAGCCTCGCCTCGGCGCCGGCCCGGTACGCGGCCTCACGCGCCGTCGCCCAGTCGGGTGCGGTGAGCGTCATGCCCCGTCACCGCCTTCCTGACTTGTCGCGGGACCCGGACCGGTCGCGTGTGCTGGGCCGGTCGCGTGTGCTGGGCCGGACGCGTGGTCACCGCCTTTGAGCTGGTCGACGGCGTGGGTGAGGATCGGCCCCAGCACCGCGAGCCCGTCCTTGGCCCCGCCGGTCGAACCCGGCAGATTCACGATGAGCGTACGTCCGGACACGCCGGCGATGCCTCGGGACAGGACGGCCATCGGCGTCTTGGCCGCGCCGTAGCTGCGGAGGGCGTCGGCGATGCCGGGGATCTCGTACTCGATGAGGGTTTTCGTGATCTGCGGGGTGCGGTCGGTGGGTGAGATGCCGGTGCCGCCGCTGGTGATGACGACGTCTGCACCTTGGGCGATGGCCTGCTTGATCGCGTGGGCGACCGGCTCTCCGTCGGGCACGACGACCGGGCCGTCGACCTGGTGGCCGAGCGCCGTCAGGCCGGCCACGAGGATCGGGCCGCTGGTGTCCTCGTACACCCCGGCGGCGGCGCGGTTGGAGGCTACGACGACAGTCACCCGGACACTCACAGCGGCCACCCGGTGTCTGACTCGCGGTCGGCGCCGGGCGCGGCGTTCTTGCCGGGCGCGGCGTTCTTGCCTGGCTCGCGGTTGGTGCCGGGCTCGCGGTTGGTGCCGGGCGCGGCCTTCGTGCCCAAGGGGCCCTCAGTCGCGGAGGCGGCGGGGTCCCGCTCCCAGAGGCCGGTCTTGCCGCCTTCCTTGCGGAGCACCCTGACGTCGGTGATGCTCGCCGCCGGGTCGACCGCCTTGATCATGTCGACCAGCGTGAGCCCGGCGACCGCCACCGCGGTCAACGCCTCCATCTCCACGCCGGTACGGTCCGTCGTACGCGCCGTGGCCGTGACCTCGATCGTGTCGCCCGCGGCCGCGATGTCGACGGTGACCTTGTGCAGCGCGATCGGATGGCACAGCGGCACCAGATCCGGGGTACGTTTCGCCCCCATGATCCCGGCGATCCGGGCCGTCGCGATCGCGTCGCCCTTCTTCAGCTCGCCGGCGTTGAGCAGCTCGACGACGTGTGCCGTCGTACGCACCACGCCCGCCGCGGTGGCCGTACGCGCGGTGATCTCCTTGCCGGACACGTCCACCATCCGGGCCGCGCCGGAATCGTCCACGTGGGTCAGCCTGTCGGACACGTCTTGGAGCCTACGTCGCGGCTCCGACACCGGGCCGGTCGCCGGGCCTACTCTGCTCGGGTGACGGATGCCGCACCCGCCAAGCACGTGTCCTCCTCCACCGTGAAGATCGCCGAGATCCAGACCTCGTACGCCCCGGACCTCGACGGAACGGCCGATCCCGGCGAAGTCGTCTGGTCGTGGGTGCCGTACGAGGAGAACGACGGACGCGGCAAGGACCGTCCCCTGGTAGTCATCGCCCGTCGTGGCGCGACCTTGTACGGACTGATGCTCTCGTCCAACCCGCGGCGGGCTGGTGAACCCGGTTGGCTCACGCTCGGCGCCGGCGCATGGGACGCCGAACACCGAGTCAGCTACGTACGACTCGACCGGTTACTGGAACTGCGCGAGGACGGTATCCGCCGCGAGGCAGCCGTACTCCGCAAAGACATGTACGACCGCCTCACCACCGCCTTGCGCAACGGCTGACTTCACACCACTGCGCGACCGTACGGCCGAGGCCCAGGTCCTGAGCGACCTAGGTGTAATGATCTGGCGCACCGGCGACGGCGCCGAGGCTGTGACACTCTTTCAGAAATCACTGGCGTTGCGTCGCGAGGTCGGCGATCGGGTTGGTGAAGCGACGAGCATGTTCAACCTTGGCACCGCCTATGTCGCGCGGTTATCGGTCAGGCGAGGCCCTTGCTCTCAACGTATTTTCCGACCTCTGTCGGCGACTTGGTGAGGCAGAGAAGTCCGAGGCACAGGTACGCGAAACGCTGAAGATATGCCGAGAGATTGGTGACCGGGTAGGTGAAGCGGCCGCCCTGCGGTGCCTCAGCCGATGCCGGCTCGGTCAAGGCCAGGTAGCAGAAGCCATTCGCTACTCTCCACAGGCTTTGGTGATCAATCGCGAGTGGCACGATGAGTTCGAGGCGGTCCGCGGCGACCTGCCAGCTTCTGCGAGGACGCCCTGGAGCCGTGCCGGCGGATCGACGCGCTGAACGAGCGCGGCCTCGCCCTGCTCCGGCTCGGCCGAGCTAAGGCTGACCTGGACCTCACCGCTGAGGCGGAAATTCACTGGTGTGAGGCTCTCCCGATCTTCGAACGCCTTGGCGCGCCCGAGGCCGACACGGTGAGAAGGCTACTGCGGCCAACGTCGAAGCCCTGATCGTGGACCGTCTTCCTTGATCTACTCGCAGACAAATTCCTTGCACAGAGTAAGCATTCGTTTGCATGCAAAGACTTACGCGTACGGCGAACACGGAGCGTATCAGGAAAATCACTATTTCGAGTCGCCAGGCTTGATCTGTTTCGTACTGCAACACCGGCCAGTCGACCCAGGCAAGGGCGCCCATTTACCCTGCTACTAGGAGCGCAACGGCGCTCTGCGCCTGGGAAGGGACGATGCCCGAACGACGGACTGGTCGCCGACCGAAACGGCACGTGTGCCGAATCTACGTCTTAGCGACAACTCCTAGTGACAGAGGTGTGCATGGTCTTTTAGCTCGAGGCCGGCACACCACGGCGAGATCGCATCCAAGAGGGCACATCGGAACGATATCTCATGGCTCCACGTGGAGGATCAAGCTCTTGCCAAACGTCCCGGCGGACACGGGAGGAGGGTAGACATGCGCGCCGACTGGCACTGAACCCACCGGCCCCCCGACACCACGAGCGGAAGGACCGCATCATGCGCGCCGACTGGCACTGAACCCCAGACCACCTGCACCCCGTCATCGGAAGGAGCGTTGTCCCATGCGCGCTGACTGGCACTGAGCCCCCACACCCCTGTCAGGACAACCGGAAGGAACCGCATCATGCGCGCCGACTGGCACTGAACCCAAGATCAGCTACACGCCCACATCGGAAGGAGCGTTGTCCCATGCGCGCTGACTGGCACTGAACCCCCCAGAGCATCGACGGTGGTCCGAGCACGCCGTAGCCTGAAGGCTGCAGCCCGGCACGGCAGTCAGGTGAGGAAGAAGCTTGACGGCAAGCGAGACAAGCACGTCCGATCGCCGCCTCGTCACGTACGTGACGGGGTACGCCATGGTGGGCGGGTGCGCGTTCGTCGCCGCCGTGGCCCACTTCGTGCTCAACGAGCCTGCGGTCGACTGGCGAGCCATCGCCTACTTCGGCATGGTCGCAGTAGCGGGTCTGACCGTGCTGCACATCCGGACCGGTGCGAACCGACTCGCCATCACGTGGGGAGAGGCTGTCCTTCTCGGCGGCCTGGCCCTGGTTCGCCCAGAGTTGCTCGTTATCTGCATCGCACTCGGCAAGATCGCGTCGGAATTACTGCTAAGAGTTGACACGATCAAGGCCATTTTCAACATAAGTAAGACAACCGCGACAGCTGCCGTGGCCGTTGTTCTAGCTCGGCTCATTTCCGGCACATTTCCCGTCAGCCCGTTCACTGCACGGGGCTCATTCGCTCTGATTGCGGCGACGCTGCTCTATACGGCGCTCGACCTCAGCTCTATTGCCGTAGCGATTGGACTTGCCAGCGGTTCGCCGCCATCTCGCATTGCGCTGCAGAGCGTACGAACGCACCTCCCCGTAACGGCGAGCAACCTGGCCGTCGGATTCGCAGCGCTGGCAGTGCTGTCGTACGACTCACAACTAATCATTGCGGTTCCACCACTGGTGTTGTGTCTGCACCTGTTCAACTCGCGCCGGTTGCATGCGCAGAGTGAGCGGGAGGCGTGGCAGCGGCTGGCGGAGGCGACGGACCGGTTCAACGACGTGGACTTCAACGCCGTACTCAGGGCGGCGGTGACCACGTCGGCGGAGCTGTTCTCGGCGGACATCACCGAAGTGGAGGTACGGTTCCCGGACCAACCGGCCAGACTCATCCGGGGCAACACCGAGCACATCTTCTGGGACGGGCCGGTGGACAAGGCGCCGAAGAGCGGCAGCGAGTCGATCGACGCGCCGCTGGCCAGCCATGACGGCAACATCGCCGTGGGGCACCTGAGACTGAGGTTCCACGGCAAGGTGAACCTGAGCGAGCGGGAACGGTACGCGCTGCGTACGTTCGCCGCGTCGCTGTGTACGGCACTACGCAACGCCCAGGCGTACGCCGAGACCAAGGGCATGGCGCAGCGGTACGCACACGCGGCGCGGCACGACCCGTTGACCGGTCTGGCCAACCGCCGGCAACTGCTCGACATCGGCGAGAAGACGGTCAGCACCCGCCCGATCCGGGGCATCCACGCCCTGTTGCTGATCGACCTGGACCACTTCAAGGAGGTCAACGACACCCTCGGGCACGCGATCGGCGACGGCGTGCTCGAGTTGGTCGGCCAGCGGCTTGCCGCGGCGGCAGGGCCGGACGATCTGGTGGCGCGGCTCGGCGGGGACGAGTTCGCCGTACTGTTCGTCGGGTTGCCGGCGCCGGCGCTGGCCAGTCACCGGGCGCGGAAGGTGCTCGCCGCGCTCGACCCACCGTTGGAAATGGACGGCGTACGGCTGCAGATCGAAGCCAGTGGCGGCGTCGCCACCGCACCCACCGACGGCGGCATGACCGAGCTGCTCAGGCGCGCCGACGTGGCGATGTACCAGGCCAAACGTGCTGGTCACACGGTGTCGGTCTACAGCCAGGCCCGGGACACCGCGGACCTGGGTCAGCTCGCGCTCGGCGGGGACCTGCGGCGGGCACTGGACGAGCGGCAGTTCGCGCTCGGGTTCCAGCCGATCGTGGACCTCGCCAGCGGTCAGGTCGTCGCCGCCGAAGCGCTCGCCCGTTGGCGGCACCCGAGACGAGGAGACCTGGGGCCGCCGCGGTTCCTGGACGCGGTCGTACGATCCGGGCTGCTCACGCCGTTCACCGAGATCGTGCTGGACGACGCGCTCACTGCCGCCGAGACCTGGCAGGCCGAAGGGCACCCGATCCGGGTCACCGTCAACGTGTCGGCGCGCAGCCTGCTCGACTCCCGGTTCCCGGAGCTCGTGGCACGGCGGCTGGCGGCGCATGACGTACCCCCGGATCAGGTGGTGTTGGAACTGACTGAGACGTTGACGCTGAGCCGGCTCGACGTGGTCGAAGAGGTGCTCGGCGCGCTGCGCGAGGCCGGGGTGCAGCTCGCGCTCGACGACTTCGGCACCGGGTACGGTTCGCTGTCCACGCTCGCCGAAGCGCCGATCCAGCAGCTGAAGATCGACCGCAAGTTCGTCGCCGCGATGGACAACTCCCACGAGGCCGCCGCGGTCGTACGGTCCACCATCGAGTTGGGCCGCAGCCTGGATCTGCAGGTGGTGGCGGTCGGCGTGGAGAGCGAGACACAGCGGCAGGCGCTGTTCGAGTTGGGCTGCCCCGCCGGGCAGGGCCACCTGTTCAGCCGGCCGATGACTGCCGAGCGGCTGGCTGCCGTACTCGAACGGGGCGGCGACCTGGCACCGCCGCTCAGCGCTCAGGCGGACGTGATCCGGATGCCGGTCCACCGCATCCGCCGCCGCGGCACCATGTGACCTCAGCCCTCTGGTTTAGTAGCGGCGTGATCGGGATGCTGCGCACGATCCACCGGGCTGGCCACGGACTGGTCGCCGACCTCGTCCTCTACCTGGCGGGTGCCGCCTTCGCCGGCCTCACCGCGGTCACCTCGACGCTCCCGGCCCACCGCCCCTGGGGTCAGATCGCCTTCATCGGGTACGCCGTCGCCGCCGCCCTCACCGTCGGGCTCCACCTCACCCGTCGCCACAGCGCGGCGGCCCGAGCCGTGACCGTCGGGATCGGATGGCTCGGCACCACGATCGTGCCGCTGCTGGTCGAGGCGACGCAGCGGGTCGGCGGCAACCCGCACCGGGCGCAGGAGGAAGTCGTGGTCGTGGAGTCGGGTGCGGCCCGGCTGCTGGACAGTGGGACGCCGTACCTGACGCGGGACGCGATCGCCGCCTCGCCGGATCCGCTGCTGGGGTATCTGCCGTACCAGCCGGGGATGACGGTCTTCGGGGTGCCGAGGGCGGTGTTCGGCGTACACGTGTGGACGGACGCGCGGGTGTGGTTTGCGCTGGTCACGGCGTTTTGCCTGGTCACGGCGCTGCGGCTGCTGCGCGACGGAGGCGTGTCCGACACGCTGCTGGTACGCGCCGGGCAGGCGGTCACCGTACTGCCGATCTGCGCGCTGACCCTGGCCACCGGGGGAGACGACCTTCCAGTGCTGGCGTTGTGCCTGCTCGCGCTCGCACTCGCAGCCCGCGGCCGATGGACCGGTTCCGGCATCGCCGTCGGTACGGCGGCCGCCCTGAAACTGTTCGCATGGCCGGTCGCCGTCGTGCTCGTGATCCACGCGATCGCCAACGGAAAGCGGGCCGGTGGGCGACTGGCCCTTCCCGCGCTCGGCATTCCGGTCGCGATCCTGATCCCGGTCACGCTCATCGACGCCGGGGCCGTCCTGGAGAACCTGGTGAGGTTCCCGCTCGGGCTCGGGCTGGTGAAGACGCCGGCGGCGAGCCCGTTCCCGGGGCAGGTGATCGCGAGTCACGTACCGGGTGGGCGGGGGATCGCTGCCGGGTTGCTGGTGGTTGTCGCGATCGGGCTCGGTGTCTGGCTGCTGCGGCGTCCGCCGGCCACCGCGGCAGCGGCCGCGACGGTCAGCGCCGTCGGGCTGCTGGTCGCGATCCTGCTGATGCCGGCGACCCGCTTCGGGTACCTGCTCTACCCCGCGGCGTACGCGGTCTGGGCGGTGGCACTGGCGAAAGTCGGAACCGGGCGGGGTGCCGTACCGTCGGAGGTGTTATGAGGATCTTGCTCGCCGCACTGCTCGTGCTGACCGTGGCCGGCTGCGGCAAAGGCACCGGCAGCCCGGCCGGCGGGGACAAGCTGCCCACCGACCGGACGTTCCTGTCGGAGACCGTGAAGGGGCACACGCTGGTGAAGGGCAGCCAGCTCCGCGTGTCGTTCACCGAGCACCAGATCCGCGCCAACGCCGGCTGCAACCACCTCAACGGCACCGCCCGGCTCGACGGCGGGCACCTCGTCGTCACCAACCTCGGCGGTACGGAGATGGCCTGCGAGAAGGGCCTGATGGCTCAGGAGAAGTGGCTGTCCACATTCCTGCTCGCCAGGCCGACGTGGCGGCTCGACGGTGACACACTCGTGTTGACCAGCAAGAACACGGAGATTCGACTGGTGGACGAACAAGTGGCCAAGCCAGCCAAGCCGCTCAAGGGCACCACGTGGGTGTTGGACACGCTGATCGACGAGAAGACCGCGTCGTCGGTCCCGGCCGGCGTCAAGGCCACGCTGACGCTCGGCAAGGACGGCGTCGCGGGCGGCAGCACCGGCTGCAACATCTTCGGCGGCGCCGGCGACAACTACCAGGCCGACGCGACGTCGATCACCTTCGGCGATCTGGTGACGACGAAGCGGGCGTGCGGCGACGCGGAAATGTCGGTCGAACAGGTGGTGCTCGACGTACTGCGGGGGAAGGTCGACTACACGATCGACGGCGACACCCTGACGGTGACCGCGAAGTCCGGCAAGGCGCTGCGGTACCGGGCAAGCTGACCGCTACCGTCGGTACGTGTCCACACCGCGGATCCTGCTCGCGATCGCGGCCGGGGGCGGCCTGGGCGCCGTCGTGCGCTACGGCATCGGCCTCGCCTGGCCGGCACCCGCAGCGGGCTTCGACTGGGCCACGTTCACGATCAACACGCTCGGCTGTGCGCTGATCGGCGTACTGATGGTGCTGATCGAGGCGTGGGCGGGGCATCCGTTGCTGCGGCCGTTCCTCGGGGTCGGCGTGCTCGGCGGTTTCACCACGTTCTCCACCTACGCTGTGGGCGTGGATCGGCTCGCCGGCCGTCCGGTGGTCGCCGCCGGGTACCTCGCCGGCACCGTGGTCGCGGCGCTCGCCGCCACCTGGCTCGGCGTGGTCACCGCCCGCCGACTGACGAGGAAGGCGCCATGAGACTTGCCGGACCGGCGCAGCGGCTCACCGTACTGGTCGGGGAGGACGACCGGTGGCACGGCAAGCCGCTCTACACCGAGATCGTGCACCGGGCGCACGCCGCGGGCCTCGCCGGCGCCAGCGTGTTCCACGGCATCGAGGGGTACGGCGCCTCCTCCCGGATCCACACCTCCCGGCTGCTCAGCCTCTCCGAGGATCTGCCGGTCGCCATCGTGATCATCGACTCCGCCGAGCACATCAAGGGCTTCCTGCCGCAGCTCGACGAGTTGGTCACCGAGGGGCTCGTGGTGCTCGACGACGTACACGTGGTCCGGTACGTCGGACGGCAGGCGTGAGCCTGCTGCTGGTCTTCGTCGGCGGCGCGATCGGGGCGCCGCTGCGCTATCTCACCGACCGGGCCATCGCCGCCCGGCTCGATCCGGTGTTCCCCTGGGGCACACTCACCGTGAACATCGCCGCCTCGCTGCTGCTCGGTCTGCTCACCGGCGCGGCCTCGGTCCTCCCCGGCTGGCTGCCGCTGCTGCTCGGCACGGGGCTAGCGGGCGCGTTGTCCACGTACTCCACCTTCGGGTACGAGACGGTACGGCTGATCCAGGACGGCGCCCGAGCATATGCGCTGGTCAACGTGGTGTCGAACGTGTTCGCGAGCCTGACCGCCGCGGGGGTCGGCCTGTGGGTGGGCGGCACTCTGGCTGGTTAGCCGAGGTGCCAATCCGGCCCGATCGGCGTACACAGGAGGCATGAGGTTCTCGATTCGCTCGAGCACCTACCGTGACCGCCGTGACGCGGGGGCGGTGCTCGCCGACCTGCTCGGCGACTACCGCGACGACCCCGACGCCGTGGTCCTCGGCCTGGTACGCGGCGGCGTGCCGGTCGCCGCGGAGACGGCCCGGCTGCTCGGCGTACCACTGGATGTTCTTGTGGTGCGCAAGTTGGGCGTGCCGTGGGCGCCGGAGGTCGCGTTCGGGGCACTCGGCCCGGCGGGGGTCCGGGTGCTCAACCCGCAGATCGCCGATCGGCTCAGCCAGGACGACATCGACGCGGTGTCGGAGCTCGAGGCGGCGGAGCTGGCCCGGCGGGAGCGGGTGTACCGGCCCGACAACCAGCCGCTGGACCTGTCCGGCAGGACGGCGATCGTGGTCGACGACGGGCTGGCCACGGGAGCGACCGCCCGGGCCGCCGTGGAGGTCGCCCGCAAGCTCGGCGCGAAGCGCGTGGTGATCGCGGTGCCGGTCGGCTCGATCGAGGCGGTACGCCTGCTCGAGCAGGCCGCCGACCAGGTGATCTGCCCGTTGACACCCGGCGACTTCGGCGCGGTGAGCCGGTTCTACGACGACTTCCACCAGGTGACCGACGCCGAGGTACGGTCCCTTCTCGCGGATTGACACGCTCCGGTTACCGTCGAGGGATGCAGATGACGTGTCCCAAATGCCAAGGAAGCATGCGCCAGTACGAGCGCAACGGCGTCACCATCGACCAGTGCACCGAGTGCCGGGGCGTGTTCCTGGACCGCGGTGAGCTGGAGCGTCTGGTCGACGCCGAAGCCGCCTTCCACGCAACCCCGACCGCCGCGCCCGTCGCCCGACCGGCTCCCGAGCCCGACTACCGGTTTGACCGCCGGGAGCACCGCGGCCGCGACGAGTACCGCGGTCGTGACGAGAACTATGGCCGCCAGGAGCACTACGGCCATCAGGAGTACGGCCACCGCGGGCACAAGAAGAAGCGCAAGAGCTTCTTCGAAGAGCTCTTCGAAGACTGAGTGTTCGCTTCGGCCGCGACCAGAGGGCTGGGCCGGTGACGCGGGATCACGGGGATCCGCGGAATCCCCGTGACCGCCGCTAGCTCAGCCGTGCCTCGGCGTACGACGCCATCGCGTTCCGGAGGAACTCGGCCAGGCGCGGATGCGTCTTGTCGAAGTTCTTCCGGAAGCGCGGGTCGTCGGCGTACAGGTTGCCGAGCCCCGCGTACGACTCCCGGTCAGGGGTCCAGTGCTGGGACAGCCACTGGTAGTGGTCGTCGAGCACGTCGTACACCCGGGGGTCGTCGGGGGCCGCGCCCGCCTCGATCAACTCGACCAGTGAGCCCAGCGTCGTGGTCCACTCCCGCATGATCCGGTCCGTGTCGAGACCCTGGTACGCCTCGCGTGACCGGGCCACTGCGTCGGCGCCCCAGCGTTCGGCCGCCTCGGCTTCGTACCGCTGTCGGGTTTCGGAGTCCAGCCCGTCGAACCAGTGCGCCACGTTCACGTCCGCCATCTCTGTGTCACCTCCTTCCAGGTCCTTGATGGTGGCGGCGACGGTGTCGGCGAGGCGTTGGAACCGGTCCCGCTCGGCGAGCAGTTCCCGGTGGTGCAGCCGCAGCGCGGCCGCCCGGTCCCGGCCCCGTTGCACGATCTCGCCGATCGTGTCGAGGCCGAGGCCGAGCTGACGCAGCAGCAGGATCTCCTGTAGCCGCAGCAACTGTTCCCGCTGGTAGTAGCGGTAGCCGTTGCCTCCGATGAACGCCGGCGGCAGCAGGCCGATCTCGTCGTAGTGCCGCAGGGTCCGGGAGGTCACCTTCGACATCCGGGCCAGCTGCGCGATCGACCACGCCATCGCCGTCGTCTCCTCACCGTCGTACCCAGGCCGCTTCTGACCTGGTGAGTACGAGGCTAGAAGTTGACGTTACGTCAAAGTCAATCGGCAATTCTGCGGAAGCTCAGGGCGATCAGCAGCGTGCCCACCGCGAAGCACGCCGAGGCGACGAACGCGCTGGTCATCCCGGTGACGAGGAGCTGGTCACCGGTGACGCCATGCGCTGCGGCGTGCCGGCTCGCTGTACCGAAGATGGTGATCAGCACCGACAGCCCGAGCGCACTGCCGATCTGCTGCATGGTCTGCAGTACGCCACCCGCCGCGCCAGCATCCGCCGGCGGCACGCTCGACATGATGACCACGTTCAGCGGTGAGAACGCCAGGCCGAGGCCGACACCCATCAGCAGCATCGGGCCGAGCAGCGCGGCCGCGTACCCGGACGTCGTGGTGAGCTGAGTGAGCCAGGTCAGGCCGACGACGATCGACACGGCGCCGACCACCGCGATCGGGCGCGGGCCGTACCGGGCCAGCAGGCGCGGCATCACCCGGATCGTGGCGAACATCGCGCCCGCGAGCGGCAGGAAGCCCAGGCCGGCCCCGAGCGCTCCCATGCCGTGTACGACCTGCAGGTACTGGGTGAGGAAGTAGAACATCGACATCATCGCCATCGGCCCGAGGAAGAAGTTCGCGTACGCCGCCGCCCGGTTCCGGTCCGCGAACAGCCGCAGCGGCAGCAACGGCTGATCCGTACGGGCCTCGATGGCGAGGAAGCCGGCGATCAGCACCAGGCTGGCGACCAGCGCGATCACCGTCGCGGTGTCGGACCAGCCTTCGGTGGCGGCGTGGATGAACGCGTACACCAGGGAGCCGACTCCGGCGGTCGCGGTGACCGCACCCGGCAGGTCGAGCCGGCCGGTGTGCCGCTCGGGCTCCCGCAGCAACCGCCACGCCAGTACGGCCACCACGGCTCCCACCGGCACGTTGATGAACAGCACCCAGCGCCACGACAACCACTCGGTCAGTACGCCACCGACCAGCAACCCGATGGCGAATCCGCCGCTGGCCACGCTGGAGAAGATCGCGAGTGCGCGTACCCGTTCCCGTGGTTCTGTGAACGTGGTGGTGATGAGCGCGAGCGTGCTCGGACCAGCGGCGGCGGCGCCGAGGCCCTGCAGCACCCGGGCGGCGACCAGCCACGCGGCCGAGGTGGCGAGGCCACCGACGAGCGACGCCACCGTGAACACCGCGACGCCGCCGACGAACAACGTACGACGGCCCCACAGGTCGCCGGCCCGCCCGCCCAGCAGCAGGAATCCACCGAACACCAGCAGGTACGCGTTGATCACCCAGGACAGCCCGGTGGGCGTGAAGTGGAGGCTGGACTGGATCCGCGGCAGGGCCACGTTCATCACGGTCACGTCGAGGATGAGCATGAGTTGGCAGGTCACCAGGATGGGCAACGCCAGTCGCGACCGGGTCTGCGGAGCATCGGGCGCCTCGGTGCGCGGCAAGGTGAGCTCTGACAAGGAAACTCCAGGGATAGTGTGAAGCGGAGGTTATCTCCGCTTAAGACAGGGGCTATCATATGGAGGACCCCTCCGGTTATGCAAGAGTAACCGGAGACTCTATCCGTTTCTAGCTTGGGAAGTGGCGATGACGACGGTCGGCGAGTCGGCTGCCGCGGCGCCCGGACCCGTGCCGCCAACGGCCGGCCCGGTGGAACCGCCCCGGCCCAAGCGGGCGGACGCTCGCCGCAACTACGACCGGATCGTCGCGGTGGCCTCCGAGGTATTCAGCGAACAAGGCCCCGAGGCCCCGCTCGACGAGATCGCGCGGCGCGCCCACGTCGGCCCCGGCACTCTGTACCGCCGGTTTCGCCACCGCCAGGCACTCATGGAGGCGGTCTACCGGGAGGACATCGCCGAACTCGCCAACCGCGGTCACGAGCTGCTCAGAGAACTGCCGCCGGATCAGGCGCTCGGGGAGTGGCTCCGAGCCCAGGTCGACTGGGTGGTCCGCAAACGCGGCTTCGCCGTCGCGGTGAAGGCCGCGATGGACACCGAGTCGGAAACGTACGAGTGGTGCCGGGCGACGCTCCGCGGCGCGGTGAACCCGCTGGTCGCCGCCGCGCAGCAGGCGGGCGCGGTGCGCGACGACCTGACCACCACGGACATCATGCGGATCGGCCACAGCATCGCCATCGCCGTCGAGGCGGATCCCGACTCAGCCGAGCGCCTGCTGTCGGTGATGCTCGCCGGACTCCGGCCGCAGAATTCCTAGGAAATCCTCGCCGGGAGCGATGAGTTTTCCCCGCTCCACCAGTCAATACGGGTAAGAACTCCAAGCTACGGCGCCCGACTGGAGGTGCGAGATGTCAACCACATTCGAGACGGCTCGAGCCGAGGCGCTGTTCGCCTCGTACGCCCAGCCCTCAGACCAGCTGACCAACGACCAGATCCGTACGGCAGTCGCCGAGACCGTGAGCCGGCTGCACGTGAGCGGATGCGCCGCGTACGTCGCAGGCGAGTACGGCGAGCACCCCGAGACCGCGATCGGGCGGATGTCCTGGGCACTGGCGACCGTCCGCAGCGTCTACCCGGCCCGGCCGCCCGCCACCCGGATGCTGCCCCGCACGCGCTGCCTCAAACTGGTCAGCTGATCACTACCGTCGAGCCCCGCTGGTCCCTCCGCCAGCGGGGCTTCATACTGCCTGACCCGTCAGCGGCATCAGATTGCCATGTCGACGAAGCGGGAGAAGTGCAGCTGGGCGGCGACCGTGACCGTGTCGGTAGGACCGTTGCGGTGCTTGGCGACGATGAAGTCCGCCTCACCCGCCCGCGGCGACTCCTTGTCGTAGTAGTCCTCACGGTGCAGCAGGATCACCACGTCCGCATCCTGCTCGATGCTGTTATGGGCAGCGATCCCGTTTGCCACGAAATTGTGCAGACCGAGCACAGTTGCGTCATACACCGGCCGCTCGCCCAGCGGCTCAATCGCCACGATCTTGTCCCAGTACACGTCATTCGTAGCAAGAATCTCAAGATCGACATCCTCGAGTACCGCAGCGATACGCGCGAGACGATGCCGGCTCGGCGGACGCTTCCACATCGTGCTTCCAGAGAACTGGGTACCCATCGCCGCGGCGAACTCTCGATACGACATTCCACGATCGGCGAGGACGCTACGCACTCGTTGCCATACCTCGACCGGCACCGTGTCTCGATTGGTCTGGCGACGCCTTTGTTCCAACTCAGCCCTGCACCGGCTGACCTGGGTCGCCCGCGCACCGTGCACGCCGATCTCACGAAGGAATCGCAACTGGTCGTCGCCGTCATAGATGCACAAGTGGTATCCGGGCCGGTAGCCGCTCTTGCGTACCTCGTTGATCCGACTGTGGATTCCAAAGCGCAGCAGGAGCGCGGCCTGGTCCTCTACAAGTCGTCGGCTGGTCGAGGCGTAGTAGATCCGTGCGACTTGCTGCTTCTCGTCCCACCACACACAACCGTCAGTCGCCCACAGGTGCTCGAGGAATAAAGCGATCTGCTGCTTCGGCAACGAAAACACCGCCGCTGGGACGAACTTCTCGTAGCTTCGGAGACCGAACAGGCCAAGGGCGTCCAGCCACTCAGCGATCGGGTTTCGCCTTCCGCGCGCCAGGCGATACGGCGCTGGCAGGCGAAGACTGGTGCAGCGCGCCGCAGCGTAGTCGTCTCGTATGGCGGTGATGCCGAAGCGCGATGCCGCTGCTGCAGTGACGGCAGCAAGGTTTTCTTCATCTGTGCTGGCGTACCTTATCGGCTGACGCTTCACGAAAGAGCCGTCTCCAATGAGGTGTCCTAGCAAGATCACCTCTTCATCGAGCCACGCTGTTGTCACCAACGGCGCCGGCACGTGTCTCGCCACCGCGACACGTGTTCCGACCACAAGCTCGCCGAGTCCGCACCAGCCGCTGAACGTCAGGAACGGATGGCTTGCCGTGGCGTCGACCGAACGGCCTGAAGCGAGCCGGAGCTTATAGGTCTCCTTGACGCCGCTTGGAAATGCATGCGTCAGCGTGCGCGGCACGTATCGCAGCGACTCATCGAGCGCCCAGACCGGGATCTCCCGCCCGTCAGTGGCAAGCAGTTCGCCGAGAGTGATCTCGGCACCATTGTCGGCGCGCAGAAGCCGTGTTTCAGCGGTGAGGCAGCCCGACTCACGAAGGTCCGACAGTTGCGGCCTTTTGTCGGTACGTTGCTCCGGCCCACGGTTCAGCTGGCTGACCGCGACCACCGGGCACTCGACCTCCTTGGCCAGCAACTTCAAGCCCCGGGACAGCTCGGCGACCTCCTGTTGCCGACTCTCCACCCGCTTCGGCGAGGTCATCAGCTGCAGATAGTCCACGATGATCAGCTTGAGATCGTTGCGCTGCTTGAGCCGCCGCGCTTTGGCCCGGATCTCCATGAGCGTCATGTTCGGGGTGTCGTCGACGAACATCGGCGCCTCGGAGATCTCGCCCATCCGGCGGGCCAGCTTCGTCCAGTCGTCGTCGGACAACCCACCTGACCGCAGTACGTGCAGCGGCACCCGCGACTCGGCTGACAGCAGCCGCATCACGATCTCGACCTTGCTCATCTCCAGGCTGAACACCAGACTGGCCAAGCTGTTACGAATCGATGTGGCGCGTACGAAGTCCAACGCGGCCGTCGAGTTGTGCGTCGGGATCATCGACCTGCCAGCGAGATACAGGTGGTCATCGTTGTCGACTTCGACGCATCGCACCGGAACGCTCGGGATCGGTCGTACGTCGACGATGAAACGCGAACCGGAACGCACGGTGGTGGTGCTTCGGCGACGCTCCTTGTGGGCGATCCGCTTGCGCTCCAGCCGGAACACGTCGTCCTGGGTCGTGAACGTCAGGGTGTACGCCACCGAAGACTTCTCCGTACGACCTCTTACCCGTTTCGTAGTCACCTGGCAGCGGTACCCGAGGCTCACGACCAGCTCGTACGTGTCTTCAGCCAACCGCTGGTTGGTCACTGAGAACTGGACGGCTCCGTCCTTGTGCGCATAGCCGTCGGTGTCGAGCAGTCCGGCGAGCAGCGCGCGCCGCTGCGTCTCGGATCCCCGCAGATATCCGGCCGGAATGTGCTTGTTGTCCAGGATCCCGAGAGTTCGCAGGAGTCCGGTTACGGTGCCGAGCCGCAGCCAGCACGAGCGGCATTGCCGCCTGCCCGTACCCATTCCGGCGGTCGGGCCACCGCAGTCCGGACAAGTCGGCGCGGGGACTGGATCTGACATGAACCGCGCCTTGCCTCCGCAGGACTGCCCGCAGCAACGAACGTTGCTCGCCTTGGGCGTGAACTGCTTGCCGCATACCACGCAGTTGCGGTCCGGAATTGGATCCGGACTGGGCAACAGGATGCTGTAGACCTTGGGTCCGCTCGGGCGTACCTCGAAGCCTTCGCCCTCCACATACGCGACGATCTCCGGGTCGTCCGTGGTGAACCGGGGCGCGGCGGAGTGACCGTCTCCGAGCCAGACGCCCAGCACGTACGGCGGGATCAGCAACTCGCGCGCTGGCAAGGTCAACGGCCGGGCGTTGGTGACGGAGTGATTGAGGCGTCGGTCCGCGGTCTCCGTACGTAGCGTCGCGGCGATCTCCTCGGTGGTCCGTACCTCCGGCTCCCTACCGTAACGACGGGACGTACGAGTGTGGGTGGACCACTGATGCCAGGCGTCGGCCACGATCACCGAGCCGTCCGAGAACTCGACCTCGAAGCACGGCCGGCCATGTAGCACGTGGGTCGCGGCGACGACCGTCGTCGCCCTGCCGTCAGCCCCGATCAACTGATCGCCGGCCCTGACTTCTCCCATGGTCGTCCAGCCGTCCGGGGCGGCGAGCGGAGTGTCCAACGCCAACGCCTTGCCCAGACCAGGTCTTCCGGCGACGACGATCAACTGGCCGGGGTGCAGGCCGTTGAGCAGGCGGTCGAGGTCGGTGAAGCCGGTCGGGGCACCGGTCATCTCGCCGGCGTTGGCGCCGATCGACTCGATCTCGTCCAGGGCGGGCTGCAGCAGCTCGCCGAGCATCGCGAAGTCTTCGCTGACCCGGCGCTCGGTCACGTCGTACACGGCCTGTTGTGCCAGGTCGACCACGTCGTCGAC
>WNFV01001166.1_pt1 | contig 36123 bp, 48 predicted proteins | sample 5400101 | NCBI WGS metagenome assembly WNFV01 (sample SAMN13153361, study PRJNA577476) | soil metagenome | isolation source: 115 cm soil or saprolite under grassland replicate 1 | place: USA:California | collected 2016-06-15 | reverse complement strand
TCGGCCAGGGCAAGCACAAGGGCGGCAAGCTCACCGTCGCCGACCTGCTGGAGCGCTACATCCGCCACCTGGAGGCTACCGAGGCTTCCCCGTCCTCGATCGACAAGGCCCGCCAGATGGTCGCCACGACCATCAACCCCCGGATCGGGCGCCTGGAGGCCGTCAAGCTGGATGAGGACGTGCTGAACGTCTTCTACGACGACCTGAAAGCCCGGGGGTGGAAGTGCCAGCGCTGCTGGGCGCGCCTCCGCAGGGGCCTGCCGGCCTTACGGGACGGCGAGCCGTATATGACCGCCCGGCCCGGGCCTCGACGGCGCTGCGGGGCGCCACGGCGCAACGGGCAGCCGTGCAAGAAGTGGACCCGCTACCAGTCGGGCCGCTGCGAGCGCCACGGTGGCGAGGCGACCAACCCGGAGCCGGACCGGGTCCACCAGGGCGACTGCCGGCGGGGTCAGCCGCTGAAGGCGTCGTCGGTGCGCCGTGTCCATTCGATCATCTCGGCCGCGCTCGCCGGCGCGCCCCGCAAGCTCCTCGACCACAACCCCGCCAGGGAGGCCAGCCCGCCGAAGCTCCGCCGCGCCGAGATCCGCCCGCCCGAGCACGGCGATGTGGCGCGCCTGCTGGTCGCCGCCGCCGAGGTCGACTTCGAATGGCTGGTGTGGCTGCGGCTGGACGTGGTGACCGGCGCGCGCCGCGGGGAGGTCTGCGCGGTCCGCATCAACAAGCTCGACTGGTCGACGGGCGAGCTGCGCATGGACCGCAACATCATCCACGCCAAGGGCTCCGACGGGCACGACCAGCTCCAGGACGTGCCAACCAAGGCCGATACGGTCAAGCGGCCGGTCCTGGACCAGGAGACCCTGCGGCTGATCCGCGAGCTCGTCCGCCGCAAGAAGGAGGACGCGCTGCGCTGCGGGGTGCGGCTGCGCCGGGACGCCTACCTTTTCTCGGCCGACCCCGAGGGCCGCCACCCACAGCGCCCGCAGCGCATGACCAAGCGATTCATGGCGCTGCGGAACCGGCTTGACCTGCCAGGGGTGCGGCTCCATGACGTGCGTCACTGGGTCGCAACCTCGATGCTGACCGCCGGTATCCCGCCGCAGATCGCCGCTGGCCGGCTCGGCAACGACCCGCGCACGCTGCTGCGCGTCTACAGCCACTTCCTGCCCGGCTCGGACCGGGCGGCCGGGGAGCTGCTGGCCGGCCTGGTCGACGGGCCGTGGCTCCCCGATGTGGACGAGGGCGAGCAGGCGGGGGGTTAGGTGGAGCTGCGGCGACGCCGCGGCCGGTCGGAGCCGGTACCGCTGTCTTCGCCTGGGATCGGCACGCCGGCCGCACGCAACACCTCCATCGTCTGGCGGTGCTGCTGCTCCAACTGCGCGTTGCGCTGCGAGATCCGCTCGACCTCCCGCTCGAGGGCGGCGATGCGCTCGGCGTCCGAGCGGCGCGCGGCCCCGCCGGTCGGCTTGTGCTGCCGAGTCCGGGACCGCTGGTCGTAGCGGCCGACGATCGCGTACCAGTCCTCGATCCGGGCGCCGAGTGCCTTGGCGAGCGCGGCGAGCTTGTCGTCGCGGGGGTTGGGCGTCTCCCACGGCCCGCCGGCCTCCTTGCGGTAGCCGCCGTGCTCCAGCTTGTGGATCTGGTCGCGGCTGACCTGGTTGCTGGTCAGCTCGACAACCTTGGGGACCGTGAGGCCCCGGTCGAGCCGAAGTCGCTGGAGCATGTCGCCGAAGTCGCGCCAGATGGCCTGCTCATCGCGGGCTTGCTGCTGCTTTGGCATGGACCGTCCTCCCTCGGTCTTGATCGATCGTCTTAGTAGTCGTTAGTACCTCAAGAGTATGGCACAACGCCGCGCAGTTCCCACGGATCACGAAGCGACCACAGCCACCGGCCCAAGTATGACAGCCCCGTAGCACCGCACGAATCTCCGTTGCTGATATACTAACACTTGCGTTTTAGTAGTGGTTAGCAATACCATTGGAACCGAAAGGAGGCTCGCCTTGCCCACCCTGAGACCCGATTCCTCCGTCACGATCGACCCAGCGGCACTCCGGCGCCTGCGTCTCGAGGCCGGCCTGTCCCAGGTCGGACTCGCCGAGCTCGCCGGCGGCGACCCGCGGCCGGAGGCGCGAACGACCAGCCCAGGAGGCGGGGAGCGGCGCACCCCCCGGCTCCACGCCGTCACCATCTGCAACTACGAGCGCGGCGCCTACCGGCGTATCTCGGACCGGAGCGCGCACCGGCTCGCCAACGGCCTGTCCAAGGCCCTGGGGCGCGCGGTCGACCTCGCCGAGTTCACCGTCAACGACGAGCCGGACAACCAGGTCGGGATGGCCTCATGACCGCCACGGCAGTCGAGCGTCAACGCCTACCCCGGCGCACCTACACCGTGGCCGAGGCCGCCGCGCTGATCGGCGTCTCCGAGCGCGGCCTCCGCAACCAGATCGCCAGCGGCACCTTCCCGGTCCGCCCACTGCGGGGCCTCGGCCGCCGTACGGTGCTCCCACGCGCGGAGATCGACAGCTACCTCCGGGGCACCCACCCCGCCCAGCAGTCCCCGTGAACACCGGCGGACCCCCCTCTGCCCAAAGCGAGGGGCATGAAGAGGCCACCAGCCCGGCCCGCGACAGGAGCAGGACGCATGCCCACCACCATCACTGTCGAGGACGTGGAGCGCTCCCGCGCCCGCGACCCTCGCGCGCAGGGGCTGGTGCGCGAGCGCCAGGTGATCCGCGCCGTCGGCGGCGGACAGATCGTTTACATCGTCGCCAGCGAGCGCGTGATCCTCCGCCAGGTCCCCGGCGGCTACGTCGCCGACCACGAATGCCCCGAGTGCGCCATCGAGCGGCCGTGCTTCCGGGCGCTGGCCGCCGTGGACGCGGAAGGCACCGAGCGCTGGATCCAACGCTGCGAGGCCGTCTACCACGCGGCCAAGGTGGAGGCCGCCCGGTGACCCCCGACCAGGCAATCGCCCTGCTCTCAGTCAAAGACTGGCCACCCCCGCTTGAGCACTGGCCACCAAGGGACAAGAGCCAGTGGCACCCCGGGATGGCGCTGGTCGGCCGCATCGAGGCCGTCATGACGCTGCCGCGCCCAGACGGCAGCAAGAAGCGCGGCGAGCCCTACACCGCCCTGTACGTCCGCCGTGAGGCCGACCAGCGGATCGTCATGTTCCACGGCTGGCACACCGCCGCCAGCGACCTCGACGGCATGCACCCCGGCCTGGGCCTGCTGTTCGCCTGTGTCTACCGCGGGGAGCGGGACAACGGCTTCGAGGACTTCAAGTACATCGTTGCCCCCTTCGACGAGCCGGACCCCGCAGCACAGCAAGCTCGCCAGGCTGGCGGCCGGCCCACAGAGGCCCCGCCCCGCCAGGCGCCCGAGGGCGAGGCGGGCGCCACCGCCTCGCCCTCGGGGTCCAACGAGCAGCCGACTCGGCCGACCAAGCGCCCAGCGCCCGGTGACGCCGCCAAAGAGGCCGGCGGGGTCACCAACAACGGCCGCCCGACCGAGCACGCCATCGCGTGGCTGGGGCGGCTCCCGCACGACTCCGCTGGGCTCCGCGAGGTGCGTGAGCTGCTGTCGGCCACGACGACCGAGTACCGCGGGCTGGCGAAGGTCGCCGCCGAGCGCCACTACGCCAGCGAGGACGGATGGCGGCGCATGTGGAACGACACCGACCTCGACAACTGGGTGACGGTGCTCCAGAGCGCCAACTGGCAGGCCGCCAAGTTCCTCGATGGCAAGGAGCGGAGGTGGTCGGCATGAGCCGCGACCTGGCCTGGGCCATCGCGGGCGCGGTCGTCGTCGCCGTGATCCTCGGCATCGGGCTCGCGCCGGAGATCCGGGCGTGGTGGCGGAAGCGGAGGGGGTTCGATGGCTGACCCCTGCCTGCCCACGATGTCGCCAGCTGTCTCCCGGCTCCTGGTCCGCAAGAGCCGGCGCGCGACGACGACCTGCCCGAGTGGGTCGTCGGTCCCGTGGTCGGCCGCTTGCGGCGCCGAGCCCGCGAGCGACCTCGGGATCTGCACGCATCACCTGTTCACGATCTTCCCGGAGGGCCGGTCCAATGCCTCGTAGCCCCAGCCCCGACCAAGGCGCGCTGTTCGCGCCGCCACCGCCGCCCGAGGCGGTCCGGCACGCTGGCGACCCGCACGTCTGCCTTCCGGCCGACCCCCGGCCGACTCAGGTCGCTGCGGCGGCGGCTGCGCTGCCCCGCACGGGGACGTGGCGCCGCTGGGTCCTCGATGCCATCGGCGCGGCCTGGCCCGTTCGCCCAGACGGGAGCGGCGGGCTGACCGATGAGGAGATCGAGGACGCCCTGGGCATCGGCGGCAACACCGAGCGGCCCAGGCGCAAGGAGCTGGAGGAAGCCGGGCTGATCCTCGACTCCGGCGCGACCCGGCCGACCTCCACCGGCAAGGCCGCCATCGTGTGGGTGGCCGCCGGCCTGGCCGAGGAGGTGGCCCGTGGAGCCTGAGCCCGTCACCGAGAAGGCTGCGACGCCGGAGACGGTGCCGCTGGCGGTGGAGTTGTACGTGGCGTGGGTGCTGGTGGTCGCGTGGGCGACGAGCCTCCTGCTGGCCGGAATGGGGACGGCCTGATGCGCCACCTGCACGTTGTTCGCGATGAGCTGGACCAGCCGATGGCCACTGCCCCGGCCGGGCGGGATCCTCAGGCTTGGACGCGAGCCCTCGAAGCCGCCCGACGCGCCGTCCTGGCCGACCAGCTCGCCCGCGAATCGCACCCGCCGGCCGAGGTCGGCTACGTGGAGTTCAACCGGGCACGCGGGCAGATCATGGACCGCCTCGACCAGGAGGCTGGTGCATGAGGGACCTCGTGATCCACGCCCCGACGGGGCTCCTGCTGGACTTCGTGAAGGAAGACTTCGGTGGCAGCGACCAGGCTGCGTACATCGCTGACTGGCACCTACGCCGCCGAGCGGGGCGTAGTCCGCTGGTCGTCGAAGGAGAACTTGTCTGCCACCGCCACCGGAACCACGAACGGCCGTGGCTGTACCTTCGGGAACACCACGGCCTCCTTATCGCTGCGCACTGGTCCGGCACCGCCCTGGCCGATTCTCATGAGATCCACCACGGCGTTAGCGACGAGCACAAGCGTCAGGTCGAGTACATCCATGACGCCGGAAAGGCTGCGGGATTCGATGTACGCACCGAGGTCAAGCTGCCGACCAACGTGCGCCCCGACGCGGTCATCTACGGTCCGCGCCAAATCGGGATCGAAGTGCAGCGTTCCCGCCTCACCCCTGCTGCCGCGAAAGGCCGCACCACGAAGGCTCACCGCGCCGGGGTTGAGTCGCTGTGGTTCTCTGATAGACCCTCCAACCCGCCCTCCTGGTTCGAGATGGTGCCGTCCGTAGCGATGATGGAATTCGCCTGGGACACGCTGCCCAAGGCTCGATCAGTGACCGTGACCTCGGTCAAGAGGATCGTCTCCAGGCGCTGCCAGGAAATCTACAATGGCCAGTGTCCGGAGCGGCGGTATGGCTGCAACCGCCAGCACCCAACCCACGAGCCTCGCCGTGAGGTGTTGGTGGACGATGTTGCGGAATGGGCACCCAGAGGGGTGCTCGTTCCCATGGTCTTTCGCCCCTTCAAGGGTGGTGAGCAGGTTCTGATAGTCGCGTCAGGCGACAAGTCGCTCTATGAGGCGATGGTGGGACACTCGGCGGATCTCGCGTTTCCCCAACAGGAACGGCCGGCCGTCCAGCAGGCCGAGCGGATCGACTGCACCGCTGATGCGGGTGCCGTCACCCAGGCGTTGTTGCTTGAGGTCGACGCGGAGCGCTCGGAGCCAAGGCGACTGAACAGCATCGGGCGACTCTATGCGGCGCTCGATGTGGGCGACCCCAGGAGATACGCGCTGTGATCCGGTCCAAGGAGGCGCGGTGACCTACAACCGTATTGACCCGAAATTCTGGACCGACCCCGATGTGGCCGGCTGGTCCGACGACGCGAAGCTGCTCGCGCTCTACCTCATGACCTGCCCGCATCGGACCACGGAGGGGCTGTTTCGGCTACCCAAACCGTACGCGCAAGCCGATCTGCAATGGTCAGCCGAACGGTTGGCGGAACCGTTCGCTGAACTGTTGGCAGATCGGTCTGGACAACCCGGCTTCATTGCCTACGACGAGCGGGCGCAGGTGGTGCTCATCCGCAACGCCATGAAGTACCAAGCGCCCCAGAACGACAACCAGGTGACGGCGGCGCTGCGAGGACTCGAAGCGCTACCACCAACGTTCCTGACCTGCGAGTTTAGACGGTTGGCAGAACGGTTCTGCGAACGGTTGGCCAAACGGTTGCCAGAGGGCTTTGGTCAACCGATACCCGACCCTCCAGCTCCAACTCCAGCTCCAACTCCAGAAAAACTCTCCGTCGACGGCGGAGCCGTCGACGCGGAAGCCGATCCCCCTTCCGAGCCAGCAGAGCACCCGGACGCCCAGCGCTTGTGCGACATGCTCGCGGACGCAATCCAAGCCAACACCGGAGAACGTCCGTACACCGGCCGGCCCGGCAAGGCTTGGCTCGGGGCCGCCAGGCTGCTCCTCACCCGTGACGGCCCCGAGAAGAAGGGCTACAGCTCCGAACAGGTCGAGTACCTGATCCGCTGGTCTCAGGGGCACCACCACTGGAGTTCCCGCGTCACCTCCATGGCCAAGCTCCGCGAGAATCGCTACGCCCTCATCGCGCAGGCCAAGAGCAGCAACAACGGCCGCCGACCTCTTGCCGTCACCGCCGATGGGTTCACCGAGTACGAAGCGTCCGGGCGGGTGGCACTGTGACCGGCCGGCCGGCTCACGCCAAGCCCGAGCCCCTCGCGGGATCGCTGGAGGCTGCGCTGGAGCGGCTCCGCCACAAGCTCCAGATCGTCCCGGCGGGCACCCTGGACGATCCGCGTAGCCCTGAGGTCGAGCTGCGGGAGCGGTGGAGGCGCCTCTGCCCGCCGCGCTGGCGGGCAGCGACCCTGGAGAGCCTCGACGTAACCCTCCGCCGAGACACCTCGGCATGGCTCGACCGATTGAGGGCCGATCCGACTGGTGCTGGCAATCTCCTGCTGCTCGGTGCGGTCGGCGTCGGGAAGACCTGGGCCGCGCTAGCGCTGGCCCACGCCGCACTCCCGTGCATGACCGCCCGTTTCGCTCCAGTCCCCGCGCTTCTGGAGGGCCTTCGTCCGGACGGAGGAGGCCGGCTCGACTGGTACATCCGCACCGGCCTTCTGATCCTCGATGACCTGGGGGCCGAGCGGCTCACCGACTGGGGTGCCGAGCAGCTCCACCTGATCGTCAACGGCCGATGGATGCACCAACGACCGATCGTGGCGACCTCCAACCTCGATCGTGACCAGATCGCCGCCGCTGTCGGTGCGCGCACCTGGGATCGACTCCGGGACGGTGCGACCGCGGTTGCGCTTGCCGGGGCCAGTCGACGGCGCCCTAGGGGCGAGGAATGACTGCTGGCAGAGTTGATCCTGGCCAAGAACCGCATGTGCCCGATCGGGGAGCGGCGGCTCGCCTGGACGCCAAGCAGGCCATCTTCCGGGATCTTTAGTATCTCCGAATGCACTAACCCTTGCGTATTAGTAGCTATTAGCAATATGATGTCTATCTCGTCAGCCCGCAGCCCACGGGAGAGCACATGACTACCACCGCCGAGCGCCAGGCCACGGCGTCCGTGCAGCCCACCCTTTCCGACCGGTTCGAGGTCGAGCCGGTCGCCACGACTATCGCCGAGGCGGATTGCACGACCGCGACCGGCTTCGAGGCCCGGCGGGGAGCGCGGCTGATCGAGGGCCGCCGGCCGGCCACCTGGCTGGACGACGCGATCGCCCGCGAGTACGAGATCACCCGCCGGATGGGTCTGCTCGGCCCCAAGCCCGCGAGGGGAGTGGCCAAGGTTGCCTGAGCTGACCTGCGACAGGGCCCTGGGCAAGGGTGGTGCCGCTGCCCTGCCATCCTCGACACTTGAGGTCAACGGGGCGCACCTGAACTTCTACGCGCCTGTCGTGGCTGATCGGTTCGCCTGGTATCTCGTCATGCTCCGGCGTGCGATCGCCGTTGGCGAGCCGATCCGGATCGACACCCTGCAGACCAGCCTTGGCGGCGACCTCGTCCGCATCACCTACCCCGAGACCGGCGAGCAACTCGCCCGCCGCGCCTACGAGCGGCTCTTGGCTCAGGGCGCTCCGAGGACCGCGCTGCGGTACCGGGAGGAGGCTGCCGAGCGGATCCCCGAGTCGGCGACCGTCGACGGCGAGGTACCCGGCCATCGCATGCCGGTCGCCATCATCAGCCGGGACGAGCCGCCCGCCGCGTGGTGCCGCGCTCTGAAGGACGGCGGGCGCTGATGGCCGCTGTCTGGACGCGCTGCGCCGGTGGGGGCCGGGCCGTGGCCACCCTCCGGGTTTGCACGACCGCGCAGATGGCCGACTATGTCAGCGACCAAGTGCGCGTCACCAACGCGCTGGTCGACGCCACGATGTGCCCCCGGTGCGGCGGCCTGGTCGAGATCGTCCACACGTCCGAGGGGAACGGAGTCCTTTTCGACTCCAAGACGCCGAGTGGGGAGACGCCCGCTTCGAGCGGGGCCGGTGCGGCGGCCGGTGCCATCGTCTCCTCCTCGGCACCTCGTGCCGGGGCGGCGATCTTCCACTCCGAGGTCGCCGCGCAGCCGGCCGGACCGTCGTCGCAGGCTCGTGCCGCCATCGACGGCCCGGCGCTCGCCGCCCCGGTGCCTTCGAGCCGGCTTGACCTCGACCTGATCCGCAGGTGGTACGGCCAGGCCTCGGCCGTCACGGCTGAGCAGCGTCTGACCCGAAGTCACGTTGGCCGGCTCCTGGACGAGGTGGACGACCTCCGGGCGATCGAGACGGCCGCCGTGGTCCTGCTATGGGCTGGCGGCCCGGGCGCCTCCTGGAGTGAGCACGAGGCCGCCGAGCGCGTGCTCCGCCGCCTGCTGAAGGCGCGTGGCCTCCAGGTGGGGGAGGGCGCCGCATGAAGGCCGCCGACGTGGACAACGTGGTGGACCTCGGCCGGCTGCTGCACCCGATCGACCCCACCCCGGCGGGGGGTGGGCGGCCATGACCGCCGAGCCTGTTGGGGTCTGCTGGGTCGACGAGGACTGGGACCGCGCCAACGCCTCGGACCGGGTCAGCCGCTACGGCGCCTACCTCCGCGGCCACACCGAGCTGTTCGACCCCTGGCGCGACGCCCCCGGCGGGATCACCCAGGATCCGGGCGAGTTCGCCATCGCGGCGTTCCAGGTGGCGACCGGGCCGATCATGAGCCCCGGCTACGTGCGCTGGCATCCCCGCGTGCTCGACCACACCGTCGGCTACGGCGAGGACCCTGACCCCAGCCGGCTGGTCTGCAAGGTCGCCCTGGCCACCTCCCTGCCCCTGTGGCTGGGCTCGCCGTGGTGGAGTTGGACCACCTACATGGGCCGGGACTGGTCCGAGCCGGACGAGGCCAAGCATGCCGCGCTGGCCCGGCTGGAGCTGCGCTGGCCGCTTCAGGTCGCCACCCTGCCCCGCCCACGGCCGCCGGCCCGGCCGGGCGAGCCGAACCTCGGGGACGCGAAGGCGGCGGTGCGGGCGCTGGTCGCGATCATCAACCGGACCGCCGGGCCGGTGCTGGCCAAGCTGGAAGGGGACGACACGTGATGGCCATGGCTGGCGCCGCTCGCCAGGCGCTGGATCAGGCGATGGGTGCCTGGGAGGTCCGGTCATGAGGCGCCACGTCGTCATGTTCTCCGGGGGCATCTCCTCCTGGGCCGCTGCTCGCCGGATTGCCGATGAGCATGGCACCGAGGGCCTGGTGCTGCTGTTCGCCGACACCAAGATGGAGGACGAGGACAACTACCGGTTCCTGCCCGAAGCCGCCGCCAACATCGGCGCACCGCTGGTCACCATCGCCGACGGCCGCGACCCCTGGCAGGTCTTCCACGACGAGCGCTTCCTCGGCAACACCCGGATCGACCCGTGCTCCAAGATCCTCAAGCGCGAACTGCTCCGCCGCTGGGTCACCCAGCACTGCGACCCGGCCGCCACGACCATCGTGCTCGGGCTGGACTGGACCGAAGGTGACCGGCTGGTGGCCAACCGGGACCGCTGGGCGCCCTGGACGGTCCGCTACCCCCTCGCCGAGCGGCCCTACAAGTTCAAGGCGCAGTGGCTCGATCAGCTCCGCGCTGAAGGGATCGAGCCGCCTCGCCTGTACGGGCTCGGCTTCGCCCATGCGAACTGCCTGCATCCCGATACACGGTTCATCACCGATGAGGGTATCCGGAGTCTCCGCGACTGCCTCGGTAAGACCGTCAAGGTTCTCGGCAAAGGTGGTGGGTGGCGAGACGCGGAGATCCGCTCCTTCGGCGACCAGCCGACATGGCGCATCCGGCTACAGCGATATGGCGATGAAAAGACAGTCATCGCGACAGCCGACCATCTATGGCCGGTCCGCAAGGCTGCTGGCCGAACCGATTACCGCTGGGTCGCTACTGATGCGCTTCGGTCCAGCAACCGCATCGCTGGCATGTATGGTCGGGTTCGACACAACGTCCGGCCATCTTCAGTCGGAGTCGCGGCAGGCTTCACCTTCGGCGATGGCAACGTCCCGAAGCACTCCTCCGGCCAGGTCACGCCAGCTCGTGCATTCCTTTGCGGCGACAAGGACAAGGCGCTTCTGCCGTATTTTGCCTCTTGTCGAATCACCACCGATGACCGGGGAGTCGTCACAGCTCACGATCTGCCGCGCGCATGGAAGCGTCACCCTGACCTCGACGAGTCGCAGACGTACCTCTACGGTTGGCTCGCAGGCTATTTCGCTGCCGATGGCACTATGGCTGGTGGAATGGCGCGACTGTCCTCGGCTCGACGGGAGAATCTCGAGGTTGTCCGAGAAGTGTGCGTTCGCCTTGGCATCGGCACTAACCCTATCCGTACGGAGATGCGTCGTGGCTATGGGGCAGAGGAAACAGCCCTTCACACCGTCTCGCTGCTTGTGAGCACTCTCCGTGCGGATTTCTTCATCATTCCGGAGCACCGCAAGCGTTTTATGAAGCGTTCTGACGAGACCCCACGACCGGCCGATTGGCAGGTGATCGAGGTGGTGCCGACTGGCCGGGTCGAAGAGGTCATGTGCGCCGTCGTTCCTGATAGCAATGTATTCACCCTTGAAGACAATCTGCTTACGCACAACTGTGGTGGCGCCTGCGTCAAGGCCGGTCAGGGAAGTTGGGCGCTGCTGCTGGAGGCCATGCCGGAGCGCTACGCCGACCACGAGCGCCGCGAGCAGGCGTTGCGCGAATACCTCGGCAAGGACGTGGCGATCCTCCGCGACAGGCAGGGTGGGGACACGCGACCGCTGACGCTCAGGGAGTTCCGGGAGCGGCGACAGGCCGGCTGGCAGTGCGACCTGTTCGACCTGGGTGGTTGCGGGTGTGTCGCATGAGGTGCCTGACGATCCTGGCTGTCGACCCGGGCGCCCGGGGGACCGGCATCGTCGTCCGCCGTGGTGACCAGCACTTCGCGCACGCGCTCATTGAGCGGGTCGGCCGGGATGCGCTTCCCGACGCCGCTTACCTCCGCCAGGTCAACGAGGCGATCCGGAGACTCCACGGGTACGAGCCGGACCTCGTCGCGGTCGAGGACCTGCACGAGCCGAACCCGCACGTGCGCATGACCGACGTGCTCGGCGCGCTCGGCGCCGCGATGGTGCTCGGCGCGATCCTTGACCGCTGGCCCCGGGCGGTCCGCGTCCCACCCGGCCGGCACGGCAGCGGCCCGCTGCTGGCCTATCCGGTGGAGTTGCGAGGCCTGCGTGAGCGCAAGGGCACGGGCGCCCGCCGCCATCTGCGGTCAGCGTGGGACGTGGCCGGCATGGCGGCGATCATGGTCCGCGTGCGGCAAGGGAGGTCGGCATGACCGCGACCCTCTCTCACCGCGTGATGGTCGAGTCGCTGGCCGCACACTTCGCGTCCCGCCAGCGGCCACCGCTGATCTTCACCGAGGTCGCCCTCGAAGGCTCCTACGGTAGCCACGGCCGCCTTGACGTGGTGACGCTGACGATCGGCCGCAACTACACCCACTTCCCGCTGTGGGGCTACGAGGTCAAGGCCACCCGCTCCGATTTGCTGCACGACCTGGCGGAGCGGAAGTGGGAGCGCTACCTCGGCCCGCTGCACCGGCTGCACTTCGCGTTCCCAGTCGGCCTGGCCTGCCTGGACGAGATCCCGGCGCCGTGCGGGGTCCTGCTGCTTGGCGCCAACGGCTGGCGGCACGCCCGCGCCGCCCGGGACCTGGACGGCCATGGGACCGGTCCGCGGACCGACACGTGGCTGCGGCTGCTGCTGCGCATGCACGGCGAGCTCTGGGCGGAGCGGCTGCGCGAGATCCGCAGCGACCGTCTGGCCCGCCTCGCGCAGACCGACCAGGACCACAAGTTGGCCAGTGAGCTCTCCGCGCGGTTCAAGAAGGCCCTTGCCGAGCTACAGAGCGCCCGGGGAGACCTGGACTGGCGCGAGCGGCAGGTGCGGGAGATGGAGGCGGCCGCCAAGGACGCCCCGGAGGTCCTGGACGCGCTCGGGGTGATCCTGGAGCAGGCGGCCACGGCGATGCACGGGCCGCTCGGCTACGCCCCCAACGGCCGCCGCGCCACCCAGGCCCGCCAGAAGATCCTTGATCTCGCCGCGAGCCTCCGACCCGACCGGCAGGCAGGTGGCCGGTGATCGACGCCGACCGGGTCTCCGCGATCCCCGAGATGCTGAAGCTGGGGCGCGTCGTCAACGGCGCCACTGGGCCGGGCGCGGTGGCCAACGACGACCAGCGTCTGGCCGCCCTCGCCGACTGCTGCCAGCGGCTCGGGCTGCCGATGGACCGCCAGACCGCGCTGGCGTACGCGCTCGGCATCCGTCATGCGCTGGACCGCTTCGACCACCTGCTCAGCGACTCCGACGGCGACATGGGCTGCGAGCTGGAGCTGTACGCCCGTGTCGCTTTGCTCCACGACCGGGCTGACCAGGAGGGGCGCCGATGAGCGTCACGATCGACCAAGGATTCGACTGGCTTGACTTCTTCTGTGGCGCCGGTGGCTCGACGACCGGGCTGATCGCCGCGGGCGCCACCGTGCGGCTCGCCGCCAACCACTGGCCGTTGGCGATCTCCAGCCACTCGGCCAACCACCCCGGTGTGGACCACAGCATCGCTGACCTGTGCCTGGTCGACTTCCACGCCTACCCGTCCACGTTCGCGCTATGGGGCTCGCCCGAATGCTTCCCTGCCGGGACGCTGATTCTTACCCGGCGAGGCCTCGTCCCGATCGAGGATGTTCAGGTCGGCGACCACGTGCTGACGCATCGACGCCGCTGGCGGCGGGTGACGGGTACGACGCGGCGTCGGTCCGATACCGTGATCGTCCGAGGCGCCGGCCATCATGGCGGGCTGGAGACCACCCCCGAACACCCGTTCTACGCCAGGACGGCGCGGCAGGTCTGGAACAACGACCTGCGGCAGTACCGCCGCCACCTCGGCGAGCCCGCCTGGACGGTCGCGAAGAACCTCACCGGTTCCTTCTGGTCGTCCCCGGCCCACTTCAGGGACCGGCTCCCGATCCCCGAGGTCGGCGGGGGCCGTGGAATCGAGTTCACCGGCGACCTGTGGTGGCTGGTGGGCCGCTGGCTCGGTGACGGCTGCCTGCGGCTCCGCTACTACACCCCGGAGCCGCTCCCGCCGATCCCGCGTCGACGGAGCCAGCCGGCCGGTGCGGCGTGCATCGTCTGCGGTGCGCCTGCACGACCGGACCGACGCTCCGCCAACGGCCGGGTGTCGCCCTACTGCGGGGCGGACTGCAAGCGCGTCAACAAGCGTCCACACAAGCGGAACAAGCGGACCTCCCGGGGTGAGGTGCAGATCACCTGCGGAGCACATGAGGCCGAGGAGGTCGCCAAGCGGCTCGCCGCCGTTGACGGACTCCGCTGGCACCGTCGGGATCAGCGCACCGCCGTGGTCTTCACCGCCGCGCACATCCGCTTCGCCCGGTGGCTCCGCGAGCACTTCGGCGAGTACGCCCACGGCAAGCGCGTCCCGGCCTGGGCGCTGACCATGCCCGAGGCGTGGCGGGCGGCGCTCCTGGACGGCTACCTCTCCGCTGACGGGGCGACGCAGAAGCTCATGACGAGCGCCAGCACGGTGTCAAAGCAGCTCGCGCTCGGCGTCCGGCTTCTCGCGCTCTCGCTCGGCTACAACGCCTACCTCGCCGGGCCCCGCGCACAGCACAACACCATCATCGAAGGCCGTCGCGTCACGACCCGGCCGGTCTGGAGCGTCGCATGGACCGCTGAGCCGCACCCCAAGCACGTGCAGTCGGTCATCGACGCCGGGCTGCTGTGGTCACGGGTCCGCTCGGTCGCTCCCGGCCGCCGCAACGTGGAGGTGTTCAACCTGTCCGTCGAGCAGGACGAGTCGTACGTCGCCGACGGGATCGTCGTTCACAACTGCACCTGGGCCAGCCGCGCCCGCGGTGAGGCGTTCGAGATCCAGCAGATGAGCTTGCTGGAGAAGGCCCGCCACGATGAGAAGGCCCGCTCCCGCGCCACCATGTACGACATCTGGCGCTACGCCGAAATCCACCAGCCCGAGATCATCGTCGTCGAGAACGTCAAGGAGGTCTACACCCGCTTCCCGGAGCACTGGCGGCAGTGGTGGTACGACGGCGAGAAGCTCGGCTACCGGCTCAAGGTCCTATCGCTGAACTCCATGATCTTCGGCGCGCCACAGAGCCGGAACCGGATCTATGTGGTCGCGGTCCGCCGCGGCCGTCCCTGGCCAGACCTCGAGTTCCGCCCAGCCTGCTGGTGCCCGACCTGCGAGCGAACCGTGAGAGGCGTCCAGTCGTGGCGGAACCCCAAGAGGATCCAGATCGGCTGCTACGGCGAACAGTACGACTACCGCTGCCCGACCTGCGCGAAGCTGTGCTGGCCCTGGGTCCGCCCCGCCGCCAGCGTGATCGACTGGAGCCTGGAAGGCGTCCGCATCGGCGACCGCCCCTCGCTCGGGATGAAGCCACTGGCGGACGGCACCATCGAGCGGATCAGCAAGGGCCTGGTGAAGTTCGGGCTCCGCCAGGCGGTCGTCCCGACCGACCGGAACAGCATCCCGGATTCCAAGCTCGTCCGTCCCGTCGGGTTGCCGCTGCCAACCCAGACCGCCCGGGCAACCATGGGCCTGTACAGCGTGCCGTTCCTGACCCAGGGTGCCGGGAACACCTTCGAGCGGCCCGGCTCGACTTGCCGGTCCCGCGGCGTCGACGAGCCGATGCGTACCCAGACCGGCACCGTGTCCGACGCGCTGATCGAGTTTCCCGTCGGTCGGCGCCTGGCCGAGGTGGGGGAGCCGTGGGTGCTCAAGTACTACGGCACCTCCACCGGCAGCCGGGTCGACGAGCCGCTCGGCGCGGTCACCTCGGGCGGCAACCACCACGCCATGGTCGTCCCTCCTGGCGTCGACCCTCGTCACGTGTACGTGGTCGCCCACTACAGCCCCGGGTGGACCCGCCGGGCCACCGACGAGCCCCTGGGAACCATCACCAGCCACCTCGACCACCACTCAATCGTGGGCGTTCGGCCGGCGATGCTGGTCCCCTCCGGTGGGACCTGGCGCCGCGACCCGGCCCCAACGATGGCGCCTTTCCCGACCCGGACCACCAGCGAGACCGACGGGCTCGTCACCGTCCCGCTGCTGGTCCCCTACTACGGCAACGGGCGGGCCCGCCGGGTCGACCAGCCAATGAACACCATCCGCTCGGTCGACACCAACGCGCTGGTCGAGGCCGGCGTCAACGTCAATGTCGAGGACTGCACGTTCCGGATGCTCGAGTGGTACGAGAGCATGCACGCGATGGCGTTCCCGCGCGACTACACCCTCCACGGCAACAAGCGGGAGAAGACCAAGCAGGCCGGCAACGCCGTCACCCCACCCGTCGCCACCGCACTCGCGGAGCGGATCCACGAGGCGTTCGCCGCATGACCGCGTCGCTTCGGATCCTGTCCCTTGGCGCCGGCGTCCAATCGTCATGCGTGCCAGGGCCGGGAGTTCAGGCCATCCGAAGGATCCTCACCAGGAACCCGCGGTGCGGCCTGGCGGAATCTGGCGCAGCAGCCCTCGGGTTCGCCACTCCGGTGAGAGGCGACGCCGGATCGCGTTTGGCGGACTGCTGGCGTGGGCTATGGACCAGTCAGTTGGCGCAGCTGCGCCAGGGCGTGGTCCAGGTCTTGCGGCAGCACAGCCATCTCCAACCGCTCACCGCTGCGCAGCGTGACCGGCACAATAACGGCGTCGGACGCCACGATGACCGCGTCGAGCATCCCACGCTGGCGGTCGACGACAGGCTCAACCGTCGCGGGTGCCAGCCGGACCTGCTGCCACCACCAAGGCAGCCGGCGCCACAGCAGCTGCCCGTCGTCGATGTGGGCCTGTCTGTGGCGCCACCTGCTGGCCAGGCCTGGCATGTGGCCGTGGACCACACGCCAGCCGCATTCGAACACGTCGGGACCGTCGAGGCGGCGGCGCCACGAGCGCACCCACGGGGCGAGCGGGATGGCAAGCGCTGCGGTGATGACTGCCACCGCCAGGATGGTCAGCGGAGCCAGATCGGAACTCATCGCGCGTGCGCTCCTTCAGCTGCTGCGGCTTGCTGGCCGGCAGTGAGTGTAGCTGGCCATGCGGCGCGCGACCGGCCGGTCAGCCATCGGCACTCATCGGCCCTGCTTGAGGTCAACGGCGGTGGCGGACTCGAGCTTGGTCTCCAGCAGTGCTCGGGTGGCGGCGGCGTAGTGCATGGCGGTCAGCTCCGAAAGCACCCCGCCAGCACCCGCCACTACGCCGCGATCCTGCAACGCAAGCTCACCGTCGCCTACCGCAAGGCCGACTACTTCGCCCGCAACCTGCGCACCATCCAGGTCCTCATCGACCGCGACACCATCCTGTCGGGCGCCGCCGCCGGCGGTGGGCAGCCGTGGAAGTACTACGACCTCGGCGAGGGCTGGTGCACCTACGACTTCGCCAAGTGCCTTCACCGGCTGGTCTGCGCCCGCTGCCCCTTCTACCTGCCCAAACAGTCAAGCGCCGGGCAGCTGCTGGCGGTCAAGGACGGTATCGAGCAGCTGCTGGAGCAGTTGGAGCTCACCGACGAGGAACGCGCCGCGCTCGAAGGCGACCGGGACGCCGTCGCCGCGCTCGCCGATCGCCTCGCCGACACTCCTACCCCTGCCGGTCCGACGCCCAACGAGCTTGAGCGTGGGACCGAGTGTGCCCTTCGTCTCGCTGACCGCGCTTCGCGACAGCCTGCCCAGCATCAGCACCCGCAGAGGTTCGCCATAATGACCGTCACAGCACCCCTCCGCCCGCAGCGCCCCAAGCACGCCGCAGTCAACGGCGACCGAGGAGGAGACGGCCCCGCCCCGCAAGCGGCCACCGGTGCTTGGGACCTACCACAGCTGCTTGCGCATCAGCGTACACACGGTCTCATGCCGCCTCACCGAGCCGTCTGGCGCCTCTTCATCCCACGCCTCCGGCCGGCGGCCATAGGCGACATAGCCCAGCCGCTCATACAGCGCACGCGCCCGGGGGTTGCTCTCCTCCACGCCCAGCTCGGCCCGGTCCAGGCCTCTGGCGAGGATCCGCTGCTCCGCAGCTCGGATGAGGATCGTGCCCAGCCCACACGACTGCCACGCCGCCTGCACCGCCAACTGCGACAGCGTCCCTGCGCCCGGCTGCGCCTGGTAGTCGATCTCGCCGATGGCCACCGGCAGGTCCGACGGCGGGCACACCGCCAGGTAGTCGACCTCGCCACGCTGGGCGCGGCCGAGCTCCTTGGCGACCTGAGCGAGGTGGGTGGCCGTCCCCGACCAGGCGCACGCCGGCAGGTCCTCGTAGGTCAGGTCGCGAACCGACACCGGCACCATAAGGTCGACCATGCCCATCACCGCCTCCTACCACACAAGGCGCCCGGAACAACTGCCGGCGACGAGCTGCGCCTCATCCAGGCCGCAGCCTACGGACCACCGACGCGCCCAGCCACCCAATATCGTCATCGCGGCTGCGCGATCCCATGCCGGCCAACCTGGCTAATAGAGCCCCCAGCCGGCCATCTCCGGCGAGGAGCCGACCAGCACCTCCAGCTCGGGCGGCAGGGCGTCCGGGCGCAGCATGAACGCGGTCAGCCGCGCGTGGCCCTCCAGCACCACCAGGCCGCCCTCACCCCCGGCGGTGACCAGGATCAGCGGCGGGAACCGAGCCCCGTCGGCGACCGCACGCGCCATGCCCAACGCCCAGTCGCTGCTCACCCTGAACGGCGCCACACCGGCGCGGATGCGTGGGGCGGCGTCGACCGCCAGCCGGGTGCCGCCCGACAGCTCGACCCAGTAGTCGTAGTCGATATACCTGACCCTGGCGAGCTCTGTTGGGGTGATGGCCATCCATTCCCAGCGAACGTCGGACGGGAAGCCCTGGAAGAGGCCGGTGCGGGTGCCGTAGTCCCGATGCTGGGTCAGGAGCTGCCGGCGCGTCTGGTTCTCGGCGACGTTGTCGAGGTCGGGGTCGGTGACAATCCGCTCGGGCAGCCCGGCACGCTCCAGCAGCGCCTGGAGGTCATCCCGGAAGCGGGCGGCGGGGAGCTCGGTGCGCAGGAACAGCGCGACCATTTCCGCTTCGCTGCTTGGCCGCAGCCGCCGCATCCTCAGCACCTCGCGCCAGAATCCGTAGCCGCGTCACTGACGCCGTCGCCGTGCCAACACCGAGCGGGTGTGCTGGATGCGCTCCTGGAGCGCCTCCCAGCACGCCAAGCACCATCGCACGCCATCCAGGTCCGCGCGCCGCTGCGCCTCGGGCTGCTCGTCGTCCAGCACGGCCAGCAGCCAATCGACCAGGTCGTCGAGGTTGCGGCGCAGCAGGAAGAAGGCGATCACGTCCGCGTCGAGGTCGTAGCCGCCAGCGTCGCGCTGGTAGCGATCGAGGAATCGTGCGAACTCCTGGCCGGTGAACAGGGCGATATCCAGCTCCCGGGGCGCGAGCACCGCCCCGTCCCAGTCAACCAGCCACAGCCGCCCGCCACGATCGCGCAACAGGTTGTCGCCGATCAGGTCGCCGTGGCACAGCACCCAGTCCCGCGGCCGAGCTCGGACAGCGTTACCGAGCGCCTGCAGGCGCTCCAGCCTCCCGAGCAGAGCTGCTCGCTGCGGCCACACCAGCTCCCGCGCCTCCTGCACCAGCCCACCGGCCGTGGCGCCGCTCTCGAGTCGGGCCAGGCAGCGGCGCAGCCCATCCGGCCAGACCTCGAACCCCTCCGTGAACGGGATCGGCACGGCGAGTGCCGGGGTGCACCGGTGGATGCCGGCGACCAGCCGAGCGGCCTGCCCCAGCACCTCGGGGCCTCGCAGGTCCTCGTCGCTGAGCGGTGTGCCAGCGACGAACTCCACCACCGTCATCTGCAGCCCATCCAGCCAGGACCAAAGCGCACCGGCCAGCGTGGGCAGCGGCCGAGGCACCGGCAATCCCAGGTCGGCGAGGGCTCGGCTCACCGTCACGGCGAACTCGACCCGCGCCGGAACAAGCTCGCCCGGCCGGGCGAGCTTGACGAACCACCGTGCACCCTGGTCGTAAGTCGCCGAATAGCACCAAGCGGTCTCTCCCACCGGGACGAACTGAATGGCACTGACGGCCCGCCCGTACTCGCGTTTCAGGGCTTCGGCCACCGCCGCGCGCTCCAGGGTCGGCTCGACGAGCATGCCTCATCCTCCCGCTACACCGTTCCAGACGGAAGGGCGGCGCCCACCGCCAGGTCGACCCAACCGCAGCCACGGGCGACCGCGCACGCGGCGCTCAGCCATACGAACACCCCACCCGATCGTCACCACACATTCGCAATAACGTGCCCCTACCACTCCGACCGCCAGTGGCGCGGGCTGCGCGACCGCTCGCCCGAGGAGTGGGCCGACGCGGTCGCCTTCGACCGGGCCATCCGTCGCGGCCACATCCAGCCCGACGGCAAGGTGCAGCTTCTCGGCGAGGCGTATCTGCACGCCTCCCTCGTTCCCCTCGACGAGGCGCATCTGTCCACGCCAGAGGACCGCGGGCAGCTCAACCTGTTCGAGGCTGACTGCCAGAGCGGGGGTGTGTGGCCTGTGAGGTTCTGGCTTGGCGCCCACCAGCCGCACTGGCTCGGCTTGGTCGACGTGCCGCTGATGGTCAGCCACCGCAGCCTTGCCAGGCGCCGCTCGCTGCCGCGGGCCCTGGGGCCGTGGGCGTTGGACTCCGGCGCATTCTCCGAAATCGCCGCCCACGGTTGCTTCCAGACCAGCCCGAGCGCCTACGCGGCCGCGGTGCGCCGATACTCGGGCGAGATCGGCCAGCTTGCCTGGGCCGCGCCGCAGGATTGGATGTGCGAGCCGTTCATGCTCAGGCGCACGGGCCTGGATGTGGCTGACCATCAGCGGCGCACGATCGCCAGCGTCCTCGAACTCCGCTCCCTGGCACCGGATCTTCCCTGGATACCGGTTCTCCAAGGGTTCGATCTGGACGACTACCTTCTCCGGACTACGACGGTGGCTGCTCGCCGACTTCGTGCGCCACGGGTTGCGGGCGGTTCATGTGCTCTGGGACGTGCCGCCGTCTGGCTCGATGCCATGCTGGCGAAGCAGACCCAGCAGACGCTCGACCTGCTGGTGCAGCCGCTGGTTCTCCTCGACCAGCGCGTCCAAGCGAAGGGGTCGAACACCCTCTGGCCCGGCATCCAGGTGCAGCCGCTGGTCCTCCTCGGCCACCGCGTCGGGGTCCGCGCCGGCCGTCCACAGCTGCTCCGCCTGCTCCTGCTGCGCCCGCCGGTCCAGCAGTTGCTTTTCGACCAGGCGCAGCACCGCGGCGGTGTCGAAGTCCTGCGCGGCGATCGCGGCGTCCTTTGCCCGCTGCACGTCGGCAAGCTGGTGGTCGTAGTAGGCAAGGCCAGCCGCAGCGCTGGTGGCGGCAGGCAGCGGAGCAATCAGGTTGCCGTCCTCGTCGTAGTGGCCGGACTCGGCGCCGAGGCCGAGCGTAGTGCTTGTCGAGGAGGGCAGCGGACCAGCCGGGCTGGCTGGCTCGCGCTCCTCGCGCGAGCCTGGCGTGCTGTCCAGCAGGCGCAGCACCTGCTGGTGCAGCCGGGCGTGGTCAGCGCCGAGCTTGACCAGCACCTGCGCGGCGACACCCTCGCCCTCGCGGCTCAGGCCCAGCAGGAGGTGCTCGGTGCCGAGGTAGTTGTGGCCCAGCCGCAGCGCCTCGCGCAGGGAGATCTCCATGACCTTCTTGGCCCTGGGCGTAGACGGGATGTGCCCGATCGGTCCCACCGTCCCGCGGCCGATGATCTCCTCCACCTGGGCGCGCACGGCCTGCAGCGAGATGCCAAGCGACGCCAACGCCCTGGCGGCGACGCCGCCCACGCGCAGCAGCCCGAGCAGCAGGTGCTCGGTGCCGAGGTAGTTGTGGTTGAGCAGCCGGGCTTCCTCCTGGGCTGCGACCGTGGCTCGGCGTGCCCGCTCGGTGAACCGCGCGAACGGGTCGTTGGATCGGGCGGGTCGCTTGCGGCCGGGCAGCCAACGTCGCATCGCTGCCTCCTTGGCGCAGGGATCGGTCTCGTCACAGAGGCGCAGCCGGGGTGCCAGCCAGGCCGCCAGGGCGGCCGGATCGAGCGTGCCCGCGGCCAGCTCGGCAAGCACCTCCTTGGCCGCCTGGGGTGGGTCCAGGTCGGCCTGCCAGCCGTTGAGGGCCAGGAACTGCAGCGTGGCCAGCAGCGCGAGCTGCTGGTTGGCGCGCCGGAACGGGCGGTGGCGGATCAGGGCGTGCAGCAGGACAGCGGCGTGGCTGGCGGGGTCGTCTCGGGCGTGCTCGGGTGGCCTGGCGGCCAGCGCGGCCTCGGCCGCCTCCACGTCCAGCAGGCCGACCAGGTCCAGCGCGGCGGCGCTGTCGACCTGCAGCGCCCGGCTGGCGATGACGACCAGGTCGGCCACCTGGAGAGGGATCACGGCTGGTCGTCCCGCAGCAGCCGCAGCAGGCGCTGGTGGCGCGCCAGGTTGTCGTCCAGCAGCTTGAGGAAGCGCTGGTCGCGGCGGCGCTGCTCGACCAGGGCGGCGATGGCCTCGCGGGCGACCTCGGAGATGGAGCGGCCCTCGACCTGGGCGACCGCCTGCAGCTGCTCAGCCAGCTCGGGGTCGAGCCGCAGCAGCATGTTCTTGGTCTTGCCTGGCTGCTCTGTCGTCATAGTGATATCACGATATCACGATGCCGGCTGGGTGCAAGCCCCGCCGGGCAGCGCACAACCCTGCCGGTCGGCCACGACCGCATGCGGGCACTCACCGCCGCGCCGATCGTTGCGGCCGCCAAATCGTCGGGGTGCCAAGCGGCACGACGGGTGGCTGGGCCAGGCGCCTGCGCATCTGCTCGAGCTTCTGGTGGGCACTGGCAAGGCTGGCCTGGAGCCCGTCGACCTCGCCGAGCCAGCCCCGCTGGCTTGCTTCGCGAACGCGGTCCTCGAGATTGGCGATGATCACCAGCAGCCGCGGCTCCTGCAGCGGGTCGGGGTGCAGCATCGGACAGCGGATGCAGGCGTGCTCGTGGCGACAGGGGGTGCCGTAGGGGCGCGCGCAGGCGCCCAGCTCGACCCTTCGCTTGGTGAAGTGCTGTTCGAACTCGGCCCACTCGGCCGTGGTCGGCTGGCGGTACTCCTCGCTGGGCCGCTGCGCGCGGCGCCGGCTGACGAACGCCCGGTAGTGGCGCAGCACATCGTCTTGGTAGACGGCTGCGTACGCCTGCGTGGTGTTGAGGTCCTGGTGGCCGAGGACCTTGGCGGCGATATGGACCGGCAGCCCGCCGGAAACGGCCTCGGTGGCGAAGATCCGGCGGAAGTCGTGCGGGGTGTAGCGCAAGGGCTGCCCGTCAGGGCCGCGCAGCCCGGCCCGCTCGATCGCCAGGTTGAGCAGGCGCTTCACAACGGCCGGGCAAATGACCCGCAGTTCGGTGCCGTGCCAGCGCTGGAACAGGTGCGGCAGCGGCGGGCCGGTCACGCGCTCGTGGTAGTCGTAGCGGGCCACCAGCGGCACGTCGGGCCGGCCAGCGCGGACGCGGTGCACGATCCGGGCGAGTACGTGCGCCAGCTCTGGCGAGACCAGCAGCAGCCGCTCGGCGTCCTGCTTGGACGGCGCGACCTGCAGCAGCGGCACGACCTCTCCAGTGTCGGGCAGGGTGTGGGTGACCAGCGCGAAGTGGGTGAGCTCCAGCAGCTCTTCCAGCCGCATGCCGGTGTGCCGCAGGGTCTCCACGATCGCCCAGGTCCAAAACGCCTCGTCCTCGTCGCGGGTGAGGTCGAGCCGCTGGTCGTCGGCAAGGCGTCGGGCCCGCAGATGGCCGGCGCCGGCCTGCCCGCCGCGTTTGCGGTCGCTTGCGGCCTGGATGCGCTCGAAGGATTCGCCGTCGACCTCGAACCGGCCGCCGACCGGGGTGGCGGCCGTGGCGGCGACCAGCCGCTCGAGGTGGCCGAGCCGGTGCTCCACGCTGGCTACCAGCTGCGGCAGCAGCGGCGCGAGCGTGCGGGTGCGCTGGTGCATCGTGGCGGTGCGGCGGCGCTTGTGCTTCATGCTGCCACGCACGTCGTCCAGCCGGACCGGGCACGGCACGGCCCAGGGCGTCCAGCTGGGGTCTTCCAGCGCCCACTGGGCCAGGTCCAGGTAGAAGGCGCGGACCGCAAACAGCACCCCGTAGGGGTCGGTGCGGGCCTTGCCGTTGACTTCGGGGCGGCGTTTGCGGGCGGCGCGCAGCTTCCACGCGGCAGCGACCTCGGGGGCGAGATCAAGCGAGCAGATGCCCGGATGGTGAGCCTCCAGATCCTTCCAGAACGCGCCGACCAGACGCCCGGCCAGGCTGGCCAGCGAGCTGTAGTCGAGGCTGGCGGCACGCTCGGAGAGGTAGCGCACCAGCACGTCGCGGACTGGCCGGCAGGTGAGCTGGTAGGTGTCGACCAGCTCGGCGATGCTGCGCTGCCCACGCCGCAGCGCAGCCCGCAGGTCAGGGGTGCCAGCCGGGAAGACCGCAAGGTCGCGCAGCAGGTCCCAGGTCAGCGTGAGCACGTTGGCCTGCCGGCCGAGCGCGCGCAGGGTGGCGTGGTAGTCGAGCAGGTCGGCGGGGGTGAGCTGGCGGGGCCCGCGGCCGGTGTGCAGCGTCACACGGCTGAGGTGGTGCATGGCGTCAAGCTGATGGCGTTCGCGGGTCCCGGCCGCCCGGCAGCGCTCGAGCGCTTCGGCGAAGAACTCCGGGTCGGTCAGCTGCCGGACCCAGCCGTAGGTCTCGTTGAAGTGGGCGGCGAACAGCCAGGCGTAGCCGGGGCGCAGCACCCGCAGGCACAACAGGGCGCTGATCCCCACGATGACGCCGCGGCGAGCCACGTGCAGGCTCGGAGGCCGTGGTGTATGCGCCTGCAGGGCTGCCGCCGGCACCTCGACCCACGATCTGCCCAGCGCCTCGCTGCCGCTGGCCTGCCAGCGTTCCTGCCAGCTCGCCCCTGGCCAGCCCTCCAGCCAGCCCAACAGCCGGTCGGTCGCGAAGCGGCGCAGCGCCCGCTTGTCAGCATCTTGGGCGCCGACCGGCAGCCGCCCGGCCAGCTCCGCCAGGGTCACCCGGTCGAGCTGGGTCTCCACCCATGCCGCCGGCGCGCCGCCAGGGGCCGGCGGCGTCGGCATGGAGGTGGGTGGTGATGCCGATGCTGCCCGGGGTGGCGCGGCGGTGGGTTCGCCGCCAAGCAAGGCCGTCACAGCTCAGCCTCTGGCCCGGGCCGCGACTGCCAGCCGAACAGCTCGCGCAGGTCGCCGTCGTCATAGCCCAGGCCACCGACGCCGGCATCCACGCCCGGCACCGGCGGTGCCGATCGGCGTTGGTGATGCTCGCGGACCTGAGCCACGACCTGCTCAAGCCGGGGCTTGAGGTAGCGCTGCGTCGTGGAAAGGTGCACGTGGCCGAGCACGACCTGCACGTCGACCAGCGGCATGGCGGGGTCGTTGGCCATGCGGATCGCGCAGGTGTGCCGCAAGTCATGCAAGGCCCAGTTGGTCTCAAGCTGCTGGTTGGCGCGCCGCAGCACCGCCCGCATCGCCTCGTAGTTCAGCGGCCGCCAGGGTCGCCGCAGCGTCCACCACACCGGCTGGTTGGCCTGCACGAGGTCGCGTGGCAGGCGCTGCTGGTAGAGCCGCAGCCACACGAACGCATCCGGCGAGGCCGGCAGCCACTGCAGCGCACGGGTGCCCTTGCGGGTCACCGCGATGAGCTGCTCGCCGTAGTCCACCTGCCCGCCGTGCAGGCCGAGCAGCTCGGCCGGGCGGGCACCGGTCGACACATAAAACGCCAGGATCGCCCGGTCGCGGTCAGAGCCCATCGCCTGGAACAGCTCGTCGAACAGGCCGTCGGGGATCGCTCGGGGCTCGGTGCGTGGCACGCGCTGCCGGTAGGCCGCTCGCCGCAGCGGACGGAACGGCTCCAACGGGCTGCGGTGGGCGTTCGGCCGGTCGCCAGTGGGGCTGGAGCGTGCCGGGACCGGGTTGCGCAGCGGCCCGCGACCCTGGTCGAGCTGGTAATCGTAGAAGGCGCTAACAACGGCCAGGTTGTGGTTGATCGTCGCCGGCGCGAAGCCCGCCCCGAGGTGGCGCTTGCCGGTGCGCCGATTGACACTGCCCGGCACCGGCCCCCCGGGCCGGCGGCGACGCGCCGGCTTGACCGTCGTCCGCATCCACAACACGAAATCGCGCACCTCGACCCGGTCGGCTCGATCCCAGGCGACCTCGATCGCCCGCAGGAAGCGCAGCCAGCGCAGCAGCGCCTGCTCGTAGGACTTGACGCTGGCGGGGCTGAAGTCGCCAGCGGTGAGGTGGCGCAGGTAGTCGCTGACCTCCAGCACCTCGTTGCCGTGCTCGTCGACGATCTGCCAGGGCAGCGACGGGTCCGGACCGGGCTTCACCCGGCCGACTCGTGCCACCTGGAGCGCAGTCACCTCGCGGGCTGCCGGAACGCCCTCTTCCTTGGACATGGCGCCGTATCCAACCAGGCGGAGCTGGGGGAAAAGCAACCCGAGCCGGCTTTGTTAGTCCGGTCAACACACAGCCGTCATGTCGACGCCTACGACCAGGCCGGTATCGACCTGGCCGCCGAGCCGCTGGTCGGCCTCGGCTCTGTGTGCCGTCGGCAGGCGACCAGCGAGATCGACCGCATCGTCACCACGCTGGCCGGTCAGGGCCTTCGCCTGCACGGGTTCGGGGTGAAGACCGCCGGGCTTGGCCGCTACGGGTGGGCGCTCGAAAGCGCGGACTCGCTTGCATGGAGCTACGCCGCCCGGCGGGAGCCGGCGCTACCAGGCCATCGGCACAAGAACTGTGCCAACTGCCTCGTCTACGCGCTGGCGTGGCGCGAGCGGGTCGTCCGCCGGTCGCTCGGCCACCACCAGCTCGCCCTGGAGATCGCCGCATGACCAGCCACGACACCATCTGGGGTGGCCGATGAGCGCTCGGACCTGGAAGCAGCACCGCAAGGATCTCGCCAGGCCGGTCGCCGCGACGCTGGAGGTGTGCGCCCGCCACCTCGGCGTCCCCGAGCCTGAGGTCCACCGCGCCGCCGAGCGCATCGAGCCGTACTGGCACGCCGACGGGCATCCGGTGTGGAGCCTGTTCCTGCTGGAGAAGTCGCTGTTCCCGGAGCGGTTCCACAAGGCCGAGAGCGGTGGCACGACGACCCGGCGGCGAGGTGCGGCGTGATGGCCGCCGAGCCGATCACCCGGCCAGCACTCAGGTGGTTTGGTGGGAAGTGGCGCCTCGCGCCGTGGATCATCACCCACTTCCCACCGCACATGGTGTACTGCGAGCCTTACGGTGGTGCCGCGAGCGTGCTCTTGCGCAAGGCCCCCTCGAAGATCGAGGCCTACAACGACCTCATGGGGCGGGCGGTCAACTTCTTCAAGGTGCTCCGTGACCAGCCGGACGCGCTGATTCGCCTGATCGATCTCACGCCCTACGCGCACGCCGAGTACCTGAACGCTCGCGAGCAAGTGGATGACCCAGTCGAAGATGCACGCCGTTTCTATGTCTGCGCTGGCCAGGGCCGCGCTGGCGGAGCGTCACGAGCGACCCGATCCGGGTGGCGCCGCGAGGTCGAGGACAACCGCAGGGGGAGCGTCACCGACGAGTTCTCCGACATCGACCACCTCTGGGCGGTCGCACGGCGCCTCAAGCACGTCCAGCTCGAATGTGAGCCCGCCCTCTCGGTCATTCAGCGCTACGACCGGCCCGGTACGCTGCTCTACGTCGACCCGCCCTATCCGCTCAGCACACGGTCTGCCCAGTGGGACCGCTATAGCCACGAGATGACCGAGGCGGATCACCGCGAGTTGGCCGAGGTGCTGCACGACTATCCGCAGATGGTTGCGCTCTCCAGCTACCCCGGCGTGCTCTACGAGGAGTTGTACGACGACTGGGCCAAGGTCGAGTGCCGGGCCGTTACCGACAACGCCAGCCCGGCTACCGAGGCTCTGTGGTTCAACCCCGCCGCCGCGGCGGCACTCGACCAGGCCCGGCACCGGCAGCTCACCTTCGAGGAGCCAGCATGACGGCGCTGGTGATCCCGGGCTTCGAAGTTGGCACCTGGCAGGTACGCAGCAAGGCCGACCCGGCGGCGTGCGCGCTCGCCGACAGGCACTACTCCCGGCAACGGCCAGGCAGCGGCCAGGTCGGGCCACCCGGCCGGCTCGTCGTTCTCGTTACGCCGTGCGAGCGCGCGGTGTGGTTGACCCACTGGCCACGTGCGGACCTCGCCCTCGATGGCCTGGACGCCTGGCGGTGCTCGATCTTCCGCAACGAGGGCGCTGGCCTGTCGTCGGAGCTGATCAAGGCCGCAATGGCGCTCACGGCTGAGCGGTGGAGCGACCGGCCAGCAGATGGGTGGCTCACCTGGATCGACACGACCAAGGTCCGGTCGTCCAATCCTGGCTACTGCTTCAAGCAGGCCGGCTGGTGGGTCGACCGGGAGTGGGCGCATCCGCGTCTGATCCGCCTCCGCGCAAGGATCGACCGGCCAGCCAGCCACCAGGAGGTACCGCGCATGATCGACATCAGGCAGCAGCGCTGCGGCGCCGACGGCTGCATCGCCTGGCGGCTCAGCCGGCCGGGCTCAAACGGACAGGAGTGGCGGCCGTGCTGGAGCTGCGGGGCGGCAGAACCCCCGACCGGCGAGGTCCGCGACTGACGGTGAGCCAGCCCACCCTGTTCGACTCGCTGATTGGCTGGGCGGAGGTGTCGCCGTGCGGCACCCGCCAAGCGGCTGTCGGAGACTGTTGAGCAACTCCGCCGCGACCCTGGGCGCAGGGCTGCTGCGACCATCCCGCGAGTTCCGCGCCTGGACGCTCAGCCGTTGGGGCTCGTGGTGCAGGTCATCCGTGAACGCCGCGGCACCCTCATGTGGGACATCGCCGTTACGGCTTACGTCCCACGCCACCGAACATGTCCACCTCGGCGGGGAGGCCGCCGTTGCTCTCGGCGGGATCGGGCCGCCACCGTGGACACGACACCACGCCGGGCTCCAAGAGCTCCAGACCGTCGAAGAAGCCGGCGATCTGCTCGGGGCTGCGGGGGTGGTACGGGACCGCGCCGCTCTGGTTGTAGGCTCGCTGGGCCTCATCCACCAGCGCCTTGTTGACGACGTTGGTGCCGTCGTCCAGCGCCAGGTAGCTGCCCGACGGCAGGGCAGCCAGCAGCCGCCGCACGATCGACCGCGCCTCCTGGTAGTCGCTGACGTGCCCCAGGATCCCCAGCAGCATCAGCGCGACCGGCTGGGTGAAGTCCAGCGTCTTGGCCGCAGCCTCCAGGATCGTGTCGGGGTCGCCGAGATCGGCGTCGACGTAGTCGGTCACACCCTGCGGGGTGCTGGTGAGCAGGGCGCGGGCGTGGACCAGCACCAGCGGGTCGTTGTCGACGTAGACGATGCGGGACTCTGGCGCCACCCGTTGGGCGACCTGGTGGGTGTTGTTGGCGGTGGGCAGGCCGGTGCCGATGTCCAGGAACTGGCGGATGCCCGCCTCGCCGGCCAGGTAGCGCACGGCGCGGACCAGAAACGCCCGGGAGGTGCGGGCGGCGTCGACGATTTCGGGGAAGACCTCGCGGAACTGGTCGCCGGCTGCTTGGTCGGCGGGGAAGTAGTCCTTGCCGCCCAGCCAGTAGTTCCAGACTCGGGCGGAGTGCGGCACGCTGGTGTCGATCTCGGGCGGCGAGTGCTGGCCTGAAGCGGAGGGGCTGTCGGTCACGGCGGCGGTCTCCTTGGGGGGCGGTGCATCAGAACGTTACACAATTCTAAACTTCCACACCGGTCAACTGGACCTCTCCTGAGAGGTCCGGCATGAGCGGCGCGACCAGCGCAATTGAGACCACGCATGTCCGGGGGTCGACGGCTAGCCGCAGGTCCACCTCATGACCCGGCAAGGCCGCTGCCAGCTCGACTCCGCCCCCGATGGGACCTGGAAGGACTGGGTCGTCCCGGTTGCCCAGGTCGCGCCATCTGGCGAGCGTGGAGCCGAGCATTCCGGGTCCACCTCTCGAACACGGAGGTAGTCAGCGGGCCCAGGGCCTGACTCGCCGCCGTCCTCCGCTTGCCCTGTGGGGCATAATGCGGCCTATGGCCACAATCGTGATGGTCGAGCGGGACGTGTGGGACTGGCTTCTGTACGCCGTCACCGCCGTTGCGGCTGTCACCGCGATCGTCGTGTTCCTGGGGTGGGCGGCGGAGCTGCGGCGCCGGCCGGAGATCAAGTTCCAGTGGAGACTCTCCCCGGACGGTGACCCGGCACAACTGGCCATCTGGCCGCCGGTCGAGGTGCCCGAGATCAGGCCGGGGCAGCCCTTGCTCGTGGAAGCCGCGATCCTGAACACCGGCGACAAGGCAGGCCGCGACGCGCTCATCAACTTCGTGGCCCCAGACTGCTTCGACGTGCGCCAGTGCGATGCGCCGGCGGTTGAGCCTCGCCATGCCGGCAACGACACGGTTGGCCTGCCTCCCGACCATAGGGTTCTCTTCTTCGCTGTGCGGGCTGAGCCATGGACACCGGCGAACTGGTTCATGCGCCACTATCGGCTCCAGTATGTGGCCGACCAGCCTGACCAGGCTTTACGGCTCCGGCTGCTCTTCACGGTCTCGGACAGCCGCTTCAACAGCCGAGGCCGGCGCTTGCTGCCGAGTATCGTCCCGCCCTTGGAATCCCGGGGTGCTCCACTTGGAGCGCCGTGGCCCCCGGCGCCCGCGAAGCGCCGGACGGTCCGATGGGCCCGAGCCGAACCTCGGGGCCGAGTGGCCTGCTTGCCGGGCGAGCGCAGCGATGTCCGCGACCTCATCGTGCTGCCAGCCGATGAAGGGCCGGCCGCCGCGGTGACCCGGTCCCGAGGCTGGCGCGGATGGCGACTTCGTCCGCAGCGGCAGCGGCGGTGACCCTGACGTACCGGCGAGCACTATCGAGAGGCGTTGTAGGGCATGCGGCTGGCTGGTTGCAACGTCGCAGAGGTGCCGGGAACAGAACTGTCCCGAGTGCCGTAGACACTCTGATCCGCACATACAAGCCGGGCCAGGCAGGAGCGTCCCGAGAGGCTGCCTGGCCGGAGCGCAGGGAGGCGCCCATGATGGCGGTGTTGGACCCGGAGGCACCGCTCGGACTCGACGACGGGGAGTTCCGAGAGGTTGTCAGCCGGCATCTGTCGAGGCGGTCCGATCCGGATGGGACCGTGTGGGAGGCGCTGCACGACCCTGCGGTGATCGAGCGGACCTACACCATGCTGGTCGAGATGGTCCGGGAGACCGACAACCTGCTGACCACCCGCGCCGCCGAGCTGGAAGCGTTCCGGCAAGAGTGCTACCAGCGCGGGCAGGACGGCAGGCGGGAGTGGTTCGACGCTGAGGCCGAGCACAAGGTCTGGCGTGGCCGGGCGCTGGCGTGGAAGCGGGTGCTGGAGGCCCGCCTGATGGTCGCCAAGCAGCGGAACCGGGAAGCCAGGATCGAACGGAACGCACAGCAGTTTCCGCGCGACAACCAGAGCGCCCGGGCGGCGCTGTCCCGGCTCGCGCTGGCCGTCCACCGGCATCAGGCAACGTCGAAGGCGGAAGGCGTTGATCCGGAACCGCACGATGAGGCGCTGTGGGCGGCGTTGGACCAGATCACCGTCCCCCACGGCGAGCTGGTGGTGACGCTCCGCTCGCTGATCGACAGCGGCGCCTGGAAGGAGCCTGAGCGCGCCGTCGGCTGAGGGAGCCTGACCATGTGCCTGAGCAACCGGTCCTGCTCGACGGCCCAGCGATGGCCCGCGCCCTCGGGGTCAAGCCCGGGGTGATCCGGATCTGGGCCGTGCGAGGTAAGCTCAAGCGTCACGGCCGCGACCACCGGGCCGCGTGCTGTTCGACCTCAGCGAGGCGTACCGCGTCCAGGCAGCACAGCACCGTCGAGGGCGACAACGGGTCGGGGGGCCCGGGCGCGCGTCGGTGGCATCCGGGGACCAGGCCGGCGGATGGTCGCGCCACCAGCGATAGCTCGCTCGCGGATCGTCGAGGCGCTGACCCCGTACCGGCCGGCCAGCTCCTTGAGGGTGTGCCCGGCGTCGTAGATGCGGGCCAGTTTCTGGTCGCTGGGGAGCCGGTCGAGGGGGATGCGCCGGTTGCCCTGGGCTCGACCGCGCTGGCGGATCGGGATCTTGTAGGCCCGCAGCGCCTAGTGGACCGTCCAGGCTGAGCGGCCGACCTTCTCACCGACCTGCTTGATCGTCAGGCCCTGGGCGACGTACAGGTCCTCCAGCGCCGCCTTGGAGATCGGGGGGAGCGCTTTCCGCTTGCGGTGCACGTCGAGCCTCCGCCGCCAGTTCGCCACCGTGTTGGGGCTCACCCCATCGCACAGCTCGCCGATCTGCTCATCCGAGAGCCGACGCTCCACGTAGAGCCAGACCAGCACCACGCGCGGTGGCCTCAGCTTCGAGCGGTACACGCACCTACCCTCTGACCTGGGAGAACAGCGGCCGGATTGCAAGATTTCCTTGCAACCGTAGGCACCGGCGGCCTCGGCCGCAAGCAATGGAGGAAAGCACCCGGAACGCCACGATGCACCGGCAATGGGCACCTCGGGCGCGCCGTGGGAGGATGCGGCCCATGCGCTACGACCGGGCCGCCGTCCAGGCGGTGCGCGAGCAGCTCCGCAGGGCCGCCGAGGCGGCCGACCGGGGCGACTACCGCGCTGCCCACCAGGCGCTCACCGAGGCCCGCCGCCAGGTCGACCGGGCGTGGTGGCTGATGGTCCGCCAGATGCGCGAGGACGACCACCTCGGCTGGGAGGAGATCGGCCGCCGGCTCGGCGCCCCGTCCCGGCAGGCCATCCAGGAGCGGTACAAGCTGCTGGGGGAGCGGTTCGGATAGGTCAGGTCAGCACGCGCACGGTCGTTATCCGGCCCACACGGTCTCCAGCACCGTCACGGTGACCACACGCTCGGCGATCACATAGACCAGCACGCCCCACTCGCCGAACCAGAGCATGCGGTACTCGCGCGGGTAGCCGCGGCGGTAGGCATCGCCCTGCCAGGGATCGCCGCGGAGCCGGTCAACGGCGTCAGCCAGTGCCCGCTTGCCGGCCGACGGAAGGTCGTTGGCCGCCGCCTGCGCGTCGCGGCTGAACTCGACCCGGTACACGCCCGCCGCGCTCGCGACTACCGCGCGTTGCGCAGCGCGTCGAGGTCGACGGGGAACGTGGAGACCGGCTCGCCGGCGAGGATGCGCCGGCCGGTCTCCATCGCCTGCTGGTGGCCGGGGCTGCGCCGGACCCACACAAACAGCCACCAGCTCCGGATCGTCTCCTCGAGCCGGTCGAGCCGGAAGGTCGACCGCGCTTCGTCCAGCGCGGCGAGGTACTCGGCGTCGAACTCGGCGCGCAGCTCGTCAGGCAGCTCGGCGCGGATCGCGGCCGGGGTCCGCTCCGGCGGCGCGACCCGGGTGGAACCAGGCTCAGGGTGGGCGGTCATGCTGCTAGTGTACGACCCCGGCACGCTGACCCAAGGCCGGTGCTTCCAACCTCGGTATGCTCCGCCCCAATGTAGCCGAGGAGGGAGTCCTGGATGGCTGTGGCAGCCCTGGTCATCTCGATCGTGGCAGTGCTTCTCGCGGGCTGGGGTGGCTGGAGCGCTCATCGCCGAACGGCTCGATCTCGCTGCCGCGCATCTCGACCACGAGAGCCTACGATCCGTTCCCGTTGCCCGGCGGGTCAGCCGGGGCGACCGCGTGGGCGAACGCGCGCCACCACGCGGTGGGGTCGATCGTCACTGCGGCCTCGCCGAGCCGGCGAGCCGACGGGGTGCGCAGCGCCGCCAGCGCGGTCTCCATGAACGGCTCGGTGTTGCGGTGACCGTGGGCCCGGTAGTCGAGCGCCTGGAGGAGCATCTCCAGCTTGTCGGCGTCGCGCGCGCACTCGGCCTCCACGGAGCCTCGCCCCTCGTACTCGGCCACCAGCCCGCGCAACAGCGACGCCAGCGGCCGGGGGAGCGCCGCGGTCTGGTCGGCGGTGATCTGCTCGTTCGAGATCGCGTGCAGGTAGCGCCTGGCCACGTAGTCGAGGTCGGTCGTGCGGGTCTCCTGCGAGTCGTGAAACAGCGCCATCGTGGCGGCGTGCTCCGGGTCAGCGCCCTCAAGCCCCGCCAGCATCCACGCAACCATCGCAGCGCGCAGGGCGTGCTCCGCCACGCTCTCCGGATGCTCGATGCCGGCCCGCAGCCAGCCGGTGCGCGGCAGCATCTTGAGCTGGCCCCACTCGTGGGCGAGCTTGACGGTCTCGTCCAGCTCCCGGTCGGTGGTGGCGTCGGTGTGGGGTGGCGGCTGGGTCATCGGGGTTCTTTTCATGTCCGGAGCCGGGATCGTATCCGGCCAGGAACGCGGCCTGGCGGGGAGCGTCGAGCCGGCCTCCTGGGTGGACGCCAACTCGCGGAGCCACTCGAACACGGCACACCGTCGGCCGCGCCAGGCGCTGGACTGCCCCGAGACGGGACCGCGGCCGAGCCCAGCGGGCCGGCCGGGGGAGCCACTCCGGCCAGCGCCAGACGAACAGGTCAGGGACTGGGACTCGCTGCGTCGTCACCAATCACGGCAGGGCCAGGCAATCGCGTCTTCGAGAGAGGATCGTTCGGATCCACCTGATCCGTGGCTAGCTTGGCGTACTGGTCGGCGAACGCCTTCTCCGCCACCACATGATCGCTCGGCAGCGTTGCCGGGCGGTTCTTCCGCCACGCGGCCTACTGCGCCTTGGCGATGGCGGACCCGGCCGGCGCGTCCAAGACCTGGACCCGTCCGTCGCCTCGTCCCCGCCTGGCTACCGGTGTCACGGCGACCTCGTTGCCTTCCTGGTCGGTGACCCACAGCGGGAAGTCGTCGTACTTGAACAACGCGATCTCGGCCACCGGGGTCGGATAGTGATGGATCCCGCCCCCACCAGGCAGGATGCCCCGGTGCAGCTTCCCCGGAAGCGGCACGCTTGCGTTACAGATGGAGTCGGTCCACCGGGCCACCTGGGCTGCCGTGCGGATGGGGGTGTCCAGCAGCGTTCGGATGCCGAGGGCCTCGACCGCCTCGGGAAAGCGGTCGTACAGGCGTTTGGCGTTTTGGCGAAGCACGTCCACCTTGGCGGGGTCGGCGCAGAACTGCGCGCTCCACTCGACGCCGGCGATGTTGCGGACCACGAACCAGCCGTCGGCGTCCTTGAGCCATAACCCTCCTCCATGGTGGTCTTCGTAGGGTTTAGCGCCGTAGAGGAAGTCGGTGACCGAGCGGGCCAGCTTGTTCATGAGCTTGCGCGAGGCCACATAGGCCTTGGAGTTCCTGCGCGGCGGATGGTCGGGGATGCGGCGCGTCCACGCGTAGTTCTCATGCTCGGTGTGCGTGTCGCTGCTGTTCTGATCACCGCTGCGGCCGGTACGTGGGCTGCCATCGTCTGGCCCGGGCATCCCGATCCCCCTCCCCTCGGGTTCGCGTTGCGCCCCGATATGGTGTGCCTTCAGCCTGGAATCAGGAAGCGTTCGCCACGCCGAAAGCGCCTGCGGTAACACATCCCGATGAAAGGTCCCGAGGGATGCGCCGACCCGGTACTGTCCGCCGAGCAGATTGCGGTGCTGGCTGGCACCGCAGGCCCCGCCTGCAGCCGGCCCGCTGACCGTGCAGCAGGGCGTGATCATCGGTCCACCGTATGCAGCAGCGCCTACACCGGCGCTTCCTGCACGGCCGCGTGCTTCGACTCCACAGCGTTGAACCGGCAGCGCAGGCAACGCGCCCGTGAGAAGCGCCGAACTCGTTCGGAGACGGGATCGCAACAGGACGTTAGCTCGCGCCTACCGCCCGCCCAAGCTCTTCCAACTCGCGTGAACGGACCCCGTCAAGGGCCAGCATGGTGCGCAGCGCCTGCACATTCTTGCGTACGCACTCTCGCTCCTGGCTGTCGGCATCCTCAGCGGGTTCAAAGGAAACCCGACCGGGACTGCCAACCGCCAGCACAATGGTTCCCGCCTCGATGGGCTTGGGCTCCCTGTCGTGGTAGATCAACACGTCAAGCTGGTAAAGACGTGGGTCCTCGTCGCCACGGGCGCCTGCCAAGCCCACGCTGAAGGCGAAGGCGTCAGCCTTGTTCGGCTTCAATTGCTGCCTCACCGTTACGCCAACCACCTGGCCCACCCCGTCGTCAGCCGGGAGCTGGAGGTCGTAGGTCTGGCTGATCGGCAAAGCGGCACCAGGTCCGTGACAATGTGTTTCGATCGTCTGCATCGCTCGAATCCGGAACTCTGCTTGTTTGACGACGGACACGAGCCTCCCGATGTTCCGCATGGAGACCTCGATCCTGCTGTCGCAGGGAACGAGGTCGACGACCTCTAGCCCCAATGCCGGGTAGTTAAGGTCCGGGGCCGGTTGTCAAGGGGGTCGGCTGTTGGAGGATGTCGATGCTGAGGGTGGCTTTGTAGCTGGTCCGGTTGATGTTGGGACCCCTGGCGTTGTACTTGGAGATGGCCCGTTTGA